>Ga0105340_1000286_pt1 | contig 24901 bp, 20 predicted proteins | sample EasRivMeERMLT700_FD_89676 | JGI IMG/M metagenome (GOLD analysis project Ga0105340, IMG submission 89676) | Soil microbial communities from meander-bound floodplain in the East River, Colorado, USA - East River MetaG ERMLT700 | ecosystem: Environmental > Terrestrial > Soil > Floodplain | place...
TCCCGCCGCCGCCGCCGCCACCGGCGGCGGCGCCGACCGCGACCAGGCCCGCAGCGATCGCGGCAGGGATGGCCCATCCGCCAAGTGCCGCGGGGCTCGCCACCTCGGCCGCCGCTCCGGCAGACTGGGTACCAGGCGCGGGAGAGCTCTGCGCAAGTTGCGACGGCTTGGCAGCCGGCTTGGCCGCGGGTGCGGGCGTCGGCGACGCATTCTGCGCGCCAAGATTGCTTGCCGCGACGAGTGCCGACAGCAGCAGCGCTAACCTCAACTCGTTCCTGATCTGGATCCCCCTTGGTGTAGCCTTAGTACAAATTGACTAACAGCCTGAAAACACAACCAAATCCTAGCATCCCCACGGCGCCATGACTGCGTACCAGAGCGGCTTTGGAAATTTTTACAGTAGCGAAGCTGTGCCCGGCGCGCTGCCCTTGGGGCAGAACGCGCCGCAGCAGGCGCCGAAGGGCCTGTACGCCGAAGTGCTGTCCGGCACAGCGTTCACTGCGCCGCGCGCAGAGAACCTCTCCAGCTGGCTCTACAAGCTGCGCCCCTCGGCGATGCACGCGCCGTTCCGGCGCATCGCGAACGGCCTGCTGCGCTCGGGTCCGTTCGGCGAAGCCGAGACGCCGCCGAACCGATTGCGCTGGGATCCGTTCCCGCTCCCGGATGCGCCGAGCGATTTCCTCGACGGGCTGATGACCCTCGCCGGCAGCGGCGAGCCCGCGGCCCTGCTCGGCGTCGCAGCGCACCTCTACCGCGCCAACCGCTCGATGAGCGCACGCTACTTCGTCGATTGCGACGGCGAGCTCATGTTCGTGCCGCAGCTGGGCGCGCTCGTGCTGTTCACCGAGCTCGGCAAGCTCGAGCTCGCTCCCGGAGAAATCGCCGTGGTTCCGCGCGGCATCAAGTTCAAGGTCGAGCTGGCGGGAAAAGAAGCGCGCGGTTATCTCTGCGAGAACTACGGCGCGCCGTTCCGCCTGCCCGAGCTCGGCCCGATCGGCGCCCAGGGGCTCGCGCAGCCGCGCGATTTTCTCGCCCCCGTGGCCGCGTTCGAGGAGGACGGAGCATGCCAGGTCGTTGCCAAGTTCATGGGCGGGTTATGGGCAAGCGAGCTTGCGCATTCGCCGCTCGACGTCGTCGCCTGGCACGGCCGCTACGCGCCGTACAAGTACGATCTCGCGCGCTTCATGACGATCAACACCGTGAGCGTCGACCACGCCGATCCGTCGATCTTCACCGTGCTCACTTCGCCTTCGGGCCATGCCGGCGTCGCCAACTGCGATTTCGTCATCTTTCCGCCGCGCTGGCAGGTGGCCGAGCGCAGCTTTCGTCCGCCCTGGTTTCATCGCAACGTGATGAGCGAGCTGATGGGCCTGGTGCGCGGGGTCTACGACGCGAAGGCCGAGGGCTTCCTGCCGGGCGGCGTGTCGATCCACAACTGCATGGCGGCCCACGGCCCCGACCTTGCCACGTACGAGAAAGCCGTCGCCGCCGAGCTCAAGCCGCACAAGATCGAGGACACGCTCGCCTTCATGTGGGAATCGCGCTGCGTGTTCCGGCCGACTGCGTTCGCTCTCGGCGCGCCCCAGCTGCAGAAGGACTACGACCGGGTCTGGGACGGATTCAGGAAGAACCACCGGTGAACATCGATGCCACGCACGATCCCGAGCTGAAAAGCTGGGTCGAGTCGGCGAACGCGCCGGGCTGCAAGTTCCCGATCCAGAACCTGCCGTTCGGCATCTTCAAGCGCAAAGGCGCGCGGGAATCGCCGCGCGGCGGCGTCGCCATCGGCGACCAGATCCTCGATCTCGCGGCGCTCGCCATCAAGACCGGCCCGACGCTGAACGGGATCGCCGCCCTGGGCCGCAGCGCATGGAAGCGGCTGCGCGCGCAGCTTTCGCGAGGATTGTCGGCTAGGAAGCGCGACAAAAGGTTCTCGAAATACCTGCTGCCAATGAAGCAGGCGCAGCTCTTCCTGCCCGTCGACATCGGCGACTACAGCGACTTCTTCACCGGGATCCATCACGCCACCAACATGGGCCGGATGCTGCGCCCGGACAATCCGCTGCTGCCGAACTACAAGTGGGTGCCGATCGGCTACCACGGGCGCGCCTCGTCCATGGTGGTATCGGGAACGGCCGTGGTGCGGCCGCAAGGGCAGGTGAAGCCGGCGGACGCCTCCCCGCCCTCGCTCGCGCCGACCCGCAAACTCGATTACGAGGCCGAGCTCGGTTTCGTGATCGGCCCCGGCAACCGGCTGGGGAGAAGCATTGCGGTCGGAGAAGCCTTGAACCACGTTTTCGGCGTGGTCCTGCTCAACGACTGGTCGGCGCGCGACATCCAGGCCTGGGAATACCAGCCGCTCGGCCCGTTTCTCGCCAAGAGCTTCGCCTCGACCATTTCGCCGTGGATCGTGACGCTCGAGGCGCTGGCGCCGTTCCGCTGCGCGCCCTTCGCGCGCGCGCCCGACGACCCCAAGCCGCTCGACTATCTTTGGGACGAGCAGGATCAGCGCGAAGGCGGCCTCGCCATCGACCTCGAGATGCACCTGCGAACCGCGAGGATGAAAGCGCCGGTGCGCCTTTCGCGCGCCAGCTTCCGCGACTCCTACTGGACCGTGGCGCAGATCGTCGCGCACCAGACCTCGAACGGCTGCAACCTGCGGCCCGGAGACCTTCTCGGCTCCGGGACCCTCTCGGGCGCGGCGCCCGGGACCTTCGGCTCGATGATGGAGCTCACGCAGGGCGGCAAGAATCCGCTCCGGCTCGCGGGCGGCGAGACCCGCGGCTTCATCGAGGACGGCGACGAGGTGATCCTGCGGGGAGGCTGCGCGCGCGAGGGCTGCGCGGCCATCGGCTTCGGCGAGGCAGCCGGGCGAGTACTGCCGAGCCCCGTCTAGCGCGAGGCGCCCGCAGCGGCGCTCCCCGCTGCGACGGGCAGATGTTGCCGCAACAGCCGCTGCATGCCGCTCGAGCCGACATGGTCGTAGCCGGCGCAGTGCCGCCGTTCGTGGCTGATGATGAAACGCGACGGCGGAGGATCAGCGCTGTACCAGATGTGGCAGCGGCCGCCGGCGAGATCGAATTCGGCGCAGGCTGCCGGCGACAGGCCGAAGCCCACGTAGCGCGCGCAGCGCTCGCGCATTTGCGCCTCCGGCACGTAGTGCTCGACGATCTGCAGCGCGGGCCAGCCTTCGACGCGGGTATAGTCCATCGGTGTCGTGCACGCGGCGAGAAGCGCGGCCAGCGTGGCGAAGCTCCGTCCCATCTGCGGCATTTTCTTTGGGCGTCGATTGCGCAGTTCGAGCCCGGCGCTCGGCCATTCGGCGCATTTTTCGGATAATGCAGGCTTGATGCACTCCAACCGGAGTACCCGGCGCGCCGCCTTCGCAATCGGCGCCGCCATTTGCGCGCTGCTCCTCGGCTACGGCTATTACCTGCAATACGGCGCGGGCCTGGACCCCTGCCCGCTTTGCCTGGTGCAGCGCGGGTTCTTTTATGGCGTCATGATCGTGTCGGCGCTCGCCGCGCTGCACGCTCCGGCGAGCAAGGGCGCCTTCGCGTATTCGTGCGCGATTTTCCTGCTTGCCCTCGGCGGCGGAGCCGCCGCGGCGCGGCAGGTGTGGCTGCAGCACTTGCCACCCGATCAGGTGCCGCAGTGCGGGCCGGATCTCTACTTCATGCTGGAGAACTTCCCGCTATCGCGCACGATCGAGAAGCTCATCACCGGCACCGGCGAATGCGCGGCGGTGGACTGGAGCTTTCTAGGGCTGTCGATCGCCGGCTGGTCGCTCGTGTGGTTCGCGGTATTCGGAGCCGGCGCGCTGTGGCTTGCAATCACCGCCCTGCGGCGTGGCAGCGCCTGATTGCTTAATCAGATTGCAACACGGAAGGGCCAGGCTGGGAGAGGACAAAAGCAAGCCCCGTGACAGGGGGAAGAGTCTGCACACGGGGCTTAACCCGTGGCGGGGGTAGCGCCACGGGAGCGCGCAAGGTAGCGCCAAAGGGACGCGGTTTGGAGCGCTGATTCGCTATTTGTGTGGATAAGGCTGTGGGAAAGCTGTGACTTTGCTGTGATCTCCAAGCCCGCTTTGCCGCTGCAACCATGCCTTGGCGAGCATTCTTCTCGGCCGAAGCACGTCTTGTAAGGAAACTGACGGCACCGGCAGCCTGGGGGCCGATCGCCAGTCAAGGCAGGCAACCCTCCGGGGTGTAAGAGTTGTTCAAATTTGGGCTGCAAGCGGGAAAAGCACATAGAACCATAAGACCATCGGACCCTAGGATGCGCGACGGCAGATGGGACGGATCGAAGGCCGTGTCGCGGCAAGCGGACGTCGCTGCCCGGCGACTGGAATGGCCCTTGCGGCGATCCGAACAAGGAGAACATTTGGTTATGGCCAGCAGTGCCAACGGGCGGTTCGATGCCGAAGCGGTGGTACGCGTTGCCAGCGTCACCGAAGGCGGCCGATTCGAAATCGAACTGAGAGATTCGCGAGGCGAGACTCAAGTCGTCTCGCTTCCGATCTCCGCTGCCGTCGACCTCGGCTGCCTGATCTGCGACGTGTCTGAAGCGGCGCCCTACCTGATCGGCGGCATTCGGCGAACAGGCACCAGCCGCAAGTAGTCAGTTCGGCCGCGGCGGCCGGTCTTTCGCGTCCTTCGGGTCCGGATCCGTTCCCAGCTTCCCTTTGACGACGGGCTCGGTTCCGAGCTTTCCGCTCGGGGCGGGGCCGGTCGGCATGGTGCCGGACTTCGGTGCCGGCGCGCTCGGCATCTGTGAAGCGCTCCGTTGGTCCTTTTTCTGTTCCTTTTTCTCGTGCTCGTGGGTCGCGCTCTGGGCGCCGGCGCCCGCGACGACGAGCGCCAGAACTGCGGTGACGGCGCCGAGAGTCAACGGGCGCATGGTCACTCGCCGAGCCTTCCGCTCGGGACGGCGTCGCCGAGCTTTCCGCTCGGGGTCGATCCCGTGCGGATCGGTGAGTTGGCGCTGCCGCCTGCGGCTCCGGCGAGCATGGATCCCTGTGCGGGCGCGGCTTCGCCGAGCGTGCCGCCGGCGGGCAGCGCGCCCGAGGCGATTGAGCTACTGCCGCGAGCGTCGGTACGACCGGCGCCGGCTGACGGGTTGACGCCAACCCCGGAGGACGTGCCGCGGACGCCGGCAATGGAGGCGCCGCGTGCGACCGGCGGCGAGCTCTGCGTCGAATCGGAGCGGATTGCCCGCGCGAGTTCACGATCCACACGGCGGGCAAGTTCGCTCTCTTCCGCGTCGGCCACCCGGGTTGCGGACGAGCGCTCTGGCTCGCCCGCGATGCTCGCCAGCACGATGGACTGGCGGGCATCGTCCGGAAGGTAAGTGACATCGATGCTTTCCCGTGTCACCCGGTCGATGCGCCACGAGCCGAGCACCGTGCCTGGTTTCACCGGCTGCAGCCGGCCGTCGCCGCGCACGAGATAAAGCTCGATGAGGCCGGCAGTGTCGTCCAGCCTCCCGGCGTACCGGTAGGGAAACGGCGGCCGCGACGGCGCCACCGGGCTGGCCGGGACCGAAGCGATCTTCGCTTGGGCAGGAACCCCGGCGCTTGCTGGCAGAGCGAACAGCTCGCGGTTGGGCTGGCTCAACGGCTCACGCCGGAGCTGGCTCGCGAGATCAGCGGCCGCCGGCTGACGCCCGTCCGCTGCGGGGCTGGCGACGCCCGAAGGGGCGGCGGGCGATGCCGGGCTGCGCAAGGCCAGCGCATCGATGAGCTGCGCCGCGGCGGCGACGGCAGCGACCCCGGCCAGGGTGCAGGCAACTACGCGCGAGCCTTTCATTCGATCAGTATAAGCCCCGGCACGGCTGCGACAGCACCCCTGCAAGCATTACGTCACATCCGGAAACGCCGCTATTCGAGCTGGCCCCGGATCTCGCCCGCGTCACGCGCCGGCGTGTGAATGTTCACGTAGGTGGCGCCGCCGAGGAAATCCAGGTACCGGGCCGCCGGCATGGTTGCACCGGGCTCCTGCACCCATGCGCCGGGAACGAGCTGGACGAAATTGACGATGATCCCGCCGTCGACGCCGCGCGCTCCGACGTGGATATGGGCGGCGTAATCGCCGGTGAGCCCTGTGCGGTCGATTCTCGCCGTCACTTCGCGGCTCAACAGATCCATGCGCGCCGTCGCATGACCGGTCGCAGACGTATCGAACGGAACCTGGGCGCCATCCACCGCGCCGCGTCGCACCGCAAAAGGCGCGGTGTGTCGCGGGCGCCAGCTCTGGTCGGTCACCGTGCGAAGGTGGCCTTCGGTGGGCCTGATCGCCTTGCCGTCCATGGCATAGACGTAGTTCTCGCCGCTCGAGATGTTTCGCCACATTACGTCGCTCTTGCCGTCGCCGTCGTAGTCCCCCACTGCAACGATGCGCCAGTCGAGGTTCGACACCGTCCTGAGATAACCCTCCGTCGAGCGGATGGCCGTGCCATCCATCGGATAGAGGTAGTTCTCGCCCGTGAACACGTTCCTCCAGAGCAGGTCATCGCGCCCGTCGCCGTCGAAATCGCCGATGCCCGCGACCTGCCAGCTCTGGTCGGTGACCGTGCGGAGGAATCCCTCGTTCGGCTTGATGGAGATACCGTCCATCAGCCAGGCATAGTTCTGCCCGCTCGCCGTGTTCCTCCACACGATGTCGGCCTTGCCGTCGCCGTCCAGATCGCCGAGGCCGGCCACCTGCCAGCGATGATCCGCCACGGTGCGCAGATACCCTTCGTTGCCCAGGATGGTGCGCCCGTCCATGAAGTAGACATAGTTCATGCCGGTGCCGAGGTGCCGCCACAGGATGTCGGCTTTGCCGTCGCCGTCGAAATCGCCGACACCGGCCACGGTCCAGCCCAGATCGGTGACCGTGCGAATGGGTCCCTCGGTCGGCTTGATCGCGGTGCCGTCCATGAAGTAGAGGTAGTTTTGCCCGTTGGCCTGGTTGCGCCACAAGATGTCGGCCTTGCCGTCGCCGTCGAAATCTCCGACGCCGGCAATCTTCCAGTCCAGGTCGCCCACGGTGCGAAGGAAGCCCTCGCCCGGTCCGATCACCCGGCCGTTCATCGGGTAGACGTAGTTCTCGCCGCTCGCGGCGTTGCGCCACAGAATGTCGGCCCGGCCATCGCCGCCGAAGTCGCCGCGGATCGGAAGCGCCGGACCGGCGCCGTCGATCGCATAGAGCGTGCCGTTCGCGCCCGCCAGATAGAGCTCGCCGGTTTGATCCTCGCCGAACGCCAGGATGTTGCTCGGCGCGTCCAGCAGCAAGTGCGGGGCCCAGGCTTCAGCCGCCGCAGCAGCCCAGACGTGCCGGGTCGACCAATCGCCGTAGAGATAGTAGCCACGCAGCGCCGCGCTGCGAACGCCGCGATAGACGTAGCCGCCGATAATCGCGAAGCCGCCGCTCGAGTTGTGCGGATACTCGATGATGGGCGCGACTTTGCCGGTCCGGTCGCAACCGCTCGACGGGTTGAAGCAGTGATCGCCTTCCATCACACGCCAGCCGTAGTTGCGTGCGCCGGCTCCGTTCGCAGGCTCGAAGTTGACTTCTTCCCAGGCGCCCTGGCCGACGTCCGCGATCAGCAGGTCGCCGGTCATCCGATCGAACGAGAATTTCCACGGATTGCGCAGCCCGTAGGCCCACACCTCGTCGGCGCCGTCCTGGCCGACGAACGGGTTCGTGGCCGGAACGAGATATCCCGTCTCGGTATTCACGTCGATGCGCAGGAGTTTGCCGAGCAGCACGTTCCTGTTCTGTCCGTTGTTGCTAGGATCGTTGGCGCTGCCGCCGTCGCCCGTGGCGATGTACAGGTAGCCGTCCGGGCCGAAGGCGAGGTGACCGCCGTTGTGATTGCCGAAGGTCGGGTGGGGCACGGTGAGCAGCGGACGCTCGCTGCCGGGGTCGGCGACGTCTTCATCGCCACCGGTCACGCGGAATTCCGAAACCTGCAGCGCGCCGTCGCCCGTGCGCGTGTAGAAAACATAAAACTTGCGGTTCGCCGCGTACAGCGGGTGAAACGCCAGGCCGAGCAGGCCCCGCTCGCCGCCGGAGAGAACTCGCGACCGAATGTCGAGGAAGGGCGTACCCAGCAACGCCGCGCCTTGGATGATGCGAACGCGCCCGACCTGCTCGGCGACGAACAGGCGAGCGCTGGAGTCGCCAGCGTGCGTCACCGAGACCGGCTCGCTCAACCCCGTCACCACCGGGCGCAGAGTCACTGCCGGCGGCGCGGCCCTTGGCGGCAGCGGCGCACCCAGACCGAATCCGCCGACAGTGAGTAGAAGTACCAGACGCTTCATCGGCTATCTCCCGTTCCAGGAAACGTAGCCCCACCACCGGCACTTTGCAATCGCTCTTGTCAGAACCGTGCTGCATGACATTGACACTGCCGCCGGTTGGGGCTTAATGGGCTCGAGGGAGGGAAAAGGCTTGGCTGTTTGGCCGGCAATGACGGCTGCAGTGGTCGCGTGCCTTGTCGCGCTCGGGCTCGCTCGCGTGCTCGCGTCGTGCAACTTCCGCGTTGGGCGCGATGGCGGCACCGGTCTGCAGAAGATCCACGCGGCACCGACCCCCAGGCTTGGCGGGCTGGCCGTGGCGACGGGCCTGGTCGCCGGTTGGGTCGCCGTGGCGCTCGCTCAGGGAAGCTTCGGATCGTGGCCGCTCCTTTTCCTGTGCGTGGCGCCGGGATTCGCGATGGGCCTGATCGAAGACCTGTCGAAGCGCGGCGCGATCTTCGTGCGCCTTGCCCTCACCGGAGTGTCGGCCGCGCTGGGATACGTGCTGCTCGATGCGCGCATCAGCGGGCTCGGCGTGCCGGGGCTGGACGCGCTGCTCGCGGTATCGGCATTGTCCTTCGTGTTCACGGTGTTCGCGGTCATGGGCGTGGGCCATGCGATGAACATCATCGACGGACTGAACGGCCTCGCCGGCTGGAACGCGCTGCTCGCGTCCGCGGGCCTCGCAATCGTCGCCTGGTCGGCCGGCGATTCGTTCGTGTTCCCGGCAGCCTGCGTAATCGCAGGCAGCGTCGCGGGCTTCCTCGTGGTGAACTATCCCCGCGGCGCGATCTTCCTCGGTGACGGCGGCGCCTACCTCCTCGGGCTGCTGCTCGCCGAGCTGTCGGTCATTCTCGTGCACCGCAACTCGGACGTTTCACCCTGGTTTCCGCTGATACTGCTCGCCTACCCCGTGTGGGAAACGATTTTCTCGATCTACCGGCGGCGCTCGCGGGGGTGCTCGCCCGGCCGCGCGGATGCGCTGCACCTGCACTCGCTCGTGTACCGGCGCGTCGTGCGCTGGAAGGGCCCGCGCGTCGGCGCAGCCGACTACGCAGTGCGCAACTCGATCGCCTCCCTTTGCCTCTGGGCCGTGCCGGCGATCTGCTGCGCCGTCGCGCTCGCCTTCTGGGGCAACTCTCTCGCCCTGCAGTGGGCGGCGCTCGTCTTCGCCGTGTCGTACGCGCTCGTCTATCGGAGAATCGTGCGCTTCGGCGTGCCGCCCTGGCTCGTCGTGCGCGCGAAAGTGGAGCCGTCGCCGGAGCTCGAGTCCGCGCGGTCCTGAATCTCGCGTCCCGTTCTAGTACAAAAAGGCTATTGACGGGCATCCGGCAGAAACTAGGATGGGTGGGTTATTCGGGGTATGGGGGGGATTGTGGGGGGGATGTCGCAATTTTTGCGCTGGGCGAAAGTCGCCTCGGCGCTCGTGGTCATCGCGGTAGTACTGCCCGGAGGCGCCCAGAGTTCCACGGCGCCGGCAAATCCGGGTCCCAGCAATACGGTCGTGACGAGAGCCTCGATACCGGCGTACAGCCATCAGCCGACCGAGCGCGTCGCTCTGCGCTCCGAGACACCTTCCGAGCAGAACTCGAACCCCTATGTGATGCTGCTCGCCGGGCTGGGTCTCATCGTGTTTATCGCGCGGCGTCGCACCAAAGCACTAGACGCAGGAGGCTAGTACCGAGGAGGAGGAGGACAGGGTCCCCCCCAAAGCGCCGCGCTCGCGGCGCTTCGTTTTTGCCGCTGTTTGAAGGTAGATCTTTCAAAGATATACATGTCTAGTGTTGGTCGCCGGCGGGGTGGCTTAAAATGGCTGCCTGCCGACAGGCTGTTTGTAGGGGATAAAAAGCCGCATGAGAATCAGCGGGTTTCTCGTCGTAGTGCTGTCGTCTCTCGCCGCCACGCTGGGCGCCGCCTTCAGCGGCAGCTCGCTGGCGCAGGAGGGGCTCGAATACCGCCTCGGCGCGGGTGACAACGTGCGGGTCAGCGTCTTCGGCAACCCCGATCTGACGGTGGAAACCCGCGTGAGCGAAGCGGGCACCATCACCTACCCGCTGGTCGGCTCAGTGAAGGTTGGCGGCTTGACGGTCGCTCTCGCGCAGCAGGTGATCGCCAAGGCCCTGCACGACGGCAATTACATCCGCAATCCCCAGGTCACCGTCCTGCCGCTGCTGATCCGAAGCAGCCAGGTCTCGGTCTTCGGTCAGGTCAACCGCGCCGGGCGTTTCGCGCTCGAGACCTTCAACACCCGAGTCTCCGAGATGATCGCCATCGCGGGCGGAATTTCCGCGGGCGGCGCGGACGTCGCGATCCTCACCGGCGAGCGCGCCGGCAAGCCGTACCGCAAGGAGGTCGACATCGCCGCCCTGTTCCTGAAGAGCCGTGCCGACGAGGACGTCACGGTCGCCGCCGGCGACGTGATCTACGTTCATCGCGCACCGATGTTCTATATCTATGGCGAAGTCACTCGGCCGGGCTCCTACCGGATCGAGCGCGGCATGACGATTCGGCAGGCGCTGGTGCAGGGCGGAGGGCTGAGTCCGAAAGGCACCGAGCGCGGCCTGCGCCTGCATCGTCGCAATCCGAATGGCGAGCTCCAGGTGGTGCGGCCGTCCCTCGATGATCCGGTGCAGGTCGACGACGTGGTGCACGTCGGGGAAAGCCTGTTCTAAGCATGGACGCGAAGCAGCTTCTGCTCACTTTGCGGGCGCGCTACCGGATAGTGCTGCTCGTGCTGCTCTGTACCGTGGCCGCGGCCCAGGTGGTAAACCAGTACCTGCCAAGGCAATACGTCGCCACGGCCGCCGTGGCGTTCGATCTCAGGTCCCCGGATCCCATCGCCGGCGTGATCCTGCCCGTGATGCTCGCCACCCAGGTCGAGATCATCAACAGCGAGCGCGTGGCCCTGAAGGTGGTCGAGTCGCTCAAGCTCGCGGAGGATCCGGTCATCCGGGCGCGGTGGCAGGAAAGCAGCCGGGCCGAGGGCAGCCGCGAGGGTAGCCTCGAGCGGTGGCTGGCGGGTTCGCTGCGAAAATCCCTGGAGGTCGTGGCTTCGCGCGAGGCGAATGTCATTCGCATCAACTACCGGGCGGCCGATCCGGCCTTCGCGGCGGCGGTCGCCAATGCCGTCGCCGAGGCCTATGTCGACGCCACGGTCGAAATGCGGGTCGAGCCCGCGCGGCAGAACTCCCGCTGGCTCGCCGAGCAGGCCAAGTCGCTGCGCGAAAACGTCGAGCGGGCCCAGGCCAAGCTCTGGGAATACCAGAAGAAGTCGGGCATCGTGGTGACCGACGAGCGGCTCGATCACGAGACGACGAGGCTCGGCCATCTGTCGACCCAGCTGACCACGCTGCAGGAGCAGATCTCGGACGTCAGGAGCAAGCAGAAGTCGACCGGGGACGCCCTGCCGGAGGTCCAGCAGAACCCTCTGGTCCTCACGCTCAGGACCGATATCGCCCGCCAGGAAATCAAGCTGCGGGAGGCCGCGGGCAACCTCGGCAGCAATCATCCCCAGTACGTGCGCATGCAGGCCGAGCTCGCCGAGATGCGCAAGAGGCTCGAGAACGAGACGCGCAATGTCGCGCGCAGCTTTTCCGCGTCGCGCGAGGTCAGCAGCAGCAGGGAAGCCGAGCTCAAGATCGCGATCGAAGCGCAAAGGAAAAGGGTGCTGGAGTTCAGGAACGCCCGCGACCAGCTTGCCGTGCTGCAACGCGACGTCGACGGCGCGCAGCGGATCTACGACACCGTCATCAACCGCTTCAACCAGGCGAGCCTCGAGAGCCAGGCGACGCTGACCAACGTCTCCCTGTTCGCCCCGGCGAGCGAGCCCACCGCGCCCGTGTTCCCGAAGCCGTTGCGCACCATGCTGCTCCTGTCCGTTCTGTTTGGCCTGGCGCTCGGCATCGGCGTTGCGATGCTGCTCGAAATGCTCGACCCGCGCATCCGCTCCGCCGATGACCTCGCCGGCATGCTGCAGATGCCGGTGCTTGCCGTGATCGAGCGCGGGAAGCGCGTCCCGCGCAATCCGCCGCGCCCGGTGCCCCTGGCACTGAGGTAGACCATCCGTGATGCGCGTGAGCGACCTTATTCCCCTCCCGGCGGAGCGCAGCGAATTCAGGGACGACCAACGCCTGATGGGTGCGGTGCTCGTCCAGGCGGGAAAGCTCAAGCCCGAGGATGCAGACCGAATCCTGAAGCATCAACAGGAGAGGGGCCTGCGCTTTGGCGACGCCGGAAGGGAGCTCGGACTGCTGGACGCGTCCGACATCGAGTTCGCGCTTGCGCGCCAGTTCAACTTCCCGTACCTGCGCCCCGGCGAGAGCAAGGTGAGCGAGGAGGTGGTCGCCGCCTACGATCCCTTCGGCGCCCAGGCAGAGGCGCTGCGCAACCTGCGCAGCGAGCTCAAGCTGCGCTGGTTCGACCGCGACGGCGCGTGCAAGGCGCTCGCCGTCATCAGCGGCGCGCGCGGCGAGGGCCGAAGCTACATCACGGCCAACCTTGCCATGGTGTTCGCGCAGCTCGGCGCGCGCACGCTGCTGATCGACGCCGACCTGCGCAACCCGCGCCAGCACCAGCTGTTCGGGGTCGAGGGACGGGTCGGGCTTTCGGCGGTGCTTTCCGAGCGCGCCGGGCTGGAGGCGGTGCAGCGCGTTGCGCCGATTCCCAACCTTTCCGTGCTGCCTGCCGGCACGCGGCCACCCAACCCGGTGGAGCTGCTGGCACGGCCGTTGTTCGGCGAGGTGCTGCGCCACCTCGCCGCGCAAGTCGACGTCGTCCTCCTCGATTGTCCGGCGACCGGAGAGAGCGCCGATGCCCAGACCATCGCTGTGCAAGCGGGCGCGGCGCTGATCGTGGCTCGCAAGAATTCCGCCCGCAAGTGGCGGGTGCAGGGCACGTTCGACCGCGTGGCGCAGGCAAAGGCCATGATCGTCGGAGCAGTGCTCAACGACTTCTAGCGTCGGCGGGGGCCGGGGCATGCCGGAGCATCTGAGAGCGCTGCCGGTCATTCTCGTGCTGGCGACCCTGGTGTTCGCGTTCGCCAAAGCGCCGGCCTGCGCGACGGCATCGACCGCGACCGATTTCGAGCGGCGGCGCAACCTGTGGTTTGCCGTCGTGCTCGTCGCCTTCCTCGCCCACAACTTCTGGGTCTACATCCTGGTCGCCGCGGCGCTGCTTGTTTTCGCCGCGGGCAAGGAGCCGAACAAGCTCGCGATGTTCTTCTTCCTCGTGTTCGCCGTGCCGGCCATCCCCGAGGAAATCCCCGGCTTCGGCCTGATGGACCATTTTTTTGCGATCCACTACCTGCGCCTGCTCGCGCTCACGATCCTGCTGCCGGCGTTCGTGGCACTGGCGGGGAGGCCCGATACCGAGCCCTTCGGCCGTTCGATCCCGGACAAGCTGCTCGGGGGCTACCTGCTCCTCGACTTCGTGCTGACGCTGCAGGTCGACACTTTCACCAATTCCGTGCGGCACGGCGTGTTCTATGCGTTCATCGACGTCTTCCTCCCCTACTACGTTGCCAGCCGCTCGCTCAAGAACCTCGGCATGTTCCGCGATGCCTTGATGGCGTTCGTGGTGGCGGCATTGATCATCGCCGCGGTCGGGGCGTTCGAGTTCCTGAAGCGCTGGCTGCTCTACAACAGCCTCGAAGACGCGCTGGGCGTGCAGTGGGCCGTCACGAAATACCTGCGGCGCGGGGACAACCTGCGCGCGCTGGCGACGACGGGCCAGCCGATCGCCCTGGGCTACACCATGGCGGTCGCGTTCGGGTTCTATCTCTACCTGCGAAAATCGGTCCCCGGTCGCCTGACCTGGGGTCTTGGACTTCTGCTGCTGATCGCCGGCTTGATTGCGCCGGTATCCCGAGGACCCTGGCTGGGCGCGCTGCTGATCCTGCTGCTCTTCATCGCCACCGGGCCGGCGGCCGCACCGCGCCTCGCCAAGCTGGCGGTAGCGGGCGCGGTCGCGGTCCTGGCGGTGCTCGCCTCGCCTGCGGCGCACACGATCATCGACCACCTGCCCTTCGTCGGAACGATCGACGAGCGCAACGTCACCGGGCGCCAACACCTGTTCGACGTCTCCGTCCAGGTGATCATGCAGAACCCCTTCTTTGGCGCAGTGAACTCGCGCTTCTCGGCTGCCATGGAGGCCGTCAGGATGGGCGACGGCATCATCGACATCGTCAATACCTACCTGAGAATCGCGTTGAGGAGCGGCCTGGTCGGGCTGTCCCTCTTCGCTGGCTTCTTCATCGCCGTCGCCTTCGGCATCTTCCGGGCGATGCGCGCCGTGACCGACCGTGGAAGCGAGCAGCATCTCCTCGGCCAGGCGCTGCTCGCCACGCTGCTTGGAATCCTCTTCATGATCTACACCGTCAGCTCGATCACCGTCATCCCGTTGGTGTACTGGTCGGTGGCCGGCCTGGGTGTCGCGTACGCGCGCCTGCTGGCGCCTGCCGCGGCCTTCGAGGCCAGGCGACCTGCCCGCTATCAGCCGGCAGGCATGAGAAACAAGAGTTGAGGCGAGCGCTGCTCCGCCTCCTGCCCCTCGCCGCTTTTTCGCTCTGCAGCGCGACGGCCGCCGCCTCGTGGACCGCGAGCGTGGACGAGCGGGAGGGCTTGCCTAGCCTTTCCAGGGGCGGGGCCAGCGCGCTGTCGAGCACGTTTGTCTTCTGGGGCAAGCAATGGTCGTGGGCCCACCAGCCGGCCGGCTTCAAGGTCGTCGGCCCCTTCGAGTACACGGTCGCGGGGAGAAATCAGGCGCTCGGCTTCGACCTGACCGGCCGTGCGCGCAAATCGTCCGAGCGGCAGATCGTCTGGGAGTTCGAGCTGAACGCCGCAGCCACGGCGAGCGGGGTGATCGGCGGCGGCATCGCGTTCAGGTTCGACCTTGCCGCCTTCGGCGAGGCGCTCGGCGCGCCCGAGCTCATGCGCGGCAACCGTGGCTGGACCTGGGGACGGGCCGGCGGCAGCCGGGTGGAGATGCGCTTCGAGCCGCCGCTCGCATCGATCCATTTCGAAGGCGGCAAAAAATCCGCGGTGCGCGCCTTTTTCTACGAAGGCGAAGTGCCCGCCGGGCGCCGCCGCCACGTCGCCACCCTGACCGTTTCGGGCGACATGACGATCGTCCCCACGACGGGGGAGCGCTTCGGGCTCGCCGATCCCGCCGCCTGGCCGAAGGACATCCTGGACTGGAGAACCTCCCCGGTCGACCTCTCCTTCCTCAACGCGCCGGAGAAGCCGGCGGGCAAGCGCGGCTTCCTGAAGGTGGTGAAGGACACGCTGGTATTCGAGGACGGCACCGCGGTGCGCTTCTGGGGAACCAATCTCACCGCGCAGGCGCTGTTCGGCTCCTCGCGCGAGGCGGTCGAGCGGCAAGCGCGCCGGCTGTCGCAGCTCGGCTTCAACCTGGTGCGGCTGCATCACCACGACTCTGCCTGGGTGAATCCCAACATCTTCGGCGACCGCGCTGCGCCGAACACCCGCAATCTCAGCCCGGCCATGCTCGAAAACCTCGACTGGTGGATCAAGTGCCTCAAGGACGAGGGCATCTACGTCTGGCTCGATCTTCACGTCGGCCGGCAGCTCAAGGCGGGCGACGGAATCGAAGGATTCGGCGAGATCAGCAAGGGCGAGGCAAGCGCCGATCTGCGCGGCTACAACTACGTCAACGCCAGCATCCGGCAGGCGATGAAGCAGTTCAACGAGAGCTACGTCAACCATCGCAACCGCCATACCGGGCTGCGCTACAAGGAGGACCCGGCGATCGTCGCGATGCTGCTGACCAACGAGAACGACGTCACCAACCACTTCGGCAACAAGCTGCTGCCGAACAAGAACGTGCCGAAGCACAGCGCCGCGTACATGAGCGAGGCCGAGGCGTTCGCCGCCGGCAAAGGGCTGCGCAAGGAGCAGACCTGGCGCTCGTGGCAGCACGGCCCCTCGAAAATCTTCCTCAACGACCTGGAGCAGCGCTTCAGCGCGGACCTGACCGCGCATCTGCGCGCGCAAGGCGTCAAGGTCCCGGTGGTCACGACCAGCACCTGGGGCGGCAATCCCCTGAGCTCGCTGCCGGCGCTGACCGCGGGAGACATCGTCGACGTGCACGCGTACGGCGGTATCGGCGAGCTGGAAAAGGACCCGCGCTACGCGGCGAACCTGGTGCACTGGATCGCCGCGGCGCAGGTTGCCGGCAAGCCCCTCAGCGCGACCGAATGGAACGTCGAGGCTTTTCCCGCCCCCGACCGCCACAGCGTCCCGCTCTACGTGGCGGCCGCCGCGGCCCACCAGGGCTGGCGCGCGTTGATGCAGTACGCCTATGCCCAGGTGCGGCTCGACGGCCCGGGGGCTCCCTCCAACTGGCACGCGTATAACGACCCGGCGCTGGCCGCTGCCCTGCCGGCGGCGGCGCTTCTGTACCGGCGTGGCGACGTCCGCGAAGCGAGCATCGTCTACGCTTTCGCGCCAGACAAGGAGCAGCTCTTCCATCGCGCGGTGTCGCCGGACAATGCGCCTGCCCTGCGCTCTGCAGTGGAGAGAGGCCGCCTGGTGATCGTGTTGCCTGAGACGAGCGAGCTGCCGTGGCTGGCGAAGACCTCGGCGCCGGCAGGCGCCAAGGTTCTCAGCGACGCGCAGCAATTGCTGATCGAGCGCGACGCGACGGAGGCGGTCTCCGACACCGGAGAGCTGCGCCGCAACTGGCAGCACGGGACGTACACCGTCGATACGCCCCGCACGCAGGCGGCGAGCGGCTGGATCGGCGGCCGCACCATCCGCCTTGCCGACGTCGACATCGCGGCGAGCACCCGCAATGCCACCGTGGCGGTCCAGAGCCTGGACGACAACCCGATCGCCCGGTCGCGCGGCATCCTGATTTCGCTCGGCGCGAGATCCGTTCCGGAAGCGGAAAAGCGGCTCCCCTTCCATTCGGAGCCGGTCGAGGGCCAGCTCAGCATCCGCGCAGCCAAGGGGCTGAAGCTCTACAAGCGCGGCGCCACGGGCGACGCGAAACCCATCCCGGTTCCGTACCATGACGGCCGCTATCGCATCCGGCTCGACCGCGGTCTCGCCACCTACTGGCTGGTTCTGGAGTAGCCATGTCCGGCCACGCGCCGACGATCCCGGCCCCGGGTACGCCAAGCCTCAAGCAGCGCGTCCTGCGCGCCGGCGGCTGGAATTTCGCAGGCTACGGGCTCGGCCAGGTCATCCGCCTGGGCAGCAACCTGATCATGACGCGCCTGCTGGTGCCCGAGATGTTCGGCGTCATGGCGATCGCGACCATGGTGACGGTGATCCTCGGGATGCTGTCGGATATCGGCCTGCGCCAGAACATCGTGCGCAGCCCGCGCGGCGACGATCCTGCCTTTCTCGACACCGCCTGGACGGTCCAGGTCCTGCGCGGCATCGCGCTGTGGCTGGTGGCGCTCGGGCTGAGCTTCGCGCTGGTTCTCGCGAATCGCAACGGCATGGTGCCGGCCGGGTCGGTCTACGCCTCGGCGGTGCTGCCTTTGGTCATCGCGGCGAGCTCTTTCTCCACCGTGATTGCGGGATTTCGCTCGACCAAATGGGCGACGGCATTCAGGCGCTTCGAACAGAAGCGCATCATGCAGATCGAGCTGATCGGCCAGGTCATCGCGATCGCCGTGATGGTGGTCATCGGCGTCGCCACGCATTCGATCTGGGCCCTGGTCGCCGGCGGCCTGCTCCTCTCCGTGATCACCACCGTGCTCAGCCACACCTGGATGAGCGGGCATTCGAACCGGTTCCGCTGGGAAGCAAGCGCCCTGCGCGAGCTGTTCCATTTCGGCAAATGGGTGTTTGTCTCCTCCTCCGTCGGTATCCTCGCTGCCAGCGGCGACCGCCTGCTGCTGGGCGGCTTCGTCGACGCCCATGTGCTGGGGCTGTACGCCATCGCAACGCTGATCCTCGGCGCGATCGGTGGCGGCGTCGGCCGGCTTTTCGTCATGGTGCTGATGCCGGCGCTCGGCGAAATCGCGCGTAACGAGCGATCGCGGCTGCGCGAGGTCTACTACCGGATGCGCACCCCGTTCGACCTGCTGCTGCTGTTTGTGGCGGGCGGGCTGTTCGTCTGCGGCCAGCTGGTCATCGATGTGCTGTACGACCCGCGCTATTCCGACGCGGGCGGCATGCTGAAGGTGCTGGCGCTCTCGCTCTTCGCGGCGCGTTACGAAGTCGCCAACCAGACCTACCTCGCGCTGGGGTTACCGCGCTGCATGGCGATCGTGAACGCGGTGGACTGCATCTCGCTCTATACGCTGGTGCCGCTGCTCTACTGGCTCGGGGGCACGCCGGCCGCGATCTGGGGCATCGCGCTGCACCCGCTCGCGACGCTGCCGTTCGTCTTCTACTTCAACCACCGCCTCCAGCTCAACGATTTCCGGCGCGAGCTGGCATTGCTCGCGGCGCTGCCGGCAGGCTGGCTGTGCGGCTACGGGCTGAACTGGCTCATCGGATATGCGTAAAGCAGCGCGCGAAGCGGCCTCAGCGGCCTTGCAATGGTCGGGCCTCGGACGCGCCTTCGAGGTCGCCGCGCGGCCCTCGGGCGCGATCATCCTGATGTACCACAGCGTCGCGACGGACGAGGCCGCCGGGTTCGTCGATCCGCGCAACCGAATGCCACCCGCGTTGTTCGAGCGGCAGATGGCGTTCCTCAGCGCGCATCGCCAGGTCGTGCCGCTGTCGCAGCTCGTGGAGCAGATCGCCTCGGGCGGCACGCCGCCCGCCGGCACGGTGTGTGTCACCTTCGACGACGGCTATCTCGACAACCTGACGGTAGCCGCGCCGATTCTGGAGAGGCATCGGCTCCCGGCGACGCTGTTCCTGGCGACGGGGTACGTCGAGCGCGGCGAAGCGCAGTGGGCGGACGTGCTCCATAGCCATTTCAAATACCGCACGCGTCACGCCCTGTCGCTCCCCGACGCGGGAATCGACCGCACCAACCTGGCATCGCGCGCGGCGCTCGACGCCGCCCGTGGCCTGCTGCATCGCTGCCTGCTCGCCGCGGATCACGAGGGGCGCGTCCGGCTCCTGGGCGAAATCGAGCGCCAGCTGCTTCCGGCTGCGAAACCGCCGCGGCTCACCATGAACTGGGACGACGCGCGCAAGCTGCGCAGCCGCTATCCGTCGTTCGACATCGGCGGGCATACGCGCAACCACGTGGACCTGCGGGCGCGCCGCGGCGAGACCGCGCGCACGGAGATCACCGGCTGCGGGGAGGACCTGCGGCGCGAGCTCGGCGTGGAGCCGGGACATTTCGCGTTTCCCTACGAGCGCTGGTGCGCGGAGACCCGGGATCTCGTGGTCGCGTCCGGGTGGAAGTCGGCTCTGGGGATGGGCAACGCGTACCGCATCACGCCGGCGAGCGACCGGTTTGCCCTGCCGCGGGTCGAGTCGCCCGGCAGCATGACGGCGCTGCGCTTCAAGACGAGCGGCGCGTTCCCCGGCAGCCTCTCGATGCTGGGGCTGATGTGAGCGTAAGCGCGCCCTCGAGACCGGTGACGTCCGTCACCGTGACCTACCACTCGGCGCGGACCATCGGTAGAACGCTGGCGGCGGCGCGGCGCTGCCATGACGCGCATCTGCTCGACGTGGTGGTGGTCGACAACAACAGCGCCGACGCCACGCGCGAAATCCTTTCGCGCGAAGCGCATTGGGCCCGCCTCATGCTCTCGGAGAGGAACAACGGCTTCGCCCGGGGCTGCAATCTCGGCTTCCGCCAGGTGACGAGCCCGTACACGATCTTCATCAACCCGGACGCGGTGCTCGAGCCCGACGCCCTGCGCGCGATGCTGCAATTCATGGAGCAGCACCCGAAGGCCGGCATCGTCGGCCCGGCCACCCTCTGTGGCGACGACGACGCCCACGCGGTGCCGCAGCACGCGGGTCGCTACGCCACGCCCTGGACGGTGCTGCGCAACGAGCTGCCGTTGCTGAGTCCCCCGTCGATCAGCTGGGCGGTGGTGCCGGGCGGGCTCCCAGCCCGCGCGGACTGGGTGTGCGGAGCGGTCCTCATGATCCGCACCGACCTGCTGCGGCGCCTCGGCGGCTTCGATCCGCGCTTCTTCCTGTACTGGGAGGAAATCGACCTGTGCAAGCGGGTCGAACAGGCCGGATTCGAGACCTGGACGCTCGGAGCCGCGCTCGCGCGCCACGTGGTCGGTGCGAGCTCCTCCGCGGCCAACCCGCGAGTCGGCATGTCCATCGCGAAGCACTACTTCCAGAGCCGTTACTACTATATGGCCAAGCACCACGGCCGGCTCGCGGCGACGGCGGCGGAACTCGGCGAGTTCGCCCTGCTCGGCCTGCGCTCGCTCGCGGACTGGGCGCGCGGCCGCGGGCTGGACCGGCTGAGCCCGCGCCGGCAGGCTACGCTGCTGAGCACGCCCGAGCGGGTGGCGGATGAGCGCTAGCTACCGCATCATCGCCCCGGCCGAGCTGGACGCGGGCCTGATCGACGCCTGGCGCTCGATCCAGTCCGCCGAGCGCGTCTTCGCGAGCCCCTATTTCTGTCCCGAGTTCACCCAGGCGGTCGGCGCAGTGCGCGACGACGTGCGCATCGCCGTGATCGAGAAGCAGGGACGCGCAGCCGGCTTCTTCCCGCACCTGCGCACGCGCTGGGGCACCGGCAGGCCGGTGGGCGGCCCGCTGTCGGACTTTCACGGCGTCATCGCGCGGCCCGACTGCGAGTGGCAGCTCGACGGCCTCATGCGCGCCGCCAGGCTGTCGGTCTGGACTTTCGACCACCTCGTCGGCGGCGACCGGCAGTTCGCGCCTTACGTGACCGGCGGCGCCGCTTCGCCGCAGATCGACCTGACCGGGGGCTACGAGAGCTACGCGCGCGAGCGGCGCGCGTCAGGCTCGGAATACATCCCCAAGACCGAGGGGCTGGCGCGCAAGCTGGCGCGCGAGGTCGGCGAGCTGCGCTTCACGCTCCATGACGCGGGCGCGGTGGAGCAAGTCCTGCGCTGGAAGAGCGATCAGTACCGGCGCTCGAACCTGACCGACGTGTTCGGCGTGGCCTGGACGCGCGAGCTCCTCGAGCGGATCGCGCGCCAGGAGGCCGCCGGCTTCGCCGGGCTCTGCTCGGTGCTGCGCGCCGGCGACCGGGTGGTCGCCGCGCACCTGGGGATGCGGTCCCGCGACGTGCTGCACTACTGGTTCCCTGCGTACGACCCCGAGTACGCGAAATTCTCCACCGGGATCATCCTCCTGCTGCGCATCGCGCAGGCGGCCGCGCCGCTGGGCATCCGGGCGATCGATCTCGGCAAGGGCGACGCGCAGTACAAAGAACGCCTGATGACCGGCGCCGTCGAGCTGCACGAAGGCTACGTCGAGCGGCCGTCCCTGATCGCAGCCGCGCGCCGCCTGAAGCGAGCCGCCGAGGCGCGCGCCGCGCGCGGCGGAATCGCGGCAGCGCTGCGGCTGCCGCTCAGGGCGATGCGCCGGCTCGAGCGCTTGCGAAGATTCGCCTAGGGCTTTTCGAACGCGCCGCGGTCGACCGCTCCCTTCGGCCGGCTGCGGCGGAAAAAGTCCGAGAACACCGGAACCGGCGCGCCGGCACTGAGGGCCGAGCTTCCCGCCCCCAGGGCGAAATCCGCCGGAGCGAGGAGCGGCGTCAATCCGACAAAAGCCGGCGAGATGAGAGCATCGCCCGTATTGTTCTGGTCGATCACGGTTGCGGTGCCAGAGACCATGACTGGGCTGATCGAGAGCGGCGCATAACCGAGGTTGTTCTTCGCGATCACGCCGGTGCCGAGGACGAAGGTCATCGGGATGAAGTTGCCGCTGATCGAGTTGCTGCTGTAGAAGGTGTTGTTGTAGACATGGACGTTCTCCGGCACCGGCCCGATCCCGCGCTGATCGACGAACAAGCCCCGTTCGTCCGAAGTGCCGGTCAGGTTGAAGAGGTTGTTGCGCACCGTGATGTCCTGGGCCCAGATCATCAGTGCAGCTTCCTGGTCGGGGTGGGGCGCAAACCAGTTGCGCTCGACGATGACGTCGCGCACCTTCTCGTCTATGTCGTCGTCCTGCGGGCCGAGGGTGACGGTCCACGACGCGCCGGTGCCTGCGGTGAACTTGTTGTCCGAGATGACGATCTGCTCGCTGAAGGTGGTTGGAGAAATGCCAACGAACACTACGGCTTGAAGCTTAACCACGTGCTTCGCCGAGTTGGGATTGCTCATGTTGTTGTGGCTGATCACGCCCTTGTAGACGTTCGGCGTGCGCAGGATGTGCTCCGCCCCCTGCTCCCCCGGGACTGACGACTCGATGTTCCCGTTAGCGTCCCTGAGGACGTTCCCCATCAATGCGAAGCGTCGCGCGCCGATGTACATGCCGTTGCCACCCTCGCCGCCAATCAGGGCATGGATGGTCGAATCGACCATTACGAACTGGTCCCAGAGTGCATGGCCCGGATGTCCGGTGCGATTGTTGGAGTCCAGGAAAAAAGGGGACAGTTTGACGCCGACGTTGACATGGTGGATGTTCAGCCGCAGCAGGGTGAGCTGATCCATCTGGCCGAATCCGATGACCCCGTTCGCGTCGGGACCGGAGTTGCCGTTGATCTCCAGGTCCATGATGCGCCAGTCCTTGACGGTCGGAGTGTCCTGATCCGAGATCCTGATGGGGAAGATGGTGCTGCCGACGACGACGTCGACGATGGGCGCGGCTCCCGTGCCGAAGGCACCGATGATTCCAGGACCGTTCACGTCGATGACTGCGTCTGCGTTCGCGATGAACGTGTCGCCGCGCCTGAACAGGATGCGCTTGCTGCTGGCTTTCCTGCCGTTGATCGTGGCGGCGAAGTCGCTCCTCGCGAGCACTTCCGCACCAGCCGGGCAACCGCCCGTGCCCGCCACCGGTTCCGGGCCCGCTCCCACGCAGAGGGTGTTGGCGGCGAACACCGAGTTCGGGTCGGTGACGGTGATCCGGATGCTGGCCGTCGCCATGTTCGTGCCATCGAACGCCGTCACGCACGCCGTGTAGGTACCCGGCCTCTCGTAGACATGCGCCGCTACTGGGCCGCTCGCAAGGTTGCGGCTGAGATTGGGCATGCCCGGCGTCGCGCTCCACGAGCCGCTCGCCCCATCGCCGAAGTTCCACTGATATTCGATCTCGTGGAACGGCCGCGAGGTCGCCGCCGGAGAGGTCGTAGTGGTCGCGTCGAAGAACACGCCGAGCGGCGCCACGCCATTGTTGCGCGCCGCGTCCACGGTTAGCGTGAGAGCGCCGCTCGAGACCGCCGGACACGCCGGCGCGGGCTGCACCTTCCAGTCGCGATCCGAAACGGTGCGCAGATAGCCCTCGGTCGGCAGGATGGTGGTGCCGTCCATCGGATAGAGGTAGTTCTCGCCGGTGCTCACGTTGCGCCACAGGATGTCGGCCGTCGGAGCCGGCACCGTGTTGCCGTCGTAGTTGGCCACGCCCGCCACTTGCCAGTTCTGGTTGGTGAGCGTGCGGATGTAGCCTTCGCTCGGCTTGATCGCCAGCCCGTCCATCGGATAGATGTAGTTCTGGCCGTTGGTGGAGTTGCGCCACAGGATGTCGGCGTTGCCATCGCCGTCGAAATCGCCGACGCCCGCCACCTTCCAGCTCGAGCTCGACACGGTCCGGATGAAGCCTTCGGCGGCGATCGTCGTACCGTTCATGAGGTAGACGTAGTTCTGCCCGTTGGCCTGGTTGCGCCACAGGATGTCGGCCGTCGCCGAGGGTGCACTACCGTCGAAGTTGCCCACGCCCACCACCTGCCAGTTCGGGTCGGCGACGGTGCGGATGTAGCCTTCGCCCAGTTTGATCGTCAGCCCGTGCATCGGATAGATGTAGTTCTGGCCGTTGGCGGAGTTGCGCCACAGGATGTCGGCTTTGCCGTCGCCGTCGAAATCGCCGACTCCCGCCACCTTCCAGTGCAGATCCGTCAGCGTGCGGATGAAGCCTTCGGCAATGATCGTCTTGCCGTCTCCGCCCATGAAATAGATGTAGTTCTGCCCGTTGGCCTGGTTGCGCCACAGGATGTCGGCCTTGCCGTCGCCGTCGAAATCGCCGATCCCAGCCACCTCCCAGTTCATGTCGGAGACCGTGCGCAGGTTGCCCTCACCGGCGAGAATCGCCGTGCCGTTGAGCGGGTAGACGTAGTTCTGTCCCGTGCCGCCGGGGCCCTGGTGGCGCCACAGGACGTCGGCGCGCAGGTCGCCGTTGAAGTCGCGCTCGATGGCGAACACGACGCCGCAGATGGACCAAAGCGCGGCGAAAAGCACGCCGCGCGCAACCAGCGCGGCTCCGGATTGCGGAACAGATGACCCCATGATGAAGCCCCCTCCCCAGAGGGCCGGCACGATTCCCCTACTTCCCCTACTTCGCTAACACGGCGCGGGCGTGACTTAATCCCGGCATCCAGCCGCTATTGTGCCAGCCTTGGCTCCCTCCGCGGGGGTAGCAGGAGGGAGCAACTGTCAGCGAACGTAAGAGGCGCTGCTAGGGCTTCTCGAAGGCGCCGCGGTCGAGCGCTCCGGTCATCCTGTTTCGGCGGAGAGCGTCCGAAAACACCGGGACCGGGGCCCCGGCGCCGAGGGCCGAGCTTCCAGCCCCCAGGGCGAAATCCGCCGGA
>Ga0105340_1000287_pt1 | contig 24886 bp, 40 predicted proteins | sample EasRivMeERMLT700_FD_89676 | JGI IMG/M metagenome (GOLD analysis project Ga0105340, IMG submission 89676) | Soil microbial communities from meander-bound floodplain in the East River, Colorado, USA - East River MetaG ERMLT700 | ecosystem: Environmental > Terrestrial > Soil > Floodplain | place...
TAGGCATCGCTCTAGCTGCCCCAGGCGACGACCTGCACGACGACTTTCGACATGTCTTTGCCGTTTTCGACCTCTTTGCCGGTCGCGTTGTCGAGCAGCATCAGCTTTTCGTTGGCGACGTTGTAATCGGCGTTGGCGACTCGCAGCACCGCCGATTCGCTGCCGTGGACGACCTCGGCCTGGGCGAAGACGACGCGGGCGAGCCCGAGATCCTCGGGAGTGACGACCTCGCCCCCGGTCGGGTAAGCGTTGTCGAAGGTGACGCGGGTGACGGTGCGCTTCTCGGCACCGGGCACTCGGGGCGGCTGTACTCGGGAGATCCCGATAGCCGCCAGAGCGGCGAGGAGCAGGGCGATAAACATCGTTGTGCCTCCTTGGTCGATTTTCGTGTCAAGCAATTTTTAGAAAGCCTGCAAAACACACACTTCATTTTCGGAAGGGTGTGCCTGAGACGGTCAGGTGTGAAAAGTGCGTTTGAGAAAATGTGTACTCACACCCAACCGAAGGGAGCACACATGAGCGAGGCAATTGGCGAAGAGGCAACGCAGAGAATCAGCGAACGCCTCAACCAATACCTACGCGAAACGGGCCTCGTCTCGACGGCGCCCTCCTACCGTTACTTCCAAGGGAAGAACGGCAACATGTACTGCTGGACGACGGAGCGCGCCGACCAAACCGACGACGACGAGAAAGGCTGGTACGCGAGCTTCATCTACCGCGGCTACGGCGAGGGCTCGAGGAGCGGCAAGCCGAAGGCGTGGAAGCCCGATCAGAAGACGATGCGCCGGCACCGCAAGCGCAAGGACGCGAAGGCTCGAGCGTTGAAGATGCTGCGCCGGGACAACCCGGCCTGACGACGCAGAAGAGGGGCGCCCCCGGCAATGGGGCGCCCCTCGAGCTGCTAGTTGAGCGCCGTCGCCACCGCGTGGGTGTTGCGACGGGTCAGCGCGGAGTTGAGCCGCCAGTAGAGCGCGCCCCGGTAGTGGGTCGTTCCCTCCTGGTAGCGGATCATCTCCGAGCTCGCCCACTGAGGACCCTGCTTGCTGCGGATCGAACCGAGGTCCGATTTACGCAGCATGAACAGGCACCGATCGGGGCAGTCGAAGTGACGCTCGATCGGAGTGCCCTGCGGGGTGGTGAGCCCGTTGCGCTTGCCGGTGTTGTAGCTGTCTCCGGCGTTGAAGCGGACCTGCGCCTGGAGTTCTTCACTCAGGATGCGGATCTGCTTCGCGGAGGAGATGCACCAATCCGGCTCCTCGCCGGAGCTCTGGAAGACTTCGTCTTCGAGCTCGTAGACGAGGCTGGTGCTGACGTCCTGGGCGTCGTCGTCGACGAAGGCCGCCCAGGTCGGCACTTCGGCGGGGTCGATCTCGCCGTATTTCGTCGTGTCGCTGAGCATCGCCAGCAACCCGTCGACCTCGAACGATTCTTCCCCATCGCGCGCGTTGGCGATCGAGACGAAGAATTTGCCGTCTTCTTCGGTGTCGATCGCAGCCCCGTTGATCGTGATCGTCCCGTTTTTGACGGAGACGGCGGTGACTTCGCGCTTGTCACCTTTGCTGTCCTCGGCCGCTTTCGTGCCGATGTCGATCTTGAGGCCGGGGTACAGGTGTCCCCGCTTGAGGGCGCCTTTCCCGTTGGTGTCGAGAGTGAAGGTGTTGACCGCCCCTTCACTGTCTTCGAGCGAGCAGATGATGCCCGAGCCGTCCGAAAACAGCCCGCGCTGCAACTGCCGCTTGATGCCGTCGACCGCGCCTGCGCGCTCGGCCTCGACCGCCTTGGACAGCGCCAGGGCAGACGTGGCCGATTCGTCGATCACGGCCGACTCGATGATGACATCGAACCAGTTGTGCGAGTAGAGGTAATCCGCCCGCTTGGTCACGATGTTGGTGCCTTCGTTCAGTTCCGAAGAACCGTTGCGAGGCACCGCCGAGTAGCCACCCGAGAGTCCGGTACGGACGGCGACGCGGCAAGTGTCACCGTTTTCACCCTCGGGGGTGAGTTTGACGAACTGATCGAGCAGCGGGCTTCCGACGAAGACCGAGTTCTCGATCGAGTCCGACAGGAACGTGTCCTTCATTACGGCCCGGAAGGCCGTGGCGTTCTGCATCAGAGCTCCTAGTCGTTTTGGGAGGCGAGTGCCGCTTCGGCCGATGCGAGGCCGATCTCGGCGCGCTCCTCCGGCTTGTTGACGTCGAGCGCCTTGCCGCCGGGCCTACCACCCGGTGCCCCACGTCCCGGCTGCGATCGCTGCTCGGCCCATTGCTCCTCGCGCTGGGCCAGCCACCCCTTGAGCAGGGCAGCGGCAGCCTCGTAGTCGGGCAAGCCGTCCGGGCCGGGGGTCGCCTCCGCTCGCTGGCGGATGATGGCGTCCTCGTACTCGTCCAGCTCACGATCCCACTCGCCCTCGATCCTCTCGAGTTCGGTGTCGGCCAGTTCGTCGAGGGCATCCTCGACTGCCTGGGCCTCCCTCTCCTGTTTTTCCGTCTGCCGCTCTCCCTCGAGGGCGTCGAGGCGGGCTTTCAGCTCGCCCTCGTCGTCCTCCTCGAGCAACTGACGCAACTCGTCGTCGATCTCGCCGCCGCCCCTCGCCGGCGCCTGAACTCCGAGGAGCTCGAGCGTCTGCGGGTCCGACAGGTCGATCCCCATGAGTTGCAGGTAATGGGGCATCGTTGCGGGGTCGCGCAGCCCTTGGATAAGGGCCTGCGACTGTTCGACTTCACGCCTGGCCTCGGCAACCTCCGCGCTCTCAGCTTGTCGCCGCTGCGTGTACTGACCCTGCCAATCTCTTTGCAGGGCCTCCACGTGTGGGCGGGCCTCGGGCGGGACACTGTCGAGGTCGAAGGAGCCAAGAAACTCCTCCTCAGAGCCGGGCTCAGCACCGCCGCCGGGCTCTCCCTCACCACCGGGCTCTACAGCGGCCGGAGGCTGCCCCGGTTCGGCTCGGCACACGAGCGTCCCTGGGGTTATAGCCGCGGCTTCTGCGGGCCAGTTGGCTTCGAGACTCGGCGCGATCGCAAGGACCTCGTCGAGCATCGGGAGGGTGTCGGATACAGCCTTGTTCCGGTCGGTGCCGGAGGGCGTGTCCTTCATCGGTATTGACTCCTTTGGTGTGTGTGGGGCGCTCGGGAGCGCTTGTCCACTGTTTGGATCGGAGGGGGATCTGCCGATCCCCTTGTTCCGGGTAAGTGTGTTATTCGGCCGGCGCAGGGCCAGGGCCTTCTTCGCCTGGCTGGGTGCCGCCGGGGGCCGGGCCGCCGCCGGGCAGGGAGGGCGAGGGCTTGGGTTCCTGCGGCTTGGCCGCGTTGACTTCGCCCTGTTCTTCAGCGACCTGATTCTGCACTTCGGCTTCGCGCTGCTGCTGCTGGGCTTCGAGGTCAAGCAGCTTTTGGTAGTAGAAGAGCGAGGCGTCCTTGACCTGGCGGTTGGAGCGGTCCCAATCGTCGGTCTTCATCCATTCCTCGATCGCCGATTTGAGCACCGGCAACGAGTCGAACGGGCGAGGCAGCCAACCCGGCACCATCGGGCGGCCGCCGACTTCCTCGAGCACTTCCTCGCCGGGCAGCGCCGGCCGGAGAGGCTGGTTCCAGAAGGTGCCGTCGCGAAGCTGCTCGATCACGCGGTGGGCGCGGCCGATGTCCTCTTCGTAACCCTGAATCAGTTTCTCGGGGTGCGCCGAGTTGAGGGCCTCGATCACGACCTCCGGCGGGAAGACGCCGGGGAAGGTCTGCACGAGCTGCATGATCCGCTGTTCGATCTGCGGCCGCGTCTGAGTGTTGGCCGCCGACTGCTTCACGGCGACGTCGGTTTGGCCGCGGATGTCGGCCCCGGTGAAGTCGCCGACAGGTTCCCAGCCCGTCGTGCCCCGGAACTTCAAGAGCCGGTCGGCACCGTAGCGGCGCTGGGCGATCACGAGGCAGTCGGACATCAGGCCCGAGCGGAAGCGGTCGAAGTCGTCGACGAACTTCTGCCAAGCGGTGCGGTTGAGTTCACGCACTTCCCCGATCGCCTTGCCCGATTCGACCTGCGGGGGGATGTCTTCGTCGAAGCTGATCTTCGAGAAGCGCGCCTCGGCCCGTTCTTCCATCTCGAAGAGCTCGGAGGGGAACTGGATGTTCTCGCGCCATTCGGGCTTTTCGCCGTTGGCGAGGGTGCGGTCGTACTCGATCACGAGGCCAGGCTCGTCGGTCGGGTCGGTGAGCAGCACCCCCTCGGCGGCGAGGATCTGCGCGACAAGGCCGATCTGGCTGTACTCCGACTGCTTGTTGATCGCCTGGTCGTAGCTGCGGACCACGTCGACGATCTTCTGCACGAGCCCGCGGGCGCGATCGCTGGCGCCGTCGACGTCGTAGATCAGCCGGCGCAGGCAAGGGATGTCGACGACCTGGCCCTTGTCGTCCTGCATCGGGTAGTCCTCGTCCTTGAAGATCTTGCGGCCCCCGGCGTAGGTGCCCCAGCGGCCTTTCGGGTACTTGGGGCAGGGCCGCTCGAAGTATTCGGTGACGATCGCCAGCTTGGCGCCCTTCTTCGTCTTCGCCGTCGAGCGGCTCTCGGCGGTGGCGGCGTCGGGTTGGAGTTTGCCGTTGGGGACCTTGAGGAGGCCGGGTTCGTCTTCGAGCTCCTCGATCGAGCGCGCGTGCTCGACGGCATACCACCGGCTCTTCTCGAAATCGACGCCGGGCTCCCACAGAACCTCGAGCCCGGAGTAGATCACGACCTCGATCTCGCCCTTGCCGCGCCACACCGGATTCTCGGGGTCGGGCTTCCCCTGGTAGGGGCGCTCTTCGCGCTGGCCGCCTTCGCCGTTGTCGACCATCTCGACCTTGTCGGCCTCGGGGTGGCGGGAGACGTCGATGTAGGGGCCGACGTTGCCGTTCCAGACCCCCCGGCCGAAGGTTTCCTCCGTGACCATCGCCCACCACAGGGCCTTCGCCTCGGCGCTGGGGAAGCCCCACAGTTCGTAGCCGGCCTTGGCGAGCCGCATGGCGATCCTCGAGGCGGCGTAGTCCTCGGGGTCTGACGTCACCGCCGTCGATTCCCATTCCGGCTCGCGCTGCGTCGCGGAGGAGATCTTCCGCTTGAGCATCGGCGAGATGATGTCGTTGCTGCGGCGCACCCGGTGGTCGGGCTTTTCCCCACCCTGGGCGACGACGGTGGTGGAGACGTCGGTGAGTTTGGTGCCGTCGTCGTTGAGCTCGGAGAAGTGGTGGCCGTTGGCGAAGCGGATGCCGAGCTGGCGACGGGCGACGACTTCCTCGAGCCCGGTGCGGCCGCGCTTGAGCCGCGCGTCGACGTCGGTGGGGATGCTCTCCTTGCCCTTGACGTCGCCCGAGCTCGGCGTCTTCTCGGGGGTGGCGACGTCAGCCACGATCCGGCTGCTCCTCGTCGCGCTTCTGCTCGCGCTGGCGCGTAAAGGCGGCGTCGTCGTCGGCGCCTACCGGCTCACGGCGCACGTAGGGGCGATCACGCCGCGCCTCGAGGGCAGCGTCGGCCACGGCGACGTCCGGGGCCTGTATGCGCTGGTAGAGCTCCCTGCGCTCCGCTGCCGCCCTCTCGCGCTCCTCGGCCAGCTCAGCCCGCGCAGCGGCCGTCTCCGCGCGGCTGCGGGCCAGCTCCGTCGCCGCGGTGCGGCGATCGCGCCTCGAGCTCCACTCGGCGTAGAGGAGGAGGGCGAGGAGGCCGAGGGTGGCTGCGAGGATGGCGATCATCGAATCGCCGAGGCTCCGACCGTGTACGTCCACGAGCCGCCGGCCGAGTGCGTCACCTTGACGCGCCACTTGCCGGGCAGGCCGAGGGCCATGACCTCGTGGCCGCCGAGGGCCGCCGTCTCCGCGGCGCCGGGGTAGAGCGTGTAGGTGAGGGTCGCGCCCGCTTCCAGTTCTTTCGCTTTTTTGGTGACGGCAAAAGCGGTCAGCGAAATGAACTTGCCCGAGGCCGGGTCGCGGACCTCGAGCGAAAGGGCGAGGGTGCCTTCTTCGGCGGCTTTTTCGGCCGCGAGTTCGGCTTTTTCTTCGGCCGTTTCTTCTTCTTTTTCGGCCCTGGCTTTGGGCGGCGCTTTGGTGACGTCGAGGACGAGCAGCACCCCGCGCTGGTCGACCGGAGTGTTCTGGACGTCGCTCTCCGTGGTCGCGGTACGCGGCTCGGATGCGAGGACGGTGCTGTTCATTTCTCCTCCGTGGTTGACGCGGGACTCAGGGCCTCGCGGAGTCTGTCTTCGGCCTCGGACAACCCCTCCTTGCCGGCGACGATCTTGCGGAGCCGGGCCGCCTCGGCGTTGGCCTCCTCGAGCTCGGCCTTGATCTCGTCGACCTCGTCCTGGCGGACCATGCCGCAGAGCTCGCCCGCCACTTCGACCGTCTCGCGGCGGACGTAGATGTGTGGGTCGACGCCGTCGTAGTCCTTGCCGAAGTCGACGACCTCGCCATCGCGGCGGCCGGTGACGACGCACGTGTGCGGCGGCTTGGAGTTGTGGGCGGGCAGGGTGAGGAGTTTCGGGTCCAAGGGGTTCCTTTCAGGTGAAGCGGCCCATGACGGTGCCGCTGCGACGTGGTGCTGGTTTGTAGGGCGGGGCGGTGCCGGGCACCCACCCCTGCTGCCGGGAGCGTTTGCGTTTGCGCTTGACGGGGACGCGGCGCTCCATGCACAGGTAGCGGAGCGCGTCGCAGGCGTGGTCGTCCTTCTTGACCACGCCGAAGGTGCCGTCCTCCTTGGGCTTCTTGCGGTATTTCCGCATCTGCTTGATGAGGTTGGTGCAGCGCGAAGAGATCACGATCAGCGGGAAGGGCTCCTTGCCGTCCTCGCCGTCGATGTGGTGGATCAGCCGGCGTTCGACCTCCATGCAGCCGGCCTCGACGTCGTGCTTGCCGTAGATCACCGGAATGCCGGCGGCGATCCATTGCTCGCCGACGCGCTCACCCGAGCCCAGGTCCCTCGAGCGCGCGGCCGGGTCGATGATCGTGTACTTGCAGACCTCCGGCAGGCCCCAGCCTTCGCGCTTGGTGGCGATCGTTTCCGCCGCCCGCTCGGGGACCGCGGCCCGGCCGGAGAGGGCGAGCTCGTCGTAGATCACGATCCGGTTCTGCTTGTCGACGCCGCCGAAGAGGATCGCCGTCTGCACCTGGCCGGGGTCGATCGAGTCGAGATGTTCGAGATGGCCGACGAGCTCCTTGTCGATCCACTCCTCGGGCACCACGTGAATGTGATCCTCGGGCCGCGGCTCGAACGCCTCCCAGACCAAGCCTTTCGCGTTGGTGAAGGAGCCTTCGATCACCGCGGCGCGCTGGTCCCCGCGGATGCCGGCGATCGCGTCTTCGCGGCCTTCTTCGTCGATGTGCGGGTTCTCGTAGATCGACACCTGCACGAGGAGCAGGCCCTCGGCCTCGTTAAGCCACACCTTCTCGGTAAGCCGCTCGCCTTCTTCGACCGCCTGCTCGTGGATCTCGTCGAAGACCCAGCCGAGCTTTTCGGAGATCGGGGTGAAGCCCCAGAGCATGTCGCCGTGGTAGTCGGCGATCCGCATACGGGCCTGGTTGTAGATCCGTTCGCCCTCTTCGGTGTCGGGCGGCTCCTCGTCCCAGACGATGCGGTGACGGGCCGAGCCGCCGTGCTTGGAGGCCGGCTGTTCGGTCGTCATGAAGTCGAAGATCGACCCGTTGGCGAAGGTGAGGACGTGATCCTTGTCCTTGTAGGCCGTCTCCCAGGACCCGCCCTTGAGCTGCGACGGCGGCACCCACATCTGGATCGCCTCAACGAGCGATTGGAAGGGCTTGCCGTAGTCGGGGGTGATGAAGCGGCATTTGAACTTCGTCCCCTTCGGCCAGATCCGGTAGGGCATCAGGGCCTCGGGGATTTGGTCGATGTCGATGGCTTGGATCAGGCAGTCGACGGCGGTGGCCGTGGACTTGCCGGAGCGGTTGCCGCCGACGAAGGCTTTGGTCTTCACCCGGATCTCGTGAAACCGCTTCTGCTTCGGGTGGGGCACGTAGCGGTAGAGGGGGTTTTCCTCGGCCGCCTCGTTGGCCTTGTGGAGGAGGTCGAGAACCTCGGGGTCCTCGAGCAGCGTCGGGTCGTCGAGCTCGATCTCGAAGCCGGGGGGGACCGCGCCGCCGATGCCGTCCTCGCGGGTGAGCTCAACCATCGGCCGGCACCACTTTCGCCGGCAGCGCCTTGGCCTCGATCGCCGGCAGCGGCTTCGCCTGCCCCTGACCGGGGAGGAGGCGGATGCCCTTCGCCGCGAGCGCCCGCTGCAACTCGGGGAAGCTGTGCTCGACGCGGTCGGTGGCCTGGCCGGTGAGCAATTGGAGCTTTTCGGTCGAGACGCCGCCCATGACGGCCGACTCGTGAAGCACCTTGCCGAGCTCTTTGAGCGTGACTTCGGCAGCGTTGCGGCGAATCCACGCGGCCTTGATCTCCTCGACGATCGACTCCCGCCGCTTGTAGGCGCCGTTCAACTTGGCGACTTTGTCGGCCGGGAGCTCGAGGTCGCCGGGGTTGGTGAGGATCTCCTCGATCAGGGAGTCGACGTCGGGCAGCTCGATCGAGGCGGCGATGTCGCGCTGGTCGAGGTCGATCAGGGTGTTGATCTCGGCCAGGCGGCGTTCGGCGTCGACGAGCTTCTCGTCGGCCTCGGCGAACTCCTTGTCCTTGCGCTCGAGCGTCTCCTTGATCCTGCGGAGGACGTCTTCGGAGAGGTCGGTCGAGATCCGGGCAAGGCGGTGGTAGTCGTCGGCCATCCGGGCGCGGACGGTCTGCTCGACTTCGAGGGAGATCTGCTGGTAGCGGTCGGCGTGGGTGTCGTAGGCCCAGCCGCGCAGGGTGCCGAAGGGGACTTTGAGGCCGGCCGACCGGAGGAGTTTCTCGGTCGGCTTCTGGCGGCCACCTTCGAGGGCGAAGGCAGCGAGGGCGACGTCGATTTCCTGGGAGCTGTAATCCCGTTTCGGCACCCGCCCTCCTTTCGCTGGTTAAGTTTTTCGCACCCTCCGGGTCAGCTCGTCGAGGGCGTTCTTGCCGGGGGTCGTCTCCGGCGGGTCGTCGAGGCCGAGGGCGATCCGGGTGAGCTCGGATTTGGTCGTCCCCGGCGGGATCTTGCGCTCCGGCAAAGTGACGCCGTCGCGGGCCATGCGCTCGATCGTTTTGAGATCCGCCGCACGGACGCGGATCTTGAATTGCTGGTCGATCGGGTCGTCGGTCTGAGGACCGCGCTTGAGGGGGCCGAATGCCATCAGCTACAGGGGGTCGGGGGGATCGTCGTCAAAGGGCCACTCGTCAGCGACGAACTCCGGGGCGACGCCGCCCGCGTCTCGCTCGAGGCCCTGAGCGTGTGCCGCGGCCGCCTCGACGGGGGCGCCGGCCTTGAGCATCTGCCGGCCGGTGCAAGCCCGGCTGTGGCGGCAGATCCCGCGCTCGTTCAAGTGGGTGCCGCCCGGCGAGGCCATCCCGCAGTCGGTGCAGGCGATCGGGTTGCAGTTGACGCAGGGGCAGTCTTCGGGGTGGTTGCTCACAGCAAGACCTCCACGAATAGGTGAACGAGGTAGACGGTAGAGAAGCCGAGGACCGCCCCGTAGCCGAGCACCCACAGGTAGGGGCTCAAGAGAGCGCCGCCTCGAGCGCCTCGAGCGCGCGGACGACACCGACGAAGAAGAAGAAGTCGATCTCGAGGACGACGATCAGCCAGGCCACGCCGCCGAGGACGTCGGCCCAATGCGGCTCTACCGCATCCACACGCGCAGGCCCCCTACGTCCTGCGGCCGCGGCTGGCGATCGTCACGGACGTCGGCCAGGTCGGCGATCGCGTCGACGCCGCAGAGAGCGATGAACTCACGGAGCTTCTCCTGCGCCTTGGCGAAGCCGATCATTTCCCGGTCGATCTCGGCCTGCTTGTGCTCCGACATCGTCGGGTAGCTGTCGGGCTCGGAGATCGTCAGCGAGAGGAACTCTTCGACGATGTGCGGGAGGGCGAGCTGCTTCTTTTTCGGCAGCCGCACCGCACCGCCGTCCTTGGTGAGCTCCTCGAGCGTCTCGCCGGCCTTGCGTTCGCGGGCCATCAGCGGCGGCAGGCGAAACGGTCGCGGGCCTGGGTGACGGTGAAGAGCGCGCCGTCGTGCTTCTCGGGCTCGGCGCAAGCCTCGATCTGGATCACGACCCCGCTGCCGAGCTGCACGTCCGGCAGGTAGCCGCGCACAGCCTCGATCACCTTCTCTTCGCGTTCGGCGCGAGTCACCGGAGGATGTCGATCACGCGGGCGAGTTCCGCGGGGTTGGGGACCGGCCCCTCAGTGAGCCGCTCGTGCAGCCGTTCGCGGGCCGCCCGGCCGATGTCGAACTCGTCGGGCGGCCGGAGGTCGACTGCCCCCTCGGCTCGCGAGAGCTCCGGCTTGGCGACCTCCTTGCGGCCGTGTTCGAGTTGCTCTTCCTGGCAGCCGCCGCAGGCCCGCGGAATGCCGAAGGTGAGGAGGAGCTCGGCAACCGCGTCGCCTACCTCCTCGGCCGGCATGATCTTCTCGCCGTCTTCGCGGAGGAAGACCCCGCTGGCAGCACCCGCGGCCTGGTAGACAACCTCCGTCACCCAAGCGTCGTCGCGGAAGCCGAAGCCCGCTTCCTCGGGGGTGGTGCCGCACTTCAAGCAGCTCGTCCCGTCGCGGGTCGGATTGCGCGGCCACGAGTGAGTGCCCCCTCGAGCGCAGGCCACCCCCACCGGCCCGACCGGGTAGGGCACCGGGATCACGATGTGGCTGTACTGCCCGACGAGCCGATGCTCGAAGCCGCCGACGCTGGCCCCCTTCTCGTCCTCGAGCTCGACAAAGAGCATCTGCGGCGAGTCAGCGGTGTTGTCGGCAAGCACGACGTGGAGCTCGCGGCTGCCGCGACGTTCGTTCTCCTCGGCGACCGTGTCGAGCCGCTCGACCGAATCGCGGGCCTCGTCGTCGATCGTCGACTTGAGCAGCGCGGCCTCGATCTCGTCGGCGAGGTTGAGGCAGGACCGCTTGGTGGCCTTGCCGCCGACCCCGGAGATCAGCCGCACGGCGAAGTTGTCGATCACCCCGAGGATCAGCGCGCGCCGGGTGCCCTCCGCGGGCGGCGTCCCCTTCCAACCGGCACCACTCGCGAGGTCGGCCGCGACCTTCTCCATGCGGGAGGACTCGTCGAAGGGCCTGTCGCGCTCGACCGGGGCGATCCAGTCCTGCCCGTCGTTGCGGATGTAGGCCACCTTGAAGTCCTCGTCGCTGTAGAGCTGCGGCCGCCCATCGGCGTCGCGGACCATCCAGTAGCCCGGCGGCACCGCCAAGCACATCCCGATCGCCGAGTCGCGCTCGCCGACGCAGACGCCGAGTTGAGGGGGCGGGGCCGGGAAGACCATCTCGGTCGGCCGGAGGAAGTTGATCGGGAAGTCCTGGGTGCCGATGAAGCGCACCGCCTCCCGCGTCGCCGGATCGGGGTTGCCCGGTCGCGCCTCGAACCATCCGGGGATGAAGTCGGGGGTCCGCTCACTCGGCTGGCCTGCTCGGCTGTTGCTCACTCTGTCTCCTCGCTCATGGGTTCCTGGGGGTGAGAGCGGGCCTCGCCACCGGCACGACCGCCAGGGTCTAGATGGCGAGGCCCTACGCCGTGCCCTGGGGAGTGTGCCGCCCCCGTAGCTGTCCGGCGATTCCTCGGACGGGCACCCTAGCGACTCTGACGGTCGGACGTGTACACATAGGCCGCTCTTTAGGGCAAATCCTGTAGAGGAGGGTGGAGATATATAGATGCGCCGGGCGCGGGGTTCGCCCACTCCCCTCCCCCCCTGAATGTGCCGTTTGCGGTACAGATCGAGCGTGGTTTCGCGGGTCCTGATGATCGACTGTCGAGCAGGCCCAAGCGCAGAGCCGATCAAGGGTTGACATTCCCGGCGTTATGTCCGATCAGCCTCGCGCGCATTTGCTGCGTCGCGTGTAGAGCCAACGCGCCACCCGCTGACTGTCGAGCCAGTGAGGAAGCGGACTCGTACATGTGTCCACGATCCCGCGATCCCCTGCTATGTGGACACGCGATGGTGTACCGTGCGCGATACATGAACGCAGTACCGACGAAGGGAGCAGCATGAAGCAGATACCGACCGGCGACTACGAGGACCGCAAGGTTCGAGACATCCGCGCTGGCGACCGTGCCTTCATCGACGGGGAGTGGCGGGAGATTGAGGCTGGCGGTAGCTGGCCTGAGTCGCCCAACGTCGTCGAACTGACGACCGAGCCGCACAGCGAGGGCTTCACCTTCAACCCGTCTGTCTCGCTGCCCGTCGCAGTGGGCGAGGTTGACTCGCGGCCAGAGGGCGAAGCCTTCACGCTCCGTATCGAGCTGGGCAACGCGGCAATGAGCACGGCTGCCGATGTTGCCGACGCGCTGGCGAGAATCGCGGCTGAGGTCGGGGAAACCGGATCGTGGGAAGGCCGCATCGCTGACGGCAACGGGAACACCGTGGGCCGCTACCTGCTCGGGGAGGCGGTCTAGGTGGACTTCGCCGAACGAATCGAACGGCTGCGCTGCATCAGCGACGGTATGGGCGACCTCTACTCCAATGACGAGATCCTTGCTGTGGGTGTCGGCTACGGCGTCCCTGGGGCGCTCACGGTCGAGCAGATGGCGAAGGAAGCAGACGAGATCCTCGCCGACCTGCTCGAAGGGGCGACGGTCTGATGCGCGTCCCCGGAGCTGATCTGCAAACCGGCGACCGCGTCTATGTCGAAGGCGATTGGCTGACCCTTGAGGACGTGGGGCCGTCTGTCGAGGCTGAGGACGTAATCGAAGCCTTCGTCGGCAACCGCGCCGTCTACTTCGCCCCTGACGGTCAATACGACCGCCGGGCGAGGTCGGGGGAGTTCGTCGCCGTCGATCTAGACGAGAACAACCGCAAGCCCGCCGGGACGTTCGGCTGGGGCGTCTGTCGCCACGGCCACGGCTTGCAAGCGGACCTGCCGCGCCTCTCTGAGCACGAAGCCCGCTACCTGGCCGCCTTGCTCACTGAGGAGGCGTCTAGGTGGCGGCCAGCGTCCAACGGGGCCGGTGCTCGTCACTGGTTCCTGATCCGCGACGCTCAGGCCAGCGTGTCGGCTCGCTACCACCGCAGCGCCAAAGATCAGCTAGTCCGCTACGCCTCGCACGAGAGCGCGCAGCGGGCCGCTGATCGGCTCAACCGCGACACGGAAGCAGAAGCCCTAACGACCTGCCCCCACTGTGGGGGAGCACTGGGGCCTGTCGAGCGGCCGGAGCGAGGCGGGGACGCTTGGCGGACCTGCCGCGACTGCGGAAACAACATCTACCCCTAGCCGCGCTTGGAGCGCCGCCCCGGTTCGATTCCGGGGCGCGGCCATGTACCAACCGCAGTACAACCGAAGGGAGCAGTACCCATGAACGCAGAATCCGAGATGGCGACCGCTGACGGCCTGGGCGGCGAGCCCGCACCGTCGCGGCTCGACCGGCTCCGCGAGCTGGTCGCTGACGAGATCAACCGACCGCACACCGACGCCGCCGCCGAGCTGTCGGACGTGCTGCACAATGACGACGTGCTCGCCCTCTACGTGGACGGGGGCGACGTACCGCAGATCCTCGCCTGCACGTCTGAGGGCTCGGGCGAATCGAGCTACCGGGATAACCCGGACTTCTTCGCCGGCACCCGCGACGAAGTCGGCGAGTGGCTCGCCGGCAGCTACAACGAAGGCTGGGCCGCTAACTGGATCATCGACCTAGACAGCGGGCAGGCCGTCAACTGGCAGACGAGCGTTTTGCTGGGCGATATGTCCGCCCGGCGGCTGCTCGACGTGATCGCCTCCGGCGTCCCGCGAGAGGACGAGTGGGACAGCGCGGCCGACTTCATGGAGGCCGTCGCCGAAGGACTCGACCGCGCCGGGATCACCCGGCCCGACCACTACCCCGAGGAGGACTGACCGAATGCCGATCTACCGCTACACGGCCGTTATCCAAGTCACCGCCGACGACCAGGCCGACGCCGACAAGCAGGCCGAGGACGCTATCGGCGTCTTCCACGGCAACGCCGACGTGGGCGCGTGGCTCGAAGACAGCGAACCGGAAATCGAAGAGCAGGACTAGCGACGCGCTGGCGCGCTCGGCGGGGTTCGATCCCTCGCCGTCGCCATTCACCCAACACCCAACCGAAAGAGATCCCATGAGCGAGAAGACCTACGAGTTCGAGAGCATCGGCGAGGCGACGCTGCGCGAGACGTGGCGCGTCACCATCGCCGACGACCTGGGCGACGACGAATTGCTCGACCGTCTCACCGACGAGCTGCAAGCCGGGAACTGCGAGTTCGTCGAGGAGCGCGCCGAAGAAGAGCGCGAACGCGAGATCCGGCCGGAGTCGATCGAGGAGGCCGGACCCGAGCCGGAGACGGCATACACCGTCGTCGGGCTCTACTGCGACAACGGGCAGCGCTACGCAACGAGCGTCTACACCAACGACGGGCCGCAAGCCGCCGAAGCGCTGGCGCAGAAGGTCTGCCGAGAGGACAACGACGAGGCCGACTCAGACCGCGACCTGATCGAGATCGCCGCCGTGATCGAGGGGGAGGCGACCCTCGCCGACCTGGGCGCAGACATCCCATGAGAAAGGCCGAGCAGATCCGTCTAGACGTCGGGGCGACCGCTCAGGAAATCGCGGAGTGGGAAGAGCGCGGAGTCGAGCTGCGAAGGCGGCTCGGCTCGGCTCTTGCCGAGGCCCGCGACCATCCCGAGTTGACGCTAGAAGAGGCTCGCGCGATCCCCGAGAAACCGATCCCGAGGCAGACCGCCAACCGCCTGATCCGCGAGGCCGGTACTGCCAACGCCGCGCCATGATTTTCCGGCGCTGCATCGCCTCGCTCGTCGTCCTCCTGGCGCTTGCCGCGCCAGCGAGGGCGGCACCGTTCACCCCCGAACTCGACCGGGCCTACAACACGGCCCTGCGCTTCTGGCACACCGAGCCCGGCAACTGCACGTCGCTGGACCGCGAGATCGTCGCCGACGCGGCGATGCCCGAGGAAGCCGAGGGCTGGGCGACCATCGCCACCGAGCCGACGCCGTGCGTCCTCTACCTGCGCCGCACCCTGGCCGGGCCGCGCTGGTTCGAGCGGGCCTGCGCCGTGATGATCCACGAGGTCGGCCACCTACTCGGCTACGGGCACTCGGCCGATCCGCGCAACGTCATGTACCCCGAAGTCGTCGCCATCCCCGGCCTCTGCCAGCGGGTCGGGTTGCGCGAACTCAACCGGCGCGACCGCTACGTGAAGCCGGTACAGCGCTCGTCCGGCTGACCGTTTATTCCGGCCGGCCGGACGAGTGGTAGTGGCGGCCCCAGGGGTCGAACCTGGCTCTCCGGGGTAGTAGGCAGGTCGCGACAGCTACGACGTTCCTGCTCGAACCCCGACGACTTTCTCTACCGTCCCGACCGCCGTGAGGAGTCCTCCACCGGGCGCCGTAGATCCCTCCGTCCGGCCCCAGCAGGCCGGTCCCCCAGGATCGTGCGCGCATCCATTCGGTCGCTTCGTCCGCTAGCTCTGGCGAGCCGCAGCCCGGCGAAGATTCCCGCCGCCTTTGAGTGTCGCCAGGGAACGACGACGGCGGGCTTGAGGAGGAGATCCTCTTGGCCTCGCGGCCCAAGAGCGCGACTAGTCGCTAGTGGCTCTTGGCTTGACCACCCAGTATGAGGGGCGGTCTGCGCGCGGGCTCGGCCAGTATAGCCCGTCAGGACGCCGAAAAACGGCGCTCGGCCAGTCCTTGCAACCCACGTTCCTGCGTGAACTCCTCGACGTCGTCGGGCAGCGCCAGGCGCGGGACGACGAGAGCCTTCGCCCGGCCGTCCTGATGGTCGAAGGCGACGTGGTGAACGAGGCACCCTGGGCCGGCGTTTCGCGGGTCCCAATCGAGGTAGACGAAGTCTTCGGGGGTGAGGTCGCGAAGAGGGCCGTGGGTGCGGATTTCCTGCTTGCCGAAGAAGTGGAACGCCTGCCACTTGCGATCGGTCGTGCAGGGCCGCTCGTAGGGGTCGAAGCTGGCGAGCCAGCAGGCGGGCTTGCCGTCGATGAAGGGGACCGGGCAGCGACGCACCATCGCCGCCCGCCAGAACTCGTGAGAGAGCCCTGGGGGCGGCTTGGCGATCGTCACGGCGTGTCGCCGTCGACTTCTTCGAGCGCGATCTGATTCGGGTCGACGGCCTCGGCCTCGGGCTCCGTCTTCGCGCGGCACATCTTCCCGCAGTCCTCGCACTCGGTCAGCGGGATTCGCTCGGCCGGGACCGACTGGCCGTACTTCTCGCGCAGGGCCGAGCGCGAGAGCTCCTCGCAGTCGGCGAGCACGTCCTCGAGCTCGACGTCGCCCTTGCGCAGCGCTGGCAGCACCACGGCGAGCTTCGACATCTCGAGCTCGGCGAGCTGCTCTTGCGAGACACCCCGCTTGACGACGAGCTCCTCGTAGACCTCGATCAACTGGTAGGTCTGCGAGCGCTTCAATCCGATGGCCGGATCGCCGAGCCACGACTCAAACTTTTCGTGGCCCAGCGCCGTCCACATCTGCCCGGTGTAGAACTCGTGCAGGTGGCCGGCGAGGGCGATCCAGACCTGCTTGATCGCCCCCGTCCCCTTCTTGATTTTCTGCTCGACGGCGAACGCCTTCTTGGCCGCTCGCTCCTCGGGTGAGAGTGCTTTCCCCATCGGTCTAGAAGGGGATGTCGTCTTCGCCGTCACCGCCGGCAGCGGCGCCCTCGAAGTCGGACGTGTCGGCCGGGACATCGCTACCGCCGCCCGTCCACGCCTCGCCCTCGCCGAGCAGCTCGTTGACGTAGGTGTTGCGGTACTTCTTCTCGCCCTTGTCGGTGGTGGTGACGCGGATCGACACCCGCGCCCTGCCACACAGCGGCTCGAGCGCCTCGGGGAGATCGGCCAGGGCGACGCCTTGGAGCCCGAGCATCTCCAAGTAGCCCTTCGTCCAGGCGATCCGGTCGGGGTCCTCGAGCTCGTGCCAAACGCTCGGCGCCGAGAGGCCCATGTGCTCGCCCTCGGTGACGCTGATTTCGGTAATCAGCTTGAGCGGGCCGCCGCCCTCCTTTTCCCAGAAATCGAAGCGCTCGATCTGGCCTTCGTAGTCGCCATCGGGGACGCTACCTCCCGACGTCTTCGCCTCGGCATCGTCGTAGACGTCCTGCATCTCGGCGAGTCGCTCTGCGTAATCCGTCATTTGGTCTTCTTCTCCTGTTTCGCGGGTTTGGGCTTCTCGGGCTCGGGCTCGGGCGCGGCCGGCGGCGCCAACGACTTCGCCATCTCCTTGCGGAGAGTGACCGCGTCGAGCGGAAGCGGATCGGGAAGGGGTGCCGCGCCCTCGGGGACGCGACCGCCGGCCTCGTGGTGCTCGGCCCCCTGCGTCCGCAACACCCGCTTGCTTTTCTCCTCCTCGCCCTCCCACTCCGCGAGGAAGATGAAGTCGACGAAGCCGACGAGGAACTTGCGCGCCTGGCCGGAGAGGGTCGGCTGCGTGACCGTCTTCGAGCCGACCTTCTTCTTGACCTCGCGATCCTCGGCGTGGGAGATGAACCACACCCCGAGGCCGAGGCCGGCCAGCTTGCCGACGCGCAAGCGGAACTCGTCGGCAACGGCCGACCACCCCTTGCCGTATTCGGCGTCGCTCGGGTGCTTGATCCCGAGCTGGGCGCAGACGTAGTCGGAGCAGAAGCGGTAGAGCTCGTCGACCGTGTCGACGGCGACGACGTCGAAGCGGCGGTCCTTCCCCTTCTTTGCGTCGTCGGCGATTTCCTGGCCGACCGCAAGAAACTCCGCCCAATTGGAGACGGGCGCTTCGTAAACCTCGAGCGAGCCGAGGCCGGGTTCGGTCGCAATGAAGAGCGTCTTGTCGGGGTTGATCTTCGATGCGAACGTGCTCTTCCCGATCTTCGGCGGCCCGTAGAGGAGGGCCTTGATCCGAGCGGGGGAGAGCGACGGCGCAGACTTCTCGGTGGGGAGCGTCATGCTTTGTCCTCCTCGTTGGTGGTTGCTGGGGAGATGTCGGTGTTGGGGAACTTCTTGAGGATCGACGCCGTGACCTCGGCGTCGGTGTAGGGCTTGCTCGCAGAGCGGTCGCTCCGCTGCTTCTCCTTGAAGAGCGAAGGTGCGTCGGGGTCGCCGACACAGAGCGGGAGGAAGGGGCAGCCGCCGTAGTCGTGGCAATGGCTCGAGTTGCGGGGGTAGATCCGCGCTCGCGATGCCTCGCGCCGCTGGGCGGCCCATTGCCAGAGCTCGGCCTCGATCCGCACGAGGTCGGTGGCGCTGCGGGTGATCGGCTCCTCGACGAGATAGAACTCGGGCCGCTCGGCGTAGTCGGCTTCGACCCGCTCGGCGTACTCGTCGACCGTCTCCGTTTTCTTCTGCTTGATCGACGGCTTGCGGGTGAAGCGGTAGGAGACGTTGGTGATCTCGTGGCCGGTCGCCCGCCAGATCCCGTAGCACTCGAGGGCGAGCTGCCGATCGAGCTTCAACCGCTTGATCGCCACCGCCTGCATCTGCCCTACGAGCTTGTCCTCGATCAGCATCCAGTCGGCGGTGAGTCCGTCCGCGTAGCCCTCGAGGTCGAAGGTGCGCGAGTAGGCCCCGGTGTCGGGGTTGCGGAGCCGGACCCGGTATCCGAACTCGCGCCGCTCGTGCCGGCCGTAAGCGGCGAGGTAGGCCCTGGCCGCCCCGGTGACGATCGCGCAGTCGACGGTGAGCCGGTCCTGATCCTCTTGGGTGAGGATCGTCGCTTCGCCGGAGAGCTTGGCGACACCGTCCGCGGGGTCGCCCGTCTCGGTCGCCTTGGCGAAGGCCCCGCCGAGGCGAAGGCTGGCCGCCCTGGCGATCGGTTCGATCTTGTCGACGTAGCTGTAGGCGTAGCGCTGATGGCAAGCGAGCTGGGTGTTGAGCGACGAGTGCGAGAGGGAGGCGCGGCCTTCACGGTCCTCTTGGTCGACGAGGTTCTGCACGTCGGACGGGATCAGCTCGGGCAGGCCCTCGAGCACGGTCAAGGCAACGGTCATTTTCTCCTCCGGTAGCGACGGGATTTACAGGTGTCGAAGTGGTGGCGGTGACGCGACCGGCTGTAGTCGCGGGGCAGCCGCGCCGGCCGAGCCGAGAGCACCCCGAAGTCGTGGAAGAGGACGTAGCTGCCCTCGTGGCAGTCGGGCTCGGCGTCGATCGGGATGGTGCGATCGCCGAGACGGGCGAAGTTGATCGGGGCCTGGCAGTCGCGGCAATTCGGCATCAGAAAATGTCCTCGGGTCGAACTTCGCTGGGGGCATCTACCTTTTCCGGCTGGCCGGACAGAACGGTGGGACGGCGACCCTCGGTGTTTGCGGCTTGGCGCTCGGCCTTCGCCGCGTCCTTCGTTCTGCCGGCGCCAGGGCAGCGCTTCCGCATCCCCGGTCGGCCGTAGTCGTGGTCCCACATCGTGCCGTCCTTCTTGAGCCGCGGGTGCCCGAGGCAGAAGGGGCATTGCACCTTCTCGGCCGAGGGGCTCACTCGGAATCGACCGCCGACCGCATCGCGTCCTCGCCAAGCTGGTTGAGCAGCTTGCGAACGAACCGGATCTTGCCCGGCTTGTAGTGGCCGGCCGCTTCGAGCTTCTCGAGCAGCTTGTCGATCTCGTAGAGGGGCGACATCACCACCCGCTCCTTTTTCTCTCGAGCCCGGCGGGTGATTTCTTCCTGGGCCTCCCTCGAGATCGCCTCGGGCTCGCCGGAGAGGGCCGAACTCGGCGACGACGTGTAGCCGCTCTCCTCCCCGGCCTCGGCAATCGCGGCGGGGTCGCCGACGTCGTGCGGCACCCCTTCCTCGTCGAAGCTGTCCCGAATCTTTTTGTAGTCGGTGCTGTGCGGGCTGGCGCGGAGCAGCCGCGCGTCGTCGTCGGATGCCGGCGGCGAGTCGTCGATCACGACGCGGCGCTTCCTCGAGAAGGGCTTGCCGCCCGTCCCTGGGATCAGGGTGATCGGGGACCTCTTCCTCCGCTTCGGCGGCTTCTCCCGGTCCCGCTCGGCTTCCCGTTTGCGCTGGGCCTCCGACTTCTCGAGCATCAGTTCTCCCTCACTTGGTCGTGGCCTGGCGGTGGTAGGTGCGTCTCGCCGACCGCGAGCTCCGACTGCTCGTGCTTGGGCGGCGGGGTCAGCCGGTAGAAGCGGTGGGTGCGGCTGTTTTGGTAGATCGGCAACGACTTCTTGAGGCCGTTGCGGACCTTGTCGAAGTAGAGCTCGCCCTCGGGCAGCACGTTCGCTTCTTCGTCCTGGCTGCGGTGCAGGAAGAGCACCGCGTGGGCGAGGGTTTCGAGGGAGCCCGAGCCCTTGAGGTCGAGGCAGAGCGGCCGCGGCTTGACTCCCTTCGGGTCGCGCAGCCGGTTCCGGTTCAAGTGGGCGACGGCGATCACGTGGCACTCGGCCCTCGAGGCGAGCCGCGCCAGTCGCCGGGTGATCCCCGCCGCGAGCTCGGTTTTCTCGAAGCCGGGGATTTCGGTGATCGGGTCGATCGCGACGACGTCGTAATCGCCGTACATCGCCCGTTCGGCGATCTTGTCGGCGCTCCAATCGAACGCCTCGAAGTAGTCGAAGGGCAAGGCTTGGTGTTTGTTGGCGGCGACCAAAAGCCGCTTCATATCGGCGGGCTCGAGGCGGTTGCGCATGATCTTTTCGAGCGGCACCGCCGTCTCCGACGTCAGCCACCTGGCCGCCCTCTCCTCGCGCCCCATCTCCGTCGCGAAGAGGCCGCACTTGTAGCCCTGTTCGGCGAAGGCGGCGAGCATCTGATCGAGCACCCAGCTCTTCCCCATCCCGGTCCACCCGGCCAGCACCGACATCTGCTTGCGGCGGAAGCCGCCGATCACGCAGTCGTTGAGATCCGGCCAGGGCAACTCGAAGACGTCGCCCTCTTCCTGGGTGTCGAAGTAGTCGAAGAGCTCGGAGAGGATCGCCTCGCCCGAGGTCACTTCGGAGTCCACCGTGAAGTCGGCGGTGGCGAGCTCGAGCCCGTCGCGGATCATCTCGGCCTGCTTCTCGGGGTCGTCCTCGAAGTCACCTTGCTGAATGAGCTGGCCGCCGTGGAGCTTCGCCCGGAGCTGCGCGTTGAGCAGGACGATCTCGGCGTAGTGACCGGCGTTGCCGGCGGCGGGGACCTTGGCGGCGAGCTCGGAGACGTAGTGCTTGCCGCCGGCCTCGTCGATCTTCTGGCGCCGGGTGAGCTCCTCGTTGACCATCAGCTCGTCGGCGGTGCCATTGCGATCGGCGACGGTGGCGATCGCCTCGAAGATCAGCCGGTGCCTGTCGAGGTAGAAGTGCGCCGCGACGAGTCCGATGTCGCCGCGGACCCGTTTGATCGCCGGCTGCGAGACGAGCATCGCGCCGAGCACCGCCTCCTCGGCCTCAATGTTCTGCGGCGGGACCTGTACCGGGGCGGCCGCGGGCGGCGGCCCTCCGACGCTGCGGGTGACGCGGCCCATCAGTCGAGCCCCTGCTCGCGGCGGATGCGCTCGGCCTCGGCGTTGACGTCGAAGCGCTTGGTCGCCTTCTTCGCCTGTTCGCGGGCCAGCTCGATCGACTGCTCGAAGATCGCGGGGTTGCCGTAGATAATCTTCGGCGTCGCCGGCCCCTTCCACCATCGCTCGCCCGCGAAGACGGCTTCGATGATCTTGCCGTGCTGCTCCTCGGTCAGCTTCGGCCGTTCGCGACAGCGGCCGACGATCGGGGTCAGGTGGGCGTCGGTCGTGAGCTCGGTGCCGGCGGAACTATTGAACATCGAAACAACAGCAGCAGCGAGAGCGAACTCGTCGTCGGAAACGACTTTTCCGCCCACCTTTTTTTTCGGTCGCTTCCTATCTGACGGTTCATTGACGGTTCCCTTATTAGTGCGTTTCTCACTGTGAGAATTATTTTTCTCAGGCTGAGAATCGTCTTTCTCACTGTGAGAAAACCAGGGGACCATCAAATAGGCGCAAGGCCGGTCCCTCGAGTCGGTGGTGAAGACGAGCAAATCGGCCGCTTCGAGCTCTTTGATCGCCCGGTAGACCGTGGCCTGGGAGTAGCCGGTCTTCTCGACGATCTCCTCCTTGTCGGGCCAGCACTTGCCGTCAGCTTCGGCCGCGTTGTCGGCGTAGGCGACGAGGATGAAGCGCTGCGTGGGGGAGAGCTCGCGCTCACGGCTTTGCCCGAAGGCCCAGCCGACGACCTTGCCGCTCACCGATCTCCTCGCCGATTGTGATCCTGAATCACGGCGAGGAAGATGGTCGGCCGGTCGGACGGAACGAAAAACGGGCCGCCCCGAAGGACGACCCGTTGGTGCGGCTGGGGAGAGGCGAGGCGAAGCGACCGAGCCCGACGACCCTACGTTGGCCGCTCCCTCGAGGTCAACCCCCGACCCTGCATTTTGCGGCGAGGGCCTTGGACGACGGCGCCAAGCTCCTTGCCGCGCCCCCTGCCGGCGACCGGGCGGAAAGCTCGAGCGACGTCCCCTTCGGGGCAATCCTTCCGCCAGTCGAAGGGGCGCGAGCTCACAGCCAGCCGCCCACCACTTCGACGAGCCACGGCACCCCGAGGACCGCGACCGGGATCACGACGAGCGGCCAGAGCGGGCGGCCGACGTCGAGGATCGGGCCGCCGTCGTGGAAGCGGGAGGGGATCACGGTGCCGTCCCCTTCGCCTCGGCCCACCCGCTGACTTGCTGCTCAGTGAGCTCGAAGCCCTCCTTTGGCAGGCCCGCGACCACGTCGAACTTGAACGCCTGGTAGTTGGCTTCGACCCAATCCATTTCCTCTTTCTGGCCGGCACCTTCGAGGTAGTCGATCAGGATGCAGCGGGCGAGCTCAGACGGCCCGCTGCCCGCGTAGCCCCACTCGAAGCCGGTGGGTGAATGCTTGACGTCGTGCCCGAGCGGCGCCCGCACGGTCCCGTCGTCGACGAGGACGCGGGTGAGCGCGGAGTCGCCGTGGCGCTCGCCGATGTAGGTCTTCATCGCTTCACCGGGAGGAGCCCGAGCTTGTCCATTGCCGCCATCCACTTGGCGACGTCGGGGTCCTCGAGCAGCGTCTCGACGGCAGCGACGTCGAAATGGTGGCCCTGGTCGCTGATCGCCTCCTCGGCGTGACGGATGATCGAGCCGAGCTTCACGAGCAGCGGGAACTCGGGTTCCTGGGGAGCTATGCCCGCCGCGCTCACCGGCCGACCCCCTCGAGCAAGTCTCGACCAAGGCTAAGGCTCGGGTTGGAGTTGAGGCTTAGGCTGCCCCGCTGATACCGCATGGTGGTGGCGGGATCGCGGTGCCCGACTGCGAGCTGCACGACGTGGAGCTCGGCGCCTCCCTCGAGCGCGTTGGTGACGAAGCTGTGCCGCAGGCCGTGCGGCGAGAGCTCCGGGTTGACCCCCGCGTAGTCGGCCAGGTGGCGGACCCGCGCGAAAGCCGTCTGCCTCGAGATCCCCGCGATCGGCACCGCGACCTGGCGGTTGCGATCGAGCCTGGCGATGATCGGCCCCTCGGTGCGGCCGTCGAGGAAGACGTCGAGGACGTCGACCACGAAGGGCGCGAGAGGCGTCAGGCCCGGCTTGCTGCCCTTGCGGGTGATCGAGAGGGCGCGGTGGCCGTCGACGAGCCCCAGATCCGGCACAGCGGCTCTCAGGGCCTCGGAGACGCGCAGGCCGTTGATCCCGAGCAGGGCGAGGAGGAGGAAGTCCCTCGGGCTCTCCTCGAGCGCCACGGTGAGGAGCTTCGTCAGGTCGTCGGCGCCGAGCCAAGGCGTCGAGCTCTCCCCCGGCAGGGCCAACCGGCCCAGGTGGGTGAAGGGGTGGTCGACCTGCAACATCCCCCGCTCGCCGAGGTAGGTGAAGAAGCTGCGGCAGGCCGACATCTTGCGGTCGACGGTCTGCGGCAGCAACCCGCTCGAGAGCAGGTCGGCCCGGTAGGCGTTGACGTCGAGGCGGGTGGGCCGGAGGCCGTCGACGTCGTGCTCGAGGCACCACGCGAAGAAGCCGCGTAGATCTCGTTCGTATGCCTCGCGGGTGTTGGCGACCGGATACTCGGTCGCCCACTCGGCGAGGAGCTCTGCTGGGCTCACTGGATCTCCTTCGGTTGCCCCGGTTCCTGACGCCGGGATCGGGGCAGCCTACCATGTGTACACACGTTGGGGTAAGGTTCTCGATTCCAGCAAACCGAAGGGAGCAACGAATGTCTGCAACTACCGAGAAGGTCCGCGAGCTTTTGGGTTCGCGGCTGACTGAGCTCGACGAGGAGAAGGTCCGCGTCGAGCGGGCGATCGAGGCCCTCCGCACGACGAGCAGCAACGGCACCGCACCCGTACCCGCCCGGAAACGTCGGCGACGTCGCGGCGGCAGCCGGATCGACCAAGCCCTCGAGCTGATCCAGAAGCAGCCGGGGATCTCGGCGTCGGCGATCGCCAAAGCGATGAAGATCAAGCCGAACTACCTCTACCGGGTGCTCGGCGAACTCACCAAGGAGAAGCGGGTCCGCAAGGACGGCCGCAACTACTACCCCGCCGACTGACGATGCAGGACTTCCGCCCCACCCCCGAGCAACGTCAGTTCTTCGAGGGTGGGGCGCGGGGGTTTTTGACGGGCCAGCGGAGCGGCCGCCGCTACGCGACCGAACTGTTCATCGTCGCCACCGCGGCGAATGAGGAGGAGGCCGCGCTCGCACTCGAGGATCTCCACACCAAGGGCATCGCCGCCCTCACCGACGACGGCAGGCGGATCGACCCGACCGCGCGCCAACGTCGCTTTGCCGTGGTCAAGTTCGACGAGGAGCCGCGGCGCACCGCCCCCTGCCCCGACTGCGACGGCGCCGGCTGCGAACACTGTGGCGGCACCGGCCGGCGGTGGGTGTCGTGAGCAACGACAGCGCCGCCTACATTCCCGA
>Ga0105340_1000292_pt1 | contig 24593 bp, 21 predicted proteins | sample EasRivMeERMLT700_FD_89676 | JGI IMG/M metagenome (GOLD analysis project Ga0105340, IMG submission 89676) | Soil microbial communities from meander-bound floodplain in the East River, Colorado, USA - East River MetaG ERMLT700 | ecosystem: Environmental > Terrestrial > Soil > Floodplain | place...
CACGCCAACAGGCACTTAACTCGCCGGCTCAACGGGGCACATTCGTTGCTCCCTCGCCCTGCGGCTTAATCGTCAAGAGTGTTTTCGAAATCATGCGCGGATCACGTCGCGACCCGAGGTTTGCGTTATCAGTCCCGTGGGAGGGCTCGCTGCGGATTCCGGGCGACGTGGTCGTCGAGCGTTGCAGCGGCGGCGAGGTGTGGGTCGTGAGTACGAGCCCGGCGCATCGGGGCGAGTTGCTCACGCTGGATTTAGCTGGTTCCGGACCACCGATGACCATGAACGTTCGTGTGGTCGACAGTGTCCCGGTACCGATTGATGGCGCGGTCCGGCATCGGTTGCGACTCGCGATCGTGACATGAGGCGAGGATTTCAAAGGAATCAGTGACGCAATGGAACCAGTGACGCAATCGATCGAGGCGCTGGGTGGTGAGGTGTTTGGAGTGCTCGCGCGAGGCATTCCCGCAAGACTGATCGAGATCAGTCGCTCAGGCTGTTTGCTGGAGAGCAGCCACCGCGTCGGGGACGGAATCGTCGGCGAGCTGCGGCTGGAGGTTGGCGGCGAGCTGCTCGTTGACGATGTTCGAGTCACGCGGTGTGTGCTGGTGGAAGGCTCCGGATCGAGCTATCTCGTCGGCGCCGAGTTCGTGCAGACGCGCCGGCCTGGGGAACGGTCGATCCGACGCGCGGTAACTGGCATCCTGCGCGGCCTGGTGGAGCCGGACACGCCGCTGCCCGCGAAGAAGCTTTCGAAAAATGGGGGGAGGGCGAAGGCGATCACCGCCACGCCCATCGTTAACTCGGTGTCAACGGGAGAAGGTGTCATGAAGGATCTGCTCGCAAGGTTTGTCCGTGAGGATGAAGGTCAAGACGTCATCGAGTATGCGTTGCTGGCCGGACTTCTGACCACCGGAGTGATCGTGTTCATTAACTCGGTCGGTGACAAGGTACTGGGATATTTCGATGCGCTCGACACCGCGATCCCGCCACCGCCCGGAGCAGGAGCGCCGTAACGCGAGCGGCAGCGGACCGATCGTGATTGCCTGAAATTGGAAGTTGAAGGTGATGAGCAGGAGCAATGTCACGAAAATGCTTGTCCGGCTCGTTGTCGACGACGCCGGTCAGGATTTGATCGAGTACGCGCTCCTCAGCGGATTCATCGGCCTGGGTGGCTTTGTCGTCTTTTCGGAGCTTGGAGATCAGATGGGCACGGCATATGACGGTTGGATCGCAGCCGTTTACGCCGCCTCCGGGGACACGCCGCCGCCATCCTCTCCGTGACACTGATATGACACTGGTTCACATCTCGGTTCTCGTGATAGCCGGACTTGCCTGTGTGTCGGATCTTCGGACCCGGCGCATCCCGAACGTGCTGACGTTCGGAGCGACCGTGGCGGGTGTGCTGTTTCACCTTGCCACGAGCGGCATGGATGGAGGCGTCGCAAGTGCGGGCGGCTGGGTCGTCGGGGTCGCAATGCTGCTCGTACCCTTCGTCCTTGGCAGCATGGGAGCCGGCGACGTGAAACTGCTCGGCGCTCTCGGGGCCTGGCTGGGCCCGGCCGACACCCTATGGCTGGGCCTGTATACGGGCATTGCCGGAGGCGCGCTTGCCCTCGTCGTGGCTGCGGGCCATGGGTATCTCCGACAGGCATATCGCAATATCTGGCTGCTGCTTCTTTACTGGCGGGTGTCAGGTGTCAGACCCATGGCGGCGCTGACGCTCGAGAGCGGCAATGGACCACGTCTGGCGTACGCGGCGCCAATTCTTGTTGGAACGGTGGCGACCCTATGGCTGCGCTGAGCCGACGACGAACACGATGGCAGGCCGAGGATGGCGCCGCCCTGATCGAATTCGCCATCGTCCTGCCGCTGATGCTGCTCGTGCTACTCGGCACGCTCGATTTCGGAATGTTGTTTCAGCGCTATCAGGTCGTGACGAATGCCGCGCGCGAGGGAGCGCGCATCGCAGTGCTACCGAGCTACGGAGATGAGGATGTTGAAGCGAGGGTAACCGAGTTTCTGACGGCTGCGGGGCTCACCGAGCCTCTGTTGTCCGCCCCGACGCCAGTGAGAACCTGTGAGCCCCTTCCCACAGGCGGATCGATCAACGTTGTCTCTGTCACGGTTGAATATCCGTACTCGTACTCGGCGATCGGAGCATTTGCCTCGTATTTCGACGGAGTCGGCTTCAGCCGTACCGGGTTGCAGGCAACCGCGGCGATGCGCAGCGAGCTTGCCGCCGCAGACAGTTGCGCCGGCCCCTGACGGCGACTGCCGAGTCTGTTTGTTAGCGGAGAGGAATGTCCATGAATCGTAGGAATCGTCACATCCTGATTGTCGGCATCGCGGTTGCCACCGCCTGCCTCGCTAGTTTCGGCGTCTACCGCGCGGTCACCCGGATCCCGGTTCGCGAGGTCGAGGTGGCGCGTAGTTTCGTGGTCGTCGCCACACGATCGCTCCCGCCGGGTGTCCGACTTGGCGCCAACGACGTGCGACTGGCGGCCTGGCCGTCGGGCAGCCCCGTTCCCGAAAGCTTCTCACGAGTCGACGCCGTGGTGAACCGCGCGCTCCTGGCGTCGGTCGTGGAAAACGAGCCGCTCGTCCAGGGTAAGGTCGCGCGCCTCGAGGCTGGGGCGGGATTGCCTCCGTCAATCCCGCCGGGCATGCGCGCGATGTCCGTGAAAGTGAACGAGGTCATCGGTGTCGCTGGCTTCATTGACCCAGGCACGCGTGTCGATCTCGTCGTCACCATTCGAAAGAAGGATGACACCACGTCACGGACGGCCGTAAGTAACGTGCAGGTTCTCAGCGCGGGCACACGCTTCGAGCAGGAGAAGGCGCGGACCGGCGCGACCCCGTCGGCGGCCGCCGTGGTCACACTTCTCGTGACGCCGCAGGATGCCGAGCGCATTGCCCTCGCGCAGGCCGAAGGCCAGATCATGCTCGTACTGCGCAATCCGATGGACACCGAAACGACCGCCACGTCGGGCGTGCACGCGACGGCGCTGTTCGGTCCGGATGCCGCGGCGCCGGTTGCCCCCGTCGCGGCCAGAGTCGCCCCGCGGAAACCGCCGGTGGTCGCCGCGGCGGTTGCGCCCTCGGCTCCGAAGATTTACACCGTTGAGGCGATCCGCGCCGCCAAGCGGACCGAAGAGGTGATCCGGTGATCAAGCCGCATATCGCGATCCGGCGGGCGGCGATTGTCGTCACGCTCGTCACGATCGCCGGCCTCCCGCTCGTCGCGGCGGGTGGCCAGGCGCCGCAGCAGGCGGCGCCCGAAATCAGACGTGTCTCGCTGACCGCTGGGCGTTCGACGGTCCTCGTCACGGACTTTGACATTACCCGTATCGCGGTTACCAATCCGGTGGTCGCGGACGCGGTGGTCGTGCAGCCGCGAGAGATCCTGGTCGATGGCAAGTCTTCCGGGACCGTGAGCCTGATCGTGTGGGGTGACGCACGCCGGGAGCAGTACGACCTGGTGGTCGAGCAGGGAGTGACCGCCCTCCAGCAGCAGTTGCAGACGCTGTTCCCGGGCGAAGACATCCGGGTGACGGCGAGCGACGAAGCGATCATCCTCTCGGGTCAGGTATCGAGCAATCCCGTGATGTTGCGCGCGGGAGAGATTGCGCAGGCAACATCCTCCAAAATCCGCGTCATCAACATGCTGCAGCTTCCGGGCGGGGCGGAGAGTCAGCAGGTCATCCTTCAAGTCCGCTTTGCTGAAGTCAACCGCCGGGCAATGACCGAGCTGGGTGTGTCCTTCTTTACCGGACCAACCGGCTACAAGGGTTACGTCGGCCGGGCGACCACGCAACAGTTTCCGGCGCCGGAGTTCGACGGTCTGAGCCGGACGGAAGAGAACGGGCAGGTGACCGCGTCAGGGGAACTCACCTTCAGCGACTTCTTGAACCTCTTCGTCTTCAATACGAAATACAACGTCGGCGCTCTCGTCAAGGCGTTGCAGTCGACCGGCTTTTTCCAGAGCCTCGCCGAGCCGAACTTGATTGCGTACAACGGTCAGGAGGCGAGCTTCCTTGCGGGTGGTGAGATTCCAGTCCCTGTCGTTCAGGGAAACACCGGGAGCGTTTCAGTTCAGTACAAGGAATTCGGGATTCGGTTAACGTTCACGCCCACGATTGCGGGCGACGTGATTCGCCTCAAGGTGCGGCCTGAAGTGAGCACGCTCGATTTCGGTAACGGCATCACGCTTTCGGGTTTTCGAATTCCGGCGCTGTCGACCCGAAGAGCGGAGACCGATGTCGAACTGCGTGACGGCCAGTCGTTTGTGATTGCCGGCCTCCTCGACAACATCACGCAGGACACCACCGCGGCAGTGCCTATTCTGAGCCGTGTGCCGATCATCGGCAACCTGTTCAAGAGCAAATCTGAACGTGCCGAGCGAACCGAGCTGATGGTGCTGATCACGCCGCGCCTGGTCCGGGCACTCGACCCGGACGAAGTGCCGCCGCTGCCGACGCGGCCTCGGGAATTCCTGCCTGCGCCAGTGGGCGACATCGGGTCGCAGCTCGAAGGTGGGGGCGGCACCGTGGACGCTCCTCCCGCGACTGGTCAGAGCCCGCGTTGAGCAGAGAGCCCTGATGATGCCATCACGTTTCGCAACGGAAGAGGGGGCACTGTGATCGTCCAGGCGGCAATCACGATGCTCGTGCTGCTCGGCCTGAGCGCGTTCGTCGTGGACCACGGCGTCCTCTGGTTGGGTCGTGAGCAGGCCCAGAATGCGGCGGATGCCGGGGCCATCGCAGGCGCGATTGCGCGCGCCTACGACGATATTGACGCCGCACCCTCTGCGAGCACTGGCATAGTCCATGACACCGTCACGGAGGTTGTACGCAGGAATCCCGTGTGGTTCAACGAGGCGTTTACCACATCCGGTTTGTCGTACGCATGTCCGCCTGGTGCGGATCGCTGCGTCAAGGTCGACGTATTTCGAGACGGAACCTCGGGTAGCGCCACGCTTCCAGTGTTTTTCGGACCTGTGCTGGGGATCACGTCGCAACCTGTTCGAGCGACAGCGACGGCGCAAGTGGCCGCCGGCAACGGGACGACCTGTCTCAAACCGTGGGCGATTCCTGACAAATGGATCGAAAGGTCGGTACCGGCGGACGACAACTTCAAAAAGCATGCTGCGGGTCCGAATCCCGACGACTATCGTCCTCCTACTGCGAATCCGCCTGGCGGGTATGCCTTCCCTGACGACCTCGGCCAGCTGGTCACACTATCTTTTGCGCATCCGGAAGCGAGTGAGCCTATTACGGCAGGCTTCCTCTTACCGCTCGATTTGCCGGGTACCTACGAGCAGAACATCGCGGGCTGCAACGGCCAAATGGCCACATTTGACCAGACGATCGGAGTCGGCACGTCAGCAGAAGAAGCAGCGACGAATGCGGGCTTTCAGGCTCTATTCGATTTGGAACCAGCGGCTTCCTGGGTCAACAACAACGTTAACAGCTGCGCGCCCGTATGCGCACCAATCAGCCCGCGTCTGGTGGCGCTGGCGGTTTTCGACGTCGAACAGTACGAATTCATGCGTGCAACGGGTAACTGGGCGGCGTGTGCGGTTACGGGACCGAGTGGACAATGCGTGAAAGTCGTCAACATCGTCGGTCTCTTTATTGAGGATGTCGCGGGTGGAGTCATTACCGGCAGGTTGGCGAGGTACCCGGGCCGCGTCTGGACGGACAGTCCGACGCTGACTTCCCTCTCCTCCTTTTTGCCGGCCATCACTCTTGTCCGATGACGGAGAGCAGACCATGAACGCGTACCTCGTTGGATCGTTGGATCGTCACGTTGAGGAGTTGCTCCACGCGTGCGGAGTTCGCACGACCGTGACGTCCGGCGAGGAACTCGCCGCGCTCGCCAACCCCTCGACTCAGCAGCCGGACGTCGTGGTGCTCGACCTTCGCGGTCGGGCAGCATCAGTGCCAACCGCCGTCGCCCTCCTCAAACGTCAGCACCCGATGACTGGTGTGCTGATTGTCGCGTCGCATCTCGATCCGACGCTGATGCTGGAGTCGATGCGCGCAGGCGTGAACGAGTTCATCACCGAGCCGGTGACGTCGAAGGACCTGAAATCGGCGCTCGATCGCGTCGTGTCCAAACAGCCTCTGCGCCCCACAGGGCAGATCTTCGCCTTCGTCGGGGGCAAAGGAGGTGTCGGCACGACGACGCTGGCCGTCAACGTGGCTACCGTGCTCGCCGCAGTAGAAGCACCATCGGCTCTTTTGATCGATCTGCACGTTGCCTATGGCGACGCGGCAATGTTCCTCGGAATCGAGCCCAGATTCTCTGTGGCTGACGCCCTCGAGAATGTGCATCGGATCGACGAGACCTTCCTGCGCGGCGTAGTCGGCCACACGAAGATCGGACTGGACGTGCTGGCCGCGTCGGACCGCAGCGTCATCGGCCACATCGATGCGCCCGCCGTCCGCAGCGTGATCGACTGCGCCGCCCGTCAGTATTCCCATGTCGTGCTGGATGTACCCCGGTCGGATACCACGATGCTGGAAGCGTTGGATCAGGCGACACGGATCATCGTCGTCGCCAACCAGGAGCTGGCGACGGTCCGCAGCGCGAGCCGGATGGCCGCAGCGCTCCGCCAGCGATACGGCAAAGACCGCGTGGGGGTGGTCGTCAGCCGCTACGACCAGCAGGCCGAGATCGGTCGGAAAGACATCGAGCGCGTCATTGGTGGTCCGGTCTCCGACGTGTTTCCAAGCAACTACCGCCTGGCGCTGGATGCGTTGAACTGCGGGCGGCCGCTGGTCCTTGACAATCACAACAAGCTGGCCAGTTCGTATGCGAGCTTCGCTCGCAGTCTCATCGCGGTTGCGCAGGATGCGCCCGTGGAACAGGCTGCGCGCGAGCGTCCCGCCGGTTTGCTGAGCCGCCTGAACCTTCGATTCTAAACGTCGTGTACGAGGATAGGACCCGATGAACTCGATACTTGCTGTGCCGACTGCAACCTCGGCGAAGACGCGCGTACGGGAGTACCAGGAACTGAAGACGCGTATCCATCAGGAGCTGCTGAACCGTCTGAACCTGGAGCACCTGACGCGCGTGATGCGCGAGGACGCGGAGCCGGAGATTCGCACGCTCATCGACGAGCTGATCGAGAGCGAGACGCACACGACCCTGCTCAGTCTCGCCGAGCGCGAGAACCTCGTTGGCGATGTGCTGAATGAGCTGTTCGGGCTCGGGCCGCTCGAGTCGCTGCTGCGTGACCCCGAGATCTCGGACATCCTCGTCAACCGGTTCGATCGGGTCTACATCGAGCGAGACGGCAAGCTCGAGGAAACCGACGTCGTATTCAAGGACGATCGGCACCTGCAGTTGATCATCGAGCGCATCGTGAGCTCGGTGGGGCGCCGGATCGATGAATCGAGTCCGATGGTCGACGCCAGGCTGAAGGACGGATCGCGCGTGAACGCCATCATCCCGCCGCTGGCCCTCGACGGTCCCGCGCTCTCGATCCGGCGGTTCCGCACGGGCCGCCTGGGGGCGCAGGACCTCGTCGAACGCGAAACGCTCACTCAGCCGATGCTCGACTTCCTCGCCGCGGCGGTTGCCTGCCGGCTGAACATTATCGTGTCGGGTGGCACGGGCGCCGGCAAAACGACGCTCCTGAACGTGCTGTCTGGCTTCATCTCCAATTTCGAGCGCATCGTGACGATCGAGGACGCCGCGGAACTGATGTTGCGCCAGCGTCACGTCGTGCGGCTCGAGACCAGGCCGCCGAACATCGAAAAGCAGGGCGCGGTGCGCCAGCGGGATCTCGTCGTGAACGCCCTGCGCATGCGACCCGATCGCATCATCGTGGGAGAGGTGCGAAGCGAAGAAGCGCTGGACATGCTCCAGTCGATGAACACGGGACACGACGGCGGCCTGACAACCATTCACGCCAACAGCCCTCGCGACGCGCTCTATCGCCTTGACACGATGGTGGCGATGTCGAACTTGAACATTCCGGAAAAGGCGGTGCGCCAGCAGACCGCGTCGGCCATCAATCTGATCGTGCAGGTGACGCGGTTGTCGGATGGCACGCGCAAGGTGACCGGCATCAACGAGGTGACCGGGATGGAAGGCGAGATGGTCTCGATGCAGGACATCTTCGTCTTCGAGCGCTCCGGCCTCCGGCGTGACGGCAAGGTGTGCGGACGATTCCGGGCTACGGGCATCCGGCCGAAGTGCAGCGAGCGTCTGGCATCGTTCGGCATCCAACTGCCGGTGGAGATGTTCGAGCACATGAAGGCGGTCGCCTGAGGAGGATCGATGCCTGCAGCTATCGCGACCTTCGTATTGTGCACGACCATCATCATCGGGGTTTATTGGGTCTTCGTCGCGAGACCCGAGGAGAACACTGCACGCGCGCTCCGAAAACGACTCCAACCGGAGCCGGTCAATAGTCCCCAGCGAACCTTGTTGACCAAGAAGAGGCCGCCCTTGAGTGCGTTGAAAGCGCTGGATGCGCTCCTGGTGCGCTCGGGCGCCGTGATTCAGCCGGTGCAGCGGGTAATTGCGTTGTCGGCGCTCCCGCTCACGGTGGGCATGGTTGTGCTGGCCTGCGGGTTCATGGGCATGCTGACCTTCCTGCTTGCGGCGTTGATGACATCGACGCCGTGGGTCGGGTTGCTGCTCGCGCTCGCCGCTGCTCCCCTTCCGTACTTATTGGTGCAATTGGTTGCGAAACGGCGTGTGCGCAGGCTCGAAGAGTTGTTCCCGCAAGCCGTCGACCTGATTGCCGTGTCGTTACGGGCGGGCCATGCCTTCTCGACCGGGCTGCTTATGGTGGCGGAGGAAGTCGCGGATCCATTGGGGGCGGAGTTCAGGCTTGTTTACGACCGGCAGAACTACGGCAAGCCGCTGCCTGACGTTCTGAAGGAATTCGCCGAGCGTGTCCCCTTGCTCGACGTCCGCATCTTCGTTACAGCCGTACTGACCCAACGCGAAACAGGGGGCAACCTGGCCGAAGTGCTCGACAGGCTGTCCTCGCTGATTCGCGAGCGATTCAAGATCAAGCGTCAGGTCCGCGCCGTGAGCGCGCATGGCCGGATAACGGGCTTGGTGCTGGCGAGTCTCCCGCCCCTCGTTGCGGCGCTCTTGTACATCACTGCTCCCGCTCACATCATGACTCTGGTAAACGATCCCCTGGGCATTCAACTGGTGGAGGCCGGAATTCTTTTGCAAATTGTCGGAACACTGGCGATACGACGAATCGTAAATATCGAAATCTAGGAACTGCAGTGATGCCTCTCGAATTCATCATCACGCTCGTCGCTGTTTTCATCAGCATTGCGCTGGTATCGGGATCGGTGGCGGCGTTCGTACTGTCTCGTACGGCTCCCGAAGTGAAGCGCCTACGCCACGTGGCGAGGGCGGGGGCAGCGGATGCATGGCTCGGCTCGGAAATCGCGAGCGCAGCGCTCCGGAGCCGATCGAGGCTCCGAAAGCCCGGGAAGAATGCACCGCGCCTGCCGCGCCGATTAGCGGCAGCCGGCTGGGACCATCCTCATGCCGCGTGGGTCTTTTCGACAGCCCAGCCCGTGCTGGGGGCGATCCTGGGCCTCCTCCCAATTCTCACTCTGGGTGTCGGCGACGGATGGATTCCGGGTCTGATCGCCGCGATCGCGGGCTTCATGGTCCCGGACATGATTCTTTCTCGGCGCATCGCGCAGCACAACCGTGCGATTCAGAATGGTCTGCCTGACGCACTGGACCTGCTCGTAGTCTGCGTGGAAGCCGGTTCGAGCCTCGATCAGGCGATCCTCAAGGCCAGCGAGGAGCTGGAGATCGCGATGCCCGCCATCGCCCACGAATTGAGGACGGTGGCGACCGAGATTCGCGCGGGGAAACAGCGGCTGGACGCCTTCCAGGACTTGGCAAAACGTACGAACCTCGACGACGTGCGGGCGCTTGTCGCCATGCTGATCCAGACCGACCGGTTTGGGACGAGTATCGCTCAGGCGTTGAGAACACACGCCGAAACGTCGCGCACCAAGCGGCGGCAGCGGGCCGAGGAGCGAGCCGGCAAAGTCGGCGTCAAGCTCGTATTCCCGCTCATATTGTGCCTGTTGCCGGCACTGTACGTCGTGTGTCTCGGGCCGGTGGCAGTGAGGATGTACAGGGCTCTGTTCTAAACACCCTAAGAAGGAAAGGTCAAGGGAGAGACTCGCATGACCATGACGCAGATCGTCCTGCTCGCCGTGACGGGCGTTTTTCTGGTGCTGTACTTGATGCGCCGTCGAAGCCGCCTCAATCGAGAGAACTGACTGGAAGGAACGATGTTCCGCGGACTGAAGTCGTGGAGTGGCTGTAGATCCGGGCCGGCACCGGGTGTGGGCTTGACGCTCCTCGCGCTGCTCGTCTGCGGATGCGCCACGGTGCGCAACCCAAGCCACGTCCCCGACGGATCGCTCGAGGTCTACACGGGCAAAATGCGCGAGCTCGGCGCTCGCGCCAAGCCCTCGTCAGAGGTGATCGCCGCCACGTTGGAAGGACAAGACCCGGGTCTCAAGTCCACGCTGCTCGATCTGCGGATGCACCCGGGGGCGGCCCAGCACCTGAAGGTCGCCGAGCGCTATCGCCGGTTGAAGATCCTCGACGCCGCCCATGACCATTTCGAGCGTGCGCGTCAGCTCGATCCGACGGATGCAGCGGCCTACGAAGGGCTGGCCAAGATCTGGCGCGACTGGGGATTCCCGAACTTGGGGCTGGGCGATGCCTCTCGCGCCGTCTATTACGCGCCCTCATCTGCGACAGCGCAGAACACACTCGGCACCGTCCTGGCGGCGATGGGCCGCGGTGCGGATGCGCGTCGCGCGTACGAGCGCGCGCGCGCGCTGGATCCCCGTGCAGCCTACGTCCTCAACAACCTCTGTTACCTCTCATTCCTCGAAGGCGAGATCGCGGCGGCAGTGACTGAATGCCAGGCGGCCCTCAAAGTGGACCCTGGCCTGGCGCCTGCGAGAAATAACCTGGCGCTCGCATACGCCGCTGACCAGCGCGACGACCTCGCGCAACGCGAGTTCCTGGCTGCGAGCAATGTGGCAGCCGGCTGGTACAACATCGGCCTCGTTGACCTGGCCGAAAAGCGCTACGCACGCGCGTCGAGCGCATTCGCGGTAGCGCAAATGCAACGGCCGTCATGGGCTGCTGCGGGCGAACGCGCCAGGAAGGCGCGGATCCTGGCGCAAAAGGCCGGCGGCACGTCGCAGCAACCGCGGACGGACTGAATCGACCAGCATGCCGGCCGCCTCCCGCTCTCTCCGGTTCGCGATCGCGGCGTCTCTTGTCGCCCTCATGGGGGCCACGCCGCGCGCCGACGACACGCCGCCTCCCCTGTCCGTCCGGATCACATCGCCTCTGGGACGGATGGGAGCCTCCACGAAGGTACGGTTCGTCGCGCAGGTTCACGCCGCACCTGAGATAGTCCTGCAGCCGGTCCGTTTCTACGTAGACGGTGCGTTGCTCGGCACCGATGAAGACGGGCCGCCGTACGCGGTCGAGTGGCTGGATGAAAACCCCTTCGAGCGACGCGAGCTCGCTGTCGAGATCGAAGACAGTCTCGGTCACACAGCGCGCGATTCACTGCGCCTGGAGGCATTCGAGATTCTCGAAGTGGCTGACGTAAGGAGCGTCCTGCTCGAAGCCAGCGTGTACGACAGCCGCGGCCGGTTCGTGCGCGGATTGGGCGCGTCGAGCTTCACCGTTCAGGAAGACGGCGTACCGCAGGCGGTCGACCTCGTCAGCCAGGAATCGCTGCCGTCGACGTTTGCTCTGCTCATCGACAGCAGCCAGAGCATGCACAGGCGCATCGATTTCGTCAGGGATGCCGCGAAGCGTTTCGTTGACTTTCTGAGGCCCTCCGACCGTGTGCTCGTGGCGCCGTTCTCACGCGGCCTGGCGTCAGTGACAGGACCGACTGACGATCGAAAAACAATACTCGAGTCCGTGGAGCACATCGAAGCGGCGGGCGGTACCGCGATTCTCGACAGCCTGGTCGAGACGATTCAGAAACTCCCTCCGGACAGGGGCCGCCGCGACATCGTGCTCATTACGGACGGGTACGACGAGAACAGCGTGACGTCGATCGACGAAGCACTGGCATCGGTAAAGACGGCCGGGGTCACGGTGTACGTCGTGGGAATCGGAGGGATCGCCGGCATCTCCCTGAAAGGCGAGCGCCTGTTGAAGCACATCGCCGCCGAAACGGGAGGAAAGGCGTTCTTCCCGCCGAGGGAGGAGGATCTGGGCGCGGTTCACGAGCAGCTGGCCGTCGATGCCCAGAATCGCTATCTCGTCAGCTATACGCCAACCAACCAGGCGAGGGACGGGAACTGGCGCAATGTGAGCCTCACGACAGCCCCCGAGTACAAAGTGCGAACGCGATCCGGATACGTCGCGCCCCAACCGCCTCCGATCCGTCCTGAACTGGAGTTCACGATTACCGGAGTGGATCGCAGTCAGGTGGATCTCACGGTCGATGATCTGATCGTGATGGAGAAAGGCGTCGAACAGAAGATCGACGCATTCTACGAGGCGACGGCGCCGGTCTCGATTGTCCTCGCGCTCGACTCGAGCGGCAGCATGCGCAAGAGCGCGACGGCGGTTGTGGAAGCGGCGCAGGAGTTCGTCGCGACGCTTCGCCCCGAAGACAGCCTTGCCCTCGAGATGTTCTCGGATCAGGCGGTCCTCGCACACGACTTCACGACCGCTCGGGAGACGACCGCGAAGATGATCGAGAGCTACACGGCGAATGGCGGCACGGCGTTGTATGACGCCTTGTGGGATTCGCTGACGCGGATGCAGCGAAGGGAAGGTCGGCGTGCAGTGGTCGTGCTGAGCGACGGACGCGACGAAAACAATCCGGGAACCGCGCCCGGCAGTTTGAGGACGGCAAGCGAAGTCCTCGATCTGATTCGTCAGGCGAACGCGACGATATTCACAATCGGCCTTGGGCCCCAGGTCGACCGTCCGTTCCTGGAGCGACTCGCGGAGCTCTCGGGCGGCGAATCATACTTCCCGGTCGCCGTCGAGAACCTGCGCGCCGATTACCGGCGCGTCGTCGAGAATCTCCGCCGGCGCTATGTGGTGAGCTACACGTCAACCGATAGCGCGCGGGACGGTGCCTGGCGCGAGGTGCAGATTCAATCGCGGTCGTCTGACGTGGTTGTCACGAGCCGCGGCGGCTACTTCGCACCCGAACGCTGAGCGCAGCAGCATGAGACTTCCAATGCGGCGAGAATACCCGTGAAGACTGGCGCTCCCGGCAGCGAACCCGGAGCCCCGGATCCTCGTCGCGACGTCGAGAAGATACTCGCTCGCCACTTCATCGTCCTGCCGCCGGCAGTGCAGTTCGACATCAATGAGGAGTTCCTTTCCGAAGAGGAGTTGTCGCAGCAGCAGGCCGTGCCGGTTGCCGACCCGGGCGTCGAACCCGCCGAGGCGACGCAGAGCGCGCTCGCGCCAATGGAGCCTGTCGCGGAAGCGGCGCCGACAGTTGATCGTCATGCGGTGAGCCCTCCAAGCGTTGAACCGACCCCACCGGACATTGTTGTTTCCGAGGCGAGCGCGCCGGCCGTTGACGCATCACCGACAAATCTTGTCGTTTCGGCCGTCGACGAATCCGAGGCGGGAACGCCTTCGCTCTCCATCGCCGAGCTACTCGAGAACAGTGTGGCGTTGGATTGGCACGAAGCGGTCGCGATCGCCCAGCGGGTTTGCCAGGCCCTTGCACGGGATCCAGCTGCCGGCGCTCACCTGTGCCTGGTCGACCCGCGCCACATCGAGATTACCCAACGTGGCGACGTCCGCGTCATAACGAACGAGCCGGGGAGCGACCCACACGTCAAGCAGGTAGGTCGAATTCTGCGTGCACTCCTCGAAGGAGGGGCTGCGCCGGTGCAACTCCGGCTGTTGGCGTCGCAAGCGGCCTTCGAAGTTCCCGTCTTCGTCTCGGTAGACGAGTTCTCAGAAGCCCTGCGTCGTTTCGAGCGCCCCGACCACTCCGACGACATTCGAAAGGCGTTCAAGCGCGGCGTCGATGCGAAGTTCTCGACTTCGATGTACCAAGGCCGTCGGCAGTCAGCGCTTCCCGCGGTCGCGGCAGTCGAGCCGGCCAAGGCCAGGCCGACGTTGACGGACGCCGTCCAGATGCGGGTGGCGAGACCCGTGCGACCTGTGCGCCCATCCCGAGCGACGCGATCAAGCCGCTTGGCGGCAGCCGGATCGCTACTGCTGGTTGTGGCGATCACGGTCATCTGGATCCAGGTCGGGATCGGGGATCGATCGGGGATCAGGGATCAGGGATCAGGGATCGGGGATCCGGGTTCAGGGATCGGGAATGCGCCGGACTCTGATTCCGGATCGCGGGTCTCATCGCTGCCGCCGCCGGTTGACGAGCGCAGTGCACCGACTCAGGCCGCGAGTGCCGGCGTGCGCCCACTACTATCCGAGAGCCCCGTGCCGGCGCCGGCCACACCGTTGATCCTCCCCAGATCATTAGCTCGCACCGCGCAAGGTGCGAGGCGTGTCGTAGCGGAGCCCGTGCAGCGACTGGAAGCGGGGCGCTCGAGGGAGACGGCTCCGATCAGTTCGCCGTCTGCGCCAGGCAGCCCCGCCGTTAACAGGGCGACCATTCTCAACGCCGACTCACCAGACGCTGCCGCGCGTCAAGCGGCGACGCTGCTTGCGTCGGGGAGGGCAGAAGACGCCCAGCGCGTCTTCGATTCCATTGTTCTGGCGAACCCTCTGTATCAGATTGACTCCGCGCGATCGACGCCGGAGGCCGTGGCCGCGCTGGAGGCCAGCAGGCGCGACATATTGCCAGCGCTCGCTCGCCGCGACTATATGAACGCGCGTGCGGCCCTCGATGCGGGGGACTACGACCGGGCGCTCAGCGAGGGAAGCCGCATCACGACGATGATCGCCCACTATGACGGTGACGCGGCGTTCACCGGGCTGCGCGGTGCTCTCCAGCAGCTCCTTGCCCGTGCGTCGGTTATGAAGGCGCGCGAGGACGACCGGGTCTATGCCGAGGCCGACGATGGTGTGACGCCCCCGGCCCCCTTAAGCCGCCAGCTCCCGGCGACACTCCCGTTCGGTATTACCAGCTCGACGGTCGGCAGACTGGAGATGCTCATCAGCCGGGATGGCGAGGTCGAGATCGTCAAGCTGCACACACCGCTGAACCGTTATCACGAGCGAATGATCGTGAGTGCCGCCAAGGCGTGGCGATACAGGCCGGCATTGAAGGATGGCAAACCGGTGAGATTTCGCCTGGTCACCTCCATCAATCTTCCCGAGAACTAACTTCCCGCCGCACTAATACCTGGCCGGATCATTCGGCAGTAGGTGCTCGGCATTCTGTTCACCCTCGTGACACGCGAATTCCCAGAATTCGTAGTCCGGTCGGCGCTTCTCGGCCACACGCATCGTCCACGGCCGGGTAAACACCGTCGGATCATCAATCGTCACCTCGTAATTCATCGAGTTGGCGTCAATGAACGTGAAGCGTTCCACGAGATGTGCCTTGTCGCTGAAAAAGTCTCCGGCGACGCTAAGCCGAGGCCTCCCATTGAGGTTGGTGGTGTCGATGACCAGCGTATTGTTCTCCCAGTGGCCGCGCCCATCGCCCATCCAGAGTGTGATCTTCGATCCGAGATGCGGACGGCCGTCGAGCGGGATCACGCGGTACGCGTGGTAGTCATCCCAGACGAACACGACGGACCCCGGAACCTGGATGATACGAAAGGTCGGGAGGTAGTAGAGACGCGGTGCACCGTTCAGCAGACAACGATTCTGCGTGTCGATGTGCTCTGGTCTCGTGGGACGTTCAAAGTTGGAGGCTTGCTGACCCTGCACCGCGGCTGCCCACGGCTGATACGGAACCAGGCCGTCCGGTGGATCCACAATACGGCTTGGATTTCGCACCGCGCGTCCGCCAGCGCGCTCCTCGAAATCGGCGGCGCCCGTCCTCGGATTCGTCAGCGAAAAACCGCCGCCGATGACAGGATTCCAAAAACCCTGTACGTCCGGCTGACCATCGGGCAAACGCGCCGGTCGCCACGGATTCGCGGCGGGTGGTTGAGTCTGCTCGGCCTGCTTTTCCTGGGCCGCAAGAGGCACGGCCAGCAACAAGACAGCGGCGCCAATCGCGAAAGGCCAAGGCCTCATAGAGTGTTACGCGACAGTAACCTGGGATGAGCGGTACCACTCGACGGTCTTCGCCAGGCCCGCTTCGAAGGTGACGCTTGGCTGATAGCCGAGCACGCGCTTGGCCTTCGAGATGTCCGCCTGCGAGTCCTTGACATCCCCCGCTCTCGGCTCGGCGTAGATCGGTTCCACCGTGGATCCGACGAGATTGCGGATCGTGTTGAACAGTGTGTTCAGGGAAATGCGTCCGCTCGTGGCTACGTTGATCACTTCCCCGCTCGCATTGTCGGCCGTGCAGGCGCGCAGCACACCATCCACCACGTTTGCCACATACGTGAAATCACGCGTGTGCTCACCGTCGCCGTAAATCGTCGGTCGTCGGCGCTCGCAAAGCGCGCTGATAAAAATGGAAATGACGCCGGAGTAAGGTGACGAGGGATCCTGCCGCGGCCCGAAGACGTTGAAGTACCGCGTCGTGACGGTCTGCAACCCGTACAGCCGCGTGAACATCTGACAGTACTGTTCCGCGACGAGCTTCTGCAGCGCATAAGGAGAGAGGGGCGCCGGCGCCATGGTCTCGATCTTCGGAAGCGTCGGTGTGTTGCCGTAGGCGGAGGACGACCCGGCATATACAACGCGCTTGACGCCGGCATCGCGCGCCGCCACCAGCACGTTGAGCGATGCGTCAATGTTGGCGCGATTCGAGGTAATCGGATCCTCCACCGACCGCGGCACCGACGGGATCGCCGCCTGGTGGAGCACGTAGTCGATCCCCTTGACGGCACGCCGCGCCACATCGAGGTCGGCCAGGTCTCCTTCGATGAATTCGACCGAGCGAATGTGCGCGATGTTCTGGCGCTTGCCGGTACTCAGGTTGTCGACAACCCTGACGGTCTCGCCGCGACGGAGGAGCTCTTCAGCGAGGTGAGAGCCGATGAAACCGGCGCCGCCGGTGACGAGGTAATGGGCCATATCGCGCCTGATCTCAGCAGAAACCCTTCCCGCGATTGTACTTGCCCGTACAGGATAATGGAATGTCGCAGTCGGCTAGACGATCGCCCGCCTTCGCGCTTCAGCGCTACGGCGGGCAGGCTGTAAAAAGCTTGCCCGCCAGAGGCTGATAAGACATCGGCGGGAGGAAAGTCCGAACTCCATAGGGCAGTGCGCCGGGTAACGCCCGGGCAGGGCAACTTGACGGATAGTGGCACAGAAAATATACCGCCCGCCTTCGCGCTTCGCGCTACGGCGAGGTAAACCCGTGACCGCAACCCTAAGAGGGCGTCGCGGAGCTTGCCTCGCCGAAGCGCGGAGCGCGGAGGCGGGTAAGGGTGAAAAGGTGCGGTAAGAGCGCACCGCGTCCGTGGTAACTCGGATGGCAGGCAAAACCCCGCACGGAGCAAGACCAAATAGGGTGGCGTTACAGGACGGCCCGTCCGAAGCCACCGGGTAGGTCGCCGGAGTCCGCGAGCAATCGCGGGCCTAGAGGAATGATCGTTCTCGACAGAATTCGGCTTACCGGCTGGCTGCGACGTTTTTAAATCCCAAATCCCAAATCCCAAGATCCAAATCCCAACATCGCGGACCTTAAAGGTCCGCGCCGCAACGACAGGCTTGGGATTTGGACCTTGGGATTTGGGATTTGGGATTTACCCGTCGATTTCCTGCTTGATTCCGTACTGTTCCAGCTTCTTGTACAGATTGCTGCGGGGCGTGTCGAGGGCTTCGGCCGTCTTCGAGATGTTCCAGTTGTTCTCGCGTAACTTGTCCACGAGGAACGCGCGTTCAGCGGCCTCCTTGAATTCGCGCAGTGTTCCTAGCGGCGGGGTCGTGCTTCCGGGGTCGGGGCGCGCCTGGGGCGCCGAAGCGCCAGGGTCTGCGACGGAGGTCTGGCGCGACGAGGACTCACCGCGAATCTCCGCCGCCAGATCCTCGACACGGACGACGTCGCCGGGCGACATGATCATCAACCGCTCGATCGTGTTGCGCAGCTCGCGGATGTTGCCTCTCCACCGATAGCGCTGCATGGCTTCCGTCGCGCGCGGGTCGAAGCGCTTCGGCTTGAGGTTGTGCTCCTCGCTCGTGCGCTTCGCGAAGTGCTGCACCAGCTGCGGGATGTCCTCGCGCCGCTCGCGCAGCGGCGGCACCAGAATCGGAATCACGTTCAGCCGGAAGTAGAGGTCGTCGCGGAACTCGCCGCGCTGGATCGCCTCCTCGAGATTCTTGTTGGTCGCGGCAATCACGCGCACATCCACCTTGATCGTACGCGCCGAGCCAAGGCGCTCGACCTCCTGCTCCTGCAGCACGCGCAGCACCTTGGCCTGTGTCCTGGCACTCATGTCGCCGATTTCGTCGAGGAAGATGGTGCCGCGATCGCCCTGCTCGAACTTGCCGATCTGCTTCTCGGTGGCACCGGTGAACGATCCCTTCTCGTGTCCGAACAGTTCCGATTCGATCAGCTCCTCGGGAATGGCGGCGCAGTTCACCTGGATGAAGCGCTGCCCCGCGCGCGGGCTGTTGCGATGAATGGTGCGGGCGACGAGCTCCTTGCCGACGCCGCTCTCGCCCAACAGCAGGACCGTCGCATTGGTCGGGGCGGCGCGCTGCACGGCTTCGAGGACCCTGCGCAGAGCCGGACTGTCGCCGACGATCTCGTACCGTGCCTCCATCGCGAGCTTGAGCTCGCGGTTCTCCCTGCGGAGCGAGCGCAGCTCGAGCCCCTTCTGCACCGTCACCAGCACGCGTTCGCTCGTGAACGGCTTCTCGATGAAGTCAAACGCGCCTAGTCTTGTCGCCTGCATGGCGTCGGTAATGGTGCCGTGCCCGGAGATCATCGCAACCGGTAGTGACTCGTCGACCTTCCGGATCTCCGCAAGCGTCTCGAGACCATTGGTGCCCGGCATCTTGATGTCGAGCACCACCATGTCGGGAGGATCGCGCTTGACCTGGGCGATGCCGTCGGGGCCGGAGCCCGCGCCGACGAACTCGTACTCCTCGTATTCGAGGATCATGCGCAACGAGTCACGGATGGCCGCCTCGTCGTCGATCACAAGGATTCGCGGTTTCATCAGAGTGCGGATGCGTCAGCGGTGCGAGCGTGCGATCGTGGTGCCCGGCGGTTACTCGATCTTCACGGTGTGCAATGCGCGCTGATCGCTTTCCGGCCTGTACACGTAGAGCGCGAGGACGTCACCAGCGCGCGAACCCGTCGTGAGACGACGGTAGTCATCGACCGATCGGACAGGATGGCGGTTGATTTCGAGCAGCACGTGACCGCGTTCGATTTCCGCATCAAATGCAGGGCTCATTGGCTCCACGCGCGAGATGATTACACCTTGCATCCCCTCGGGCAGCTTGAAGCGTTCCGCGAAGTCGCGATCGAGGTCACGAACGGAGAGACCGAGAGCGGGACCGCGCTGACTCGACGGCTGCGGTGCCTGCCCCTCGCCCGCCCCCGCGCGCTTCTCGCGTTGCGGCCGCTCGGCCAGCTTCACCGATACGTTCATCGCGTGGTTGTCCCGAAGAATCTGGAGCGAGGCGACCGTGCCTGGCTGCCGCGCCGCGATCAGTTGAATCAGCTCGTCGTTGCCCGTAATCGGTTTGCCGTCGACTGCGACAATCAGGTCGTAGGTCCGGATGCCCGCGCGGGCGCCCGGCGACCCGGTGGTGATGTCCTGCACGAGAGCCCCGCGCGCCGTATTCAGGCCCAGCGAGCGTTGCAGATCCGGGTCGACGTCGCGGAGGGCGACGCCGATGTATCCACGCGACACCCGCCCCTTGTCGCGCAATTGCGGGAGGATGGCGCGCGCCTGATTGATGGGGACGGCAAATCCGATGTTGGCGGCGCGCGAGCTGATCGCGGCGTTGATGCCGATGACTTCGCCGCGCCCGTTAATGAGCGGACCGCCGCTGTTGCCGAAATTGATCGCCGCGTCAGTCTGGATATAGCGGTCGAGCGAGGTATCAAACAGCTTCCGGCCGATGAAGCTGACGACACCGACCGTGACCGTGTGCTCGTACGCCAGCGGATTGCCGATGGCGACGACCCATTCCCCGACGCGCAACGAATCCGAATCGCCAAGCTCGGCGTACGGAAGCGGCCGGGTCGACTCAACCTTGATCAGGGCAATGTCCGTATCGGGATCGGAGCCGACGCGCGTCGCGTGCAGGTTCCGCCCATCGGTGAGGCGGACCATGATGCGATCGGCGCCGTCCACGACGTGATGGTTGGTCAGGATCAAGCCCTGCGCGTCGATGATGAAGCCGGTGCCGGCGCCGCGGTGTGGTCCCTGGGGATCGCGATCACCTGGGCGACCGAAGAGGTCGGGGCCGTCGGGCAGCGGCAACGCATTGAAGCGCCGCGACCGGGCCGACCCGCGCGACGTCGCATCGATGTTAACGACCGCCGGGTTGAGTTGCTCGGCCACGTCCGCAAACGACACGACGGTCGGCAGGACAGCGGCTGGGTTCCGCGATCGCACCGGTACGACCGGCGCCCGGGGAGCCGACACAGCCCGTTGCGGGGTCATCGAGCCTGCGACGATGAGGCCGATGAGAAAGGCGACGGTCGCGGTCAGGCCCACCGTCACCGCCAGGAATCGCCGACTCATGACCTCATTATAGATAGAACGGCGAAAGGGATAGGGGTCAGGGGATAGGGGTCAGGGGTTAGGGGTTAGAGTTGGAGAGGGGGAAGGGGGAAGGGGGAAGGGGGAAGAAAGGGAGGATTACTGGATCAATTCGAGCAAGGCTGCCTCATCGAGCATCGGTACCCCGAGGGTCCGCGCCTTCTCGGCCTTTGTGCCTGCATCGGCCCCGACGACGACGCCCGTCGTCTTTTTACTGACCGATGCGGCCACCTTGGCCCCGAGGCGCTCGAGCGCAGCCGTGGCCGCTTCGCGCGTCATCGACGACAGCGTGCCCGTGATGACATACGTCTTGCCTTTCAGCGGCCCTGGCACGGCTGCCAACGCGCGCTCCTCCGGTGGAACCTCCATGTTGAGGCCGGCCGCGCGCAGGCGCTCGATCAACTCCCTGTTTCGGGGCTCGTCGAGCCAGCTCCGGACGGAGGCGGCGAGCACCGGGCCGATTTCGGCGGTGTCCTGCAGCTGCTCGATGGTGGCCCCACACAGCGCCTCCATCGACCCGAACGCGCGCGCGAGCACCTGCGATGCTCGCTCACCCACGTGGCGGATCCCGAGCCCGTAAATGAGGCGCCACAGCTCATTGGTCCGGCTCTTGTCGATCTGCAGCATCACCTTGGCTGCAGACTTCTGCCCCATCCGCTCGAGCTGCGCCAGCTTCTCCGCTGTCAGCGCGTAGACGTCGGCGTAGTCCTTCACCAATCCCGCGCCGATGATCTGCGCGACGAGCGACTCACCCAGCCCTTCGATGTTCATGGCACCGCGCGACGCGAAATGCTCGAGGCCGCGCTGCAGCTTGGCCGGACATGACGTGTTTTCGCAGCGCCAGACCGCTTCGTCTTCCTCGCGATGGAGGTCGCTGCCGCAGCGCGGACACACCGTGGGCATCTGCCACGGTCGTGCGTCGGGCGATCGCTTGCTCAGTACCGGTCCAACAACACGTGGGATGACGTCGCCTGCCTTTTCGACCAGGACCCAATCACCTTCCCGGATGTCCTTCCGGCCGATGTCGTCCGCGTTGTGCAGTGTGGCCATCGAGACGGTGGATCCGGCGATGAAAATCGGATCGAGCATCGCGAACGGTGTCACCGCGCCGGTTCGCCCGACATTCACCTCGATGCTCTTCAGGAGCGTCGTCTTCTGCTCCGCCGGGAATTTGAACGCGATGGCCCAGCGTGGAAATTTACTGGTCGTGCCGAGAACGGCGCGCAAGTCGATGCGATCGAGCTTGATGACGACGCCATCGGTGTCGAAATCGAGCGTGCGCCTCTTCTCTTCCCATTCGCGGCAGAATGCGAGGAGCTCGTCGACGCCGCGACAGCGGCGCCAGTGAGGTTCGACAGGCAAGCCCCACGCCTTCAGCGCCTCCAAGGTTTTTGCGTGAGTATCCAGGCGGACCTGAAGGTCCGCCTCGACGTTCGATCGTTCCCCGTCTGTTGATCGTAGAGGCGGACCCTCAGGTCCGCCTACCATCTCCCCATCTGTTGATCGTAGAGGCGGACCTTCAGGTCCGCCTACCATCTCCCCATCTGTTGATCGTAGAGGCGGACCTTCAGGTCCGCCTACCATCTGATACATCCAGGCACTGAGCCCACGTTTTGCCACCAGCGCGGGATCCAGGTTTCTCATCGTCCCCGCGGCCGTGTTCCGGGGATTGGCATAGAGCGGCTCGCCCGCGTCCGCGCGCTCTTTGTTTACGCGCTCGAAAAGCTTGCGCGGAAAGTAGACCTCGCCTCTGATTTCGATCCGCGGACCTGGGAGGTCCGCGCCGCTCGACCGGGAATGTTCAGTGCGCGGACTTCCCGCCTCCGTGCGGCGCGGACCTCCCCCCTCAGTGCGGCGCGGACCCTTTGGGTCCGCGTGTCGAAGCTTCAGCGGGATGGCCCGAATGGTCCGTACATTCGACGTCACTTCTTCACCGCGCACGCCGTCGCCTCGTGTTGCGCCGCGCACCAGCGTGCCGTTATCGTAGGTCAGCGCGAGGCTCAGCCCGTCGATCTTCAGTTCCGCAACGTAGTCGATCGTTTCCACCGCCTGGCCCGCGGCTGTCAGCCCCCGACGGACGCGGTCGTCGAACGCCCGCAGCTCCTCCTCCGAGTACGCGTTGTCGAGGCTGAGCATCGGCTCGGCGTGCTCGACCGTGTCGAAGCCCGCAGCCGGGCGTCCGCTGACGCGCTGGGTTGGAGAGTCGGTCGTGACGAGATCGGGATTCTCGCCTTCGAGGCGCTCCAGCTCTTTCATGAGCGCGTCGAATTCGACGTCGGCTATTTCGGGGTCGTTGAGGATGTAGTAACGCTCTTCGTGGTAGCGAATGAGGCGACGTAGTTCAGCAACGCGTTCAGCGGGACTCATTGATATCAACCACGAAGGTCACGAAATACACGAAGAATAAGACTCTTCTTCGTGACCTTCGAGTTCTTCGTGGTTTCCTTTTTTAACGGTCTCTCGATAGAACGTAGTCTGGAAGGAACATGAGTGCGTCGCGCTCGGCGCTGGCTGGGAACGCATGGAGCGCCTTCTTTGCCCGTTCGACGAAGTCGGCCGCCGTGCGCCGCGCGTAATCAATCGAGCGGTGCTGGGCGAGCAGCGCGCGCAGCTCTCGCCACTCATCAATCGAGGGCGTGCGCTCCTTGACGATCTTCCGGATCAGCACTTCGGCTTTCGCATCGCCGCTGGCCAGCAGGTGAATCACGGGCAGGGTCATCTTTCCTTCCCGCAGGTCGCCTCCTACCGGCTTACCGAGGGCGTCCTCCTCGCCCGTGAAGTCGAGAAGGTCGTCGACCAGCTGAAAGGCCGTCCCGATGTTCAAGCCGTAGTCCCACAGCGCGTCTTCCTGTTCCGTGTTGGTACCGGGACCAAGCATCCCGCCGATGCGGGCGCAGCCGGCAAAGAGATACGCCGTCTTGCGCCGGATGATCTCAAAATGCTCGTCCTCGGACAGATCAACGACGCCGTTCTTGGTGAGCTGGTAGAGCTCGCCTTCGATCATGCGGAGCGTGACCTCGCAGAGCAGCCGGATGAAATCCAGGCTGTCGCGCGTCAGCGCCATCGACATCGACTTGATGTAAAGGAAGTCGCCGAGGAGAACCGTGACGTCGTTGCCCCAGCGGGAGTGCACCGCTTCGCGTCCGCGGCGCAGATCGGATTTGTCGATGATATCGTCGTGCACCAGCGTGGCGGTGTGAATGAACTCAATCACCGACGCGAACAGCGCCCCGTGTTCGCCGGTGTACCCGCTCATGCGCGCCGCCATCAGCAGTACCGCCGGGCGGATCCGTTTGCCTCCGCCCTGCTGGATGTAGTGCCCGATCGTTGGAATCAGCGCCACCTGGGATTCGAGGTGACGCACGAACTCCTGCTCGACTTTCTCGAGATCTTCGCGAATCGGCTCGAACATCTGCGCGAGAACAGCCGACGAAGGTTTCTGCGCTATGGGATTCAAGCGGGATCATGAAACCATACCCCGCGCGGAGTGTCAACGCGCAGAGAGACCTAATTCGTGTCGGACGTTGCAGTTACGGGTTGAAGAGGCGCTCGAAGTTGTGCAGCGCCGCTTCGCTGATCGCTGCCACGTCGCTGCCGCGCAGCGTCGCGACCGTTTCCGCGACGCGTATCACGTTGGCCGGCTCGTTTCGTTTGCCGCGATGCGGCACGGGCGCGAGAAAGGGGCTGTCGGTTTCGATCAAGAGTCGATCGAGCGGCACCAGTTTCGCCACTTCTTTCAGTTCGAGTGCGCGCGGGAACGTGACGATGCCGGCAAGCGAAATGTGGAAGCCGATATCG
>Ga0105340_1000299_pt1 | contig 24380 bp, 21 predicted proteins | sample EasRivMeERMLT700_FD_89676 | JGI IMG/M metagenome (GOLD analysis project Ga0105340, IMG submission 89676) | Soil microbial communities from meander-bound floodplain in the East River, Colorado, USA - East River MetaG ERMLT700 | ecosystem: Environmental > Terrestrial > Soil > Floodplain | place...
CGGCGAGGACCGCATCATCCGATGACGACGACGAGATGAATGCCGCCATCGCCAAGCTCGAGGCGGCCCAATCCGCCGGCAAGGCGCCCGCGCCGCCTCCTCCGAAGAAATCGATTCCAAAGCTGGAGATTCCCGACGCCGCCGACGACCTCGTATTGCCGGAGCACAGGGCGGAACCTCGCGCCAAAAAGAAACGCCGCGACGAAGAGGATGACGAACCGCCTGCCAAGAAGAAACGCCGCGACGAGGATGAAGATGAAGACGACGAACCGCGCGCCAAGAAGAAACGCCGCGACGAGGATGAAGATGAAGTAAACGACGAACCGCGCGCCAAGAAGAAACGCCGCGACGAGGAGGAAGATGAAGTAGACGACGAACCGCGCGCGAAGAAAAAACGCCGCGACGAGGAGGAAGACGACGACGAACCGCCCGCCAAGAAAAAACGTCGCGATGAGGATGACGAAGATATCGATGACGACGATGAGCCGCGCTCGGCCGGCAAGATGACCAAGAAGAAATCCGGCAGCAGCATGCTCATGATCCTGCTCGGCGGCGCCCTTCTCGTGCTCTTCGGTTGTTGCGGCTGCGGCGTCGGCGGTTACTTCTTGTTCGGGGCCGGATTCGGGCCGCCGGACGTGGTCGGCCGCTGGGAGAATGATCCCAATGACAACCTGATGAAAGCGCGAAGCAAAATCGAATTTCGACCGGACGGCACCGGCGAAGTGGACGTCATGGGCCGCAAGCAATGGTTCAAGTACGAAATGAACGGCGCCGAAATGACCTGGCTCTACACGCATATCGAAATGGGCGTAGGCGGCGGCAAATTGCCGGTCCCGGACCTTCCGCACCGCATACAGGTGCAACGCCTCGGCAATACCTTGCGTATGACGCACCTTGACGGCGAAATGAAAGGTCGGGTCAAGGTATATTTCAAGGCTAATTAACCGGAAATGCTTTGTGCTTGCAATCCGCCAGTACTTCTGGCAACTTCCATCTTGCGACACATACAATAGCCCGGCCCGCCATTTCGATTCAGTAAGGAACTCTGCATGAACACCCGCAAACAAGTGACCGTCTTTCTCGAAAACAAACCCGGTCGCCTGGCGCAGGTTCTTTCCAGACTCGCTCACGCCAAGATCAACATCGTCGCCCTGTCCGTCATGGATCGCCACGAGCACGGCGTCCTGCGGCTGGTGACCGAGGACGAAGCCGCCACCGCGAAGGCCCTGCAAGCCATGAACGCCCACTTCACTGAAAGCGACGTTCTGGCCGTTGAACTCAAGAACCAGCCCGGCGCCCTCGCCCACATCTGCGAACGCCTGGCCGAGGAGCACATCGGCATCGACTACGCCTACTGCTCCTCCGGCGGCCGCAACGGCAAGGTGTTCGGCATCTTCAAGGTGTCCAATTTGGAAAAGGCTCAGCGCATTCTTACGGAAACGTCGAACCACCGCCGCATTGAAAAACCGGCCCTGCGCGATCAGCGCTCGTACAAGAAATAAGTGAACCACGGGGGGCACGGGGGACACGGGGAACGACATCGTGAATTGACGACGATTTCAATTTTAAGGAGAAATACCTATGACTCGGCGCGCTTTGATTCTTGTTGCATTCGTTCTTGCGGCACTTCCGTTGACCGCCGGCGAACAGAACATCTCCGGCATCGGCAAGGTCGGCAAGCCCGTCAAGCTGCACGGCAACTTCGACTTCACCGAAGGCCCGGCCGCGGACGCCAAGGGCAACGTGTACTTCACGGATATTCCCAAGGAGACGATCTACAAGGTCGATTTCGAAGGCAAGCTCTCGAAATTCACGGAAACGTCGAACCACGCCAACGGTTTGATGTTCAATTCCAAGGGCGAACTCTGCGCTTGCGAGATGGACGGCCAGATCGTTGCTTACGACGTTGCGACCAAAAAGAAACGCACCATCATCGACAAATTCAACGGCAATCGATTCAACGCGCCGAACGATCTCGTCATCGACAAGAACGACGGCGTTTATTTCACGGACCCGAGCTTCCGCGCTCCCAAGCCGATGCCGCAGAGCAAACTCGCCGTCTACTACACCGACGGCAAGGGCATGGTCTCGCAACTCGTCGATAATCTGCCGAACCCGAACGGCGTCATTCTGTCGCTCGACGAAAAGACCCTCTATGTCATCCCGAGCGGGCAGCCCGAAATGATGGCGTATCCGATCGAATCGCCGGGCAAGATCGGCAAAGGCAAGGTCTTCTGCACGCTCAAAGGCCCCGAAGGCAAGAAGGCCGGCGGCGGCGACGGTCTCACCATCGACGAAAAGGGCAACCTCTACATCACCAGCGGCCTCGGCCTGCAAGTGTTCGATCCCGCCGGCAAGGCGCTGGGCATTATCAGCTTGCCCGAACAGCCCGCCAACGTCACCTTCGGCGGCGCCGATTTCAAGACGCTTTACGTGACCGCACGGACCTCGCTGTACACGGTTCGCATGGAGGTCGCGGGGCATTTGTTTGCCCTTAAGAAATAACCACGCTCGGAGGGAGACAAGGAGACAAGGAGACAAGGAGACAAGGAGACAAGGAGATTGAATAGTTAAGGGGTTCGCGTAAATTCATTTGTTCCTTGTCTCCTTGTTTCCTTGTCTCCTTGTCTCCTTGACTCCTTGTCTCCTTGTCTCCTTGTCTCCTTGACTCCTTGTCTCCTTGTCTCCCAGATATTCCATGCAACTCCCGCCACGCATCGTGATCGTCGGCGCCGGCATCTCCGGCCTGGCGGTCGCCTATCGATTGCAAGTACGCCTGCCCGATGCGACGATCACCATTCTCGAACAAGCCGATCGGCCCGGAGGCACGACGTGGACGTTGCGCGACGACGGCTTTCAAGTTGAGACCGGACCCAACGGCTTTCTCGACACCAAGCCGACCACGCTGACGTTGTGCCGCGATGTCGGGCTTGGCACGCAACTCGTCGAGGCCAGCCAGGCGGCTGGCATGAATCGTTATCTTTTCCTGGGCGATCGATTGAAGGCGCTGCCCAGCGGTTTGGGCGCGTTTCTGGGCACGGATTTGTTGAGCTGGCGCGGCAAACTGTCACTTCTTTGGGAGCGCTTTCGCAAGAAGAAGGAAGGCGACGCCGATGAATCGATCGACGCCTTCGCGCGACGCCGCGCTGGCAACGAGGCCGCCGATTTGTTTGCGGACGCGCTGGTAACCGGCATCTACGCGGGCGATCCGAAGTTGTTGAGCCTGCCGGCGTGCTTTCCCCGCATCGCCGAACTGGAACGCGTTTACGGAAGCGTCATCAAGGGATTCGCTGCGGAAGCGAAGAAACGCCGAGCCGAGGCGAACGCAAAAGGCGTCGCATACGAGAAGCCCGGCAAGATGTGGTCGCTGCCGAGCGGCTTGCGTGGACTCATCGAGGCTATTGTCGCCAAGTTGAAGCAACCGCCGATTCATGGCGTCCACGTGCGCTCCATTCTCCCCTCTCCTCGTGGTAGAGGGGCAGGGGGTGAGGGGACGAACCCCCCCACGTGGCACATCCAAGCCGACGGCCGCGCCGCTTGGGAAGCCGACGCCGTCGTGCTGACTTGCCCGTCGTATCAACAAACTGCCATGCTTGGCGAAGTCGATCCAACATTGGCACAAGAAATCGGCGCCATCGCCTACAACCGCGTCGTGGTCGCCGCCCTCGGCTATCGCCGCGCCGACGTGCCAGCCGCGCTCGACGGCTTCGGCTACATCGCCCCGGAGAACACGCGCCGCGATTTGCTTGGCGTACAGTGGTGCTCGTCGATCTATCCCGGCCGAGCGCCGGCGGGCTGCGTACTCTTACGCGCCATGGCCGGCGGTTGGCAACGGCCGGAGATTGTCGATTGGGACGACGACCGATTGTTGCATTCGCTACGGGCCGAATTGCGCCTCGCCATGAACATCACCGCCGAGCCGATCTATCACCGCATCATCCGCTGGTCGAGCGCAATCCCGCAGTATCACGTCGGCCATCTCCAGCGCGTCGCCCGCATCGAAGATCGGTTGAAGGCATGGCCCGGGCTCTGGCTCGGCGGCAACGCGTATCGCGGCGTGGCGCTCAACGATTGCACGGAGCAGGGGGCCATCATCGCGGAACAGGTCGCCGCGTATCTTCAACGACGAATTCTTGAGACCGCGAAGTCCGCGAATTTCGCTGAAGCGCTTTACCAAAACGAAGCCATTCGGAATCGAATCCACAGCGACGTCGTTGACTGCTCGCAGTTGGCTTACGAGTTGCAATGTGCAAACGGACACAAAGGCGGCCAATTGAACATTAGCCCCCCGGAAGGACGCGACTCCGTCACTTACATTGACAACGGCGAACTGGTATTGGGCCGGTATCATGTTGTTTACACGGACGGCGTTTTTGTGTATGATCCGCACTGGAGTGATTCGCCGATCCCGCGTGAACGATACGAGGCGGAAATCCGACGGTTGAATGGTCCGACCGTCGAGATTTCGTTCGTCAAGGCGCCGCCGCCCGAGGAGAGCTAAGGATGGCCGATATTATCAAAGTCTTGCAGCAAATCGCCGAACTTGATTTTTGGACGCGCTGTCCAACACGCGATGCGCAGGGAGACGATCTCGCCTATCCGCCGTTCATTTTTTGGCGGCATAAACACCCTTCCCCCGAATTGGCGGCGTTTTTTCGCGATGCGATTCAGTCTTTTCCGGGCGAAACTCGCTGGGAGTTAATAATCTCCGAACGCAACTGGGTTCTTCTTCCTGCTCGAATCAAGGAACATGAACAAGCCAATCAATTACTTGGGGGTCGGCACGCCGCGAAGGAATTGAAGCAAATCGATCCCGAATTCGGCAAGCTGGCCAACGCGGAATTATCGCGCCTGGCAGAACACATCGCCAAATTGGCTGCGAATCCAGTTGCGGCGTAAGTACTTCAGAATCTCTGCCATGCGACGCCAGCCGTTAACCTGCCGTCCATCATTCGTCTTAATACAATCTACTGATATTGCGTACTTACCTTCGATGAGGCTTCACGATGTCGCACACCGTTCGTTTGGGCTTGCGGGCCCTGCCGTTTTTGGTCATTGCTCTGTTGGTCCCGGTCGTTGACGGCCAGGAAAAGAAACTCAAGGAACTCGTCTGGTCGCACGCCTTCGACATGGCTTGCCGCAAGTTCGGCGAGAAGGACATCACCAAGGACACCAAGCGCTGGGGCGTCGAAGCGTTCCGCGACAACAACACGGGCGGCGGCATCGGGTTTTACATCTCCGAAGTCGGCTGCATCAACATCGCCCCCAACTTCGCGGCCCTGAATCCGCCCATCAACCCCAGCAAAGGCCCCGCCTGGCTCACCGGCCTTGATCTCCCGGCACGCAAGGCCGGCGTCGCCAAGTTTGACAAAGCCACCAAAGTCCACAGCATGGAAGTCTTCCGCGACCCTAACGCCGACAATTGGCTCTTCATCACCGAGCAGGGTTTCATCGCGTCCTGCAACGGCAAGCTCTTCCCCGGCGCTGGCGGCAAAACGCCCAAGTGGGTTCACTCCGTCGATCTCCAGGTCCGCAAAGGCGGCGTCAAGGAATTCAAGGACGCTCCGAAGTACGGCATCGAAGTCTATTCCGACGGCAACACCGGCAACCTCATCTACATCACCGAGCACGGCTACGTCGCCATCATCCCCGAAACCAAGGATATCCCGGCCGACAAGGGCAAATCGCCCGATTGGCTGCACGGATTGGACCTGTCTTGCCGCAAGCATGACGAGAAGTCGTTCACCAAGGACACGCGCAAGTTCGGCATCGAGGTGTATCACGACGTGACGACGGGCAATCTGATCTTCATCAGCGAAACGGGCAGCATCGGCGTCGCACCGGCGCCAAAGGACGTGAAGGCGCCGACGCCCAAGGCGGCCGAGCCGATCTGGACGCACGGCTTGAACGTCAAGTGCCGCAAGCACGGCGAGGAAAAGTTCGGTCCGACGACGCGAGCGTTCGGCGCCGAGGTTTTCCGCGATCCGAATGTGGACGTGTCGATTTACATCAACGAGGACGGAAAAATCGCGGTGATGGCGGAGAAATAAGTCCTCGCCGCTTGTCGTTTAGCGCTCGCGCGGCGTCGTGCGAGCGCTAAACGAAGAAACCAATTCACTCCCCAAGTTTCCGCTCAATTTGCTCGACAATCTCCCGCACCGGCATAATGCGCTTGCCCAGTTGCAACGTGATGTTGTCCCGAAGCCAGCCGCGCACTTTCTTTTCGCCTGCCACCACGGTGCTGTGATTGCGATTGCCGAAATGCTTGCCGACCTCGCCGTAGGTCGCGCTGGTGTGCTTGCGGGCCAGAAACATGGCGAGCATGCGCGGGTAGCTGTAGATCCACTGACGCTTTTTGGAGAAGAGCAACTCGCGTGAGACACCGAGCACGTCGCGGACCACCCCTTCCACGTCGTCGAGCGTGACCAGGCGCATGGAATGGCGCAACGAATCGCCGAGCGCTTCGCGCGCCAGCTCGATATCGATGGGCCGGCCTGTCGCGCGGCCCAGATGCACGACGCCATGCACCGCACCTTCGAGTTCGCGCACGTTGCCGCGCAGATTCTCGGCGAGGAACTCGATCACGTCGTCGGGAAGGCCGCCCGATCGAATCGCCTTGGTGCGCAAGAGTTCGAGGCGAGTCTCGCGCTCCGGCGTCGTCAAGCTGCAGATCACGCCGCCGACGAGGCGATCGGTCAACTCCGGCAGAAAATGATCAGCCATGCGCGGATGGCAATCGCTGGTCAAGACGACGGGCCGTTGACTGGTCAGGTGCGCGTCGAGCGTGTGCAGAAATTCTTCTTGCGTGGCGTTCTTTTTCGCGAGGAAGCCGACGTCGTCAACGAAAAGGGCGTCGCATTCGCGCATCTGTTTGCGAAAGGCGCCGAGTTTGTGCTGATGCATGGCGGCGACGAAGCGATTCGTGAATTCTTCCGCCGTGAGAAAAAGCACGCGCCAGTCGGGAAATCGACGCGACAGTCCGGCCCAGCCGCCCTCGAGAAGATGCGTCTTGCCCACGCCGACAGCGCCGTGCAGGACGAGCGGGCTGGGCGTTTCTTCGGGCGATTCGACCAGGCTCACCGCGGACGCATGCGCGAGCCGGCTATTCGGCCCGACAATGAAGTCTTCCAGCCGTCGCCAGCGCCGAGGCCGGGCCGGCCGGCCCCGCTCTTGGGCATGATCGATCCGCGCGGGCGGCGAGGTATTGGCGTGGGCTTCCGCCTGGGAGTTTCGTGCCGCTTGAAACAGCGTCGGCTCGATGATAAATCGCACCGGCACGTCATTGCCCAGCACTTCTGCGGCGATTTCTTTCACCTCGGCGCCGAACGATTTCTGCAGCCAATCGTGCAAGAAAAGATTCGAAACGCCGATTTGGAGATGGTCGCCGTGCCAGATGAGTTTGGTCTTGCCGGCGAACCAGAGGTTGTATCGAGCTTCCCCAATCCGTTGGCTAAGAGTAGACGCCAACACTGCCACGACATCGTGAGTGGTAGTCAAGCTGCACTCCTTCCGCGCGCGGAATCCCCGCGTGGTTCGTTGTCGGAACCCGGAAAGCAAGAGTGGGGTGGAGCGTCCGGATGGGAAATCCTTTCGCGCCGCTCGGAGAATGGCGAACGTAATGTTCGCTCGCCTCATTGTAGAGATGCCAAGAGCGCGGGGAGAAATACGCGCGAAGAAGGTCGCGAAACCACGCAATCACGCGGCGAAAATTTCTTTTTTTGTGTGCGCGTCCGCAGCTGAACAAGAAAGTCGATTGATCGGCGAGCCGAGCCCCGTAAGGGGCCGGTTGAGTCCACATCTCCATCCTCAACCGGCCGCTTACGCGGCTCGGCTCGCCCATTCGAATCCTAACACCACAGCCGTTTGTCCACAACGTTCAACAACGATTGTCCCGCAACGAAGCGGCGCAGGTTCTCAAGCAGCGTCGCCAGATGGCGCTCCGGCACGCGCGGCGACGCGGCGGCGCAGTGCGGCGTGATGATGACGTTCTCCATATTCCAGAGCGGATGCCCTTTGGGCAACGGCTCGGTCTCGAAGACGTCGAGTCCCGCGCCGCCGATCTCGCCCGCTTGCAGCGCAGCGGTGAGGTCGGCCAGATCGACGATGACGCCGCGGCCGACGTTGATCAAAAACGCGGTTCGCTTCATTTGACGAAAGCGTTCGCGATTGAAGAGCTTGAATGTCTCCGGCGTATGGGGAGCAGCGATGACGACAAAATCGCTTTGGCCGAGAACTTCCGGCAAGCGATCGGGACGGAACATCGTCACGCCATCGGGCGCCGAGTCGGCCTTTGGGTCAACCGCCAGGACTCGCATGCCAAACGCCACGCCGCGCCGCGCCGTCTCCGCGCCGATGCCGCCCATGCCGATGACGGCGAGCGTGCAATCGGCGAGCGTGATCGCAGCGCAATCGGACGGATGCACCTCGCCGGGGCCGCCGTAGCCGGGCAGCTCTCCCGCGGGCCGGCCGAGCATGTGCCAGATGCCTTGCGATTGCTGGCGAATGTAGGTGTGAAAATTCTTCGCGAAGCAGAGGATGAAACCAAAAACATGATCGGCGATCACGTCGCTGAAGATGCCACGCATGTTGGTTACGACGATGTTTGCCGCGACCAGGTCGGGAAATAGGTATTTTTCCATGCTCGCGGTCGGCGCTTGCGCCCAGCGCAGCTTCTTGCTGGCTTTCAGCAAGCGCGGCGTCAAATAGCCGAAGAGCGCATCGGCGTCGGCAATCTCCGCGGCGGCGTGGTCCTCGTCGCGCGTGTTGACGACGGTCATCGGCGCGGCGGCGGCGCGGACTTTGCTAAGCCGGTCCTCGGAAATCGGCGGGGAAATGACGAGCTTCATTGAAACGTCTCCGAATACATTGAAGGAATGTCCACGGATCGCCGCAGCCAGGTCGTCAGCATTCGCGAGCCGTCGCGTTTTTTTCTGCGCGCGTGGTTCGATGCGTTCGCGATGCGGCTACCATTCATTGGCCTGTTCGTCGCCATCTTCGCATCGAGTCTGGCGGGGAGTTTCTTCAGTTTCTTTTATAACATTCTGCTCATCGTGGAACCGTCGAGCGCGGCGCAAAAGGCCGCGTTCCGAGATGTCGCGGCGCCGATCTACAACGTCGTCGCCTACCCGCTTGGCTTTCTTATTTTGCTTATTTGGATCAGTCCGCTGATCCGCTGTCTCGGCAAGCTCCGACGCGAGGAGCCGATCGAGCCGGCATACTTGCAGCGATGCCAGCGCCGACTCATCAATCTGCCGATCTTGCAACTGATCGTCAACACGGGCGCCGTGTTGCCTGGGGCGGTCTTTTTCCCGTTTATCGTCACGACGTTTGGAGATTCGGAAAACGCGGCGAGCGTCTGGTGGAAGTTCATCGTCTCGTTCGTCATCTCCACGGTTTTCATGACCGTGCAGACGTTCTTCATTCTTCAGTCGTATCTGACGGCGTATCTTTATCCTGATTTCTTCAAAGACACGCGTCCGGAATTGGTCCCCGGCATCGTGCAAATTGCGTTCAGGGTGCGATTGATCATGCTGTGGGCCGCAGTGGCGTTCATGCCCATGATCGCCTTGTTGGTGGTGGCCCTCGACTTCACGCCGGGCCGACCGGAACTGATGTGGTTCGCGGTCGGTTTGGTGGTGATCAGCGCGATCTCCGGCGGCGGCATCTTCTCGCTGGTCGGCCGCGACTTGCGGCGCTGGATGGCATTGCAGACGCAGGCGACCGGTGAAATCGCCCAGGGCAACTTCGACATTCGCATCGAGCATCCGCGTCCCGACGAATGGGGCCGCTTGACGAGTCGCTTCAACGACATGGCGACCTCGCTCAGTCGCGCCTGGGAATCGCACGAGACGCTGGGCCAACTGGTGAGCCCCGAGGTGCGCGACGAGATTCTTCGCCGCATGCACGGCTTCGAGGTGCAACTACAAGAGATCACGGTGCTGTTCGTCGATATCCGCGGCTTCACGCCGCGCTGCGCGGGGGAATCACCGCAACGAATCGGCGAATTGCTCAATCGATTCTTGACGCTGGCGTTGCGCTCGATCGAAGAAAAAGGCGGCTACGTCAACAAGTTTCTCGGCGACGGCGTGATGGCGCTCTTCGGCGCGACGCATGTGCAGCCGGATCATGCCGACCTCGCGGTTGCGTCAGCGCGCGAGATGCTCGAACGTCTTAAGGAATTGAACGCGGAACTGGTTGCGCAAGGGCAACCGCCCCTGGTCATCGGCATCGGTATTCACACCGGCGAAGCGCTCGTCGGTTGTTTCGGCGCGACCGTGATCGGCGAGCAAGGCAAACCGTTGATGCGGCGCGAGTTCACGGCCATCGGCGAAACGGTCAATTTGTGCCAGCGCATCGAGCAATTGACGAAGAAATGCGGCGGGCCGATTTTGCTGAGCGATGGGACGCGCCTGAAGTTGAACGGCAAATGGGCGCTCGATTGCGTTGGTCCGCAGGATTTGCCGGGAGCGGCGGCGCCGGTGGTCGTCTACAAGGTGGCGGACGGGGAATACAATGGGGTTTACGTTTAGCGCTCGCCGTGCGCCAAGCGAACGCTAAACGCAAGCGGTGAAACCAAATGCCTGACACGATGCCGACCTGCCGCCTGGTGACGTTGGGCTGCAAGGTCAATCAATACGAGACGCAATACGTCAAAGAAACGCTCGAGATCAACGGCTATCGCGAGGCGGCCGAGAGCGAGCGCGCCGACTTGTGCATCGTCAATACGTGCACCGTCACGGGCGAAGGCGACGCGAAGAGCCGCGCCGCCGTGCGCAAGCTGCACCTGCGCAATCCGAATGCAAAGATTGTCGTCATGGGCTGCTATGCGACGCGTGATCCCGATGCGGTCGCCAAGCTGCCGGGCGTCGTGCGCGTCGTCACGGACAAGGCGAAGCTCGCGCAGGAGCTGGCCGACTTCGGCGTCACCGAACTGCCCGCCGGCATCACGCGCTTTGACGATCACCAGCGCGCCTTCGTCAAGGTGCAGGACGGCTGCCTACTCAATTGCACCTATTGCATCATCCCGTCCGTGCGGCCGATCTTGCGCAGCCGAACGCCGGAAGAAATCGCGTGCGAAATCACCGACCTCATCGCGAACGGCTATGCGGAGATCGTGCTGACCGGCGTGCATCTGGGCCATTACGGCATCGATCAGAGCAAGGGAAAGCCGAAGGCCGAATGGCGGCGGCTTTGGCATTTGCTTGAGATGCTTGATCGGCTGCCGGGAGACTTTCGCGTTCGCTTGAGCAGCCTGGAAGCCGCGGAGGCACGCGACGATCTCGTGAACGCGATGGCGCAGTCGCCGCGTGTGGTGCCGCATTTGCACCTGTGTTTGCAAAGCGGGTCGGATCGAATCCTGCGTGCGATGAAGCGGCGTTACACGTCCGGCGGATTCCTGCGTCGCGTCGAACGACTCAAGCAGGCCCTGGATGCGCCGGCGTTCACGACGGATGTGATTGTCGGTTTCCCCGGCGAGACCGATGCCGATTTCGAGGCGACCTTGCGTGTCGCGCGCGAGGTAGGGTTCGCAAAGATTCATGTTTTTTCGTACAGTCCGCGTGCCGGAACGCCCGCGGCGCTGTTGAAGGACAAGGTGCCGGATCGAATCGTTGAGGAACGCCGTCAGCGTTTGCGCGAGTTGGAATGCGAATTGACTACGGTCTATCAACGCAGGCTCCTGGGCCGGCGCCTCGACGTATTGGTGGAAGGTGCCGACCCGCAACGTCCGGACCATGTTCGCGGAACTTCTTGTCGATATGTGCAAGTGAGTTGTCGCGGTCACGCGCCGGCGCTCGTTCGCAAACGCGTGCCGGTGCGCGCTGTTTCTGTGGAAGAGGGGTTCATCGTCGGGGAACCGGAATTGCCGGATTCGGGACGCGTGGAATTAACGATCAGGTCTCGATAGGCGGATTCTCGGCCGGTGCGATAGGCTTCTTCGGCGGCGGCTCGATCAATTGCATCCACGTCGGCCGGTCCTTGCCCTGGCATTCGCAAACGCGTGTGGCGACTTGCGGCGGAGCGAACGCACGCTTGCGGCAAACGGGGCATTCCCAGATGCGTTTGACGTTGTGCCGATGGCGCGAGCGCGGGCCCTTCATACGTTATTTGACTTTCTTCTGTTGCTTCTTGTCCAAGTCCGCGACAAAGTTCCGCAAAACTTCGACTTCCTTGTCGGTCCATCGATCCCCCTTGCCCGGCGGCGGCATGAGTTTCTTGCGGTCTTTCGAGGTGACGTGCGCGTAAATGCTACCCGAATCGTTCGGGATGAAGAAGCCGTCGCGGACCAGCATGCGGAAATCTTTTTCGAGGTTGCCGGTCATTTTCATGTTGCCGCCGGTCTTGGGCAGGGCATGGCAACCGACGCAGCCGTTCTTCTCGTCGCGTTCGAAGAGGGGCCAAAGTTCCTTGGCGAAGCGTTCTTGCATTTGCTTGCGGTCGTCGTCTTTGAGGTGATCGAATTTGCCGCTGCCGGCAAGCGCAACGGCGACGCCGACGCCTGCGATCAAGAACAACGCCGACAGCATCAAACGCGTTCTCATGTTGATTCTCCGAAACCGTCTATTCGGCGTCAGATCGACGCCTGCAAAGTCTGGAACAAATCCGCGACACGGACGCGCAAGCCCAATGCAATGCGATAGAGCGTCTCAATGGATGCAGAGTTTTTCCCTAGCTCGATCTGTGACAGGTAGCCGAGCGAGACGTTGGTGCGTTTGGCCATGTCGGCGAGCGTCAGGCCGAGCGCCTTGCGGCGCTCGCGTATGGCGGCGCCGAGCGTCTCGCGAAGGGCTTCCTCGGAAAGCCGCAAGAGCCCGCGATTTTCGAGGCAACGCATCACCGTCTTTTTCAAGACGTCCACCTGGAACGGCTTCGTGATGTAATCGAACGTGTGGGCACGAAGACATTGCAGCGCGCTGTCCATCGACGGAAAGCCGGTGACGACGATGATGCTCGCGTCCGGCTGCGTCTCTTGTACTTCCTTGAGCACGGCGGTCGAATCCAGGCCGGGCAACACGTAGTCGAGAATCACAACATGATATGTCTGATGGCGCAGTGCCGGCGACACGAGGTGCGGCTCGCTCACCACCTCGATGATGAATTCCTGGCCGGACAAGGTCGCCTGAACGAGTCGGCCGACGGCGGGATCGTCATCGATCACGAGCAGGCGCACATCGCCCGCGCTGTAGATACGGCCCCCCTCGATCGGTTTCATTTTTTCCCGCTCCGGCGGCGGCGGCGCGTCGGGCGTTTCCGGCAAGTTGGTTTGGATATTGGCAGCATCCATGGGCTTCCCCCCGGGGACAAGCATACGGTCCGTGGTTTTATTTGCGGGCTGGTTCTTGCGTTCGTGTCATGGCCTTCTGCACGGCTTGCAATACGGTGCTCGTTTGCAGCGGCCAGCGCACCATATCGAAACGGCTGAGCAGTTCTTCCTCCGCGGCGCCGTGGTAGGACGGTTGCGTGTGCAAAAATAAGATATTCGCTTCGGAGTCGTGATCGAGGATTCGCCGCGCGAAGTCGAACGCGGAGACTTGCGGCATCGTCGCGTCGATCACGACGAGCGCAAAGGAAGTCCGCGGCGTCGTGAAGGCACTGAGCGCCGTCTGGGGCGAATCGGGCGCCGTGACCTTGCAACCGGTGGCTTCGAGAATGATGCGCAGACTATCGAACACGAGCGGATTCGTATGCGCCAGGAGCACGTTGGGTGGCTTGGGGCCGGTGACCAGAGTCGGCGCGTCGGTAGTTGCGACCGGCACGTACAATCGCGCGGAGACGCCACGCTGTTGCCCGGCCGTCTCCAGCCGCAGTCCGCCGTGGAAACGCCGCAGGATGCCATACACGACTAGCAGACCCACGCCGCGGCCGCGCGGTTTGGTGCTGAAGAAAACCTCGCGAAAGATCTTGCCGCGGTCCTGCGCTGAAATACCGGGACCGTCATCGGTGATGGACAGCTCGACGCAAGGCCCCGATCGCGCGGCGCCGAGGATTTCATGGCATTCCGCGGGCGTCAATTCGACGCTACGGGCGGCAAAGTTGATCGCGACGCGTCCCTTGGTCGCTTCCAGGGCGTTGCTGACAATTTCCTGGATGGCAAGTTGAAGTGCGCCGGCGTCGATTTCCAAAAGCGGAAGGTCGCCAGGCACGTTGAATTCGACGTTTACGTTGGGCGCTTGCGCCGCGCGAATGCGCGCTTCTTCCGCGGACAGGAGCGTTGGAAGACAGGTCGGCCAGGTTGGTCCCGCGTTGCGCCGACAGAACAGCTGCAAGCGATGAATCCAGGCGGCGCCTTGCTGGGCGGATTGCAGCACTTCCTGGAGATAACGAAATTGCGGCGTGTCGGCCGAGGCGTGGGAGATGCTCAACTCGGTGAATCCGAGGATGCCAGTCAGGTAGTTGCCAAAATCGTGGGCCAGGCGACCGGTGATGGCGGCGGCTTGCTCAAGCCGTTGTTCCATCGCGGCAGTCTCCGCGCCGGCGTCGGCGGGTTGCAAAAGCACAGGTTTCGATACTTGCTCGTTTGATTTCATGATCGGGCGGCCGTGATTAGTGGCGCACTTGGGTGAATTGGGACAAAGCGTTTTCAAGGCGTCCCGCTCTCGTGGAAATGCGCAGATTCCATGAAGAGCGTCCTTGTCTTGAATTCAGATCGCACCTGCAATTTTTGATCGTGCCAAAAACCGGCCTGTCGGGCGATAGGCGGATTGACGCCTTGCTTCTATTTTTCATTACTTTTCATTTCTTACAATAAGTTATATCGGACCCTTTTATAGAATGACAAGAGGTTGGCGCGTTTTTTTCTGAATCGTCCCTGTGAAATGAAGATTGCATGCACATCAAACAAAAGCCTGACGACTTTCGTGTTGAGGAACTTACCGGTTGCAAATCCGGTTCTTCGGGCGATTACAGCCTTTATCGCCTCGAGAAACAGGGTTGGACAACACTTGACGCAATGGCGATCATTCGCGAGCGCTGGAAAATCGAATCGCGGCGCGTTTCCGTCGGCGGACTGAAGGACCGGCATGCTCATACGATTCAGTATTTCACGATTTATCGCGGCCCGCAACGGAAATTGACGCATACCAATTTGCAGGTGACGTATCTGGGCCAGGTTTCGGACGCATACCAGTCCCAGCACATCGACGGTAATCGCTTTGCCGTGACGATTCGCTCCATGACCACCGACCAGATCGGCGCGGCGTTTCGCTCTCTGGAGGAAGTACGCGCCGTCGGCGTGCCGAACTATTATGACGATCAGCGTTTCGGTTCCGTCGCCGTGGATGGTGCTTTTTTTGCCTATCAACTCTTGATCGGCGAATTCGAAGCGGCGTTGCACATGGCTTTGACCGCGCCTTATGCCTTTGAGCGGGCGTCGCAAAAAAAGGAGAAAGCGGTCCTGCGTCAATACTGGGGCGACTGGCGGTTGTGTCGGCAAAAGTTGCCGCGCCATCGCATTGTTACGTACTTGTTTGCGAATCCGACCGATTTCATCGGCGCGCTCGAATGCCTGCCGTCGGATCTCCGGACGCTGTTCCTGTCAGCGTATCAAAGCCATCTGTGGAATCGCATGCTGGCCGCGTGGCTTCACGATCATGCAGAGGCGAAGGATCTGACGACGATTGCCCTTCGGCTCGGCGAATATCCGATGCCGCATCGAGTGAAGGCAGCACTCGCCGAGAAATTGCAAACGTTGGCGTTGCCGCTTCATTCCGCGCGCATGCAGCTCGCGGACGACGACCCGCGCAAGCCGTATTTCGATCGCATTTTGACAGAGGAAGAAGTGACGCAGGACCAATTCAAGTTGAAGGATTTCCGGTCCTTGTTTTTCTCGAAAGGCGAACGTCTCGCGTGGTGCTTCCCGCACGATCTCGAGGCACGCGATGCTCGCGACGAGGAGCACGTCGGAAAAAAGAAGTTGACGTTGCGATTCGAATTGCCGCGTGGAAGTTACGCGACGCTGGTGGTGAAGCGGATCACGCGGGTGAAGGATGCGGATTGACGATGACGGGCAGATACACTTCGATTCTAGCCTTTTCGAATAGCGGCAATGAATGCCTCCTTCCGCTTCGAAAAATCGCGCATCCGCGTCAGCGACTCTTCCGGCGTCAACTTGATGCGCTGGGACCTTTCAGTTTTCTTGGGCGTTTGCTTGTTCGTTTTCTTTTTCATCGCTGCCTCTCCTCAAACTCAACTCGCATATTAGCTCGATATCAGACGAACAGAAAGTCCAATCTTCAGCGAACGTAGTCAAACTCCCTTTAGGATCGCCAGCGATTTCTCCACCACATCAAACGCCGCGCGCGGCTTCGCAATGCGGCGCACGTTCGTGCGCAGCGTTTCCAAACGCGTCGGATCTTGCAAGAGCGCATTGATCTTGAAGCCAAGCGTGGCGATGTTGTTCGCCTTGATTGCAGCGCCGTTCTCCAAAAGGTAATCGCTGTTGCGGCTCTCCTGGCCGGGGATGGGATTGACGATCACCATGACCGCGCCGCGCGCGAGCACTTCCGACGTCGTCAAGCCGCCCGGCTTCGATACGACCAGGTCGGCCGCCTGCATCAACTCGTCGATCTCTTTCGTAAAGCCCATCACCTTCGCCTTATGCTGGCTCGGCGGCTTGATCTTGCTGAGCTGATCTTTCAACTTCTCATTGCGGCCGGTGATCGTTACTAACTGAATGGGCCGCTCGACGCTGAGGATGCCGTTGAAGATTCTCTCGATCGGCCCGACGCCGAAGCCGCCGGAGAGTTGCAAGACGATCGGCCGATCCTCGGCGAGCCTGTGCTTGGCGATGCACGTACTGCGATCCTTCGGCGTCGCGAAAACTGGATGAATCGGTATGCCGGTAACAAACGTGTCCTCCGCCGGCACGCCCCAATGTTTCAGGTAGAGCGACCCCTCTTGCGTGGCAGTGAAATAACGGTCGCACGGTTGATTGACCCACAGACGGTGCGTCTCGAAGTCCGTCGTCGCGGTTACTTGCGGCAGCTCGATCTCGCCTTTTTTGCGCAGCGACGCGATGATCTCCGCCGGCAGAAAATGCGTGTTGATGACGAGGTCCCATGGCTCCTCTTTCAAGAACTTCACGAACGATTTGAGATTGAGCTTTTCGAGATAAAGCCGCAAGCGATCGCTGCGTCCCTTGGAGGAACGCGGCTGGTCCATCAAATCGTAGAAGTAGCCGAGCGCGTGCGGGGCCTTGTTGACGAGATCGAGGTAGAACTGTCCGTAGAGTTTCTTGAAGAGACGGTTGGTCATCTCCAGCACATCGATGTTTTTGATCGTGGCATCGGGGAGCGTCTCTTTGAGTGCCAGTTCGACGGCCTCGGCGGCGCGCATATGGCCGGCGCCGACCGACGCCGAAAGAACAAGAATACGGCGGGGCATGGGGCGTCCCTTCTTGTTTGGAGGATTGCGATATTGATGATCATTCTCCTCGCTTGCGGTTTCGCGCGCTTCGGGGCGCGAAACCGCAAGCGAATGCAGGCAGGTTACTTTAACGCGATTTTCTCGCACCGCCAGGAAAAACCATTTTCTCTGACACCGTGTTGATTTACAATCGACTGTAGCATTCCACGAATATCTTCCTGGTGATTTCTCATGACGACCCGCGGCGTTTGGTTGACACGTTGCTTCTGCACCATCGCCATCGCATCTGTCTTCATCGGCCCCACACGTGCGCAATCGCCGCGCCCGATCGAATTCAATCGCGACGTGCGGCCGATCCTTTCCGATGCGTGCTTTCAATGTCACGGACCCGACAAGCAAAAACGCAAGGCGAAGCTGCACTTCGACACCGAGGAAGGCGCGCGTGCCGCGTTCGTGGCGGGCAAACCGGATGAGAGCGAGATGATCCATCGCATCACGTCCAGCGATAAGACCAAGCGCATGCCGCCGCCGTCCGCCGCGGTGAATTTGACGCCGAAGCAGATCGACGTTCTGAAGCAATGGATCAAGGACGGCGCTAAATGGCAAAAGCACTGGGCGTTCATTCCGCCGGAGCGGCCGACGTTGCCGCAAGTGAAGAACAAGGCGTGGGCGAACAATCCAATCGATTATTTTGTGCTGGCAAGGCTGGAGGCGGAAGGGCTGCAACCGTCGCTCGAGGCGGATGCAGCGACGTTGATTCGGCGGTTGTCATTGGATTTGACGGGCTTGCCGCCGACGACGGGCGAAGTGGACGTGTTTGTCAAAGCGTGGGACGCGGCGGGTGCTAAACGGGGAGAGATTTACGAGAACCTCGTCGATCGGCTGCTCGCGTCGCCGCGCTACGGGGAACGAATGGCGACGCCGTGGTTGAACGCGGCTCGATACGCGGACACCAATGGCTATCAGACCGATGGCGAACGCATCATGTGGCGCTGGCGTGACTGGGTCATCGAGGCGTTCAACGACAACATGCCGTTCGACCGCTTCACCATCGAGCAGATCGCCGGCGACATGTTGCCGAAGCCGACGCTCGAACAACGCATCGCCACCGGCTTCAATCGCAATCATCGCGGCAACTCCGAAGGCGGTGTCATCCCCGAAGAATTCGCGGTCGAATACGTCGTCGATCGCGTCGATACGACGTCCACGGTCTGGCTCGGCCTGAGCGCCGGGTGCGCGCGTTGCCACGATCACAAGTACGATCCGTTGAGCCAAAAGGAGTTCTACCAGCTGTACGCCTACTTCAACAATGTACCCGAACGCGGCAAGGCGATCAAGTATGGCAATTCGCCGCCTTACATTAAATCGCCGACACGCGCACAGCAAAAGTCGCTACTCGAACTGCAATCGGCGCTGGAGGATGCGCGCGCGCAATTCCGCAGGACGGAGCCAATTCTTGAAAAAGTCCAGCGTGCCTGGGAGACGCGGGCCGCCGCCGACCAAGAAAAGTTCTCCTGGCAGTTCACGCGCCATCAAGTCGCGCACCTTCGTCTCGATGAACTCGATCCTCGCGCCGCGAATGCGCCGAAACTGCATGGGCGACCGAAACGAATTGTTGACACCACGCCCGCGATTCAATTCGACGGTGAAAGCTGGCTCGATGCCGGCGACGTCGCTGACTTTGGCTTCTTCGATAGCTTTTCCTTCAGCATGTGGATCAATCCGGGCGACGCGAAGGCCGGGCCCATACTGTCACGCATGGCGGACACCGATCGCGCCGACGGCTACAGCATCGCGGTCAAAGACGGCAAACTACACGTTCATCTCGTCAAACGCTGGCTGGATGACGCCATCCGCATCGAAACCGTCAAACCGGTCAAGTCCAACGAATGGCAGCACGTTTTCGTCAGCTACGATGGCTCCCGCGAAGCAAAGGGCATCAAGATCTTTTTCGACGGGGAAATCGCCGAGATCAAAATAAACCTCGACGATCTCAACCAGAGCTTTCGCAATGCGGAACCGTTGAGGATCGCCGCCGGCGGCGGGGTTCGCTTTCGCGGCGCCATCAGGGAAATTCAAGTATTCAATGACGTCGTCGCTCCCGCCGATGTCGCGATTCTCGCCGATCGCCAATCCATCGATGGGATCATTCGGACGTCGCCACAGGATCGATCCGCGGCGCAGAAGCACAAGTTGCGGACGTTTTTCCTGGAACGCCGGGCGCCGAAACACGTCGCCACGCTCTATCGCGATATGCTTGAGGCGGAGAAAAAACTCGAACGCTTCGACGCGAGCTTGCCGACGACGATGATCATGGAAGAAATGCCGACGCCGCGCGACGCGTTCATCCTCTTGCGCGGCGAATACGACAAGCCGGGCGCGAAAGTGGGCCGTGCCGTGCCAGCGGCGTTTCCGTCGCTGCCCAAGGATGCGCCGAACAATCGGCTCGGCCTCGCGCAATGGCTCGTTGCCAGGGACAATCCGCTCACCGCGCGTGTCGCCGTCAATCGTTATTGGCAAATGCTGTTCGGCGCCGGCATCGTTCGCAGTGTCGAGGACTTCGGCGCCCAGGGTGATTGGCCGAGCCATCCCGATCTGCTCGATTGGCTGGCCGTCGAATTCATGCAACCAACAGCGAGCCGGGCGCGTAAGCGACCGGAGGCGTGGGACGTGAAGCGCCTGTTGAAAACCATCGTCACCAGCGCGACGTATCGCCAATCGTCACGAATGACACCGCAACTGTTGCAACGCGACCCAGACAATCGACTCCTGGCCCGCGGCCCGCGTGTCCGATTGCCGGCCGACATCATCCGCGATCAGGCGCTGTTCGCCAGCGGTTTGCTCGTCGAAAAGCTCGGCGGGCCATCCGTGCGGCCATATCAGCCGACTGGTCTCGTCATGGAACTGACCGGCACGGAGGAATACGAACAGGACAAAGGCGAGAAACTCTATCGCCGCAGCCTGTACACGTTCTGGAAACGCACGATTCCGCCGCCGGCGATGATGAACCTCGACGCCGCGAACCGTGAGACCTGCGTCGTTCGCGAGTCGCGCACGAACACGCCGCTGCAAGCGCTCAACTTGATGAACGACGTGACCTTCGTCGAAGCCGCCCGCGTCCTGGCCGAGCGCGTTATGCAATTGGAGAAAACCCCGGAAACCCGTTTAGCGCTCGCGTGGCGCCTCGCGGCGACGCGTTCCCCCAGTCCATTGGAAATGAAGATCATCGCCGCGTCATTGGACCGCCATCACGCCCACTATTCTGCCAATCGCGAAGCCGCCCTCAAACTCATTGCCACCGGCGAATCGCCGCGCAATCAAAAACTCAACGTCGCCGAACACGCGGCGTACACAGCCGTGTGCAACTTGATTTTGAATTTGGACGAAGTCATCACGAAGGAATAGCAACGTGAGCGAACGCCTGCAAATCGTCGAAGGCGACATCACCACGCTCGACGTGGACGCCATCGTCAACGCCGCCAAGTCGAGCCTGCTCGGCGGCGGCGGCGTGGACGGCGCCATCCATCGCGCGGCAGGAAAACGCTTGCTCGAAGAATGTAAGACGCTCGGCGGCTGTCCGACCGGCGAGGCGAAAATCACCAAGGGCTACAATCTCAAGGCACGCCACGTCATCCACACCGTCGGCCCTGTATGGCAAGGCGGCAACGCGAACGAAGACGAACTGCTCGCGCGTTGCTATCGCAATTCACTGACGTTGGCTGCCGACAACGGCTTGAAATCGATCGCGTTTCCTTCGATCTCGACTGGCGCCTACGGCTTCCCGATGGACCAAGCCGCGCGCATCGCGATTCGCGAAATTCGCGCCTTTCTCAACGAAAACGCCGCTATCGAAAATGTGCTGCTCGTTTGCTTCGGCAACGAAGCGTTCGAGATCCATCAATCGGCGTTTCGCGAGGCCACTTGATCCGCCGTCATTTCTTGTCTTTCTCCGGGCGGATCTGAACGGTCATCTTGCGCGTATCGACGAGCCACAATGCGACTTCCTTGCCTTCGATGCGATATTGCACGTCGAACATATGCGTCGAGTCGATGACGCCGGGCGCAAATGGCCGCTTGACGACCCACGACCGTTCCTTCGTATCGTGCCGCCAGTCGCCGGTATCCAGTTGACGAGTTTTCGCTCGCTGGTCCTTGAAGACGAGTTCCAGCGCCGCCGCGTGCGGCGAGGCTTCCGCCTTTTCGTCGCGCCCCTGAGCGCCGAGAGCGTAGGCGGCCAGGGCTACGACAAGCATCGCGAGACCGGTTGGAAATGTCATGGCTTGCCTCCTAACGAGTTTTAGATGGAATGAATGCTGGCGAACCGCGAGAGTCAACGCCCGGAGGGCAGATTGCATGGGATGGGCAGTCGGCGGAGCCGCGACAGCGGTGGTCGTGTTGGTCGTTTGCGCCGTGTTCTGGCAAATCCGCCGCCGGCACATGGATCGCTGGCTGCCTGCCTATCTAGACGAACGAAGTCGCTTTTGCGCGCCAACATCCGACAAAGAAATTCACGTCATTCTCTGCGTCTGCGATCACTACGAACCGAAGGCCGGCGGCGCCGACATTGAATCCGGCCGCCGCCGCGTCGCCGCGTGGGTTGAGCAATATCCGAAGCAATTCGGCCGATTCAAGGACTCCGATGGCCGCACGCCGCGGCACACGTTTTTCTTTCCGGTCGAGGAATACGAAAAGGAATATCTCGACGCGCTCGCCCAACTGTGCCGCGCCGGCTTCGGCGAAGTCGAGCTGCATCTGCATCACGACAACGACACGCCGGAAGGCTTCCGCGAAAAGCTCGTCGGCTTCAAGGACCTGCTCGTCAAGGAACACGGCCTCCTGTCGCGCAGCAAGAAGACCGGCGCGGTGATGTACGCGTTCATCCACGGCAACTGGGCGCTCTGCAACTCGCGGCCCGACGGCGCGATGTGCGGCGTCAACAACGAGATCGCGATCCTTCTGGAGACGGGCTGCTACGCCGACTTCACGTTTCCGTCGGCGCCGAGCGCGACGCAGCCGCCGATCATCAATCGCATATATTACGCGTGCGATCGCCCCGGCCAGCCCCGTTCGCACGAGTTCCCGCTCGCCGACGGCGCCGCCACGGACGCCGCGCTGCTTTTGGTGCAGGGCCCGCTGCTCCTGGATTGGTCGCGTCGCAAGTGGGGCGTTTGGCCGAGCGTCGAGAATGCGTGTTTGCAATCGACGCAGCCGCCGAGCATCGAGCGATTATGGACCTGGCTGCAAGCGCACGTGCAGGTGGCGAGCCGCCCGGACTGGTACTTCGTCAAGCTGCACGCCCACGGCGCCCCAGAGCACGATCACGCCGCGCTCCTGGGCGAGCCGATGGTCGCATTTCACGAAGGCCTGGCGAAGCTAGCGGCGGCGAATCCGAAGTTTCATTACCATTACGTGACGGCCCGCGAGATGGTCAATCTCATCAAGGCCGCGGAACAAGGCCACCGGGGCCCCGTGGCCGCGGCGCTCGATTGGGTGTTTGTTTCCAACTTGACGGTCCAATGCTGATTCCCGCCAACCCTTTTACCCAACAAGACTTGGGTAACAAGTCAACGCTGCAAGTTCTTTGCAGGGAATGCTTTGCAAACTCGCTACCCCCTTTTACCCACCAAGCCGCATATAGGGGGGGCGGCGGTCGCAGCGATTTTTGCTACGGACATTGACAATTCGGTACTGTCCTAGTGCTTTGTCACATGCAAAATGTCGGGAGGGCGAGGCTCCTGCCGAGCCGCGAAGCCGCTGGATGCTCATGGCTCGGCAGGAGCCTCGCCCTCCCGGCTATCCGACAATTAAGCTGTGACAGGGCATCAGCTTTGCGTTGCAGTTTTAGCGAAGGTGTAGCCAGCGGCGGAGTTTGTCGAGCGGGGATTCCGTTGAATCACGCCAGAATTTGGGTCCAGCGGACTCGCCGTCGAAAGCAAAAACAACAAATACGCTTGCGCCATCATCTGCTTGCCAGGTATGGCCGCCCCACGTGTACTTTCCGGGCGTCCCGAAAATCTGCTCGACCTCCTGAAGCGTCATCCCCTCCTCAATCCGATCAAAATTCGCCTTCGTGACGCCAGGTCCATTCAACATCAACAGCGCGGCGACGAACCCCACGGAGGCGAGCGAGGCAAACAATGCGGCAACGATAAAGTAACGCTTCCTCATTCACCACCAATGGAAAGGGCCGGGGTTATTCCCGACCCAGTTATTCTACGCTTGGCCGGCCATTTCAAGCAAGCGCTCCAAGCTTCACGTCTCGCTCGTCAATCCAGCTTCCTGCGCTGGCGTCTTCCGCAGCGTCTGCGTCTATCCTTCTCTGGTAGGTCCGGCGAGCCGAGCCGGACCTTGTCGCTCGGTGCCGCTCGGCTCGCGGCACCTACCAGTTTAGCGTGGACGCAGTACTACGATTTGTTCCCCAATTTGCGGGACAAAAAACCTGCATGCATTTCACTCGGCGACTGCCCAAATATTCGACCCAAAATCTAGACCGCCGCGTATACGCTCCATAGAAACAGCAGGACACGTCCAACTCGCCTTTCTGCCCTTTCGCCTGAATCACACTTTCGCGAAGGAGTGGCTCATGAATTTGCATCTGCGTCACTCGCCCCTGTCGCTCGAACAACTCGAGGATCGGCTCACGCCCGCCACCACGGCGTTCTTTGCCTTCGGTGTGCTCGCGGTCTATGGCGATGCTGCGGCCAACAACATCGTCGTGTCGGCCAACTCGGCCGGCAATCTTCAGGTCACCGACAACGGCGTGGCCGTGCCGATTCGGTCGTTTGGCGGCACGCCGACGCTGGCCCGCACCGCGGCGGTCACCATCGCCGGCCTGGGCGGCAACGACACCCTGACCGCGGACGCATCGCTGGGCGCCGTGTCCGCGGCGCTGGCAGGCGGCGACGGGAATGACACCCTGAACGGCGGCCGCGGCCAGGACGTCTTGCTCGGCGGCGCCGGCGACGACTCCTTGAACGGCGGCTCTAACAATGACCTCCTCTACGGCGGTCTCGGCGACG
>Ga0105340_1000300_pt1 | contig 24367 bp, 25 predicted proteins | sample EasRivMeERMLT700_FD_89676 | JGI IMG/M metagenome (GOLD analysis project Ga0105340, IMG submission 89676) | Soil microbial communities from meander-bound floodplain in the East River, Colorado, USA - East River MetaG ERMLT700 | ecosystem: Environmental > Terrestrial > Soil > Floodplain | place...
CTACTCGGTCGCGCAGGTGGTGGAGATTCGCGAAGCGCTGGAGAAGATCACGGACGAGAAGCACGCGAACAACGTGTCGCTCGCCTCGATCATCCGCGAAGCGAAAGTCCCCACTAAAGTCCCCACCGAAGCAAAACGGCCCGAAGCGGTGTTGGCTTCAGGCCGTTGATGTTGCAGCAGGAATTTGGCGCGCCCGGCAGGATTTGAACCCACGACCCCCTGGTTCGTAGCCAGGTACTCTATCCAACTGAGCTACGGGCGCGAGGCGCGGATTATACCGCGCGGCTACAGCTCGCGGCCGAGCACGCGGTCGAGCGAGTACGGGCCGCCGCCGCGCAGCGCGATCGCGAGCATGATCAGGCCCCAGAACAGCGGATATTCGTAGCCGCGTTCGCCCCAGCCGAACTTCGGCAAGTGGTGGTACACGATGACCGTCATCTCGATGGTGGCTGCCGCCGCCCAGAAGCGCGTGAACAGGCCGAGCGCGATGCACAAGCCGCCGAGCGTCTCGATCAGGATCAGCACCACGGCGAGCGGCTCGGCGGGGGCGATGCCCCGCTTCACCAGCGCCATTTGCGCGGTGGCGTTGACTCCCATCATGAGCTTCGGCCAGCCGTGCGGAATGAGCATGAGCCCGGCCGTGATGCGCACCAGCGCCCAGGACAGCGGCTGCGCCCACTCGTAGAAGCTCCCGAGCTGTGGAATGAGCAGCCGCGGCGCAGTCTTCTCCATGTTTCGCCCTCCTCCCTTGGATGAGCTGCGAATTATAGGAAAATCGCGGCCATGGCCCTTGATCTCGTGATCCGCGGCGGAACCATCGCCACGGCAGAGAAGACTTTTCGCGCCGACGTCGGCATCGAGGACGGGAAGATCGCGGCCCTGAAAGAAGGTCTCAGTGGAAAGAAAACCATAGACGCTGGCGGAATGCTGGTGCTTCCCGGGGGCGTCGACAGCCATTGCCATATCGAGCAGCTTTCCGGCATGGGGATGATGGCGGCGGACGATTTCTACTCCGCGACCGTGTCGGCCGCGCACGGCGGCACGACGACCGTGATCCCGTTCTGCGCCCAGCATCGCGGCGACGACCTGAAGAAAGTGCTCGCCGACTACCACGAGCGGGCACGCGCAAAGGCGGTGATCGACTACGGCTTTCATCTGATCATCGCCAACCCGGACGAGAAAACGCTGTCTTCTGATCTGCCGCAGGCGATCCGCTCGGGCATCCGCTCGTTCAAGATCTTCATGACCTACGACCGCATGCGCCTGCACGACGAGCAGATCCTCGACGTGATGGCGGCGGCCAGGCGCGAGGGCGCGCTGGTGATGGTGCACGCGGAGAACCACGGCATCATCTCCTGGCTCGCCGGGCGGATGATCAAGCAGGGCAACACCCTGCCCCGCTATCACGCCATCTGCCATACGCGCGGCTCGGAAGCCGAGGCGATCGAGCGCGTCATCAGACTCGCCGAGCTCGTCGACTGCCCGATCCTCATCGTGCACGTGTCGACGCCGGAAGGCATCGAAGCGATCCGCAGCGCGCGAAAGAACGGGCTCAAGGTCTACGGCGAGACCTGCCCGCAGTACCTGTTCCTGACCGCGAAGGACATCGATATCGGCCTGCAGGGCGCGATGTTCTGCTGCAGCCCGCCGCCGCGCGACGAAAGGGCGCAGGAGGCGTGCTGGCGCGGCCTCAAGGACGGCGCGCTGCACGTGTACTCCTCCGACCACGCGCCCTACCGCATGGACGCGTCCGGCAAGCTGCCGAAGGGCGACCAGACGACCTTCAAGGAAATGGCAAACGGCGTCCCGGGGCTCGAGCTGCGCCTGCCGCTGCTTTTCACGTTCGGGTACAAAGCGGGCCGGATCTCGCTGGAAGAATTCGTGAACCTCACGTCCGCCCGGCACGCGCAGACGTACGGTCTGTATCCGCGCAAGGGGACAATCGCGGTCGGTTCCGACGCCGATATCGCGATCTGGGATCCCGAGAAGAAGGTCACGGTCGAAAAGACGCAGGACCGGACCGGGTATACCCCCTACAAGGGACGGCAACTGACCGGCTGGCCCGTCACCGTGCTCTCGCGCGGCGAGCCGATCATCGAGAACGGCAAGCTGGACGCCGAGCGCGGGCGCGGCCGCTTCCTCGCGCGCGAGCCCTCGGAGGCGCTGAAGCCGCTCGGCCGCGAGGTCCCCGAAATTTCGCAACTCAAGGCATGGAACACGCCCCTACAGCTATGAGCCGACACCTGAAGATCGCCGCCGCGCAACTGGGTCCTCTGCACCGCTCGGATACGCGCGCCGCCGCTGTGAAGCGCCTTTTGGCGTTGCTGAAAGAATCGCATGCGATGGGCGCGAAGTTCGTGGTCTTCCCCGAGCTCGCCCTGAGCACTTTCTTCCCGCGCTGGTGGATGGAGGACCAGGCCGAGGTCGACGACCGGTACTTCGAAAAAACCATGCCCTCGAAAGAGACCCAGCCGCTCTTCGAGGAGGCGAAGAAGCTCGGCATCGGCTTCTACCTGGGTTATGCCGAGCTGACGGAGAAAGGAAATCGGTACAACAGCGCGGTCCTGGTCGGCCCGGACGGCGCGATCGTCGGCAAGTACCGCAAGGTGCACCTGCCCGGGCATGCCGAGCACAAGCCCAAGGCGGCGTTCCAGCATCTCGAGAAGAAGTACTTCGAGGTCGGCGACCTCGGCTTTCGCGTGTGGCGCTTCATGGGAACGATTACCGGCATGCTGATCTGCAACGACCGGCGCTGGCCCGAGGCGTTCCGCGTGCTCGCGCTGCAGGGCGCCGAGATCGTCGCGCTCGGCTTCAACACGCCGAGCGAGAACCTGCACTATCCCGAGCCGCCGGCGCTGCGCGTGCACCACCACCTGATCATGGCGCAGGCGATGGCGTTCCAGAACGCCACCTGGCTGGTCGAGACCGCGAAGTGCGGCTTCGAGGACGGGTTCCGCATGTTCGGCCATTCGCTGATCGTCGCGCCCACCGGCGAGATCGCGGTGAAGAGCCAGACCGAGGAAGACGAAGTGATCTGCTCCAACTGCGACATCGACCTCGCCGCCAACCTGAAGAAAACGATGTTCAACTTCGCCGCGCACCGCCGGCCCGAGCATTACCGCCTGATCGTGGAGCGCACCGGCGCCGAAGTCACCCCCGCTAACCCGTAAAAACGCCACGGAGACCCCTAATGTTCGTACTGACCGTGCAGCTCAGGATCAAGCCGGAGAACGTCGAAGCGTTCATGAGCAAGCTCGCCGAAAACACGAAGAACGCGCGCAAAGAGCCCGGCTGCAAGCAGTTCGACGTCCTGGTCGATCCGAACGACAAGGCGAAAGTGATGCTGTACGAGGTCTACAACGACGACAAGGCGTTCGAGGCGCACCAGGCGACGCCGCACTTCAAGAAGTACGTCGCCGAGGCGGTGCCGATGCTCGCTTCCCGCGAGCGCTCGGTCTGGAAGCGTATAAGCTGATGTTTTGCGCACGGTAATTGTCAGAGGCACTCATGGCGCAGACTGCAGAAGGTGACGTCCTGTTCTTCATTCCCGATATCAGCGGCTATACCAAGTTCGTCGCCGAAACCGAGATCAAGCACAGCCAGCACATCATCAAGATGCTGCTCGAAGGGCTGGTGGACGCGAACGCGCTCGGGCTGACGGTCTCGGAGTTCGAGGGCGACGCGGTGCTGTTCTATCGCACCGGCTCGCCGCCGGCGCTGAAAGACTTCATCGAGCAGGCGAGAACGATGTTCGTCGGTTTTCATGCCACGCTGCAGAAAATCGAGCGCATGCGGGAATGCCAGTGCGGCGCCTGCGCCGGCGCGAGCGGCTTGACGCTGAAGATCGTGGCGCACGCCGGCCCGGCAAGCCCGTTGCAGCTGAAGGACCAGCTAAAGTTCATCGGCACGGGGGTCATCGTCGCGCACCGGCTGCTGAAGAACTCCGTGCCGGAGCGCGAGTACCTGCTGCTGAGCGGCAGCCTGGTCGGTCCCGCGGACGCGGCCGGCGCCGAGGTTGCGGAGCTCCTGTCGGGCACGGATTCCTACGACGAGCTCGGCGCCGTGGCGTACCGCTATCTGCCGCTCACGAAGTACCGCGAGGAGGTCAAGATCGCGCCGCTCGACCCCGCGGCGTGAATCTCAAGCTCGCCGAGCTGCCGCGCCTCGAGCGCTACAAGCTCCTCATCGGCCTGGTGATCCCGCGGCCGATCGCCTGGATCTCGACGCGCAGCGAGAACGGCGTCGCCAACTGCGCGCCGTTCTCGTTCTTCAACGTGTTCAGCGAGGACCCGCCGCTGTGCGTCATCGGCATCAACCCGCGCGGCGACGGCGCGATGAAGCACTCGCTCAAGAACATCCGCCGCACGCGCGAGTTCGTCGTCAACCTGGTCGACGAAGCGACCGCCAACGCGATGCACGTCTCGAGCCGCGAGTTCGCCGAAGACGAGAGCGAGTTCGAGAAGGCCGGCCTGAGCGAGGCGCCGGCCGCCCTGGTCCAGCACCCGCGCATCGCCGAGGCGGCCGCCTGCCTCGAGTGCCGCCTCGAGCGCGTGATCGAGATCAGCGGCACGCGCCAGCTGGTCCTCGGAGAGATCCTGCTGGTGCACGCGCGCGACGGCATCATCGACCCGCAGACCAAGCGCATCTCGGAAGAGCGCTACCGCCCGATCGGGCGGCTCTTCGCCGACCGCTACTGCACCACGCGGCAGCGGTTCAATCTTCCGGGGAAGCTACCCGAGTAGGAACGCGCCGAGTATCCCGCCGGCGGCCAGGAACCAGAGCGGGTTCACCTTCGAAAGCAGCATCCCGCCCGCGGTCGCCGCGGCGATCAGCCACAGCCGCCAGTCGGGCGCGCCGGGGGTGGCGAGGATGAAGCCGCCCGAGAGGATCAGCGCCACCACGATCGGCGCGATCGCGCGCTGCGCGGCCTTGCGCCACGACGAATCCTTGAAGCGCACCCACAGGTCATCCACCCACCAGGCGAGCACCGCGGACGGGCCGCACATGGCGAAGAGCGCGAGCAATGCCCCGGCGAGCCCCGCGACCTTCCAGCCGACGAGGCTCGCGATCAGGATGTTCGGCCCCGGCGCGGCCTGGCCCACGGCGAAGATCTGCATGAACTCTTCCGGCGTGATCCAGCCTTTGACGTCGACCACGTAGCGCTGCATCTCCGGCAGGATGGAGGGCATGCCGCCCACCGAGATGAGCGACAGCAGCATGAAGTAGAGCGTGAGCTCGACGAGATTCACAGCCAGCCCCTGCGCGCGCACGCGAACGCGACGACGAGCGACAACGGCAGCACGACGAAGAGCGAAATGCGGCCGACGCCGGCCGCGAGGAAGCACGCCGCAATCAGCGCGAGTGCCGCGGGCCTGCGCGCGATCACGCGCCCGAGCTTGACCGCGGTGCCGATGAAAAGCCCCGCGCCAGCGGCGCCGACGCCGGTGACTACCGCACGCAGCGTCGGATTGGTCGCGGCGAAGTCGGCGTACAGCGCGAACAGCACCAGCACCCATATGAAGGGCAGCGCGAAGAGACCCAGGAAGGCGACGAGCGAGCCCGCCACGCCGAACCAGCGCTTGCCGAGGACGATCGAGGCGTTGCCGATGTTCGGCCCTGGGAGGAACTGGCACAGGCCGATGGTCTCGGCGAAATCGGCCTCGGTGAGCCAGCGCCGCTCCTCGACCATCACCCGGTGGGCCCACGGCATCACGCCGCCGAAGGAGCGGGCGCCGATGGAGAGGAAGCCGAGGAACAGCTCTCTGAGGCTCTTGGGCGGGGCGACGTCCGTGCTCAACTAGCTTCCCACCCCAGCCGAACGCGGCCAATAGCCATCGAAACCGCAGCCTGGGTCGGCTCGACCACCGGAATGCCGACCGCATCCTGCAGCGGCTTGCGATAGCGCGCCATGCCTGCGCAGCCCATGACGATGACATCCGCGCCGTGCTCGTTGCGCAGCCGCTTGCCTACCTCGGCCATGCGGCCGAATGCTTTTTTCTCATCTGAGAGCTCCACTACGCGCAATTCAACTGCCAGCTCTCCCGCAAGCCGGTCCATGACGCCCAAAGCGCCCATGTAGCGCAGATGCCGCGGGATCGACTTCTGCAGGATCGCGATGACGCCGAACTTCTGGCCGAGAGTGAGCGCTGTCAGGATGCCGCACTCCGAGATGCCCAGCACCGGCTTCCTCGTCGCCTCGCGGAGGGTATGCAGGCCCGGATCGCTGTAGCAGGCGATGACAAAGGCGGCGTAATCCTGCCTTTCCTTTATCAACTTCAAGAGAGGAGAAACAACCCCGTCGACATGCTGCTGCGTCTCGACGCCCGGAGGCCCTTCTTTCAGCGTCACGCACTCGATCTGCGGCGCGCCGCTCATCCGCAGCGGATCGCAGGCCTCGTCGATGCCGCGCGTGACGGCTTCGGTCGAGTTGGGGTTGATGACGAGAATCCTGTCCATCAATGCAGCGCGATCTGGCGATGCTCGAATCGGGAGAGTAGCCGCACCAGCGGCCAGAGGCAGACGAGGTAGATGATACCCGCGGCGATGATCGGCGTCGCGTTGTAGGTGATCGACTGCGCCTGGCGCGCGGCGTAGAGCAGCTCCGGCAGCGCCACGACGCTCGCGATCGAGGTGAGCTTCACCACCTCCAGCGTATTCGAGATGAGATCGGGAATCACGTTGCGCGTCGCCTGCGGCACGACGACGTAGGCCAGGGTCTGCGCCGCGCCGAGCCCGGTCGAGCGCGCCGCCTCGAGCTGGCCGCGCGGGACCGACTCGATCCCGGCACGGAAGATCTCGCCGTAGTAGCTCGAGGTGTTCAGGAGAAACGCAAGCGCGACCGAAGCGAACGCCGGCAGGTCGAGGCCGGTGAACGGCAGGCCGAAGGCGATGAACATGAGCAGCACCAGCGGCGGAAACGCGCGGAAGAAATCGGTGTAAAAGATGAGCGCCAGCCGCAGCGCGCGAAATTTCACGGTGGATAACAATGCCAAAGCCAAACCGCCGGCAAGACCGAGCGGCACAACCACGATCGTGAGAAGCAGGGTCATGAGAAAGCCGGACCACAGGTACGGCGCGGTCTCGCGCAGGATCGAGGTATTGAAGAACGCGTTGATCAGCGTTTCCACGCAAACCTTGTTTCCACCCAGCGACCGAACCAGACGACCGGGATGAAGAGGATCAGGTAGGCGATCGCCCCGAGCGTCAGCGGCGAAGGGTTGTACGAGAACGAATAGCCGGTCTGCGCCTGGTAGAGAATCTCCCCGACCGCCACCGTTGCGCCGAGCGCAGTGCCCTTGGTGATCGCGATGGTGCGGTTGGTCAGCGGCGGAATCGTCAATCGCACCGCCTGAGGCAGCACCACATGGGTCATCGTCTGCATGAAACCGAGGCCCGTGGAGCGCGCCGCCTCCCACTGCCCCCGCGGCACGGCGAGGATGCCGGCCCAGAAGATCTCCTCGGAGAACGCGGCGAGGATCGCGGACAGCGCGAGCCAGGTGGCGACGAAGCCCGAGAACTTGATACCGACGGTGGGCAGCGCGAAGTACAGGATCATGATCAGCACGAGCGGCGGCAGCGCGCGCATCACGTCGACCGCCGCCACGATGAAGAAGTTGAGCACCCTCAGCCGGAAAGTGCGCGCGACGGCGAGCAGCAGGCCGCAAGCGATGCCGGTCACAACCACGGCAATCGCGAGCTGGATGGTGACGAAGAAGCCCTCGAGCACCTTCGGCGCGTACTGCGCCATCACTTCCCAGTTGAGGAAGGTGTCGGCGAACTTCCCCATCAGTGCTCGATCGAGGCGATGAACTCCCGGATGCGGGAATGCTCCGGCTGGTTGAAGAGCTTCTGCGGCGTGCCCTGCTCGAGGATGCGGCCCTGGTCCATGAACACCACGCGGTCGGCGGCGCCGCGCGCGAAACGCATCTCGTGCGACACCACGACCATCGTCATGCCCGACTCGCGCATCTCGCGCATCACCGCGAGCACGCTGCCGACGAGCTCCGGGTCGAGCGCGCTGGTCGGCTCGTCGAACAGCATGATGCTCGGCTCGAGCGCGAGCGCGCGCGCGATCGCGACGCGCTGCTGCTGGCCGCCGGAGAGCTCGTTCGGGTACGCCTTGGCTTTCTCCGCCAGGCCTACGCGGGTGAGCGCTTTCACGCCGAGGTCCTGCGCCTCGTTCTTGGGTTTCTTGAGAACTTTTTGAAGAGCAAGAGTGACGTTGCCGAGCGCGTTGAGGTGCGGATACAGATTGAACGACTGGAACACCATGCCGATGCGCCGGCGCACGGCGTTGATGTCGACCCCGGGCGCCATGATGTCGATGCCCGCGACGCGGATCGAGCCCGAGCTTGGTTCTTCCAATCGATTACAGCAGCGCAGCAGCGTCGACTTGCCCGAGCCCGACGGCCCGATGACGAACACCAGCTCGCGCTCGGCGACCTGGAGATCGATCCCCTTCAGGACCTCGAGCTGGCCGAACGACTTGTGGAGTGCGCGAACATCGAGAATCACTTGCAGTTCGGCTGGTGCGGCTTCGGGTCGTGCCCGTCCATTCCCGGCACGCCGTACCCGGGGTACACGGTGACCGCAGCCGAGCCGGCTTCCGGCTTGTGGCCGAACCACTTCTCGTGGAACTTGGCGACCGTGCCGTCCATCTTCATGCATTCGAGCGCGTCCTCGACCGCGTTGCGGGTGGCGACGTCGTCCTTGCGGAACGCCGCGCCCCACACCAGGCCCTGGTCGACCTTGAGCGGCACGAGCTTGAGCTGCTTGTTGGAGCGCAGCACCGCGTACGCGCCGACGGTGTTACCGGTCAGGCCGGCGTCCGCTCGTCCCGACATCACCGCCTGCATCGCGTCGGCATTGGTGCCGTAGGACTCGGCGCCTTTCAGCCCGAGCTTGGCGGCGTTGTCCTGCAGCCACTTGTCGTAGGCCGAGCCCTTGTTCGAGGCGACGGTCTTGCCCTTCAGGTCCTCCAGCGTGCGCAGATCGGCCTTGCCGGCCGCGACGACGAAGGCGTAGTAGGTGTTGAGATAGCCCTCGGTGAACAGCAGGCTCTTCGCCCGCTCCGGCGTGACGGTGGTCGGGGCGCCGACGAAGTCGATCTTGCCCGACTGCATCGCCGGGATCAGGCCGCTGAACTCCGCGGCGAAGATCTCGACCTTGCGCCCCATGCGTTTCCCCGCCTCGTTGATGAGGTCGACGTTGAAGCCCTCCACGCCGCCGCCGAGCTTCGGCATCGCGTGCGGCGCGAACGTGCCGTCGACGCCTACGATGAGCGCCTTCTGCGCGCAGGCGGCGCCGGCAAACAACATGAGAAATGCAAATACAAGGCGTTTCATCGTCTCTCCCCGTGACGTGGTGTGCGGGGCATTCTACACTTCGACCATGCGCAGTTTTCTCTGGGTGGCCTTGGCGCTGCCCCTCTACGTTCAGGCACAACCTCTGCCGATCTTCGACGCGCACGTGCACTACAGCCACGACGCCTGGGACGTGGTGCCGGTGCAGGAAGCGATCGCGATCATGCGCAAGGCGGGCGTCAAGCGCGCGCTGATCTCGAGCTCGGGCGACGACGGCCAGCAGCGCCTGTTTGCCGCCGCGCCGGATCTCGTCATCCCCGAGCTGCGCGTCTACCGCACGCGCGGCGAGATCGGCACCTGGTTCAGGGATGAAACCCTGATTCCGTACCTGGAGGATCGTCTAGGCAAATATCGTTACGTCGGCATCGGCGAGTTCCACCTCTACGGCGCCGACGCGGACTTGCCCGTACCGCGCCGGATGGTTCAGTTGGCAAAGAAATACAATTTGTTCCTGCACGCGCACTCCGACGTCGACGCCGTCGAGCGCCTGTTCAAGCAGTGGCCGCAGGCACGCATCCTGTGGGCGCACGCCGGCTTCGAGCGCCCCGAGCGCGTCGCCGAGATGCTGCGCAAGCACAAGAGCCTCTGGGCCGACCTCGCGTTCCGCACCGACCAGGCTTCCGGCGGCAAGGTCGACCCGGCGTGGCGTGCAACCTTCCTGCAGTTCCCCGATCGCTTCATGGTCGGCACCGACACTTTCACCCCCGAGCGCTGGCACTACATCCCCGAGCACGCCGAGTGGTCGCGCCGCTGGCTCGCGGACCTGCCGCGCGACGTCGCCGAGCGCATCGCATGGAAAAACGGCGAAACGGTCTTCGGCTCGCTGCTGCAGCGGCCGGACTGATCTTCGCCGGCCTTGCCGGCGCATGCGTCCCTCCCCTCGAGGGGACGCGGCTCGAGTCGCCGAGATACGTGGTGGCGTTTCGCGCTTCCCCCGAGGTCGGCAAATTCTTCTCGGTCGAGATCGCGGCATGCGCCAAACCGGGCAGCCCCGCGCCCGAGTCCCTGAAGATCGACGGCCACATGCCCGAGCACCGGCACGGCATGAACTACGCGCCCGAAGTGAAGCCGCTCGGCCCGGGCCGCTGGCGCGCCGAGGGGCTGATGTTCCACATGCCGGGGAAATGGGAGCTCGTGTTCGAGATCCGCGCCGCGGGCAGGAGCGACCGGATGGGCCACGCCCTCTTGCTCTCGCAATTCTCCAAGGAAGAAATTGCGAAGATCCTGCAGCACGGCCCCTGGCCGCCGCCGCCGGGCCGCGATCCGAGCAATCGGGTCTCGGGCAAGCGCGAGGCGATCGCTTTCGGCGAGAAGCTCTTTTTCGAGCCGCGGCTCTCGGGCACGGGCTCCGTCCTTTGCGCGACCTGCCACGTGCCCTTCCGGGCCTTCCAGGACGGCCGGGCGCGCGGCTTCGGGCTCGAGGAGGTGGATCGCAATACGCCGAGCGTGATCAACGCGCGCTTCTACCGGTGGTACGGATGGGACGGCGGGCACGACAGCCTGTGGTCGCAGAGCGTGCGGCCGCTCCTCGACCCGCGGGAAATGAACGCGAGCCCGGCTCACGTTGCCGGCGTGGTCCGGAAACTTTTCTCCGGCGACTACGCGACCGCGTTCGGGCAGGCTATCCCCGAAGAAAACGACCAAGTACTTGTCGATGTCGGCAAGGCGCTGGCGGCGTTCCAGGAGACTTTGGTCAGCGGGCGTACCGCCTTCGACGAGTTCAGGGACGCATTGGCAGCAAATACCGAAACAACCTATCCCGCGGCGGCGCAACGCGGGCTGAAGATTTTCATCGGCAAGGGAAACTGCACGGCGTGCCACTTCGGGCCGCATTTCACGAACGGCGAGTTCGCCGATACCGGCGTACCGTTTTTCGCGGGACGGGGAAGAGTGGACTCGGGGCGGCACGAAGGAATCAAGCGCTTGCAGAGCAGCGCGCATAACCTGCTCGGCGCGTTCAACGATGACGCAAAGCGCTCCACCGCCACCGGAACGCGCCACGTCGAGCTGCAGCACCGCAACTTCGGCGAATGGCGCGTCCCGGGGCTGCGCAACGCCGTGCTCACCGCTCCTTATATGCACAACGGAAGCCTGGCGACGCTGCGCGACGTGGTGCGGCACTATTCGGAGCTGAACGAGGAGCGGCTGCACGCCGACGGCGAGCGCATCCTCAAGCCCCTGCGCCTGACTCAGGCCGAGACGGACGACCTGGTGGCGTTCCTCGAGTCGCTCACCGACTTGAAGCTCGCTCGCGACAGGAACAGCAAGGCCGCGGCGAGCACGAGCAGGCCGCAGTAGAGGGCCCAGGCGGTCCGCCACCCGGCGGCGTCGCGCAGCAGGCCGCTAATGAGGAGCGCGCTTCCCATGCTGAACGAAGACACCAGGGTCCAGCCGCCCTGGTAGGCGCCGCGGCGGCCCGCCGGCGCGAGGCGCGCCACGGCCGCCGGCACCGCGGAGCTGAACACCAGCTCGCCGAAGCTGAAAACGATGGTGCCGACGATCAACGCGGTCCCGACCTGCGGGATCCACGCGTAGCAGGCGAAGCAGGCGGCGACCAGCAGCGCGGCTGCGCCGAGCATGCGGAAGGGGCCCGGGCCCTCCATGCGGGACGCGACGGGCAATGCGAGCAGGGCTACGACGATGCTGTTCAGCCCGAGCACCAGGCCGATGAAGCCTTCGCCCAGGCCGCTTTGCGCGGCGAACAGCGGCGAGGCGGTCACCACCAGCCCCATGCTGAACGGGAAAACGAAGGCGACCGCCGCGAACGCGAGGAACACCCTGTCCCGAGAGACGGCGAGCGCTGCGCCAAGTACCGAATCTTTTTGGGAACGTTCGATGGGAAGCGGCCCGCGAAGGCCAAAGGCATAGAGCGCAGCCACGAGCAGATACCCCGCCGCGCTCGACGCCGCGAGCAGCCCATAGCCCTGCTCGGCGATGTACCCGGCCGGGCTCACCGCCAGCGTGTAGGCGACGCTGAGCACGGTGTAATTGAGCGCCAGCACCGACTGACGGCGCTCAGGGGGCGCCAGGTCGAGGAGCAGCGCCGCGCCGACCGGCATCTTCACCGCGCTGGCGATGCCCATGGCGAGGCTCCACGCGAACAGCGACATCGGGCCGCGCACGAGGAGAAAGCACGGCAGCACGAGCGCGGTGACCAGCGCGGCCGCGAGCAGCAGCGGCCGCCGGCCGACGCGGTCGCTGAGCGCGCCGAAGAACGGCGCCGCGAGCCCGCGCAGCAGGTTCTCGCACAGGAAGGCGAGGCCTACCGTGGCGAGGCCGATGCCCGCCTCGCGCACGAAATAGATGCCGAGGAAGGTGACCAGGCTCATCCGCGCGGCGACGGTGATGAAATTCGCCGCGAGAACGATTCTTATTCTTCGATCTAGAAGCCCCAATAATCGAGGCCTTCGGGCAGCGGCTCGCCGAGGGTGAGAGAAGCGAGCTTGGCGTACTGGCCTTCGGAGTACAGCAGCGGCTTGCCCTTCTTGCCGAACGCCACCTGCTCCACCTCGCCGAGGAAGATGGTGTGGGTGCCGTGGGCCATCTGCTTCACCACGCGGCAGTCGAAGGACACCAGCGCATCGATCAGCACCGGCGAGCCGGTGACCAGGCGCGTCCAGTCGCGCGACTTGAAGCGCGTCTCGCCGCTTTGCGCGCCGCTGAAGGTGGTCGAGAGCTCCCAGTCCTCGGCGCGCAGCACGTTGACGCAGAACGCCTTGCTCTTCGCCACCGCGCCGTGCGTGGTGGCGAGCTTGTTGATGCACGCGAGCACCGTCGGCGGCTCGGCGGTCGCCGAGCACACCGCGGTCGCGGTCATGCCGTAGCGGTGCCCGGAGTTGACGCTGGTGATGATGTTCACCGCGCCGGCGAGCGTGCGCATCCCGGCCTTGAACTGCTCCGCGTCTACAGGCTTCGAGTCCAAGCCGGCTTTCGTCCCTTCATGCGAACATTCTAACCATGGAAACCCACGGCTTTCTCGAGCAGGCTCTGATCTATCTCGCCGCCGGCGTGATGGCGGTTCCACTTTTCAAAAAAGCAGGGCTCGGGTCGGTGCTCGGCTATCTGATCGCCGGGGTCGCGATCGGCCCCTGGGGCCTGCGCCTGATCTCGGATCCGCGCACGGTGCTGCAGTTCTCGGAGTTCGGCGTGGTGCTGCTGCTGTTCCTGATCGGCCTGGAGCTCAACGCGCAGCGCGTGTGGGCGCTGCGCCGGGCGATCTTCGGCCTGGGCGGCGTCCAGGTCGCGGCAACGACCGCCGCGGTCGCCGGCATCGCGGTGGCGCTCGGCCAGCCGCTGGCGGTCGGGCTGGTTGCCGGCATGGGAATCGCGATGTCCTCGACCGCGATCGGCCTCGCCACGCTCGCCGAGAAGAATCTGCTCACGACGCCCGGCGGCCAGGCGTCGTTCGCCGTGCTGCTGTTCCAGGACCTCGCGGTGATCCCGCTCCTGCTCGTCATCGGCGTGCTCGGCGGCGAGGCGGAGAGCTTCACCTGGCTCGATCCCATGAAGGCGATTGGCTTGATTGCGGTGCTGATTGCCGCGGGGCGGTTCCTCGTGCGCCCGGTGCTGCGCTACGTCGCCGAGGCGCGCCTGCGCGAAGTGTTCGTCGGCTTCTCGCTGCTGCTGGTGCTGGGCACCGCCGCGCTCATGGAATGGGCCGGGCTGTCGATGGCGTTCGGCGCCTTCCTCGCCGGGGTGATGCTCGCCGACAGCGAGTACCGCCACGAGCTCGAGCTCGACATCGAGCCCTTCAAGGGCCTGCTGCTCGGCCTGTTCTTCATCGCGGTCGGCATGTCGATCGACCTCGGCCTCTTCCTGCGCATTCCGCACCTCGTTCTCGGCCTGGCGCTCGGCCTGATGGTCCTGAAGGCGATCATTCTCTATCCGATCGCGCAGGCGTTCGGCTATTGCAACCGCGCCGACGCCGCGGTGTTCGCCGTGGCGCTGTCGCAGGCGGGCGAGTTCGCGTTCGTCCTCTTCGCCGTGGCAGGCAGCATTCTTTCAAAGGAAACCCTGGCAATCCTGAACGCTGCGGTCGCCGTGTCGATGCTGGCGACGCCCTTCCTCTTTATGGCCTATGAACGAATGGCGAAACTGCAGCCGCGGAGCGAGGGCGTGGCCGACACGATCCGCGAATCGAACCCGGTGATCGTCGCGGGCTTCGGCCGCTTCGGTCAGGTGGCGGTGCGCGTGCTGCGCGGGGTGGGAATCGGCGCGACGGTCATCGACCACGACCCGGGCCAGATCGACACGGTGCGCCGCTTCGGCTTCAAGGCCTACTACGGCGACGCCACCCGCATGGACCTGCTCGAATCGGCGGGCGCGGCGAGCGCGAAACTGCTGCTCGTCGCCCTCGACGATCCGGCCGCGACGATGCAGACGGTGCAGCGCGTGCGCCAGCGCTTCCCCGGGCTGGCGATGATCGTGCGCGCCCGCAGCCGCACCGACGCCTATGAATATGCGGAGATGGGCGTGCCCGCGATCCGGGAGGTGTTCGGCTCGGCGCTCGAGGCGGCCTCGCGCATGCTGAAGATGCTGGGGTTTGCCGAAGCCGAGAGCATCGTGCAGCGCTTCAAGGAATACGACGAAGCGCAGATCGCGCGCATGGCCCCCTTCCGCGACGACATGAAGCAGCTGATCGAGCTCACCGAACAGGGGCGGCGCGACATCGCGCAGCTGCTAGCGACGGAGATTAACCAGCGCAATCCCCGCCGCGATGAGGAGCGCGGCGAGGGCGAAGTACGCGCTGAGCGGCTCTGAAAGAAACGCCACGCCCGAGAGCATGCCGAAGAGCGGCGTGAGGAACGACAGCACGGCGAGCCGCGCCGCCAGGTAGCGCGTGAGCAGCCAGAACCACGCCAGGTAGCTCGCGAACGCGACGATCACGCCCTGATAGGCAAGGCTGGCCAGGACCAGGCCGTTCACCGCGGTTACGCCTTTCTCACCGAGGAGGAACGAGGCCAGTACCAGCACGACGGCGGAAACCGCGAGCTGATAAAACAGCGTCTTGGTCGCGCTGGCGCGCGCGAGGCCGCTTGCGCGGATCAGGACGGTGGTCGAGGCCCAGAGCAGCGCGGCGACCAGGCCGCACAGATCGCCGGCCCAGGTGTTCATTCCCGAATAGAAGCCTTCCGAGAAAGCGAGAACCAGGCCGGCAAAGGCGATTAGCACCCCTGTCCACTGCAGCGCACCCAGCCGCTCGCCGGCGACGAAGAAGTGCAGGCCGAGCGCGGTGAGGGGCGGTGCGAGATACACGAATACCGACATGCGCGAGGCATTGGTATGGCCCAGGCCCGCGTAGATGAATACGAACTCGAAAGCGAACAGCAGCCCCGCGGCGACGCCGGCAACGAGGGTGCCGTCGCGCTCGAAGAGCACTATACGATGGATTCTTGCCCAAGCCAGCAGCAACGCCGTGGCGACGATCGACCTGATCGCGGCCTGCATCACGAGCGATACATCGGCGGCGATCAGCTTGATCGTGACCTGCTGAAAGCCCCACAGCGCGGTCAACAGCACCATGATGGAAATCGCGTGTGCGTCGAGCGCGTTTCGGTCTTGACTCATCGCGCCGATTTTGGCGTAACATCGGCTGATGCCGGGGCGGAAAAAACAGAAGCAGATCGATTCGCCGAAGGAAGAGGCGCAGCAGGGCCGGATCTTCGAGCGGCCCGACGGCTTCTACTGGGAGTCGAAGGAAAACAAGGAACTGCGCGGCCCGTTCGAGACCCGCGCCGAGGCCGAGGCCGACCTGCTGGCAGGCGGCGGCGCGGCCGACGAATTCGACCCCAAGGACACCCTGCAGGAAGCCGAATCCGAGCTCGGCATCTCGGAGTGGATCGACCCCGATACCGGCGGCCCGGCGGAGGACAACGTCCCCCGCATCGAGGACCACTAGCTACTTCTCGCCTTACCTCCGCGAGGAGGGCATTCAGCACGTTCGGGTCAACGGGCTTCACGAGATGGTGATCGAAGCCCGACTCCATCGCCGCCTGCGGTCGGCTTCCTGGCCCCGGCCGGTGAGCGCGACCAGCGTCACGTCCCTGCCCTGCTGCCTGCGGATCGCCCGTGCCACTTCGTAGCCGTCGCTGCCGGGCATCGCAATGTCCAGCACCGCCACGCGCGGCCTGAATTCCTGCCGCTAGGCTGCCTTGGCCGGATGCAACTCTCTGCGCAGGCTGGCGCCCTGGCGTACCAGCTCGTGCTGAACTTCCTTGACGGAAATCTCGCGCGGGCGGAAACCGCGGCGCGCCGCAATCGCTGCGGTGACGCCCGCGGCCTGTCCGGTGGCCATCACGATCGGCATCACGCGATACGACGAGTGCGCCTCGTGCGTCCCCGAGATGCAGCGCCCGGCGACGACCAGGCCCTCGGCATTCTTCGGCATCAGGCTGCGCAGCGGGATGTCGTAGGCCTCGCCGGGCGGCAGGCGCTTGAGCACGGTGCCGGTCCCGGTCGGATTGTGGATGTCGACCGGATACGCGCCGCGCGCGATCGCGTCGTCGAATTTTCGCGCCGACAGCACGTCGTCCGCGGTCAGTTGATAGTCGCCGATGATGCGCCGCGTCTCGCGCACGCCGACGTTCACCCCGCTCTGCATGACGTAGGCCTTCTCGAAGCCCGGCACGTAGCGGCGCAGGAATTCCGCGATCTGGCGCATCTGCCGGCGGCTCATCCATTCGGCGTAGGAGAGGTCCCAGACGTCGGTGCCGAGCACGCGCGTGACGCGAGTGCTGTTCACGCTCACTTCGCCTTCGTGCGGCGTGGCGAAAAAGAGGATGTCCTCGCGCGGCAGCTTGAGCTCGCCCGCCGCGGTCGCCTTGCGCACGAGGTCCCACAGCCCGTGCACGCCGCGCCATTCCGTCGGGTTCTCCTTGACGTAGCCTTCGAACGCCGCGCGTTGGAACTCGGCCATGCGGAACATCAGCGTCATCGGCTGCACCAGCCCGTCGGCGCGCCCGACCTCGGTCGGCGTCCCGGCCTGGGCTGCGACGTCGGCGTCGCCGGTGCAATCGACCGTCACGCGCGCGCGGATCGCGAGCGGCCCTGACTTTGTTTCAAAGACGACCCCCTCCACCGCACGATCACCCAGCACTCCGCTTGCAAATGCATGGAACAGGAGCTGCACGCCGGCCTCGTCGAGGAGATCGAGCGCCACCAGCTTGAACCACTCCGGGTCGAACGGCACCACGTACCCGGTCGCCAGGGTCGGCGGGATCGCGCCGCCGACGCTCACCAGGCGAGCGAGCAGCTTCGCCAGCACGCCGCCCACCACCGCTTCGCCCGGACCGTGGTCGGTCGGCAGCAGGGTAGTCGCGCCGCGGCGTTCTTTCGTGGGCGTCTGGGTGTGGAAAGACATGAGCGGCATCACCAGCGCGGCGGTGGCATTGCCGCCGAGAAAGCCGTAGCGCTCGGCGAGGATCACGCGCGCGCCGGCCTGCACCGCGCCAAGCGCAGCGCCGAGGCCCGCCGGCCCGCCGCCGACGACCAGCACATCGGTGTCGCCCGCAAGCAGCGCCTGACGGGGCGGCAGCTCGATGCTCGGCGCGTCGTCAGGCCGCTTTAATGTGGGCATTCCGCGTCTTTTCTCCCGTGAGCAGCTCGAGCAGCAGCCGGTGCGTCTCGCGCGCGCGCTCCTGGAGCGCGGGCAGCGTCTCGGCGATGCGCGTGCGCATCGAGCGGCGCCGGTCCCACGAATCGTCGAGGTACGCGATGAGCCGCCCGGCGTTCACCAGGTTGAGCGGCGGCGTGGGCACGCCGAGCGCTTCCAGGAAGCCGCTCACCTTTCCGGCATACGGCAGCGCGACGAAGGGCGTGCCCTGGATCGCGGCGAAGATCAGGAAGTGCAGCCGCATGCCGAGCGCGAAGTCGAACTTGCCCATCCAGGAAAGAATCTGCCCGGAGGTGTATTCGCCCTTGAGCACCGTGGCGCGCTGCGCGCGCAGCATCTTCGCGATGACGGCATGGCTGTGCTGCGTGTCGAGGACCGAGCGCTCCATCGGCACGAACACCACGTTCGCGTTCCAGCGGTCGACCATGAAGTCCGCGGCGTTGGCGAGCAGGGCGTGGTACACCTTCTCGTCGAGGTCGGGCGCCGCGACGCCGGGTTCGCGCACCGACATGCCGATCAGGCGCCGGCGGCCTTCCAGCCCCTCCTGCCTGAGGATGCCGCGCGGCAGCGGCTCGGGCTTGAGCAGCAGCGCCGGATCGGCGGTCACCACCACGTCGCGGTGCAGCCCCGCCTCCTCGAGCACGCGGTGCGCGCTCTTCTCGCGCACCGTCACCATCTCGACGTCGCCAAGGTTCTCGCGCACCGCCGCCTGCGCCGCGGCGTGCGTCAGCGGCCCGGCGCCGATCGCGTACACGAACACCGGCACGCGCTTCTCGCGCGCGAGCTGCACCTCGCGCAGGTAGGTGCGCGCGTCGGCGTCGTACAGGATGCCGCCGCCGCCGAGGATCAGGAGGTCCAGGCGCTCGACCTCGGGCAGCACCTCGGCGCGCGAGAGCTTGCGCACCGGCACGGCGCGCTCGACCTGGTGGCGGCGCTTGGTGTCCTCCGCGTCGCGCGAGAACACCGTGATCTCGAGCTTCGGCAGGTCCTTGCGCAGCTGGGCGATGATCGACTGCAGGATCGCCTCGTCGCCGAGATTTAGCCCGCCGTACGATCCGGTGATTCCTACCTTGTAGACGTCCTTGGCCATTGGGATATCCCGCAAGGACGAGCAAATTTGGTTCCCGCAGGCCCTACCGGCAGGACTATTTCGCGACGAGAGTAAAAGGGACTGGCGGAGAGAGAGGGATTCGAACCCTCGATACCGGTTTAAGCCGGTATAACGCCTTAGCAGGGCGCCCCCTTCGGCCACTCGGGCATCTCTCCGCAGCGAAGGCGGATTCTACCCCGCAAGGCCCAAAACAAGACGCCCCGGTTTGACGGGGCGTCTAGGTCAATCGGCTCGGCTACCGGCGCTTGTGGCGGCGATCCCCGTCGTCGTCATCATCGTCGTCATCGTCGTCGTGCCCGTGGTGGCGCCGACCCTCGCAGGCGTCGCGGTCGACGCCCGAGCCGCTGAAATCCAGGCGGCCGTGCACCTCGTGCTTGTATGTCGTCAGCACGTCGGCGCAGACGGTGCGCCGCCTCTCGAGGTCTCCGCCGCAATGGAAGTTGGTCGCGTCGTCAATGCTGCCGGTGCCGTTGTAGATCGCGGTCTGCGGATACGGGCAGAGCGGACGCGTGCGGGTGACGACGCCGCCGGAGGTATTCTGCGCGAGGAGCTGCTCCGGGGCGACCCCGTTCTCGACCCAGTCCACCAGCGCGCCGAACAGGTTCTGCGGCTGCGGCCCGGCGCCTCCGCCGCAGTGGGCGACCCCCGGAGCGCGGAACAGGCGATAGAAGCTCTGCAGCCGCCTGAAGTCCGGCTCGTCGTGCTTGCCATAGCGGGACGCCATCTCGCGGTAGTAGTTGATCACCCCGCGCGGCATGATGAGCTGGTCGTTGGCGCCGACAAACGTGAGCAGCTTGCCGCCGCTCTTCCGGAACGTGTCGAGATCGCCGAAGGTGTCGGTGACATCGGCGATGTTGCGCGAGCCGTCCTGCGCCACCTGCGCGTACCCGTCGGCAGTCACGGTCCTCCAGTCGAAGTTGCGGTCGTGCTCGTTCCAGTGGAACTGCGTGACGCCGAGCGCGAACGGATTGGTGCCGTTCAGGCCGCTCAGGTTGGTGCCGCGATCGAGCCCGAACCAGATGCGGTTGCCGCGGGAGTTTCTCGGCCCGTCCCAGATCCTGTCGATCGCGTCCGCCTCGGCTAGGGTCAGGCAATTCGCCGCCGGCGCGGTCGCCGTGCCGCAGACGTTCGCGGTCGCGCTGAAGTGGCACTTCCGGGGATCGTCGATCACGCCGTCGACCACGCCGTCGGCTGCGTCGCAGGCCGCGACCGCCGAGGCAGTCGCCTGAGTGAGCTTGGCACCCGCGATCGGGGCGCCGACCAGATCCTTCATCATGATCTGGCCCCACATCTGCGCGGTCTGAAAGCGCGTCCAGTAGATCGCCGGAGCATTGGCAAGTATGCCGTCGAGCTCCTTGCCGAGCTCCTGCGCCAGCACATAGCCCTGCCGCCCGCCGGTCGAGCAACCGTTCCAGTAGTTGTAGGCCGGCTTCATGCCGTAGTAGGTCCGGGCGACCGCCTTCGAGAACAGGATCTGCTGCTTCATCCCGTTGCGGATGAAGTCGTTGATGAACTGGAGGTTGTAGGTTCCGTCTTCGTTCACCCCGGGCTCGCAGTTGCCGCCGGTGTGGCCGGTATCGTTGCCGGACCCCACGTAGCCCGCGTTCACCGGCGCGTTGACGTTCAGGCTGCCGGAGCAGCCGCCGCCGCCGATCCCTTGCGTTCTACCGTTCCACGCACCCTGCACGCTGCCGGCGCCTCCGTCCACGGTGTTGAGCGGCAGACCTACGCGGATGTTGATGTTCTGCTCGGGGCTCGTGCCGTACAGGATATTCACTTGGCACTGGGCCAGGTTCGAGCCGATCGCCGGAACGATCAGGCTCGTGACCGACTTGACGCCCCGAGCCCCCAGCAAGCCGTTATCCGGATCAGTGGCGAGCTCGGCGCAGCTGACCGGCGGGGGTGGCCCCCTGTGCTTGCCGGTAGCTTGGACGGGCGCCGGCGCGAGCAAGGCGAGACCGACCAAGCCTGCGCTCAACGGGACGAACGGCAGGGATGCGCGACGCATGGGACTCTCCTCCTCTCCTGGCCGCCGGGGTGTTCGTTTGGCGGCCGTCACCGGGGGCAGATTTGTTTGGCCCCCAAACAATTTTGTTGAGAAGATGCTAATGAGCGGTTTTCTGCTTGTCAATGGCGCCCGCATGCATCATGTTGCATGCGAGGTCCGATTGATCATCAATGCTTATGAATCGCTCATTCCTGGTCTAGTTCGAAGGCCTTATGCAGCACCCGCACGGCGAGCTCGGTGTACTTCTCCTCGATCACCACGGTGATCTTGATCTCCGAGGTCGAGATCATCTGGATGTTGATCCCCTCCTCCGCCAGCGTGCGGAACATCTGCGCCGCGATGCCGGCGTGCGAGCGCATGCCCATGCCGACGATCGACACCTTGGCGATGCGCTCGTCGCCGCTCACCTCGCGGCACTTGATGTGCGGCTGCACCTGCCCCTTCAGGAGCTTCATCGTCCTGGCGTAGTCGTGGCGGTGCACGGTGAACGACAGGTCGGTCATGCCGTCGTGGCCGACGTTCTGCACGATGACGTCGACGTCGATGCTGGCGTCGGCGATCGGCCCGAGGATGGCGTACGCGATGCCGGGACGGTCGGGTACGTCGTGCACCGTGATCTTGGCCTCGTCGCGGTTGAACGCGACCCCAGAAATGACTGCTTTTTCCATCGCCATGTGCGGGTCTTCCTCGAATGTGATCAGCGTGCCCGAGCGCGCCTCCTCCTCGAGCGGCAGCGCCGGGTCGGTGAGGCTGGAAAGCACGCGCGTGGGCACGCGGTACTTGCCGGCGAACTCGACCGAGCGGATCTGCAGCACCTTGGAGCCGGCGCCCGCCATCTCGAGCATCTCCTCGAACGTGATCGTCTGCAGGCGGCGCGCTTCGGGCACGAGCCGCGGATCGGTGGTGTAGATGCCGTCGACGTCGGTGTAGATCTGGCACTCGTCGGCCTCGAGCGCGGCGGCGAGCGCCACCGCGGAGGTATCCGAGCCGCCGCGGCCGAGCGTGGTGATGTTGCCCTCTCCGTCCACCCCCTGAAAGCCCGCCACGACCACGACGTGGCCCGCTTTCAGGTCGTCACGGATTCTCTCCCCATCAATGGAAATTATTCTTGTTTTGGTGAACATCGAATCAGTCAGGATCCTCACCTGCCAGCCGGCGTAGCTCCTCGCCTTCACGCCGAGCCCGATCAGCGCCATCGACAAGAGGCCGATCGTCACCTGCTCGCCGGTCGAGGCGACGACGTCGAGCTCGCGCGCGTCCGGCTGCGGCTGCAGGCTCTCGGCGAGCGCGATCAGGCGGTTGGTCTCCCCCGCCATGGCCGAGGGCACGACGACGAGGTCGTGGCCCGCCGCCTTCCACTTCGCGACGCGGCGCGCGACGTTGCGGATCCGCTCGATCGAACCTACGGAGGTACCGCCGAATTTCTGAACGATCAGCGCCATAGAAGGCGCTGAATTTTACAGGACGCGGTTAAACCAGAGCAGCGAGAGCGTTGCCGAGAGAAGCACAGTGGCAGCCGCGATCGCGGAGAACAGCGCGGTGATCTCGGTCTGCTTCTTCTCCATCACCAGCTTCGAGCGCAGCGACTGGTACACCTTCTTGAGGTCCACCGCGGTGCCGGCATAGAAGTACTCGGCGCGCGTGAGGTCGGCGATCGCCTTCAGCGCGTCCTCGTCGAGGCGCACGCGCATCGACCAGCCCTCGCCGGTGAGGATCTGGCCGTTGTCGGTGCCGACACCGACGGTGAACACCCGCACGCCGCGCTCGGCGGCAACGCGCGCCGCGTTGACCGGGTCGGGCCCGGTCGTCGTCTGGCCGTCGGTGAGGAGGATGATGGCCGCGGCGGAATAGGAGCCCGGCGGCACCGGCTTCAGGTCCGGTTTTTTCTTCAGATCGAAATCGAGCTCCGGAAAGATCGCCTTCAGCGACACGAGGAGCCCGCTCCCGACCGCGGTGGCGTGCTGGAGCTGCAGCTGGTCGATCGCGGCGAGCACGTCGGTGCGGTTGCTGGTCGGCGGCTGAACCAGCGCCGCGCTGCCCGCGAACGCCACCACGCCGATCCGCGTGCTGCGCGGCTGCTCGGCGACGAAGGTGCGCGCCGCCGCCTGCGCCGCCTCGATCCGCGACGGCTGGACGTCGCTCGCCCGCATGCTGCCGGAGACGTCGATCGCCAGGATCACGGTCTCGTGGCTCGTGGGCAGCGTGATGACCGCCGCGGGACGCGCGATCGCGGCGATCATGGCGGCGAGCGCGAGGAGCAGCATCGCCGGCGGCAGGTGGCGGCGCCACCACAGGGTCTTGCCCACCGCCTCCTTGATCAGGCCAAGGCTCGCGTATCGGACCGCGCCTTGCTTTTTTCTACGCAGAAGAAAAACGTACAGCGCGATGCAGGCCGGCACTGCCAGCAGCAGCCACAGGAACTCGGGCCAAAGGAAGGTCATGTCAGAAAGGCGGCGTGCCGGCTGCCGCGGAGGCGGTCTCGACCGGAACCGCGAAGCCGATGCCGGCGAAGCCGCCGCCGCCGGGATCGAGCATCGCGGTGACGATGCCGACCACTTCGCCGGCGGCATTGAGGAGCGGGCCGCCCGAGCTGCCCGGGTTGACCGCGGCATCGAACTGGATGAGGTTCGAGAGCAGCGCCTCGCCGTTCGGCGCGCGGTACTCGCGCTGCAGGCCGGACACGACGCCGGCGCTCACCGAAGGCCCGATCCCGAAGGGGAAGCCGACCGCGACCACCGCGTCGCCCGGCTGCAGGTCGGCGCGCGGGCGCATCACGGCCGCGGCGAGATCGTCGGGCACCGTTTCGGCCTGGAGAACGGCGAGATCGTTCTCGGGATGCTGGCCGACGACCCTTGCGTCGGATTCGAGGCCGTCGGCAAAGACCACCCGGATGCGACCGGCGCCCGCGACCACGTGCAGGCTGGTGAGAATGGTGCCTCGGTTGACGACCACCACGCCCGTGCCGGCCGCCTTCTGCAGGTACTCGTCGGTCTCGAGCGCGTCGCCGATCGCGCGCACGAGCACGATCGCGCCTTTCACCGCCTCGTAGACCTTCGCCGCGGGCGACGGCAGGGGCTGCTCGGACAGCGAGCGCGCTACGGCGGCGTCGATTCTCTCCTGCGAGATCGCCGGCGCGACCGGCGACTTCGTCACATGCGACGCAACCGTGAACGCTGCAAGCAGGATGAAAGCTGCCAACACCAGCGGCCGCTCATGGCGCTTGTAGAGATCGCGCCACTTCGTCTTCACGGGCGCTTCGACAGGTTTTTCCGGAC
>Ga0105340_1000301_pt1 | contig 24263 bp, 17 predicted proteins | sample EasRivMeERMLT700_FD_89676 | JGI IMG/M metagenome (GOLD analysis project Ga0105340, IMG submission 89676) | Soil microbial communities from meander-bound floodplain in the East River, Colorado, USA - East River MetaG ERMLT700 | ecosystem: Environmental > Terrestrial > Soil > Floodplain | place...
AACAGGGCCCCCGACCTCCGCGATCTCGGCGAGGGGGCTGGCGCGAGGACCGGTCTCGAGGACGAGAAGCCTGGACCCGACCTCCTTGACTCGCCGGGCGGCGCTCGCGGGATCGGCCTCGTAGATCCAGGGCACGTGGTCCTCGGCGCCGAGCGCGGTCTTCGCGATCTCGGGCCGGGGAGGGGTGCCGGTGATGCCGGTCAGGATGAGCTGGCCGATCCCGGCTCCATCTGCGCTCCGGAAGATGGAGCCGACATTCCACAGGCTCCGCACATTGGCCAGGAGGGCGATCAGCTCCGGGTCGCGGTGTGGAGCAGGTAACGGCATCTGGCCGCCGATTCCTGTGGGAACCGAGAGCGCCGCCTGGAGTCGCTCCACTTCGTGCCGGCGGATCGTGTCCTGGTCCATGACCACGAGCCGCCGCCCACAGGCGGGACAGGTGAGCTGCCGGCCATGGGCTCGGGCAGCAACCGAGAACACGTGCCGGCAGTCGGGGTAGGGACACAACTGTTCGAGAGTGGCGCTCGCCGGATCCTTGACCATGGTTCCAGTTCCGTCATCCGGCTGCCATCGGATGGCCTTTCTCCATATGCCTTTAGCAGAGATTTCAAGCGTCGCGCGCATCCCGCTGCGACAAACGATCCGGCCCCGTGACCAGGGGCGCGGCACTTTGCCGCTGACTCTGGAACGGGCCCAACCGCAATAATCGCTCATATCCATGGGGTATCGGCCGCTTTTTCCCCCATCCTCCGCCGCCAGCCAATGAGAACCCCCTACGCTCAAACGAGACGCATGCTCGCCGCCGACGCGCCGGCTCTCGGTAAGTGGGCGTGGGCCATCCTCTTTCTCTACCTCGCCGGGTGGGCGATCTGGTTCGGCTGGGCCGAGATCGGGGTCCATGCCGCCACCCCCCAGGCCAGGATCGAGGTCGACAGCTCGCCCCACCGGGTCGAGGCCCCTCATCACAGCGGGCTGGTGACCGCCACGCACCTCGATCTCGGCCGCCAGGTTCAGGCGGGTGAGGTCCTGCTCGAGCTCGAAGACGATGTGCAGCGCGGAGTCTTGGCGGCCGAGCTCTCGCGTGAACGAGCCTTGAAAGAGGAGGTGGAGACAACGCGAAAGCAGGCCGCGGCGCAGGAGGCGGTCGTGCGCGAGCTCCAGGAATCGAACCATGCGTTGCTCGCGGAGACGCGGGCGCTCTTGGCCGAGGCGGAGGCAGCGGCGAACAAAGCGGAGGCGGATCTGGTTCGCGGCGAGCAGCTCGCTGCGCGCAACTTGATCGCCGCCCAGGAGATCGAATCGGCGCGGTTCCTCCTGGCCGAAAAACAGGCGGCAGCCGACGCATTCCGGGCGCGAGAGATGCGCATCCGGGAGGATGCGGCGGTGAATTTGGCCCGAGCCGAGCTCAGCAAGACCATGGGCAAGCTCAGTCATCTGGAAGGGGAGGTACGAATCGCAAGCACCTCGGTGGCAGTTCAGACCGAGGAGCTCCACCACCACCATTTGCGCGCCCCCGTCCGGGGGCGGATCGCCGATGTCATGGACATCGAGGTGGGCTCGTTCGTCCGCCCCGGCGAATGGATATGCACGATCGTCCCCGATGGAGCGCTGCGGGTGGTGGCCTTCTATACGCCCTCCGATGCCTTGGGCCGCGTGCAGATCGGGCAGCGGGGACGGCTTCGTTTGCACGGATTCCCGTGGCCCGCCTACGGGGCGGTGACCGCCACGGTCTCGGCTGTCGCCGGGGAGCCGCGCGATGGACGGATCCGGGTCGAACTCTCCGTGGCGGAAGAGGGGATCCCGCGCGGCATTCCCCGCCAGCACGGTCTCCCAGGCACGCTCGAGGTCGAGCTCGAACGTACATCGCCTATGACGTTGGTCCTGAGAGCGGTGGGCAAGCGAATCTCGCCCGGGGCGGAAACAGAACGTGCCGCGCACGAGCGCCGGCCCGCAGGCGAAGAGTCTCCGGGAGAGAGTTCCGGAGGGGCTGCGGTCGAGTCGTTCAGGCGCTCCTCGGCTGTCGACCGAGATGAGTGAGGGCGAGACAGCCTTGTCGTCACCTCCCCGTGGCCTGCGCGATCGGGTGCGGCGCTTGCTGCCGATCGGAATCGGGCCGTCCATCCCAGGTCAGGCGTTCGTCGCTCCTGAAATCATCCAGACTTCCGCCCTCGATTGCGGGCCGGCCGCGCTCAAATGTCTGCTGAGCGGCATGGGCATTCCCGCCAGTTACGATCGGCTGCGCGAAGCCTGCCAGACCTCGATCGACGGGACGTCGATCGATGCCTTGGAAGACGCAGCCAACCTTCTCGGGCTCGAAGCCGAGCAGGTCCTCGTCCCCGCTGATCACCTGTTGTTCCCGTGCGCCAATGTCCTGCCGGCGGTCGTCGTGGTGACCGAAGCCGGGGGCCTGCCGCACTTCATCGTCGCTTGGAGCCGATTCGGATCCGTTCTCCAGCTCATGGACCCGGCGGTGGGGCGGCGATGGATACGGTCTGAATCGCTGCTCCCGCGTCTCTACTGCCATGAGATGTCGGTTCCGGCGGCGAGCTGGAGGGAGTGGGCGGAGTCCGACGACTTCACCCAGGTCCTCGCCGCCCGGCTCGGACGCCTGGGACTACAGCCTGAAGGGGCGAACTGGCGGATAACCCGAGCGCTTCAGGCCCCGGGCTGGCGCCCGGTGGCCGCGCTCGACGCGTCCACCCGCTTTGCCGAAGCCCTCGTCCGGGCCGGAGGCGCTGGCCGCGGGAAAGAGGCGCAACGAGTGCTCGATGGACTCTGGGAACGCAGTTCGGAAGCAAGTGATGAGGATCCCACCCAGCTCCTGCTCGAGCGCTACTGGACCGTGCGTGCCAACGGATCGGCAGCTGGTCACCCGATTGGAGCGGAAGATGGGGGCGAGATCCTGGTGCGAGGAGCGATCGCCGTCCGGGTGCGGAAGCGGCTCGAGCCGCAGGGCGGGCGCGTCAGTCCGGATGCGACGCGGCCCGTTGCGACCACCTCGCCGGATATCGCCCGGGTGCTCGACGACCGCCCGGTGCAACCCTGGTTGGCCGTGGTGCGGATCCTACGCCGCGACGGCTACCTGGAGCCTGCTGTCCTCGGCCTCGCATTGCTCATCTCCGCCGCTGCTACCGTTACCGAAGCACTCTTGTGGCGCGCCTTGCTGGAGATGGGCACCCTTCTCGGTGCGCCGCTCGATCGGACAGTCGCCGCTCTCGCCCTCGTCGCCCTGGTGGCTGCGCTCGGCATCCTCGACTGGGCGGTGAGTCGAGGTGAGCTCCGCCTTGGTCGCCGGCTCGAGCTCGGATTCCGATTGGCGTTTCTCACCGGGCTCGCAGCCCTTCCAGACCGCTACTTCCGCAGCCGGCTCGTCTCCGACATGGCGGAGCGCGCGCATCGATTGGCCGCTCTCCGGAGCTTGACCCAGCTCGGAGGGCAGGTCTTGCGCCTGGCATTCACCTTGTTACTAACCACGGCCGGCATCTGGTGGCTCAATCCTGACGTAGGTTCCCTGGCACTCCTGGTGGCGGTGGCGGGAGTGGGCATCCCGATCGCCTGCCATCCGTGGCTCTCGGAGCGGGATCTGCGCCTTCGAAGCCATGCCGGCGCACTCGGCCGTTTTCATCTCGACGCCCTGCTCGGCCTGGTCGCGATCCGCGCGCATGGGGGTGAGCGAGCCGTCTTGCGCGAGCACGAGCATCGCCTCCAGCGCTGGACCGACGCAGCGGTCGAGTTCCAGCGCGCGGCGGTCTTGGTCCAAGGGTTGCAATCGATCACGATGTACGGGCTCGTGATCGGACTCGTCCTCAGACACCTGACAAGCGAGGACGACACCGGGAGCACGCTCTTACTGGTCTACTGGGCGCTGCAGCTGCCGGCGCTGGGTCAGCGATTGGCGTTCAACCTGCGGCAGATCCCGGAACAGCGCAGTGTGGCCCTTCGTCTCCTGGAGCCGATAGCCACGCCAGCGGACGATGGTCTCGATGTGCCTGCTTCGGCCGTCACGATCCCGGGCGGACCGGCCCCCCGGAGCCCTGAGCCGCGGGCGGGCGCGGCGAGTCCAGTCCAGCATGGAGTCCAACTGTCCTTCGCCGGAGTGGACGTGCGCATCGGAGGACATCTTGTTCTGCGCGATGTCAGTCTCGTGATACCGCCGGGAGCGCATGTGGCGATCCTCGGCGCGTCGGGTGCGGGGAAGTCCACTCTTGTCGGGTTGCCTCTCGGGTTCCATCGCCCAGAGCAGGGGGAAGTGCGGGTCGACGGCGAGCCGCTCGATACGCCCGCGCTCGCTCGGCTGCGCCGCGAGACTGCGTGGGTCGATTCAGCGAGCCAATTGTGGAACCGCTCGCTGATCGACAACCTGGTCTATGGCCTTCCCGTGGACAGGGTGGCCGGCGCCGGGGCTGCCCTGACCGAAGTCGGTATCGACGAGCTCCTGGTTCGTCTTCCCGATGGACTGCAGACCGTTCTTGGAGAAGGCGGCGGCCTCGTGTCCGGGGGCGAGGGGCAACGGATCCGCGTCGGCAGAGCTCGGCTGCGCTCCGAGGCGCGGCTCGTAGTGCTCGACGAGCCATTCCGCGGGCTCGACCTTGCGACCCGCCGGGAGCTCCTTGCACGCAGCCGCCAGTGGTGGGCGCACGCCACCATGCTGGTCGTCACCCACGATGTCGAGGACGTGCGGACGTTCGATCTGGTGGTGATCCTGGAAGATGGGGTTGTGCGCGAGGTCGGCGTTCCAGGCCAGCTGGTCGCGGTGGAGAGCTCGTGTTACCGGGAGCACCATGCTCGCTCCGTGCAGGCCCACGAGCTGCTCGGATCAGCTCCCGGCTGGCGCCGGATCCGGATCGAAGGCGGGCAGATCGTTGACATCGCCGGCTGACATGCCCCCGCAATCTCGCAGCGAGGGCCGCCTCTGGCCCGTCGAACGCCTGGGCGAGGCACTCGCACTCCTATCGCCCGCCGGACGGCCGGAAGCACGGGGCCTGCCCATCGGGGATGTTCCTTCCTCGGTGGATGCTGCTCACCCGGTCTCACACTGGCGTGATTGGGTCGAGCGAGCGGCGCCTCATTTCGGGCTCGAAGCCGAGACGATCGAGGTGACGAGCGGGCATGTCGCGATGTCCTGGACGCGGTCCCCGGCCATTGCCCCGGCGGCGAATGCGGACGGAGTCATGACCGGATTCCTGGTCATCCTCGGGATGCGGGCGGCGGGGCCGCAGCCCGGCGCCGGGATCCAGGTGGAGCTCCTCACGCCGGATGGAGCGCGGGAGGAAGCTCCGTCGGCCGTCCTGTTCGAACCTGTCGCCGCCACGGAGAGCGGCCACGACGCGTTGCGCCGCCTCCTCTCCGCGGCCAGCGTGGACGCGCGCCGCTGCGAGCGCGCCTGCGCCCACCTGAGTTTTCTTCCTGGGCAAGACCGCGGCCGCGAAATCTGGCGCCTGGTTGCTCCCACGGATAGCCGAATCGCACCCGCGCTGGTGCAGGCCGCCGGGCCGGCACTCCTCCTCTTCCTCGCGAGCCACGCCGTCGCGACGTTCCTCTGGCTCCTCTCCTGGTGGCTGATCGGAACGCAGGCGCTCGCCGGGCACTTCGATCAGGGGTGGGTCGGCGCCTGGGCGCTCTGTCTCCTGTCACTCGTGCCTCCGCAGCTCGTCGGTCTCTGGGCCGAGGGGCTCGTCGCCATCCGAATCGGCCGGCTCCTCCGGCAGCGTTTCTTGCGCGGTGCGCTCGGATTCGATCCCGACCACATCCGTCACGAGGGCGCAGGTCTCCTGTACGGGCGCGTCATGGAGGCCAACAACTTCGAGGGGCTGGCGCTGAGCGGCGGTTTCCTGACCTTCACCGCGGCGATCGAGCTCGTCGCCGCCACCGTGGTCCTCGGCCTTGGAGCCGGCGGCGTCCTGCACGCCGGCCTGCTATTGGCCTTCGTCCTCGCTGCCGCCGGCTTGAGTGCCAACCACTGGCACAGGCGGCGGCACGCGTCCGATGTCCGGCTCCAGCTGACCCATGGGCTCGTCGAACGAATGGTCGGCCATCGAACCCGGCTGGCGCTCATGCCGCAGGAGCACTGGCCCGGGGAAGAGGATCCCGACCTCGCCCGCTACGGGCGCGCGTTGGTCGCGAGCGACGACACCTTGCCGCGGCTCCTCGCTGGGCTGCCTCGGGTGTGGCTCGTAGCGAGCATCGTGGCGCTCATTCCGGCGATGGCTCACGGGGTGAGCGCGGGGCACATGGCGGCGGCGCTCGGCGGGACACTGTTCGGGTTCGCCGCCCTCGCCGACTGGTGTCATGGCCTCGTGAGCGCGGCCGGCGCGGTCATCGCGTGGCGCCGCGCAGCTCCTTTCCTCACCGTCCCAGCGAGCGAAGAGCACGGCGCCGCCGTGATCGCATCGTTGGCGCCGATCGATGCCACTCTTCCCGCAGCAGAACAAGGAGGAAACGGCGGCCAGTCGGCCGCCCTGCCCCTGATCGACGGGGTCGACCTCTGGTATCGATACCAGGGAAGAACGGCATCCGCCTTGGCGGGTGTGAGCCTCCGGGTTGGCCGGGGCGATCGGGTGCTGGTCGTGGGACCTTCAGGCGGAGGCAAATCCACTCTGGTCTCGGTCCTGGCCGGCCAGCGGCTCGCCGCCGGGGGCCGGCTCCTGCTCCAGGGGCTCGATCGACCGACGTTGGGGTTCGCCGAGTGGCGGCGCCGCGTCGCATCGGCGCCGCAGTTCCACGAGAACTATCTCTTCTCCGAGAGCCTGGCCTTCAATCTGCTCCTCGGCCGGCGTTGGCCGCCGTCCGACCACGACCTGCAGGAGGCCCATGCGCTGTGCTGCGAGCTCGGGCTGGGCGATCTGATCGAGCGCATGCCGGCCGGTCTCTTCCAGTGGGTGGGGGAAACCGGCTGGCAGCTCTCTCATGGCGAGCGAAGCCGTGTCTACCTTGCGCGGGCGGTCTTGCAAGGTGCTCAGGTCGTCCTGCTGGACGAGAGCCTTTCCGCGCTCGACGCCGAGAATCTGATGCGCTGCTTCCGGGTGGCGGCCGAGCGATCGCCGGCGCTGGTGGTGGTCACCCACGAATGAAGGCCGGCAAATCGCCACCGGTTGGGGAAGGCTCCTGCCGGAAGGTGGTCGAGCCATGGAAGCTGGGTGAGGGGCGGCATCCTGTCGCGGCGGATCGAGGACGCGACATGATGCCGCACCGGCGGCTTGATCCTTGTCGAGCGGTCGTCACAGGACGACACTGGTAATGGTTGCCCGACCCGCGGGTAGCTCCTGCTTCCTTTCCTAATCATGGAGGACATGATGAAGGTGAAGAGCAATGTTCGCGCAGGCTGCAAGAACTGCTGGGGACCACCGCCAGTAAGGGTCGAATCAAGTCCATGAGTCGGTGATCCGATATCTCGGCTAGTCATCACCAGCACAGTCAACATTTTGTGTGGCCGGTCCCGAGCTTTCGGGGCCGGCCCGACTGTTTGCGCCCTCATCATGCATGCTTCATCCCCCATTGGGCGGATGCTTGCGCAACTTGCGCTGCAACGATCGGCGATGGATACCGAGTAACCTCGCTGTCTCGGTGACGTTGCCCCCACATCCATCCAATACCCGATGGATATGTCCCCACTCGGCTCTGGCCAGTGTTAGATCGAGCGGGTGACTGGCCGGATGAGGGACCGATGGGGCGAGATAGACGCGGCGAAGCGATAGCACGTGGAGGAGGTCTTCCTCGTTGGTGCAAAGCAGGCTCACGCCCGATGTGACGGCGCGCTGGGTCAACAGGAACCCTTGGCTGTCGATGACGATGATCCGCACATCCAGCCAGCGGCCTCGGAGCTCGATGATGAGATGCAGGTTCGCGGCGGTCACCGGCCCGATCTGAACCACGGCCAGGCCGGGGGGACCGGCGCGGATGCCCGCAATCGCTTCCTTCAGGCCGGCGGCGGGACGAACGGCGAACCCCAGTTCGCGAAACGATCGCGTCAGCGACTCGCGCCTGGCAGACTCTTCATCGACCAGCAGCACGGCTAGCGGCGGCTGGCGCTCGCCGCTCATCAGTTGATCCGACATTTCGGTTCTCCCTCCCGCAGGCGGGCACATGACCGGTACCGGCCTGGTGAGGCCGAGGCCGCTTGCCCGACACGGCGCGCGGCAGGACCGCACGGCGCACGGCAGGACCGCACGGAGGCCGCGATGTGTGATCAGGGAGAACTAGGCGGGAGGTGCGCGCCCGGCGAACGGACGGATTTCAGTGGAAAGGGCGGGGCAGTCGCGCTGGGAGGAAGAGAAGGGCTGCGAAACGGCGTGCTGGCCGGATGGAAGGCTGACCAGCGCCGCCGGGTTCCCGGCTCGCCGGAGCGAGCTCTCGCTCGAAGGGGTGGTGGCCGGCGGTGGGTGCCGGTGCCCATGGTGGTTGTGGTGGGGGTTCTGGCAGGGGCCGACCGGTTCGCAGGGCCCCTGGAGGGCCAATGGGAATGCCTTTGCGCAACCGTGGTCCTCCGCCCGGACATGGTCGTGGCGCGAGCCCAGGAGCCCCTCGAGCTCAGGGACAGCGCCCGAACACAGCCCGATCAGGGCCAGGTAGGCGAACCACGGACGTCGGCGCAGCATGGCCCTAGGGTGCGCCCGGCTCTGCGCGAAGTCAACGGCTACCGGGGCCGAAAGTCATGCGATAGAAGAGCCTGATGTTCCTGCCGGGCTCGGGCATGATCGAGCGTATTCGTGACAGGTGGTTGCGATACTCGGTGTCGGCAAGGTTCTCGACCGAGAGCATCATGCTTTGAACGGTACCTCGCGCCAGAATGCGATATTGGACCAGTGTGTCGAATACCACATAACCCGCCGTCGGATCCTCGAACTCGCCGACGCGGTCCTGGGGCGCCGCGGCCCGGAGTCGGGCCTCCCCGGACCAGGGCCCGGATTTGTAGCGACCGTAGGCGTTTCCCGAGAGCGGCGGAATGCTGGGGAGCGATCCGCCGTCCCGATCTCTGAGCTCCCCCCGAACATAGGAAAGGACGCTTCCCAGGCGGAACGCCGGGATCAGCTGCCACTCGGCGCTCAACTCGCCCCCATAGAGGACCGCGTCGCGCCCCACGTACTGGTATCGGGCGAGGAACCCTTCTTCACCGGGGCCGTACTCGAGCTCGCCGGTGTTCGTCGCATAAATGAAGGAGGAGATGGCGTTCCGGAAGACGCTGAGCTGGAAGCTCCGCTGGTCGTCATCCTTCCTTAGAGCGAGCTCGAGGCCGGTGCCGGTTTCCTCGCCCAGATCGGCGTTTCCGACCTCGTAGGAGTAAGCGGCGAGGTGGGGTCCATCGGAGAACAATTCCTCGATGCCGGGGGGGTGGAAGCTGCGCATGACCGTGAATGTGGCTCCCAGCGATTCAGTGATCCGGCGTTCGATGTCCAGGCCGCCGGAGAATCCGGTGAACCCCCGCTGGCGGATGAGGCCGGCCTTGTTCGAGTCGGGGGCCGCCGGTGTCACTTCGCGGTTATCGACCCGTAGGGACAGCCCCAGCGACCACGGCCCGCGGGTCATCGAGTTGTAGGCGAAGCCGGCGAGGGTGAGCTCGTCGGTTTCCGGGATGAAGCTCAGACATCCGGTGGCGTAGTTCCGGTGCTCGATCGAGGCTCCCGTGTAGCCCCGCCCACCCGGACCCAGACCGCTGAATTGGAGCACGCCCATCCCGTTCAAGGTGAGCAAGCCGAAGGAGATTCCGCACACCCCGCTCGATTCGAGTTCGCGGTGGAAGTATCGGGAGTAGGTGCCTTTGGCGGCAAATCTATCGAGCCGATGCCCGGGGGAGCTCGAATGAAAGTCATGCTCATAATCGAGGTCGAGATGGCGCCGATCGGCCTCGATGTCGACGCCGTTCGTATGCCCGCCCAGGAATCCGCCGGGAATGCCGTAGTCGGATTCGTACAGGTTCGCGGCTGCGCCCACCAGCTGACGGGGCCGGATCCAGCTCGCCCCGGCGGAGGCGGTCCAGGATCGGATCGCCGAGTTGGCGAGCGTTCCGCCGGGGGTCGAGATGTCGCCCGAGCGGCGGGTGCTCCCGTCCAGGCGGATGGCCACCGGCCCGGCCGGGGCGAGGATCTCGGCCGCGGCCGTGCCGCCGTTGTTCACGGATTCTCCTTGGATGGCGGTGGATCCCTGAATTCGACCCGGCATCCGTCTCGGCACGTACCCCCGTTCGACATCGATCACACCCGCGAGCACGCTCGAGCCGTAGCGCACGGCGGCCGGGCCGCGCAGCACTCTCACTTCACGGCTGGTCATGGGGTCGATGACGACCGCGTGATCGGGCGCCGTCGCGGAGAGGTCTCCGGTCGGCGCCCCGTCTTCCAGGATGAGGAGGCGTTCTCCACCGAGCCCACGCATGACCGGGCGGGCGGGCGCGGGGCCCATCGAGCGCTGGGCGAGTCCAGGGGCATCGTCGATCGTGTCGGCGAGCGTGCGACCGCGCTCGGCATCGAGTTCCTCGCCTGACAGCGCGATCGGCGTCCGCGCCATTTCGTCCTTGTGCTCGTGCCCTTCGACGGTGACCGGCTCGAGCATCCGCACGTCGCGTGTGAGCAGGATCGCGATCGTGGGGGACTCTCCGCTTGCGAGGGATAGGCGCCGCTCGTGCGGCAGGTAGCCGACGCGGGATACGCGGAGGGTGATTTCCACGGGCGGTAAATCCGGGAATCGAAAGGCACCGTCTTCGCCCGTGAGGGCGCTCCGCCCCGGTTCGACCACGGTGACGGCGGCGCCCGCCAGCGGGCTAGAGTTCACGGAATCGCGCACCACTCCCGCGAGCGCGGCGAACGACGCCGGATTGGCGTGGACGGCCGGCGGCATGAGCCAGAGGGCGAGCGCGGCGAAGCCGGTCCACCGCCGCGCGTTCACGGCCGCCGGGGGGCGGAAGTCGGCCGCCCGGCCGTCGAGCCGGGGGCATCGTCGCGGACGCCGCTCCGGGGTACTGAGATGACCACCGGGATCGGCGGGGACGTCATCGTCACCTGGCCCGCATTCAGGAGGCGCAGTCGCAAGGTCGTCTCGCCGGCGACCAGCCCCTCGATGTGGAAGATGGTGATCTCGCCCCAGTGCTCAGGGTGGTTCACGATCCGGGCGATCCCCGGATCGGCGAACTCGAAGGCCAGGCTGTACGGCGGCGAAGCAATGGTCGTCGAAGTGCAATCCGGCGCGAGCAAGCGGAAGGAATAGAGCTCGGTGAGAGTTCCCGCCGGCGTCTCGAAGTGGCCGGGATTGGCCGTGGTCGAGCCGCATGAGGGGACCAGGACACCGTCGACCACGATCAGCTGAGCGATACCATTCTTCCGGAGGAGGAAGCTCGTGCCGGGGCCCGGCGTGCTCGTCGTCACCTGGACGGGGATCGCCCCGGAGGTGAAATCGATGTGGCCTTCGTGTTGGATGGTGAAGACCGCGGTGGTCGACCCCGCGGCCAATCCTTGCACCGTGAAGCTCCACGGGTCGCCGACGGGCGCGAGGAGCGCAATCGCCTGGTTGGCGACCTCGATCCCGAGCGTCTCACCACCCTGGGGGACGAACTCGGCGCCGTCAGGGTCGAGAAAGCTCACGGCGGCTCCGACCAGCGATGCCCCTTCATCCACGATGATCTCCCCGATGCTGGCCCCCGGTCCTTGCACTGGATCGAGGTTCCAGGAGGCGATCATCGAACCGTTCTGGCGGATGACGAGGGCCGTGGCCTCGACTTCCTGCTCCACGTGCACCGGAATCGGCGGAGAGGTGAAATCGGCATGATCCTCGTGGTTCAAGACGAGGGTCAGGGTGGTGGTGCCCAAGGCCTTGCCGAGGAGTCGGAATCCCCAGTCGCCCTCGGCCCGGAAGCCGGCGATCGACGAGTCAGCGATCACGGCGGCCAGCGAGTGCACGGGAGTGGGCGGCAGGAACTCGACCGAGTCTTCGTCCACGAAGGTGACGTCGAGCAGGTTGGTCAACTCGAGACCGAGAGCGAGCTCCCCGGTGACCACCCCTTGCCAGACGCTGGCGAGGACCTGCGTGTCCTGTCGGACCACGAGTCCGACGGGCTCCTGCTTGGCACCGGGCCCAACTGTGATCGGGAAGGGGAGGGAGGTGAAGTCGGAATGATCCCCGTGCCACAGCCGGATGCGAAGCGTCGTCGATCCCTCGCTGAGTCCTCGGACCTGGAACTGCCAGCGCGAGGTCGCCGAAAGCTCGATCGCGGCGATCGCCGGGTCGGCCACTTCCACGACCAGGCCGTGGTCGGGACATTCCGGACCAATGGTCACGCGGGTGCTGTCTTGATCGAGGAAGGTGGCCTCCACGGTCGGACCGAGGGCGCCGGCATCAGCGGCGAAACCGCCCGTCACATCACCCTGCCACTGGGCGGCGGCCACCTGCCCTCCTTGTTCAACGACCAGCCCATCGGCGTCGACGTGATCGCAGGCGGGGTTGCCGTTACTCGCCGGGTTGTTGTCGCAGGCCAAGGTCGGAAGGAAGGCAAGGACCGCGCCGATCAGCATCGGGCGCCCGAGCCTTTGCAACGAGTCGCGCATTTTTAGCCCCATTTCAGCTTCCTCTGTTCGCATCGACCGGCGCGGCGGGGAAGCGGGTGACATCCCGCTCCCCGCCGGCGGCCGCCACGGGTCCGATCATTTGGCGAGCACGATCTTCTCGACCCGCACCTCCTGCGGAGTTTTCAGCTGCACGAAATAGGCGCCGCTTGCGAACCGCTCGGCGTGCCACTGGATTGCGTGCTCTCCCACGCTCTGCAGCCCGCTCTCGAGGCGGGTCACGAGCCGGCCCTCCAGGTCGTAGACCGATAGGTCGACGTCCGTCTCCCGAGCGAGCTCATACCGGATCAGGGTCGAGGGATTGAACGGGTTCGGATGCGCCGGCCACAGGCGTGCCCGGCCCCACGCGGCCTGCTGATCGGGATCCGGGAGTCCGACCGCCAAGTCGATGACGTGGATCGGGATCGGAGGCGAGATGAAATCGTAATGTTGCTCGGGAATGTGCCAGACCTTGAGCACGAGATCCGTGGCCCCTTCCGTTAACCCCGTGACGGTGAAGCTCCAGTCGCCGATCTGCTGGTAGGAGGCGATCAGTGGGTCGGCGATCTCGGACTGCAGCTCGAAGATCTGGGGATCGAGGCTGAATTCGGTGGAATCGGGATCGAGCCAGGAAACAGCGATGGTGCCCGTCGTCTCGAGGTGGTGGACCGCAATCTCGCCGCTCACCGCGCCCTGCCAGACCGTGACGATGACGTTCGAGTCCTCGCGCAAGATGAGCCCGTCGATCACCGGCTCGGGCCCGGCCATGGGCGCGCCCCAAGGGAGGAAGCCGGCGATGAGAGCAAACAACGCCCATCCCCGCCTGCAAGCATTGGCTGAGGCATGCATGTGCACTCCTTTGCTGTGACCGCAGCGCTGTGCCGCGGATCGCATGGACGCAAACGCGATCCAGCGATCGAGGAAGTCTCTTCAGCGGCCAGTTATTAGAGGAGTGGTTGGGCGGGAGGAGCGCGGCTGGCGGCGTGCCGGAAGAGGAGCAGGAGCTCCGGCCGGTGGGCGGAGGTCGAATAGAAGCGCCACTGAGTGGATGTCGGAGACCATGCGGTGCTGGGGGCCAGTCCGAAGGTCTCCAATCGAGCTTTCGTTCCTGCGGGACCGGCAAGGGCCGGAGGGGGGGCGTGCCGGTGCCCATGGTGTTCGTGGCTCGGGTTGCTGCACGGCCCGCCGGGATCGCAGGGACCCTGGAGAGCCAGGACGAAGGGAATCGGGCAGTGATCTCCGGCGGATTCACCGGCTTCCAGGATTCGGCCGCGCCACTCGCTCAGGGTGGTTATGGAGGCGACGGCCAGCCACAGCAAGGTCAGGGTCCTGCGATTTGCACCGTGGGCTTGCATTGCACTGAGATTATCGACCGGGTTTCAGATGTGTCGATGCGGCATGATGTCCCGTTCCGGGGAAGGGCCGCGACAGAAGTGGCGACCTTCAGCCACCCGTGGCTGACCCTGGGTCACACGAGGAGCAATGCTCCCGTCTGCTCGACATCCGTATCGAACAGATCCACCGCTCGGTCGTAGACCCACTGGGCCGTGATGGGGCTCATGGGAAGGGTCGCGATCAACATTGGGGTGCCTTCGGGGAAGAACTCGACTGTCTGGTGGTATCGGATCCCGGCGAGGAGTCGCACGCCCAGGCCGCGATAGAAGCGAACTCGCCGCTCGGCGATCGCCGCCTCCGGGTGGTCATGAGGGTACTTCGCCGGATCGTCGATTTCCAGGATCAGACCCGATGCCACCGGATCATCGGTGCGGAGCCGCCGCACGATCTCCTCGAACATCCGCGTGCCCAAGCCGCGCCCCCGATGCGCGGGATCGGCCACCGCCAGATAGGTGAGGTAGGCCATGGACTGGGCCGGGAAGACCGAGTACTTGGCCATCACCGCCAGGGATTGCGGCGATTCCCCGACGAGGAAGTGGTGCGTGCGCTCTGGATCGGGTGGTCGCAGCAACGTCGTCACGAGCTTGGAGACGGGTTCGCGCTCGTTGGGCGGGAAGCAGGTCTCGAAGGCATCGAGGAACGCCGGAAACAGCGGATCGTCGACCGCCCGAATTTCGCGAAAGGTCACTCCGCTGGCGGGCATTCGCGCCGGATCCTTCACGAACGGCCATCCGACCCGATCTCGCGAGCTCTCGCCAGTGCGCTCTCGAGATCAGGGGCGAGGTTCTGCTCGCCGATCCGGTCGAGGAGGCCGGACCGGGCCAGAGCGGTGAGGGGCTGCGCATGGGCGCCGGCCAGGACGAGCGTCGTCCCTTCCTGAAGGGCTTCGGTATTGAGCTCCTCCAGAGCGCGCAACCCGGTCGCGTCGATCGCGAGGACGTCTCGGATGTGGAGCACGAGCACGCGCGGCCGGCGCTGGACATTACGAAGAGTGGACTTGAATTTGTGGGCCGCGCCGAAGAAGAAGCTGCCGTGGACCTCGAACACCTCGACCCCCGGCGGGAGCTTGCCCCTCATCGGCGCGTCCGTTCCGTCCTCCTCGAGGAGACCGGTGAGTGCCCGTACCTGTGTTACCTCCGCCATCCGCCGCATGAAGAGCAGGGCGGCGAGGATCACGCCGGCTTGAATCGCGACCGTGAGATCGATCAGCACGGTGAGCAGGAACGTGGCGGCCAGCACCAGCGCGTCGCTGCGAGTGCTGCGGCGGAGCACCGCCCAGAAGAGGTGCCGCTCGCTCATGTGCCACGCCACAACCAGCAGGATGCCGGCCAAGGTGGCCATCGGAATCAGACCCACCCATTGGCCGGCCGCCAAGAGGACGATCAAGACCACAGCGGCGTGGACGAGACCCGCCACCGGAGTTCGCCCGCCGCTCTTGACGTTGGTCGCAGTGCGGGCGATGGCGCCCGTGGCGGGGATCCCGCCGAAGATGGGTGATGCGATGTTGGCGACCCCTTGGGCAACGAGCTCCATGTTCGGGCGATGCCGGCCGCCGGTCATCCCGTCCGCCACCACCGCCGAGAGCAGGCTCTCGATCCCGGCCAGGAGCGCGATCGAGATGGCGGGAGAAACGAGCTCCGGTACCATCCGCCAGTCCACGGCCGGGAGCCGTGGGAGTGGGAATCCCGTCGGCACCGCCCCGAAGCGCTGACCGATGGTCTCGACCGGGAGATGCAGGAGACGAACCCCGGCCGTGGTCGCGAAGAGTGCCGCTAGGGCACCGGGAATGCGGGAGATCCATCTCGGGAGTAAGACGACGATGAGCACCGTCGCCATGGTCACCGCCGCGGCCCAGCCATTGAACGTCCCGAAAGCGCGGGCGCAGGCCGCGAGCTTCGGCAGAAACTCGGCGGGGACCGCCTCCATCGCCAGCCCGAGTGCATCGCGGATCTGTCCCGAGGCGATGATGACCGCGATCCCGGTCGTGAATCCGACGGTGACCGGATACGGGATGTACTGGATCAAGGTGCCGAGCTGAGCCAACCCCATCACGACGAGGATCAGTCCCGCCAGCACGGTGGCCACCACCAACCCGTCGTATCCGTGGCGCTGCACGATGCCGTAGACCAAGACGACGAAAGCGCCGGTCGGCCCCCCGATCTGGACCCGGCTCCCGCTCAGGGCCGAGATGATGAAGCCGGCGACGGCAGCGGTATAGAGCCCGCGTTCGGGCCCGACACCAGAGGCGATGCCGAAGGCGATGGCGAGCGGGATAGCGACGACGCCCACCACCAGCCCAGCGACGAGGTCCGGTACCAGCTGAGCTCGGGGATAGCCCTCCCGAAGGACGGTAACGAGCTTGGGCTCGAATCGGTGCATGCCGGCAGGCTCTGGTCTTACTTAGGAGCCCGCCGGGCTCACGGTCGGCGTGCGGCGCGGCAGATCGGCGGGGCGAGGCCGCTGGGTGCTGGGAAGCGCCGGTTTCTTGGCGCCGCCGGCCCCGTCGATGGCCTTCACTACTCGATCGGGCGTGATCGGAAGCTGGTAGAAGCGCACGCCGATCGCGTCGTAGATCGCGTTCGCGACCGCGGGCAGGATCGGGAGCAGCGGGCCTTCGCCGGCTTCCTTGGCGCCGAAGGGGCCCTCGGGATCGCTCGTCTCGACCAGGATCACCTCCACCTGCGGCATCTGCTTCGGGGAGAGGGTGCGGTAATCGAGGAGGTTCGGGTTCTCGAGATTGCCCCGGTTGTAATCCATCGACTCGACCAGCACCTGCCCGAGTCCCATGTGGATGCAGCCTTCGATCTGCCCGGTGACCGCGAGCGGATTCAGCGCCCGGCCGCAGTCGTGGGCCGCCCACACCTTCACGACTCGGGTCTCGCCGGTTTCGATATCGACCTTGACCCGGGCCGCATAGGCCTGGAACGAATAGGAGGGGGAGAGGCCGGCGGCCGCTCCCTTGTGTTTGCCTCCCATCGGCGGCGCGGCGGTGTAGGCGCCGCGGGCGATGAGGGCCCCCTTCTTGGCCAGCGCCTCTCCGAGCGCTTCCATGTAGGTGGCCTGGATCTCGGGATTGGGGGCGTAGATCACCCGCTCATCGCGCAGGATGAACCCTTCGGCCGGATAGCCGGTCAGGCGCGAGGCCGCGGCCACGAGTTCGGCCCGGATCTCCTCGGCCGCTTTCCGCGCCGCGTTCCCAGCCATGAAGGTGACGCGGCTCGAATAGGAGCCGAGATCGATCGGCGCCGTGTCCGAGTCCCGGGCATAGATCCGGATCCGATCCAGCTTCACGCCCAATGGCTCGGCCACGCACTGCGCGAGCATCGTGTCCGAGCCCTGCCCGATCTCGGCCGCGAGCGAGTGCACCGTGATCCCGCCGTCCGAATCGATCTTGAGGTGGACGGTGGATTGCGGGAGCGAGGTCCAGTGGATCGGGAGCGCCGAGCCCGAGATGTAGAACCCACATGCGATTCCGATCCCTTCGCCCAGGGGCAGGCGGCGGAAGGTGCGATTCCATTCGCACGCGGTGTGCACCCGCTCCAGGCACTCCTTGGTTCCGTTCGAGGTGATGCGGAACTCGTTCAAGGTCTTGGTGAACGGCGGCAACAGATTCGAGAGGCGGAGCTCGATCGGGTCCACCTTCGCGTCCTCGGCCAGCTGGTCGATGAGCACTTCCATGGCGAAGCGCGAGTTCACGGCCCCATGCCCGCGCATGGCACCGCAGGGCGCCTTGTTGGTGTAGACCCGCCGCCCGGTGTAGTGGAAGTTCTGGATCCGATAGGGCCCCATGCACAGGACGCCGTTGTAGTAGGTCGTCACCACCCCGAAGGATCCCCAGGCGCCGCCGTCGATCTTGGCGTCGAGCTCGAGCGCCGAGAGCTTGAGATCGGGGTCGAGCGCGATCTTCATCGCGGTGCGCGTCGGATGGCGGCCGTGATTGGTGAGGAAGACCTCTTCGCGGTCGAACCGGATCTTGACCGGCCGGCCGCTCCGGCGCGAGAGGAGGGCGGCGATCATCTCGTGCGGGAAAGGATCCGATTTGCCGCCGAACGCCCCGCCCACCATCGGCCGGATAACCCGGATCCGGTGCATATCCATCCCCATCACCGCGGCGAGCGCGCGATGGAGGTAGTGCGGGACCTGAGTCGCCGACCAGATGTGGAGTCGGCCGTCGGCGTCATAATGAGCGATCACGCAATGCGGCTCGGTGAAGGCGTGGGTGACCCCGATGAAGTGGAACTGCCCTTCGCGCACGAAGGCGGCGCGCTGAAACGCCGCACCCACGTCGCCGAAGTTCTGCTCGACGAACTTCTGGACGTTGGTGCCGTCGAGCGTGCGCTCGTGGATCGGATCGGTCGTGGGCTTGAGCCCGTCATCGATCGATAGGATGGCCGGCAGTTCTCGATACTCGATGTCGATCAGCCGGAGCGCCGCGAGCGCGGTCTCCTCGTCCTCCGCCGCCACCCCCGCCACGCAGTCCCCGATGTAGCGCACCTTGTCGATCGCCATCGCGGTCTCGTCCTCGGAGATGGGGAGGACGCCGAAGCGGCCGCTCGACTCCTGGCCGGTGACGATCGCGCGCACGCCGGGGAGAGCGGCGGCGCGGGAGGTGTCGATGCGCACGATCTTGGCGTGGGGGAGCGGGCTCCGGAGGATCTTTGCGACGAGCATCCCGGGGAGCTTCAGGTCGTCGGTGTAGATCGCTTCACCGGTGACCTTCTGCCGGGCGTCGAGGAGCGGGACCGGCTTTCCGATCACCTGACCGCCCTCGGGATGGAAATGCGGATGCACCGGTGGCGGCGTGGGCTCGCTCATCGTCCGTCCGCGGTGTCGCCGGCGCGCTCTTCTTCGGCCGCTCGCTGGATCGCCTGGATGATCTTCACGTAGCCGGTGCAGCGGCAGACGTTCCCCGAGATGGCTTCACGGATCTCCGCTTCATCGGGATCCGGATTCGCATCCAGGAGCGCGCGGGCGGTGATGATGAAACCGGGGGTGCAGAACCCGCACTGCGAGCCGCCCGCTTCGGCAAAGAACCGTTGCACCGAATCGAGCCCGGCGCCCGGCCTGAGCCCCTCGATGGTGGTGATGTTTCGGCCGACCGCGTCGAGCGCGAGCATGAGGCAGGAGAGTCGGGGGCGGCCGTCGATGAGCACCGCACAGCAGCCGCAGGTCCCCATGTCGCAACCGCGCTTGGTACCGGTCAAGTTGAGCTCTTCGCGCAGCACATCGAGGAGAACGTCGTACGGGCGCACGGTCGCCGTCCGCGGCGCTCCGTTCACGTGGAGCGTGACGACTCGCGGCTGGACGCCGGCGGGCGCCGGTGCCGATGCGGGAGCAAGGTCGGGGCCTAGGGGAGACATGGGCTGATTCTGGCGGCCGGTCGAGGAGCGGTCAAGTGTGGTGCCCTCATCGATGCCTCTCCGACCGCCCGTCGGCATCGAAACGGGGGCGGGCCCGATCGGCCGGGATCCTCCTGCGCGCGGACGGGGAACCATAGCACGCGGGGAGCCACCGGGATGCGCCTTCGCTCTCTAGGCGACTAGCGCTTGGAATGGGTCGGCTGTATCGAAGAGTCTTAAGCTGGCCGATCCTTCGAATTGAACTCCAGAATCATCGTGTTACGCATGAGCGGCGGGTCGTCCGGAAACTGAAGCGGCGCAGCAAGGGCCGTCCGCGCGAGTGCACTTAGGACGGCGCTCTGAAAGGCCTTGGGGAAACACTCCAGCATCTCGGTTCCTTCCACGACGCCGCTGGGATCCTGAACGACTGCAATCCGGCATCTGGCATCGGCCGGTAATCCGGGGGGAGAACCAAGTGGCGCTTGACCGCTTCATGCATTCGCACCACATGCTCCTTCATCAGGCGAAATTTCTCGTCGGGGGTCATGGACTCGGAGCTCCTCTCCGGGCGCGGGTACCTCGGTCGTCCATGTCAGCGAGCACCTAGATGGCGCGCACGGCTTCCGCGACCGGCAATCGCGCCGCCCGCCGGGCGGGGAAGAAGCCGCCGATGAGTCCCATCACGAGCGCGAACACGATCCCGGCCAGGACGATCTGGGGCGTCACCGCCACCTTGAAGGTGATCTCGGAGAAGCTGTCCCAGTTGGTGGTGCCCGTCGAGCGGCCGTTCGAGACCAGGAAAGCGAGGATCGCACCGATCACGCCGCCGAGGCCTGCGATCAGGAGTGACTCGATGACGAAGGAGCGGAGAACGCTTCCGGGAGTGAAGCCGATCGCGAGCAAGGTGCCGATCTCGCGGGTGCGCGATCCGACCGCGGCATACATGGTGTTGACCGCGCCGAACACGGCACCCACCGACATGATGATGCCGATGAACCAGGCAAAGGAGGTCAAGATGGTGGCGAGCGAAGCGGACTGTTTGGCGTAGAACTGGTCCTCGCGCTGGACCTGCACCTCGAGCTGGGGATCGTCCTCCAGGCGCTTTTTCAGGGCCTCGAACTGCCCCGGATCCGCCATCCGGAACACCACCGACTGGTAGCCCGGGCGATCGAAGGCCGGCAGGAAGAGCTCGACGTCCCCCCAGATCTCGGACTCGAAAGCGCTGCCCCCGGCCTCGAAGATCCCGACCACGGTCCAGATCTGCCCGGCCATCCGGATCTTCTCGCCGAGTCCCGTGTCCTGGATCCGCTTGGAGAGGTTTCGGCCCACGATCACCTCGGGCAACCCCGGGGTCAGAGCCCGGCCTTCCACGATCCTGACTTGCGGGCGGACCACGAATGCCTGCGGAGAGATGCCGCGCACGGTGACGTTGGTGGGGTCGTTCCCCGGGCCGCGCTTCGGGTGGTTCGTGACCACCACCAGATCGGAGGTCAGGATCGGCGAGCCGGCGGGATCCTTCGCCACCTCCGGCAAGCCGCGGAGCATGGCGGCATCGTCGCGCGTGATGTAGCTCTGGATCTCGGAGGTGGCTCCGGCCCGCAGCACGATCGCGTTCGACGGCGATCCCGTGGTGGCCAGCGCCCCGTGCAGGCCTTGGACGAAGGCCAGCATCGAGATGAAGATGAAGACGACGAGCGCGATCCCGAGCGCGGTGAAGATCGTGGACATCTTCCGCACGACGAGATGGCGGAGGTTGTAGATGAGCGGCATCGGCGAGCTTCTCCCTCGAGTCCCTTATGAAAGATGACGAAGCGCTTCGGCCTCGCGCAGTCGGTTGGCTTGGAGGGCCGGCCAGAGGGCCGAGAGCCCACCGAGCAAGAGCGAGATCGCGAGCCCCTGAGCAATGGTCGTTCCGCGCACGATGAAGCTCGGGAACATGCCGCCCATCGTGAAGTGGGTCTGCTCGAACAGGACTCGGGCGATCAGGCAGCCGAGGACGCCCCCGATCAAGGCGATCAGCATGGCTTCGACCACCACCATCGACACCACGTCGCCGTCGCTGAAACCGAGGATCTTCAAGATGGCGATCTCGGGCAGCCGCTCGCGCGCGGCCATCATCATCGTGTTCATGGCGACCAGGATGATGGCCATCACCACTGCGAAGCCGATCAAGTTCACCGCGAACTGGATGTTGCCCATCATCGAGACGAAACCCAGCTGGAACGCTTCTTCGGTCTCGGTGCGGGTCTCCTGGGTGGAGTTGGCGAACAGCTGATCGATCTCCTGGCTCACTTTCGGAGCCAGGTTGGGATCACTCACTTCGACGATGTAGACCCCGACGTTCCCCCGGCCCTGGAAGTTCCGCTCGTCGAGATAATCCCAGTGGAAGAACAGCTGGCGGGTGTCCACCGTGTCGTCTCCTCCGCGGTAGATCCCGCGGATCACGAACTCCCAGTCGCCCGGGTAGATCGTGCCCTTGAGCGGCACCGTATCCCCGATCTTCCAGCCAAACTCCTTGGCCAGCCCTTCGCCGACCACGCAGGCCGTGCGTTCCCGTTCGAAGGTCTCGAGCTCTCCGGCGGGGAGGATGAACTCGGGGTAGAGCGCGAAGTAGGTTTCCGGCTCGACCCCGAATTGCGCGAAGAACTGCCGCCCGTCGCCATAGGTGCCGCCGAACCAGTTGGCGAGGCTCACCTTGGTCACTCCCGGGACCGAGGCGATGCGCTCCCGGTAGGCGAGCGGGATCGGAAAGATGAGGCTCGTGGCGTTGCGAACGATCAGCCGCTGGGCCCCCGCGAAGTCGACCCCGGCCTGGAAGGAGGTGATCACCGTGCGCAGGGTGCTGAAGAGGAAGAGCGCCACCATCACGCTCACGATCGTGAGCACGGTGCGGCGCTTGCTCCGGAAGATGTTCACCCAGACGAATCGCAGGAGCTTCATGACCGAACCGCAGCCGGGGCGTGGCTCAGCACGCCCTTTTCGAGGTGGATCGAATCATGCGCGCTCTCGGCGGCATGCGGGTCGTGGGTGACTATGATGATCGTCTTCTGGTACTCGGCGTTCAGCCGGGTGAGGAGCTGGAGGATCTCGGTCGCCGAGGTGCGATCCAGGTCGCCGGTGGGCTCGTCGGCGAGCAGGATGTCCGGGTCGGAGACGACGGCGCGGGCGATGGCGACTCGCTGCTCCTGACCGCCCGAGAGCTGGCGGGGATAGTGCTGAGCCCGATCTTCGAGGCCGACGATACCGAGCGCGGTCAGCACCCGCTCCCGGCGATCCTTGGGGCTCAGCTTGTGCAAGAGGAGCGGCAGCTCGACGTTCTGGAACGCGGTGAGCACCGGGATCAGGTTATAGAGCTGGAAGATGAAGCCGATGTGCCGCGCGCGGAACTGCGCCAATTGCTTGCGGCTCAGCTTCCCCAGATCCTGCTCGGCGACGATCACCTCGCCGGAGGTGGCGACGTCGATCCCGCCGATCAAGTTCAAGATGGTGGTCTTCCCGGATCCGGACGGCCCCATCAGGGCCAGGAAGTCCCCCTTCTCGACTTGGAGGTTGATGCGCTCGAGGACCGGGACTTCCAGATTGTCCCGGTAGTAGACCTTGGCCACGTCTCTTAGCTCGACCAGTGCCACGACTCGATCCTCCTAGTCCCGAGCAGGGTGCTAACCAGCACCCTGCTAATCCTCACGCACGCGCACCCGTTTCCCGGGCTCGACTCCCTTGGTTTCGCCGAGGACGACCCGCTCGCCGGGCCCGAGCCCCGAGAGGATTTGCACGTCGCTCCCGATCTGCGGCCCGATCTCGACCGGCAGCTCGGCGATCCGATCCCCGCGGAGCACGTAGATCGTCATCGCGTCGTTCGATCTCCGGATGGCTTCCTTGGGCACCCAGACCTGGAGCGCGCGCTCGGGTGCCGCCCCTTCTCGAGTCGGCTCCGCCGCAGCCAGGAACGCCACTCGTGCGCCCATCTCGGGCAGCACTTGATCGTCGGGATTGGTGAACGACACCTTCACTTGCACGGTGGCGCGCTGCCGATCCGCGGTCGGAACGATCTGCCGGATCTCTCCCTCGTAGGTATGATCGGGATAAGCATCGAGCGTGATCTCGGCCTTCATTCCCGGGGCCACGCGCCGGATGTAGGTCTCGTTCACGTCCACCTCGACTTCGACCGACTTCAAGTCCGCCATCGTCACGACCGGCACGCCTCCGCCGGACGAGGACGAGCCGCCGAAGGTCGGCCCCACGATCTCGCCCAGCTCGGCGTTCTTCTCCAGTACGGTGCCATTGAACGGAGCGCGGATGCGCATTTTCTCCAGCTGTGCACGCACCACGTTCAGGCTAGCGCGTGTGGTCTCGAAGCGAGCGTTCGCGGATGCGATGCGTGCCTCGGAGACATTGGCGGCGGTCTGCGCTGCGTCGTGCTGCGATTGCGAGGTGAGGCCGCGTGCGAGTAGCTCCCGTTGCCGAGCTGCTTCTCGCATCAGATCCTCGTGCTGGGCGCGCTCTTCGGCGATCGCGGCTTCGGCCGCCGCTACTTCGGCCACCGCTTGCTTCTCCCGGGCGACGAGATCTTCGTCCGCGAGCCGGCCGATCAAGGCACCGCGCTCGACTCGATCTCCGACGTCCACCTTGAGCTCGACCAACCGGCCGGTGACTTCGGGGGCCACGGCGGCCCGCACTCGGGCCACCACATACCCGGTGGCCGAGAGCACCGGCGCTCCGCCCCCGGCGCTGCCGCCCGACGCGCGCTCGGTGGCGCGCGCCAGCGCCACGGTCACGGCCGGACGCCGGAAGGGGAGGAGGTCGGTTGAGAGGAGCCAGCCCACGACGCCCCCGGCCACGAGCAGCATCGCGAGCGGGACGAGCGGTGACCTTCGCCGACGGCGCGGTCGATCGGGCTTGGGATCGCGGTCGATCCGGAGCCGGGACAGGTCGGGCTGAGGGCGATCGGTGGCCAAGTGCACAGGTTCGGTTGGTTGCACGCGAGCTCCGCATCGAGGGCGGAGAC
>Ga0105340_1000304_pt1 | contig 24227 bp, 38 predicted proteins | sample EasRivMeERMLT700_FD_89676 | JGI IMG/M metagenome (GOLD analysis project Ga0105340, IMG submission 89676) | Soil microbial communities from meander-bound floodplain in the East River, Colorado, USA - East River MetaG ERMLT700 | ecosystem: Environmental > Terrestrial > Soil > Floodplain | place...
GCGGATGATGAAATGGAAACACGAATCGTTCGAGTCGTTTCGTCCGCTGAAGCCGGGGGCTTGACGATGTTGCGGCACGATCGATGCCCAAACCCTCTTCCAGGTCTTTATTCCGCCATCCAAAAGTGGCCAAAACCTTAGCAAAAACGCATGGCCGCCCGCGACTCGCCGACGCGGAGAAGTTGCGGCGCGGCACGGCGCGGAAATGTCGCCTCACGAAATCCCCCGCGACCCGATCACGATCCCCGGCGCACGCCACGAAATCCCGGACGGCACCGACGAACTTTCCGGCGATGGCCGATGCGTATACCGGTGGGGTGCTCGACGGGACGATCATCGCGTGCAAGTGGACGCAGCTCGCGTGCCGGCGGTTCGTGCGCATGCGGCAGTCGGGCACGTGCACCTGGGCGCCCGCGGAGGTGCAGCGGGTGTGCACGTTCGTCGAACGGTTGCCGCATGTGGAGGGCCGCTGGGCGACGCCGACGATCACGCTGGCGCCGTGGCAAGTGTTCATCCTGGCCGCGGTCTATGGGTTCCGGCGGGACGACGGGACACGGCTGGTGACGACGGTGTTTTTTCAAGTCGCGCGCAAGAGTGCGAAATCGACCCTTGTCGCGGCGTGTGCCCTATACCACTTGGTCGAGGAGCGCGAGCCGGGCGGGCAAGTCGTGTGCGGCGCCAACACCGGATCGCAAGCGCGGATTGTGTTCTCGATTATGCAGCGCATGATCCGGCGCGCGGGGTGGCTACGGCAGCGCGGGCTGCAAGTGTTCGCGAATGCCATCACCTACGATCCGACGCAGGGCAACGCCAAACCCATCAACGCCAAGTCGTCGACGCAAGACGGGCTGAACCCGTCATTCATCTCGCTCGACGAATCGCACGCGCAAGATTTCACCTTGCATGACGTGCTGAAGTCGGCGCAGGGATCGCGGGTGTCGCCGATGTTGATGGCGCCGACGACCGCGGGGTACTCGCTCACGTCGGTCGGGTATGCGTTGCGGGCGACGGCGCAGAAGGTGCTCGAGGGCGTGATCGAGGCCGATCACCTGTTCTGCGTGCTGTACGAGTTGGACGAGGGCGACGACTGGAAAGACGACGCGGTGTGGGTGAAAAGCGCGCCCATGATTGGCGTGACGCCGACACTGGACTATGTGCGCCGGTATCGCGACGATGCGATCGCGACGCCGGGCATGCAAGGCGAGTTCGAGGTGAAGATCGCGAACCGCTGGCTGCATTCGGCGACGACCTGGCTGCCGATCGCGCAGTGGCAGCGGTGCGCGGACCCGACGCTGACGCTCGAGGCGTTCGAGCATGAGCCCTGCTGGATTGGCGTCGACCTCGCCGAACGCGACGACATTGCGGCCGTGGCGCTGGTGTTCAAGCGGGATGGGCTGGTCTATGTGTTCGTGCGCGGGTATCTGCCGGCGCTGGTCGTGCGCGAGCGGGCCCAGGCGGTGCCGGCGTATCGGCAATGGGTCGCGGATGGTGAGTTGATCGTCACGGACGGCAATATGACCGATTACCCAACCATCGAGGCCGACCTGCGCGCGGACTGCCTGCGGTTCGACGTGAAGGACATCGTGATCGAGCGGTTCGGGGCGCTGAACCTGGCGGCGAACCTGACGACGAGCGGCCTGCCGGCGTACATCGAAAACAAAAACGCCAAGGTCTTTACGGCGCCCGCGAAAGACTTCGAGATCCGCGTCAAGAACCAGCAGATCCGGCACACGGGGAAAAGCTTTCTCACCTGGCAAGTCTCGAACTGTTGCGCGGAGCGGCGCCGCGACGGGTCGCTGCTGCCGACGAAAGAGGCGCATCACAGCCCGAACAAAATCGACGCGGTCGACGCCATTCTCCTGGCGCTGTCGCGGCTACTGGTGACGAGCACGGCGCCGGCCCCGCACTACGGGATTTTCGTTTATGGAGGCGCGCCATGAAACGCCGCCCGTCGGTCGAGACGCTGTCGGTCTCTGTCACCGTGCGCCTCCCCGTGAAGCATTACGACGCCTTGTATCAGCAGGCCGTCGCGGCCCGGTGTTCGATGGCCGAACATCTCCGGCGGCTGTTGACCCGCCGGCCGCCGAATGATTCCAAAGCTTTGCGCCCGGACTGAGCGCCCCTAGACTGCCGGGCCAATGCTCACCCGGGCCTGGGCGACCCTCGACATCAAGGCGTACGACCTCGACACGCGCGAGATCGAAGGCATCGCGACGACGCCGAAAGCCGACCGGCGCGGCGACGTGATCGAGTCGGCCGGCGCGGAGTTTTCCGTGCCAATGCCGTTGCTCTGGCAGCATGACCCGAACACGCCCGTCGGCGAAGTCTATGAGGCGCGGGTCGAGCCCGCTGGTATTCGCATCAAGGCGCGGTTTACCAAGGTCGACGAACCCGGCCGGCTGCGCGACACGCTCGACCATGCCTGGCAATCGGTCAAGGCGAAGCTGGTGCGCGGCCTCTCGATCGGGTTCAAGCCGCTCGAGATGGTGCCGCTCAAGAAAAGCGACCCCTACGGCCCGATGCACGTCACGCGGTGGTTGTGGGCGGAACTCTCGGCCGTGACGATTCCGATGAACGTCGAAGCTACGATCCTGAACATCAAATCGGCCGCGCTCGGCCATCCCTTGCCCGGCGTTTCGGGCGCACGTCCTGAACCGAGACCCATGCAGACCTATACCGAACAAATCACCGCGCTTGAGACCAGTCGTGCGGCCTCGCTGGCGACGATGTCCGACCTGATGACGAACGCCGCCGCGACCGGCGTCACGCTCGACCCCGGCCAGTCGGAGACCTACGACGCGCAGGCGTTGCGGGTGAAGTCGATCGACGCCGACTTGGCGCGCGTGCGCGAGTTGGAAAGTTTCAACGTGCAGCGGGCGATCCCGGTGCCGGCGGCGCCGTCGCCGCGCCCGGCCGTCGTCCAGGTGCGCGCCAACGTGCCGAAGGGCACGGCGTTCGTGCGCGCGGCCTGCGCCAAGCTGATGTGCAACGGGAATATCTACGAGGCGATCCAGTACGCGCAGCGGTGGAACGATTCGACGCCGGAAGTGGCGCTGTATCTGAAAGCCGCGGTCGCGCCCGGGACCACGACCGATGCGACGTGGGCGGCGCCGCTGGTGAATCAGAATATCGCCGCCGATTTCCTCGAGCTGCTGCGCCCGGCGACCATCGTGGGCCGGATTCCCGGCTTGCGCGACGTGCCGTTCAATACGAAAGTGCCCTCGCAGACGGCTGGTGGTACGTATTCCTGGGTTGGAGAGCAAAAGCCGAAACCGGTCAGCAAGTTAAGTTTCTCCAGCGAGACCGTCGGGGTCAACAAGGTCGCCGGGATCATCGTGCTCACCGAGGAACTCGTCCGCCTCAGTAATCCGAAGGCGGAGGATCTCGTACGGCGCGACATGATCGCGGGCATCGCGCAGTTCATCGATCAGCAGTTCATCGATCCAGCGGTGGCCGCGGTCGCGACCGTGAACCCGGCCAGCATCACGAACGGGGCGCCGACGGCGGCGGCGACCGCGAACCCGATCGCCGACATCATGGGGCTCGTGAATCATTTCGCCACCAACAACATCGCGGTCGACGGGCTCACGTTCATCCTGTCGCCCGCGAATGCGTTGGCCTTGTCGTTCCGCACAAATCTCGACGGCTCGCCGGAGTTCCCCGGCGTCGGGATCGGCGGCGGCAGCTATCGCGGGATGACGTTCATCACCAGCAATGCGGCCTCGACCAACGTGGTGGCGCTGCAGCCGGCGCTGGTGTTGTTCGCGGACGAAGGCGGCGTGACGATCGACGCGTCGCGCGAGGCCTCGCTGCAGATGGACTCCGCGCCGATGTCGCCGGCCGATGCGACCACGGTGCTCGTGTCGCTCTGGCAGAACAACTGCGTCGGCCTGCGCGCGGAGCGGTTCATCAGTTGGAAGCGCGTCGGGACGAACTCGGTCAAGTACCTGACCGCGGCGAATTGGCCGGCGCCGACCGGCGGCCTCCTGGCCGCGGATGCCCCGACCCGCAGCAAGGGCTGACGCGATGCGGCTGTTCGGCCTCGAGATCACCCGGGCGCGGTCGGTGACCGTGCCCGGGGCCCCGGTGCCCGGGACGGGCGGCTGGTTGTCCGTCGTCCGCGAACCGTTCACGGGCGCCTGGCAGCAGAACATGGAAACCAGCGCCCCGTCGGTGCTGGCGTATTCCGCCGTCTATGCGTGCACGACACTGATCGCCCAGGACATCGGCAAGATGCGCTTGCGCCTCGTCGAGCAGGACGCCGCGGGGATCTGGTCGGAGATCGACAGCGCGGCCTTTTCCCCCGTGCTCGCGAAGCCGAACCGTTACCAGACGATCAATAAATTTCTCGAACAGTGGATGGTCTCGAAGCTCACCTGGGGCAACACGTACGTGCTGAAAGAGCGCGATGCCCGCGGCGTGGTGGTCGCGCTCTATGTGCTCGACCCGCAGAAAGTCAAGCCGCTCGTCACGCCCGACGGCGCCGTCTACTACGAACTCACGACCAATCCGCTCGCCGGGCTCGAGGGTACCGTCACGGTCCCGGCGGCGGAAATCATTCACGATTTGATGGTGCCCTTGTTTCATCCGCTGGTGGGGGTCACGCCGATCTATGCGTGCGGGCTGGTGGCGCTGCAGGGCTTGAAGATCACCGAAAACTCCACGAACTTTTTCGCGAACGGCTCGAGCCCGGGCGGCGTGTTGCTGGTGCCGGGCCAGATCAACAAGCCGCAGGCGGACGAAGTCGCGGCCGAGTGGGCCGCAAAATATACCGGGATGAATGCGGGCAAGGTGGCGGTGCTGCCGAACGGCATCACGTACGAGGCGCTGAGTGTCAACGCGACGGATGCGCAGTTGATCGAACAATTGAAATGGACCGTGGAGCAGGTCTGTAGCTGTTTCCACGTTCCGGCCGCGCTGATCGATTCGAGCCACCAGCCGCCGTACGCGAACTCTGACCCGCTGATTCAGATGTACTACTCGCAGTGCTTGCAATGCCTGATCGTGGCGCTCGAGCTGGCGCTGGATCATGGGCTCGGTCTGGTCGACGTGCCGGGCAAGACCTACGGCACCGAGTTCGACATCAACGATTTGCTCTGGATGGACACCGCGACCAAGACGAAAGCGGCGACCGATGCGATCATCGGCGGGCTGCTCTCGCCGAACGAATCGCGGGCGACCTACTTTGGCGTCGGCCCGGTCGAGGGCGGCGACACGCCATACCTTCAACAGCAGCAATTCTCGCTAGCGGCGCTCGCCGCCCGGGACGCCAACGACCCCTTCGCCAAGCCGCCCAGCGCCCCGCCAGCGGCGTCGGCGACGCCGGAGGAGGACGACATCGACCTGGCGTCGTTCGCGGCCCTGCTGACCGCCAAGGCGGCCCAGGAGGGGTGGCTACACGATGCCTAAGCTCGAAGACTTCGCGGAGGTCGTGCGCCTGACGATCAAGGCGGCGCTGGCACCGGCCGAGGGGCGGATCGCGTCGCTGGACCGGGCGCTGACCGAGGCGCGGGCGGATCTGTCCCTGGTCCGCGAGCGCCTCGCCATCGCCGAGGCGCGCGACCCGATGCCCGGCCCGGCCGGTCCCGCCGGGAAAGACGGCGAGGCGTTCACGGCGGGCGACCTCGAGTGTGTGCAGGCGCCGGACGACCCGCGGCTGGTGACGCTGCAATTCCGCAAGGGCGACGTGATCACGCCGGCCGGGCAGCTCCAGTTCCGGGTGCCGGTGTTTTGCGGGGTGCACCAGGCGGGCGCCTCGTACGAACCCGGCGACCTGGTCACGCTGCAGGGCTCGATCTGGCACTGTAACGCCGCGACCCGCGAACGGCCTGGCACCGGGGCCGCGGCATGGACGCTGGCGGTTAAGTGTGGGCGTGACGGGAAGGATGCGTCGCTGCTGGTGGGGCCGCGCTGATGGCGACGCTGGTCACGCTCCAACAGGTCAAGGATTTCCTCCGGCTGGGCACGGCGGCCGGGCATCCCGACGATGCCGCGCTGCAGATGGCGGCCGACGCCGCCGAGTACGTGATTCTCGAATACCTGAGCCCGACGGTCGCGGATGCGGCGATCGTGGCGGCGTGGGATGAGACTACGGCGCCGGCCATCGTGCCGCAGATGGTGCTGTACCAAACCGGCGAGTACTGGCGCTTCCGGGGCGACGACCTCGAAGGCGGTGGGCCGCGCCGCGACCTCGAGCGTGGGGATTTGCATCCGCTCGTCGTGGGTGCCTTGCGGCGCCTGCGGACCCCGGTGATCGCATGATCCCGACTGGCTCACGGACCAAAGTCGTCACGCTCGAGAACCCCGCCGGCCCGGTGTCCGACGGCGCAGGCGGGTTCACGCTGACCTGGGCGCCGCTCGATCCGGCGTGGGCGTGGGTGGCGCTCGACGCGCTCGCCAGTGCCGACATGGAACGGCAGACCGCTGACACGATCACGGCCGGCGGCACGCACGCCGTCACGCTGCCGTATCACCCGGGGATCACGGTCAAGACCCGGCTCACCTACACCGACCCCGACCGCGGGGCGCGGGTGTTCCAGGTGGTCGGGCTGCGCGACCCGAACGAGGCGCGCCGGGAACTGGTGCTGGTGGTCGCGGAGGCGTTGCCGTGATCAAGTTCACGCTCGGCGGCGTGGCCGTGACGCAGTCGAAGTTCAAGCAGTTACCGTCGTTCCTGGCCGCGCAGACGCAGGCGGCCCTGCTGGCGCTCGGGACCACGGTCGCGGCCGACATTGCCGGGGCGTATGCGGCGCTCGGCGGCAGCGGGCAGCTCGCCGCCGGCATGGTGGTCCGGTCGACGCCCACCAAAACCAAAGCGCGCGTCGTCATCGCGAATCGGGTGCGTTGGTCAGCGGGCTATGAGTTCGGCACGAAGCGCCGGCAGACCAAGAAGCGCGCGAACCGTGGCGCGATCCCGCACAGCCCGACGGGGCGGATCTTCGTCCCGCGCGTCATGAAAGCCCGCGAGACGATCATCCCAAGAGTGGCCGCCATCATGCGCGCGGAAGGGCTCACGGTGACCGGTGGCTGATTCCAGCGCGGTCGATACGGCGGTGATCACGCACCTGGCCGGCGATGCGACCCTCGCGAGCCTGCTGCCGGGCGGCGTGCATTTCGGCCTGGCGCCGCAGGGCAAGACCGCGTTTGCGCTGGTGACGCTCGACGAGAGTGCGGATGTGTCCGTGTTCAGTGAGACCCCGGCGCAGCGCCGCGCGATCGAAGTCGTAACGTATGCGGTGCAGGCGGTGGTCTTGACGAGTGCGATGGCGCCGGCCACCGATGCGGCGGCGCGGATTGATGCGCTGCTCGAGGATCAGCCGCTCACCGTGCCGGGCTATGGGTGGCTGTCCACGGTGCGCGTCGAGCGCATCCGCGATCCCGGCGAACTCGATCCCTCTGACAAGTCGATCCGATGGCAGCATCACGGCGGGCGCTATCGGGTGCAAGTCGCGCCGAGTGTCTAAGGAAGGACACACATCATGATTCGTGCAGGACGTGACGGATTGGTGAAATGGGATCCCACGGGGGGCGCGACCGGGACCGCCCTGGTCTCGATCAAGTCGTGGACCCTCAGTCTCGCGACGGAAAAAATCAACGTGACGTGTTTCCAAGACACGAACCGCGTCTACATTCCCGGGATGCGCGACATCAGCGGCACGCTGACGGGCTTCTGGAACAGTGACGATATGTCGCTGATCGAAGCCACGGCGCTGACCTCGCCGGGCACGCTCGACTTGATTCCTCACAGCAACGACCCCAGCGCGGCGACCCCGCACAAGTTCAGCGGCCTGGCCTACATGGACGCCGAACTCGATACCGACGTGGAAGGGGCGCCGGCCCTGTCGGGCACGTTCATGGCGGCCGGGCCGTGGACGCTGCCGGCGGCGGCGATGGCCCGGCTCGAGACGCTCCAGGCCGACCGCGACCGCGAGCGCGCCGCGTAACGGGCACCCGTGCCGGGGCTGTTCAACTCCGTCACGTTTGGCGGGCAGCGCGGCGCGATTGTCTGGGGCGCAGGCGAGGCGGCGGTACTCGGTCGCTGGTCGGTGAGCCGGGATGAGCATTTCCATTGGACGCTGTCGGCTCGCGTGACGCGGGTCGATAGCCTCCGGATTCGGCAGCTCCCGCTGATCTTCCAGGCGCCGCGTCTCGCCAAGCCCGCCGGGCTCTGGTGCTTTCCCTTGCTCCCGAAAACGCTGCAGGTCAATGGCGAGTCGCTGACTGCGAGTCTCGGCCCGCCGGAAGGTCGTTGAAATGTCGGACATCGTCGTCCCGCGCGAACTCACGTTGCCGCTGACGAACGGGCGCAGCCTGACCGTCTGGGCCGAACTCAACCACGGCCAGTACATCGCGATGTTGAGCAGGATGTACACCGAGTCGAAGGGCGGCGAACTCAAGCGCGACGTGCTCAAGACGACGGACGCCACGGTGATCGCCTATCTGATCGACTGGACGCTGACCGACCCATCGGGCGCGCGGATTCCCGTGCGCGGCTTGCCGCCCGACGACGTGCAGGATGCGCTGAACAACTTGCGCCAGGCCACGGCGCGCGAGGTCAAGCAGGCGATCGAAGCGCATCATGCGACCGTCGAGGCCGCGGGCGAGGCGCTAAAAAAAACGGACTCTACCGACGCCTCGTCAGAAACACCCTTGCCGTCTGCCAGCGCAGCGGCCTGAGCTGGGACACCGTGCAGACCTTGCCCGAAGCCACCTACGCCATCCTGGCCGACGACGTGTCGAGGACATGAAGCCATGGCCCTGACTGGTGCGCTCCAAGCGGACTTTGATCCCTTCGTCAAGGAGGCGCAGAAAGCCAGCGCCGCGCTCGCCGTCATGGAGGGCGAAGCGAAAAAGACCGGCGACACGCTAGCGAAGACCGGGGCCACGATGGACGGGTTCGGGAGTACGGCCGGCAAGTCTGGCACCAGCCTGTCGCAAGTGACGACCGGGCTGCGCAGTGTCGACGGCTCGCTCAATGCCCTGGGGATGTCCATCGCCAAACCGATCGCGATGATCGAGGAGTTAGGCGTGGTCTCGAAGGCCAGCTTCGCCAGTTTAGGCCTGCTGGGCACCGCGGGCGCGGTCCTGGCCACCGGGCTGGCCGCGTTTGAGGCGGGGAAGTGGGTCGCGCAGTGGTCGGGCCTCAACGACATGATCGACATCACGGTCAAGTGGTTGGATCTGACCGGCGAAGCCGCGGAAAAGGCCGCGTATAAGCAGGAGATTCTCGCGAAAGCAAATCTCACCTCCGACCATGTCATCACCGATCTCACCGAGGCGATGGATCACAACTACAACCAGGTGAAAAAGCACACCGCCGAAGTGCAGACCGCGATTCATCGCCAGGCGGAATGGGAACGAGAAATCCGCAAGCATCGTGCCGAACTGCCGGCGATGCTGGCCGCGCTGGAAAATCACACCGCCACCATTGAACAACTGCATAAGCAGTACGGGATTGGCACGGAGGCGCTCACCTTCTACGTCGCAAAAACGAAAGACCAGACCGCGGCGCATGACGAGGCGGCCAAGAAAGCGGAAGCGGCGGCGGCGGCGCAGCAGAAATTAAAAGACTCGCTGTTCGGCGGCGACAGCATCACGAAAGCGAACGAGATGATCGCCGCGCTCGGTGGCGTCGGCAACCTGTCGCGGATGACGACGGAGGAACAGACCAAGCTGAACGCCGCGGTCGGCGAGGCCGTCGAGACCTATAAGCGGTGGGGCCAGACCGCGCCCACGACGTTAAACGAAATCTATGCGGCGACGGTGCGGCTGCCGCCGGTTGTCGACGGGCTGGGCGCCGAGTGGGCAAACGTCGGGACCAAGTTCACGATCAGCGCGGAGCCCATCCTGGCCGGCATTGCCAAGATGAAAGCCGAGACTGAGGCGTACGAAGCGGAAACGCAGTCGATGGCGCAGGCGTGGCAACAGGTGCCGCCGCCCGTCAAGGAATCGACCGCGTCGGTCGAGCGCCTGTCCGTGGCGATGTCGAGCGCCGTGCATCAGACGGATTCGTTGTTCGAGAAGCTGCAGGCGGGCAAAGCACTGTTCGAGTCCTACCAGGCGGCCGGCGTCGCGACCGGGTCACAGATCGGCCTCGACCCGTACAACTTCCGCAATCAGCAAAAGACGCTGCTGCCGACGATGTCCAGCACCGGCAACACGCTGAACGTCAACGTCAACAGCACCGAGGCCGGCGACATTGCCGGGAAGCTGGTCGACGAAATGCGGCGCAACGGGGTCCGGTTCTGATGCCGTCGCACGCCCATATTCCCGGCTGCGCGCGGCTGAACGTCGGCCGGCTGAATGCCTTCCGGCTGAACTACGCCGAACCGATCACGTTCGTCGGCATCGGCGGGATCGACCGATCGCGGAATGTGCGCATCGAAGGCGCCGCGGTGCAGCATGTCTTGAACGATGCGCCCGACACGGCGGGTGTGCGGGTGCACGGGTTCGCGCCACGCGCGGGCGAGGTGTTCAACCTGTATACCGGCGACCAGACCCCCGATCGGCAACTGTTCGGCGGGCGTATCCTGGAAAACACGGTCCTGTATGAGTCGATCAAGCAGAACGTCGCGTATGACGTGCAGGCGATCGATCACACCTGGCTCTTGAATCGGCGCCGCGTGTTGGCGCGGTACGTCAATGCGTACCCCAGCCAGATCGTGACGAGCATCCTGCAGGGGTTCGCGCCGGGGGTGACCGGGAATCACATCGCGTTCATCTCGACGATCATCGACGCGATCACGTTTACGAACGAAACCGTCGCGGCGTGCATTACGGCCGTCTGTGAACGGGTCGGGGCGTACTGGTATCTGGACTATCAGAACGACCTCCACCTGTACCTCACGGAAGCGCCCGACGCCAATCCGATCACCGACGCCAATCCGCGCGGGGCGAGTGCGATCACACTCACCGAGGATCTGTCGCAAGTCGTGACGCGGGTGATTGCGCGCGGGGCCGGGGCCGGGGCCGCGGTCGACCTGGCGGCCGGCGCGACGGAGCTGCCGATCGATCTCGGCGATCAGGCGAATTTCTACCAGACCGGCGGGGGCGTCGCGGAAGTCGCGGCGCAGCGGCTGACGTATACCGGCGTGCGCGGGCTCGGCGCGGTCGGGGCGCTCGTCGGCAGCGGCAATGCCCCGAGTACTGCGCCCGTCGTGACGCAGGCGGGCGGCGGCGGCTCGTCACTGATCGCGGGCGGCGTTTACCAGTACGCCGTCACGTTCGTGACCGCGAGCGGCGAAACACTGCCAGGGCCGCTCGGCAGCGGGGCGCCGTCGGGCGCCGCCGTGCCGAACCCGGTCCAGGCGTACGCGCAGGATGGGTCATACGGTCCGTCTGGCGGCGACATCAATCAGCCGGTGGTCGGGGGCTCGTATCAGTTCCGGTATGTCTTGCCCTACGACGGCGGGAGCTATGGCGTGGGCGCCGCCTCCGCGGCGGTGATCTATCACGGGAAATATTGGCAGCACCATTTCGGCTATACCGCGATGACCCCCGACGGGATCGTCTATTTCCCTGAGTTGCAGCCGGGGTACCCGAACTTCACCCCGCCCACGGGGCGCTACCGGCAGATCTGGATCTATCGCACCGTCAACGGCGGCTCGACGTTCTACGGCTGCGGGCATTACGACATGCCGACGCAAGCGGGATCGGCCCCGTCCGCGGCGCCGGGCGGCGTCGGGTGGTGGACGAACCCGATCCTGTGGAGTGATGCGGACACCATCGGCGGCGCGGGCGGCGGCGCCCTGCCGGCGGTCGGTCCGCCGTTCACGGCGCTCTATCTCAGTCAACTCCCGAAATCCACGCTGCCCGCCGTCACGTCGCGCAAGCTCTATCGCACGGCCACGAACGGCGCGCAGCTCAAGTTGCTGGCGACGCTCAACACGACCGACACGGCGTATGTCGACATCAAGGCGGATGCGACGCTCGGCGCGAACGCGCCCACGACCGACGCGTCGGCCATCCCCAGCGATACCGCGCAGCAGGTGCCCGCCGGGTCGACGAGCCTCCCCGTGTCCGCGACCGGGCCGTTCGAGACCGACGGCGCCGCGGGCTGGGCGCGCGTGGGGAACATCGTGATCCGCTACACCGGCATCGGCACGGGCACCTTGATCGGCCTGCCCGCGACCGGCCCCGGCGCACTCTCCGCGACCGTCCGTTATGGCTCGCAAGTCTTGGTGCAGCCCCGGCTGGTCGGCGTGGCCGGGCTGCTCTATGACCTCCGCAAAGGGGAATCGGTGGCGCTGCGGGTCGAAGTGGACGACCCCGCGGCGCAGGATGCCTTCGCCGCCCGGCTCGGGTCCGGCCAGCGCGCGGATGGCGTGGTGGAGGAAGTGTTCAGCGATTCGCGCATGACGATCGCGGAGTTGCTCGACTACGCTGCGGCGCTGCTCGCCGATCGCAAAGACCCGCGGCTGACGCTGCGCTTCGTCACCCGCGATCCGTCGGTGCAGGTCGGCCGGTTGATCGGCATCGACATCGCGACGCCGCCCATCAGTGGGAATTATCGCATCCAGCGGATCGCCTTCGACGAGATTGCGATCACGGGCGGGCTGTCGCGGACGGAGCCGCGGCGCACGGTCGAGGCCTCGAATAAGCTCTACACCTTTGCGGACCTGCTGCGCCGCCTGCGCGGCCGGGAAGGGGGCGCGTCCTAATGGCCTTGAATCGTGCGTGGTACAACGCGCTGGTTGATGATGACGGGTCCAACACGGTCGGCACCGTGTGGGGGAAAGACGATATCAAGAATCTGCTGGATTCGGTCGACCTCGAGATCGCGCGGCTCGACTCCAAGAAAACAACCTGGACGCCGACGATCACGACCGACGGCGGATCGAACGTGGTGCAGGCCGGCACGACCTCCGTGCAAGCCGAGTACGCCATCAACGGCGACCAGCTCTTTTGGCATCTCGCCGTCGTCGGCATGGTGATCCCGGTGGCGACGGGCTACCTGCGCGTCGCGGCGCCGCCAGGCTATCCGACGGGGTACTACAACACGCCCGTCGTGCGGCTCTATACGGCGGCGGGGTATGAAGTCGGCTACATGAACAACGACCCGTCCGCGGTGATGTTCGTGCATCGCATGAACGCGGCCTGGGCGGCGGGCAGCGGGCAGCACGTGTTCGGGCAGGGGTTCTATTTCATTCGGTGAAGGGGGCAGCGTATGGCGATGGTACAAGCCGGGCGGCAGTTCACGGCCGACGATCTCAAGCGCACGGCGGGGAACCTCGCCAGCGTGATTACCGACACGGTGCAGAACGGCAGCGACTTTCGCGTGCAGCTCGAGTCGTGGCCCGATGCGGACCTGGTCGCGCTCGGACTGAGCCAGGAGGAGATCAACGCGATCAAAGGGTTCTTCGTCGGCGATCTGCCGGCGATCGCGGCGCAACTGCAGGCGTCGACGTGGATCAAGCAATTGCTCGGGCTCGGGGTCTGATCGCAGGCGTAGAATCTCTCTGCAATGCAGAAGCTCTGTAAGCGCTGTCAGAGATGGAAGGCGTTCACGGACTACCACTGCAATCGCGCCGCACGCGATGGCCGACGCGATGTCTGTAAAGCGTGTGCCATTGCGAAGACACGCGCATGGCAGCGTGAGAATCCTGAGCAGCGGCAGCAGTGGGAAGACACCCATCGCGAGACACGGCTCGCCCGGAAACGGCAGCAGTACCATCAGGATGCGCCGGCTCAACGCCAGCGAACGCGGCAGTGGCGGGCGTTGAATCCCGACACCTTCAAACAGGCCGTGCGTCGCTGGGCCGTGGCCCATCGAGACCGATGCGCGGCGTATATCCGTGAGCGCCGTCGCATGGAAGCCCAAGCGATGCTCGGCTGCCACAAGCGCGACTTGCGACCGATTTACGATCAGGCCGTCGCCTTAACCCGGCAGACCGGCATCCGGCACAACGTGGATCACATCGTGCCGTTGAGACATCCGCTGGTCTGTGGGTTGCACGTTCCGGCGAATTTGCAAGTGCTCACGGCAGAGCAGAATCGTTTGAAACACAACAGCTTCACGCCGTTGATGACCTGTAATTTTTAGTTTTCATAGCCGCCGTTATCAGACCCTCTACCGTTTATTCGCCCCGACTGGAGGCTCGCTAGATGGCTACCGTGTGTCCGAGAGACGGGAAGTCCTGTATCGACGACCTGTGCCGAGGCTCTGGAGTGTGCGGCATCACTGGTCGGGACATGTGGGATGAATGTCCGACATGTCACGGCGTCTACTCGACTGAATTTGGCGTCGATTGCGCGTGTGAGCCGTGCGACGAGTACGACGACGACCCGCAGGACTGGGCATGACGACGGTCGAGTGGGTAGTCGTGGCCGTCGTGCCATTCATCTGCGGACTTCTCGGCACCCTGTTGCTTGGATGGCTCGGTCGGCGGCAACAGGCTGCGAACTACATGGCCGAGTGCCTGCTTGGTGAGCACAAGCCACAGTCGGCGCCACAGTGGCGCTGAACATGTCGCACTCACATTCGCGGGCCGATGCCGCGAACGCCATGCAGGGGCCGCTACTCGGATGAAGGTTCTGCCGATGCCCACAGCGGCACAGCACGTCGCGCGGCCTGCCGCCCTTTTTCCCGTTGGCGCGGGCGGCCTCCGTCTTGGCCTCGCTGCGGACCTTGCCGCCCTTCCGGCCAAGGGCGACGGCGGCGGGGTTTTTACGGGTCATGAGAACACCTTCATGCTGCCGATGATGCCCAGTAGCCGCTTGCACTCGTCGCACTCGCATGGCTTCACGAGTGCCAGCTTGGCCCGTGCGGCACTCTTGGTGTCCTCGACAATCCCATGTGTGCCAGGGTCGTCGCCGTTCTGGAATCCTGGCCGCAGGAAGATCCAGAAACCATCACTGTCCCGATACTCGTTCTGCACGATGTCTGCCCGCTTGAGTCGTGGCATGTCTTCACCTCAGGACACTATTATAACCGAAGCGGTTAGGTTTGTCAAGTGGGCCAGTTCGAGGCTGACGGCTCCCAGTCCGGCGACCAGTGCCACGTTGGCGGGGCTTTGACCGCCGTTATCAGACTCAGACGGGCGAGGATTTAACGATGGATAGACGCGATCCGTGGGAAGAATTAGCTGACAGATTCTTTGTTGCGGGGCAGATGGACGCACAAGGGGCCGCTGCCGAGAGGCGAAAGACACCAGGCGAGTCCTCCGCTGATCCCCGAGCGTCACGAGAGGCGCTGGCGAAGAAGCTGGAGGAAATTGCAGGATGCATTGACGCTGATTGGCCTGTTGGCTCTGTCAGCGCAGCCACGCTGCGTGAAGCCGCTGGACTTCTGCGTCCGAGTCCGAGCCATTCATCGGAGGTCGCTCGTCTTGACAAACTACGGAAGACCTTTGAGCAGTTGCAGCGGTCAGCGGCTGCCGAACGTCGGCGGGATCGGTTTGATGCCGAGGAGTCACTGCGGAACAAGGCCAACGCGACAGCAGAGGAGTTCATCGCGAAAGCCGCTGCGCTCCTGTCTCTCCCTGTCCCCACAAAACAAGAGCAGGAAGATCTGCCGTGACGGCTACCAGTCCGGCGACCAGTGCCACGGTGGCTGGGCTGGTGTGAATGTCTGGAAGTTTAAAGCCGGGGCTCTGCTGCCCTCTCTGCGGCCGGTCGGTGCTCCTCGTGTATCACGAGTGGAGCGAGGCGGTGTTGTTTGAGTATCACCACCACGAGGACGCGGAGCGCGATCGACGCGGGGAAGCGCCGCAACCGTGCGTCGTCGTCTTGCCGTACGACGAAGGCCAGGCGCGTTATCGGGAGGAGTCCGCGTGAGGCTGACGGCTACCAGTCCGGCGACCAGTGCCACGGTGGCGGGGCAATGACCATGCGCGAAAGCGAACAGGACCGACTAACGCGGCGCGGGTTCGACGGGCTATATCACCCTGACCCGGCGATGCAGTGCGGGTGCTTTCTCCACGACCTACGCCCGTGCGGGCAAGTCGGCACCGGGTGCCGTGGGGGGCACGCTGACGCAGAGGGCACTGGGGTCTATAAGCCATCGGCGGCTACCAGTCAGGCTACCAGTGGCCGTTTTATTGGGCTTTTTTAACGATCCGTTGGGCTCATAATCCAACGAGCGTGATCGGATCCTCTTCCTCCTCCTCCTCTTCCTGCCCGCTGAGTTGTCGTGCGATCGACAGCAGGAGCCGCTGCTGCGCGGGTTCCAGCTTCTCGAAGACGCGCAACAGCCTCAACAACTCCAATCGACTCGGCCCAGACGCATCGCTTGCCGATACGTTGCCAGCCGGGGTGCCAGCCGATCGCCTTTTTCGTCGTATCGGTTTATCGGTCAATCTGGCGCCTTTCATGGAGGACCGATAGAACGTCTATCGGTTGGCCGATATTTGCTAACGATTTGAGTGGAGGCGGCGGGATTCGCACCCGCAGCCCGTGGGCATTTTCCTAAGATTTGGTGGGGGTGCCAGCCGCGTTGCCAGCCGGTTCCACCGACTCGCCATTTTCGGACATGGGCGGGAGTCCCTCGATCTCCGCGATCCGGCGCGCCACGATCCAGAGGAGGCGTTGGTCTGCAGGGGCCAGCCGGTCATAGATGCGCGCGAGCCACTGCGCATCGTCGGAGAGCAGCCTGTCATTGTTCACGGGAGGCGCCCCATAATCGCGAACCCCTGCCAGAACACCCCAAGCACCAGGACAATAACCATCCCCAGCATCCACTTGACCAGCAAGAGATCGCCGCGGAGGTCGGCGAGGGCTTTGTCATAGCCGGCGACCTCTTCGGCCGCACGCTGCGCCTTTTCCGCATTCCCCGGATCGAGCAGGGCATCATGGAGCGCCCCCAGTCGTAAACTCATGCTTCCCTCTTGATGAGGCGCGGCGTCCAGCCGTGCCGGTGATCCATCTGTTCACTCATCCGCTGTAGCCTGGTGCCCAGGACCGGCACGTAGTTCTTCCTGGTGGTCTCGATCCGTTTGTGGCCGGCGCCGACCTGAATATCGGCGAGGTCGACACCGCGCTCCGAGGCCGCCGTCCAGGCGGAGTGCCGCACGTTGTAGGGCTTGACCGTCTTCGGCCAACCGGCATCGTGCAGCCGCCGGGCGAAGTGGCCATCCTCGCTAAACTCGCCCCACGCCTCCGCGGCAATGAACTCCTCCCAGGCAATCAGCATCTCGTCATTGAGATACAGCCCTGGCGAGTCGCCGTCTTTGGCGGCGCGGTCATACCAGATGCGCCGGTCGAGGTTGAGATCGGCGGGCTGGGTGCGCCCGACTTCGGCGGGGCGCTTGCCGCAGGCCGCCATGACCATCAGCCGGGCGCGGTCTTTGAGCGCATGCTGGCCGCCGGGTCGGCCCCGGCCGGTGCGGGTGCCGGTCTGCCACTGCTGGGCTCGCTTGAGCAGCTCCGCGCATACGTGGTTGACGATGTCGACCGGGACGAGCTGCTTGGCCGGCTTCGGGGGCTTCAGCCACTTGAGCCCATCGCACGGCGTGGGCGCATCTTCACCGTCGAGAATTTTGTAGAACTGCCGCAAGGCGCTCACCCGATTGTTGACGGTGCGCGCGGCGGCGCCCGATTCCAGCCACTGCCCGCGGGCGGTGCGGATGTGCGATTTCTCGACGGCTTCCCGGCTGAGCGTTCCGATGAAGGGCACCCACGCTCGGAGATTCGCGCAGTAGTCGGACCACGACGCCAGCTCTTTGCGCTGTGGGAGCACGCGCTCGATGTCCGCAGCCATCGTGCCGGGCGTGGCCCCGCGCTTCGCCCAGGCGGGAAACCGTTTCCGCAGCTCGGCGGCTTTGCGTTCCTTCCATTGGGCAATGACGCGCTTCGGCGTCGAGGGCGCGAAGCGGTGCTCACGCTGGCGCCCGGCGACCGTGACGGTCGCGCGAATCATCTCGGCCATACGGGTGCCTTTCTATGCGTGGCGGCGTTTCTTGGGGTGTTCGAGCGCGGCCGGCAGGAACGATTCCACGGGGGCTTGTCGCACCTTCAGCAGCGCCGTCAGTTCGTCGAACTTGTGGAACAGTTCGGCATCCACCGTGCGATCGCGCGCCTGCTGGGCCGAGATGAAGAGGTGATAGTCGGCCTCTTCACAGCACAGCGCCCACAGTGGCACTTCGAGCGCCTGGGCGATCATCACGAGTGTATCGAGCCGCGGGCAGATGTCTTTGCTCGCGTTGACGGCATCACTGAGCGTGTTCGGCCGGAGGTGAATCCCCTGTTTGCGGGCGGCGGCAATCAACGCGGACTGGGATCGATATCCCCGGGCCGTCATTAAGCGCGTAATCGCGCGGGCCCAGACCGGATGCTGTCTCATCTGTGGGGATAGCCTAGCATATCGCCCATCCGATAAGCCAGTAGGAATACCGCCACGGTGTGCCGTGCGGCGCTTCTGTAACGGCCATCCGATAGTGCCACCCATACAACCGCCGCTCTGCTTGACAAGCCTATCGGTTTACCGTTAGAGTCTCGCGCGGTTCCGATATGCCCCACACTACCCGACTCGAACACGAACGGCGCGCGGCCGGGCTGAGCCAGGCCGATCTGGCGTTTACGGCGCGGATTGCGCAGGCGACCGTGTCAAAAATTGAACAGCTCCGGCTCCGAGCGCCGAGTCACAACCTACTGGAACGGCTCGCCCGCGCGCTCCGGCACCACGGGCGCCTGGCCGTGACCGCGGCCGACTTGGACCCCAGTACCCCCATCGTGATTCGCGCCCGGCCTCGGCGCCGACGCGTCAAGGTGGCTCCGGCCGATGCCAAGCCAAAAGGAATAGATACCCCATCCGCGCCAGTGACGCAAGGGCAATGACCATCGCCGTCGCCGTCGCCGTGGTGCTGGGGCTCGGGGTGGCCGTGGCCTGGGCGCTCGCCCGGTTCGCGCGCGAGCTGGCCCGGTATGAGGAGTGGGACGAGCCGATCGTGCGACAGAAACGGAAGGGATGGAGATGAACAACACCGCCCTGGCGTCTGTGCCACCGCCGACGATCACGTCTGAACAGCTCGCGCTCATCAAGCAGACCATCGCCAAGGACGCGACCCCGGTCGAACTCGATCTGTTTCTCTACGACAACGCGCGGCGTGGGCTGCATCCCCTGGACAAGCTGCTGCACTTCTCGAAGCGCGGCGGCAAGTACACGCCGATCACGTCGATCGACTTCATGCGCTCGCGGGCCGCCATGACGACGGACTACGCCGGCCAGGACGACGTGGTGTTCTCTGGCGCTGCCGGCCATCTCGACTTCACCGCGACCGTGACGATCTATCGCTTCGTCCACGAACAGCGGTGCGCCTTCACGGCCACGGCGCGCTGGTCCGAGTACAAGCCAGACCAAGACTTTATGTGGCGCAAGATGCCGCACACCATGCTCGGCAAGTGTGCCGAAGCCCTGGCGCTGCGCAAGGGCTTCCCGCAGGAGTTGTCGGGGCTCTACGAGGCGGCCGAACTCGACCAGGCCGAACGGCAGACGGTCGACCACAACACCGGGGAGATCGTCGAGGCCGCCCCGACGACCGGCGTGACCGACCTGCGGGCGCCTCGCCTGATCACCGAGGCGCAGCGCAAGCGGCTCTTTGCCATCGCGAAGAAAGCTGGGTGGTCGAAAGACGCGATGAAGCAGGCGCTCACGGATCGCTGCCAGGTGGAGTCGACCCAGGCGATCCCGGTGACGCACTACGACGACATCTGCGCGATGTTCAGCGAAGCGCCGGTCGCCGATCCAAACGAGACCCCGTTCTGAGCCATGAACCGCTGCCTCTTTTGCGGTCGGGAGGACACGGGGCCGAACCATCGCTGGTCGTGCGATGGGCGTCAGGGGCGAGTCGAGGCACTCTACGGGTCACAAGGTGATGTGCCCTTCGAGACGCACTCGGCGACCAGTGCGGCGGCTGCGGCGACCTTGCACGACTCGGAGCTGGGCCGGCTCGAGGCCAGGGTGTTGGCCGTCGTGGCGAAGTGCCCGCGGAGCTGCGATGCGATCGAGGTGGCAACGGGGCTCTCGCATCAGACCGTCAGCGCCCGACTGCGCGGCCTGGTGCTGCGCGAGCAGATCGAGGACAGCGGGCAGAAGGCTCGAACACGTTCAGGACGACGGGCTGTGGTGTGGAGGGTCAAGTGAGAGCGATCGCCGTTAAACAGAAATCGCAGATTGCCCGACCCCTGTCGGAGCTAGTGCCGCTGATTCAGGAAGAGATCGCGGCCGGCAATGACGCGGGCAAAGGACATTATTACAAGGCCGGCAAACTACTAATCGAAGTCCGCGATTCTGGGCAGGTCGCTGACTTCAAGTGGAACAAATGGCTAAAGGAGAATTTCGCGCTCAGTCAACCAACCGCCTACAGATACATGACGTTCGCGGATCGGGTCGATGAAGATCCAAGTCTCTTATCAACGTCGAGAAGTATGTTTGAGATCCTCGAGCCTGAAGAACACCAGAAACGGAAGGTTCGCCGCGCAGCGAAACAGGAGGCAAAACTGCAGCGAGACATCGAACTAGATCTGCAGATCGAACGATCCCAGTGGACTCCATGGACCAATGACGACGTGTAGCCGGAGACCCTTAGACGTGCTTGTCGATGAAAAATTGTTAGACCATCCGAAGCTGATTCGAGCAGGTCAGTTAATCGGGCGTAACGGCGTTAGTAGGGCGTTACATATCTATTTGGCTGGGCTCGTCCATGCGCGAAAGTACCTCACGAACGGATTTGTTGGCACGCCCGTGGTGACCTCGTGGCGGCTCTGTGAGAAGCCCGTGGCGGTCGCGACCGCGCTATGTCACGAATCCGTCAGCCTGTGGCATCAGGAGCCCGGCGGGTACCGCATCCACGACTATCTCCGCTACAACGACACGGCCGATGAAGTGAAACATAAGCAAGAACTTACGCGGCAACGGGTGGCGAAGTGGCGGGCCTTACATCCACGTCAGCCGCGAGGGGCCAATGGTGGGTTGTGATGTAACGCGTAACGCAGTTGGTTACGCGTACCTCGCGTACGCGCGGTGTATAACCAGTACCATTCCCACCGTACGTACGTTGCAAGGGCGTAGGAACTAGCTCCAAGTAGTGAAGATCTTTCGTGATCCAAACAACAAGCATAGACAACGGCCACGCTGCGCGCGGCCGATGTCTACACGCTGTGGAAAACGGAAATGCGAAGAGAGCCATGCAGCCTTCACACGCTCTGCGTGATCGCCCGACGGGTGCTCACGGAAGACCCGGCAATGGACGACAGCGAATGGCGCGAGCGCCTCAAATGCGCCTTGCTCGCGCAAGGCTGGACGTACCCGAAATACCCGGAGCTGCTCGGCGAGGCCATGAAGCGCGTCGAGGCAGACTTCGATCGCGCGGTGCCCGTGATGGCTTCGGTCAAGGCCGCGCCAGGTCGACCCGCGGCCAAGTGGAAACTGCTGGCCGCGACGCCTCGCGTTGATGGCCAGTTTACAGCGCTGACGGATGTGATTGCGGCGCTCAAGCAACGGCGACGGAGGCGTGTCGCATGACGGCGCTCGAGAAGCTCACCCTGAGCCGATTGGAAGATCGCGTCAATCTGCTCGAGGCGCAAGTGGACAACCTCGCGGGCCGCGTCGACTTGTTGGAACAGGTCGGCTGGGCGACCGCCGATGCGTGCGGGTCGATGCTGGTGCGGATCGAGGATTTGGAGCGGCGCAAGGACGTAGGCGCATGACTGTTCACAATCCGTACGCTCGGCGGCAACAGCGCGGCCGGGTCTTCTACGGCCATGTCGATGTTGCCGTCCGTGCGTTGGGGCGATCGTTGCCGCATAACGCAGTGGTGCATCACGTCAACGGCAACACGCGGGATAACCGCAACGTGAATCTCGTGGTGCTGCAGAACAGTTCCGAACACACCGCCCTGCACTATCGGCAACGGGTACTGCGGGCGGGTGGCGATCCGTTCAATCAGCATCTCTGCGTAAAGTGTGGCGCCGTGAAAGCTCCCGAGGCGTTCTACCGCCAGAAGGATCGGCGGATCGGGCGCAAAAGTATCTGCATCGAGTGTTGGCGGATTCGGTAGGTCACACGAAAGGCGCATGATGTCGCAGAAATGGGAATCGCTCTCGGTCATCCGCTCCAGCCCGCCGGCCTACGGCACCTGTAACAAGCCGACGTGCCGGGCGGCGATCGAATGGGTGACCACCACGGGCAAGGGCGCCAAGATTCCGATCGACCTCCCAATTTCCATCGAGCGCGTCTACGAGCGCCAGGATGGGACGTTCGTCACGGTGATTGACCAGCGGGCCGTACACTGGACGACCTGCGCGGAATCCGTGGAGCGCGTCAACGCCGCGCGGGCGAAGCGATGACGGAGTGGTTCCTGGTCTGGTCGATTGAGCACGACGCGTGGTGGCGGCCGGCGCATTATGGCTACACGCGCGACATCCGAAACGCGGGGCGCTATCCGCGGGACGAAGCGCGCGAGATCCTGAAGAACGCCAACGTCGTGAGTTGTGAAGAGTGCATGATCCCGGTCGAGTGTTTGGCGTGCCCGGTGAGTCACACGTGCCCGCTGGAGGAGTGATGGCCTACGACGACCTGACCCGGTGCCCGCAGACCGAGGAAGAATTTCACGAGTATTTCTACACGCTGATCGGCCGTAACTACATGGCGCCGGCCACTGATTGGGAGGCCGTCATGGAGGCCGCCTATCCGTGGAACGGGCACATGCTGGTCATTCCGCCAGGCGTTGGCCCCGGTGAGCGGCAATATCCCGATGCGCCGTTTTTCGGGCTCACGCAGCAATACAGCGGCGGGCCGAAAGGGCGCATCTTCCTGCCGACCGACAGCCCCGACGAACTCGGCTACTACACCCGGTGTATGCAATACCTCGACGATGCGGTCGGCACCTACGAGAAAAGCAAAAAGCAAGTCGGCGCGCAGAGCACGGGCCTGGTCTGGTCGTGGTACTGGGTGGCCGGCGCCGAATACTCGCCCGTGACCGGCCCCGATAGCACCGCCCCACCCGATAGCAGCGAGCTGGCCGCCCGGGTGGCCGCGCTCGAAGAGGCGTATGGGGCGATGGCCGATGACCTGCTGGAGATGCAGACCCTCCTGGCCGGCGGGCTCCATGCGCACGGGCCGATCAACCTGCCCATCGTGCTCGAGTCGCTCACGTCCCTACGCTGCAAGGGTGACATCGACGTGGCTGTGAAACCAGGCCAGGCGATGCCACCGAACATGGAGAGTGCCGACCCGCCCGATGCGGCGACGATTGCGATTCTGCGGCGACTAATCGGAGATGGTGATGAGGCCGAGTCATGATCCCGTTTCTTGTCTCGCTGCTGCTGGTGGTGCTGATCTGGTACATCGTGCGCACGATGCTGCAGTCCCATCCACCCCCCGTGCAGCGCATCGTCGACCTCGTCGCCGTGGTGTTCGTGGTGCTGCTGGCGCTGAAGTACTTCGGGCTGCTGGTGTGAGGTGCCACTGGTGCGGCCTGGTGTTGCGCCTACCGGCGAAACACCGGGCGACGTGCGTGCTGCAGTGTGGCGAGGAGATACGCCCGCTGCTGGAGTTGTGCTGATGCCGATGGCGCCCGCCTATCCGTGTCGCCAGCCTGGGTGTGCGGAGCGGGTGCCGTGTCCTATCCATGCCCGCACACAGGCGCTCGATAAGGAACATCGGCGCACGAATCGGGACGTGCGTCGGTGGTACTACCTGGCCAAGTGGGTGCACCCGCACTACGGCTTACGGTCCCAGGTGCTCGCCGACAATCCGTGGTGCGTGCAGTGTCAACAGCGAGGGCTGTTAGTGCAGGCCAGCGACATCGACCACGTCACGCCACACGATGGCGACTGGGATCGCTTCTGGGATCGGGGAAATCTGCAGGGGTTATGTCGGGGGTGCCACACCCGTAAGACACGGGCGGGGGCATAGTCGGCGAATAGGGGGGGGGGATGCCGCCCACCTGGCGGGCCAAGCTATCGCAGCGGCAGGGGGCACGGGCGGCGCTCAATCGCCCGCGCCTGGTGGTCGATGAAGTCGCAGCCGTTCGTCCGAAACCGGACGATCCATTCGTGGACTATCCGCCGTTGCCTGGCGTCACGCGTCCGACGTGGTGGCACGTCTACCGGATCGAGTCGCCGCGCGATGTATTGATCGCCGAGTGTCGCACCGAGACCGCGGGAATTTTCGTGATGGCGCGCGAACGCTGGCGCACGCGGATGATGAAATGGAAACACGAATCGTTCGAGTCGTTTCGTCCATTGAAGCCGGGGGCTTGACGATGTTGCGGCACGATCGATGCCCAAAC
>Ga0105340_1000306_pt1 | contig 24111 bp, 41 predicted proteins | sample EasRivMeERMLT700_FD_89676 | JGI IMG/M metagenome (GOLD analysis project Ga0105340, IMG submission 89676) | Soil microbial communities from meander-bound floodplain in the East River, Colorado, USA - East River MetaG ERMLT700 | ecosystem: Environmental > Terrestrial > Soil > Floodplain | place...
GCACGGTTACGATAGTCTTTCGGGCGAGGACGGTCTGATGCCAGATACGAACGTCGCGGTCACCATCCCCCAGCCCAACCAGCTCTACGAGGGAACCAGCCCGTACGCCCCCTTCGAAGTGCGGTTCATCCAGCTCTACCGGTACTCATCGGCGGCGGCAGCCCGCAGCGCGACCTCGGTGGCTCCGGGGACGCTGGCGACCACCTTCACCCTGAAGACCATCGACCAGCCGGTCACCGAGGACGCCGGGCCGTGGCGCTACGCGTGGTACGACTCCTCACAGGACTCGAACACCCACTACCGCTGGCGCGTCGCAGACGCCACTCTGGCGCTCGTCTCCGACCTCTCCTACATCTGGCAGGCCGACGGTCGGGACTCGCTCTCGCTGAAGAACATCATGCTGGAGGTCGGCTCGGCCATGGGCGGGGAAGGTGGCCGCCATGTAGCCACAGCAGGCGACGTCAACGGCCTCACGGCCAAGGTCTTCCAGTCCACCCTGCTCGACGCCTACTCCCACAAGGGCCAGTGGGTCTGGAACGAGGCGAACGGCGAGGAGGTGCGGGTGGGCACCATTATCCCGGCCAGCGGCGCTGCGACATTCGACCGCCCCGTTGTCACTCCGTTTACAAACGGCACCATCTTCCAGCTCCACGCCCTGCTCCAGCCGAGCGAACTCATCAACATCATCAACCGGGTGCGGGGCGAGATGTTCGTCCTGACGTGGGTGCATATCGGCCTGAACGGCGAGGACACCTACGCCGCCCCCGAGGGCGTCTACTCCGAGGACGACATCGTCGCGGCGGACGTCGGGCAGGGCTACACGAACAGCTCCCGGGTGGACTACCGCCCCGTCCATGTGAACGTCGAGTTCGACGGCTTCAGGGCGTGGCTCCGGCCCCGGCTGGGGAGCCTCAACTACAGCACCCTGCGCGTGCGCGTGCGCCGCAGTATCCGAGACATGGAGGGCGACCTCGTCGGCCCGACCGATACCACACAGGCGCTCATGAACTTCCTCCGCCCGGCGGTCGCATGGGAGGCGTACCGCTGGCTGTCGGAGGGAGACCCTGATGACGAAGGGTTCTTCCAGCTCACCGGCATGAAGCGGCTCGACGTCACGGCGGCAGCCACCCGTTACCAGCCGCACGTTGTCCGGGCTGTGGCCCCGCGTGAGCTGTACGGCCCGGGGATGGTTCGCTAATGACCCGCCCGGCCCAGCTCGTCGCCTCGCCCACACGGCTGGTGCTGGACAGCCAGACCTACGAGCTGGTCGATGACAAGGCACCGCATGAGAAGACGCTCACGGCCACCCAGCCGGGCGACGACGACGTCGAGTGGGAGCGCAGGCTGGTCAATCTCGGTATCCCGTGGGGCCAGAGCCGCTTCCTCGAATCGGGCACCTATGACTACGGCCTGCCGGGCATCTTCTGGCGTCGCTTGAGCTGGCTCCCGGGCATGGCCTACACGAGCCTCTCAACGGGCCTCACGGGGCCGGTGAGCTTCGCCGAGTGGTGGGACGGCTCGACGGTCACTCGCCGCCTGTTGGTCATCTCACGCACTGCTGTGGTGGAATGGACGCCCGCCGGTGGGGTGACCTCGAATAGCCTCACCGGTCTGGGGCTGACTGCCGCAGACGGCATGCTCAGGGCGCAGCGTTACCGGCCCTCGGTCGCCATCGGTGGGACGGAAATCCTTGGCCGGGTCTACATCGCCCGCATCGACGGCACCTTCGTCACGCGCACGGCGGAGAACACCTACATCCTCTCGGCCTCGGGCAAGCAGTCCCGGGCCTTCGCCACCGGCAAGGACAGCCTCGGTGCCGACGTGCTCTGGCGCATCAACGAGAACGGGCGGCTCAACCAGTGCGTCGCCTCGGCAGACCCGGAGAACCCGGGCGCGTGGGCGGAGGCCGACTACTCGGTCGGCGAGACCAGCTCAGCCACCAACGACGTCGTCATGCAGTCCAAGCGGCTCATCGTGGGCCGGGAGGACGGCGCGTTCACGTTCGATGCGAACAGCAACAGCGGCATCCCCCTGACCCGGGGCATGGAGCAGCTCCCAGACCTGCGGAACTTCGCCCACTTCAAGGACTTCAACGGGGCCGCCATCGCCCCCAGCATCATGGGCCTCGTCCTGCTGGACGGCCTTGAGTGGAGCGTGGTGGGGCCGGTGAGCGCCACACCCGACGCCCGCACCTTCCGGGGCCGGGAAGTGGCCGTCTCGAACCTCGTGGGCGAGCACATCTACGCCGCCGTCTTCCTCTCCGGCCAGAGCTACGTCTTCCATGGGCGGGCAGGAGCCGGGAACCAGCCGGTGGAGTGGCATGGGCCGTGCATGGTGGTGCCGCACGAGGTCACCGACCTCCACATCTCGACCACGTACGGGAACCGCCTCTGGGTGGGCCACACGACCGGCTACGGCTACGGGAACCTCGGGACAGACCTCTCGCCTTACCCGGACGCTCCCAGCGGCTACATCTACCTCCCAGAGGGCATCCTCGACATGTCTGGGCCGGGCGTCATCAAGGACTTCCGCAAGGCGGAGTTCGTCGCCCCGGCAGGCAAGCCCTTCGCGGCTGGCAACCAGTGGACGCTGGCCCTCGACCTCACCGGCGCTGGTACATGGGTGGACATCGATGGCGGGCCGGTCGCCACGGGGCAGGTGGCCGACCGCTGGTGGGTGACCGAGACCGCAGGCAAGCGCCCACGGGCGCGGCTCGCCTACACCGGGAACATCGGGCTGGCCGAGCTTGAGCAGGTCACCATCCGGGGCACCGAGCGCCCGGAGAAGACGTGGAAGCACACCTTCCGCATCAGGGGCATCGACGATGGCCAGAACTCCGCGCATGTGCGCGTGGGCACGACCGCCCGGGGCACCGCCGAGAGGCTAGAGGCGCTGAAGCACCTCGGGCGCAAGGTCGGCGCGGTCTACGGCAATGAGAGCTTCACCTGCCGGGTCATCGACGTGCGCGAGGTCATCACTCAGCCGACGCAGGGCAGCGCCCCTATCCGCGACATCGAGCTGACGCTGCGCGAGGTGCTCCTTGCTTAAGCGCGTCTGGTGGTTCTTGCAGGGGCTATGGCTGGGGGCCGAGGGCGTCCTTGAGAGGGAAGAGCGCGATGCCTAGCCCGCCCGTCACGCAGGAAGACCTCGCCAAAATCAGACGGGACATCCTCGGGGAGGTCGCCCCGGCGTGGGTGGTGTCAGAGGTACAGCGCCTCAAGGGCTTCCGCCGCCAGCTCGAACAGGACGACGCCTTCGGCAACATCATGGGCAGCACCCAGTGGGTGGGCGGAGCGAGCATCGTCGATGGCACCGTGCAGGGGAAGAAGCTCGCAGCCGAGGTCGTCATCAGCTCACTGTTCACGACCGGCGAGCCACCTGCGGACAGGTGGGAGCTAGACCCGACAGGCATGCGCGTCTACGGCACGGTCGAGGGCGTCCCGAACACGCCGGTCATCACCATCGAGACGAGCGGGGACTTCACCTTCGGCGTGGCCCCGGAGGCCATCACCTTCGACGCAGCCACGGGCACGCTCAGCGCCCCCACCATCGTGACCAGCAGCCTGAGCATCTCTCAGGTCACCAGCGGGGTCATCGGTGGGACGTACGACACCGCGCCCACCTTCCCCCGGGTGCGCCTGACGCCGACCGGCCTCAAGGCGCAGGACGGCTTCGGCAACGAGACCGTGAACATCTCCGGCACCGATGGCTCGGTCTCCATCGTCGGCACCTTCCTCGCTGGCAGCGCCCTCACCGGTGACCGCATCCAGATGCGGGACACCGGCATCGAGCTGTGGCGCTCGGGCGTCCGCCAGTTCTACCTCGCCCGGGGCAGCTCGAACGCCATCCAGATGCTGCTCATGGGGCCGTCGGCCAACCAGTACATCGGCATGCAGCCTGACACCGGCTTCTGGATTGGGGCCAGCACGTACGCCTCGGCACCCTTCAAGGTCAGCCCGGTAGGCGTCGCCACCATGGTGGGCGCGACCTTCCAGTCGGCGGCTGGCCTCCCCCGGGTGGAGTTCAACAGCTCGGGCATCACCGGCTACAGCGCGGGCGGCGCGGTCACGGTCAGCATCTCGGGGGCTTCGAACACCATCACCGGCGGCCTCATTCGAACAGCGTCCTCCGGCTCCCGGGTGGAGATGGACACCACCGGCCTCTATGGCTACTCCGGGGCGACGCCGGTCTTCAAGATTGGCGTGGACGGCACCGGCTACCTCGGGGGCAGCTCGGGCCTGACGTGGAACGGGGCCAGCTACTCCGTTAACGGCGCGTCGCTCGTCAACAACTCGGTGGCAGGCACGAAGATTCCCGCCCAAGCCATCGGCACCGCCCACATCACCGACGCAGCCATAACCGACGCCAAGATAGGCTCGGTCTCCGCCGGGAAGATAACGACCGGCGAACTTCAGTCGGTGCTCATCACCATCGGGGCAGGCGGGGCCATCACTGATGCGGACGGCTCGACGTGGAACCAGAGCGGTCTCACCCTGAAGTCCACCGGGTCTGTCTACGACGCCGTCACTTTCAATCACGACTCAACCGTCCGGGGCTACATCTCGGGCATCGCGGGAACGATTCAGGGTGTCCGTATGGCGAGTGCGAACGGCCTCGGCTACATCGCCGTCGGCTCCACCTTCGCCGTCCAGACCTACACCAACGGCAGCACTAGCGGCTCGGTCATCACCAGCGGCGCGGGCATCGAGCTGGCCGGTGAGCTGAAGCTCAGCTCGATTAGCTGGGGAGGCGTCACCCCGGCAGCGTGGCCCACCGGCGGCTCGCCGACCTCGGTCATCATGAGCGTCGATGCCGGGGCCAGCCTGCTCGCCATCAATGCGGGCTATGTCGTCGCCAATATCGCTGGCGTCAATCGCAAGCTACTCTACGTGGCGTAATGGATATGCCTGACATGCCGCCCTCCTTCTACCTCCCGGTCATCGGGGGTCTCATCACCGCGCTCGGCATCCTCTGGGCGTGGGCCTTGTCGAACATCTCGGAGCTGAAGGCCGAGCTGAGAGCGTCGGCAGGTCGCCCGCCCACTGTCCCGCCGGGACAGGAAGCCGGGCCGCCGCTACCCTGACCGGGTCTTAAGGAGGCAGCCAGTGGCAAAGGACATTCTCAACATCGTGCCCGACGAGGCGGAAGTGGACTCGTTCCGGGCACATGCGCGGGAGCAGCGCCGACAGGCGCACTTCGCGCTCCTCGAAGCGGAGGCGACCATCCGCGAGTGGTCAGCCGATGAGGTTGACCCGAACAACTTCGCGCTCACTGCCGAGCGGGCACAGTTCATCGCCGTCGCAACCCAGCGTCGCGCCAACCTTCAGGAGAAGTGGGCGTTCTGGGACGAGCGCGTGAAGCAGTACGCGGCAGCGCAGGGCAAGTCCCCGGCCAAGGCACCCAGTGCCTGAGCCGACCGTCCGGTTCGCTTACGTGCCGGTGGCCGGGTGGATTAGCGGGAACTTCGGGGACTGGTACGGCAACCGGCAGCACCGTGGCACCGACATCGCCTGCAACGAGGGCACCCCGGTCTACGCCCCGGCCTCGGGCACCATCGTGGCCCCGTACAACGACGGGAGCTACGGCATCGCCGTGTGCATCCAGCACGAGGACGGCTGGCACACCCTCTACGCGCACCTGAGTCAGGCGGCTGTGGGCTACGGGGACTGGGTGAGGGTGGGCGACCTCCTCGGCTACAGCGGCAACACCGGGATGAGCACCGGCCCACACCTTCACTGGCAGCTCTCGGACAGCTACCGGTTCCTCGTCGATATCAGTCACTCGCGTGACGCCATGGCGTACATCGCCGCCTACCCGGAGGTAGATGACATGACCGAAGCAGAAGTGCGGGCGCTCATCCAGTCCATGAAGGACTCGGGTGAAATCGCGAGCACGACCGACGTGCTGGCCTGCGTGTGCCAGATTTCCGGCTCGGAGGAGAACACTTACTCCGACGTGGCCCGGGTGGAAGGCGCTCGCGTGGCAATGGGCAACCTGCCCTCGTCAACGGGCGAAGGCTCGGGACTGCCGAAGCACATCCATCCCGGCGGGCACACGGGGCAGGCCATCCTGCTCGACAACGAGGTCATCATTGGGCCGCTCGACGCTGAGGGAGATGCGTGAGGGCCGGAGCTTGGCTCCTAGCTGCACTTGCTGGTGCGGCGCTCCTCTTCGAGGTCGCCGCCACCAGTGCTAGCGAGCCAGACGCCGTCACCTGCAAGGACGACGGGACAACATGCTTAGTCGATGGCCGGTGGACTGACTCCAGCGGGAACGTCTGGCTGCCCGACCGGCAGGTCTGGTGGGACGGCATCGATGCCTACTGGCGGGGCCAGTGGGTCACCGGCGAGGGCTGGCTCCACCCGAAGTACTACCCGGACGCCTACCCCCGGCCAGCGCCCGCAGGAGGCGACATCGTCGCGCTCATCAGCCAGTACCCATGGCCGGTGGAGCAGGCGCTCTCGGTGGCCCGATGCGAAAGCGGACTGAACCCCATGGCGCGAAATCCATCTGGGGCCACAGGGCTGTTCCAAATCATTGGCGGGAACGACGCCATGTTTGACCCGGCCACGAACATCGCCGCCGCGTACCGCAAGTACCTCGACGGCGTCAGCCGGGGCAATCCATGGATGCACTGGAATTTGTGGGGTGGGTGCGGTCACTTCTACTAGAAAGGCGGGGCCGACTCAGGAGCGGACTGAGCGACGGCACCGCCTTACGGACACTATAGACCTCGGCGGAAACATTTCCACCCCTCGGTGTAGCGCATACGTCGAGGGCGGGTGGGGTCTCCCCACGGGCTGGGGTCATGGATACCGCAGTGCGGGTGCCGGTCGTTGTCGTACCAGAAGCGACCGCACTTGCAGTCGCCACCCTTGTTCGCCGGGCACGGCCCGCAGGTGCAGCCGGTCTGTGCCCACGGGTCTGGTCGCGGCCCCACCGGTGCCTCGACGTGGCCGAGCTTGACGATGGCCCGAGCCGCCGGTGACCTGCGGGGGAGCGGGCGAGCAGGCGGCTCAGGCTCGATGAGCTTAAACCGCTTGTAGCTCTCGCCCTTCTTGCCGCCAATGACCTTAGCCATGGGCCACCTCCTTGAGGAAGCGGTCGGCCTCGGCGCGGAGGTCATCCTCTGGCACCCGGGCCATGAGCCACAGGTGGACATAGGTGCCGAACTCCGGGTCTTTCATCGCTGCGCGGTAGTCCCGTTCGAGCATCTCCTCCTGCGCAGTGACGAACGCCAGCCGCCGGTCGGTGCCCTTCGTGTGCCAGTAGTCGTCGAGGACGCCGTACAGGAAGGCGACGTGGAACTGGTTGAGCGGCACCTGAAACCTGAAGTGGTCGGGCTGCCGCAGCCGCTCCCGGGTGATTGGTTTCCTAGCCATGCGTCTTACCCCACTCGGCAATCAAGAGCGCCTCCGCCAGCCCGTGGCTGTTTTTGAATTTCAGGCGGTCGGCGAGGTGCGGGTAATGCTGGATGGCGAGCAGGCGCGATGCCTCCTTGTCCTTCCCGCGCCCGACCATCGCCGGTCGCCATGTGTTCGGCGCGACCTCGTAGAGAGGCAGGCCGAGCGCGGCGCAGGCCATCTGGATGAGGCCCGCGCTGCGCCCGACCGCGAAGTTGGCCTTGGCCCCGTTGCTCGGCATCAGGAACGCCTTCTCCGACCAGACCACGAAGCCGGTGCCGCGCACGCCGTGCTTGGCGACGAAGCCGCGCAGCAGCGTGTACAGCTCCAGCGGCCCGCCGGGCATGGGGTAGACCTCCGCCCCGCAGCCCTCGGGCAGGAGGGCCACCCCGCCGGTCACGCCCGGGTCTAGGCCGATAACGCTAGTCACTCGCGCCTTCCCAGTGGTCGTTGCACCGGCAGTCCAGCTCGGTACAGAGGATGACGTTGCGGCCTGCACCGGCCAGCATGCTCACCGCCCAGCGGGTGGGGTGGTGACAGAGCGGGCAGGCGACCTCCTTGGGCAGGAGCTTAGTCCGCTGGCCGGGCTGCGTAGCCGTTTCCATGGGTGACCCTCCAGTCGTAGTCGGAGAGAAGCTGCACCGGGCCTGTCCAGCCTTCGAAGTCGAGCACGTAGCTCTTCTCCGGCGGCCATGGCCCGTCGTTCGCTTTCCTCGGGATGAAGTTGATGCCCTTCGCGTCGGCGGTCAGGCGCGTGCCCTCCAGATACCACGTGGCCCTCGCTTGGTTGTGCCAGTGGATGGAGCCGAAGGGGTACTCGGTCGCCTCGGGGACGACGTTGCCGTCGCGGTCTCTCTTGGGTTTCGTGATGTGGCTGATGACCAGCACGGTCACCGGGGGCAGGCGCTGGAGGTCTGCGAAGAAGCGGGAGACCGTCGTCGCGTCCTCCGGGCTGCCGCCGCAGGCACCCAGCGCCGAGTCGATGATGAACAGGCTGATGCCGTGGTCTCGGATGGCTTTGCCGATGGCACCAATCTGGTCGTGGAGGGGGATACCCCGGCCCGGCCAGTAGCGGACGCCCCAGAGGGAGTCCCGGCCAAGGCCCGCCGCGATACGGTTCATGCGCCGTCGGAAGGTCGCCCCGCCGTCGGCGCAGGTCTCGTAGTCGAGGTAGAGGGTGCCGCCCTTGTCGGGCGTGTAGTCGTTGCTCAGGTAGCCGGGGAACACCTTCCCCAGCGACAGCAGGGCGGCTGTCGCCTGAGCGCAGTAGGTCTTCGCCACGCCACCCATCGAGAACCAGACGGTGGTCTGGTTGCGAGGGAGCAGCGAGGGCACGAGGTATCCCGGGTCACCCGGGTCTACGAGGGTGAACGTCTCTACGGACGGGTCAACGTGTGAGTGGGCCGTGACCGCTGAGTGGAAGCCGATGTTCACGGCCCTCGCCCAGTTCAGGTCGGCCTGCCCGTTGAAGTAGCTCCGCAGGTCGCGGGCCAGCCCCGTGCGGGCAGAGGGCGGCAGGGTGTTCCCCGCCCAGTGGAACTCGTCGGCGTAGCCATTGATGCGGACGGTGACCTCAGCCTCCAGCGCCCTCGGGGTGCGGAGCATGTCCGCGAACTCGAAGACGACGGTGCCTTGGTCTGACGGCACCATGGCGACGAGGTGGTCGGCCTCGACGATGTCCACCTTGGGTACGGTGGTGTCGCTCGCCCAGACCGCCTCGACCTTCCCACCGGCAGCGAAGAAGTCCTTGGCGTCCCCCTTCGGGGGCACCGGGACAGCCACCATGTGGAGGCTCGCGGCGATGGGCTTGAGCAGGGCGTTCAGGGTGGACATGAGCATCCGGCCCTCGTCGTCGTTGTCGGGCCAGAGCCACACGTCCATGTTGTGGAGCACCGAGAGCGCGTCGCCGAACGAGCGTTGACCGGCACCGCCGGGACAGGTGACTGCGGGCAGCCCCTTGTCCCAGCAGGCCCGGGCGACCTCCTCGCCCTCGACGAACAGGACAGGCTCGCCGTTGCGGAGGGTCTCGATGCCGAAGAGCGGCATGTCGCTCAGGCTCACGCCCGAATCGCTGAGCTTCGGCTCCCAGCGGTAGGTCTTAACGTGCTTGGCCGAAGACTCCTGCCGGAGCTTCGTGAAGACGGTGCCCTTGGCTTCGTACTGGTAGCTGGCGGTGACCACCCAGTCGTCCACGTCCTGCCGGTCACGCCGGGCATTGGAGCGGTGAGCGCCGGGGTAGTCCACCTCGCCGTCGTCGAGGCCGAGGGTCTTGGCGAGGTCGAGCATGCCGCCCGATGCGCCACACGAGTAGCAGCGCCAGACCTTCTTCTGGCGGTGCCACCCGGCTGAGGGATTGCGGTCGGGGTGGGTTGGTGAAGGGCACCGAAAGAAAATCTGGGCACCCTTGTCCTCGCCCTCCCGAGTCCGCATGAGAGCGTCCTCGATGTCGCGAGAGGTCACTAGCTGAGCTTCTCCCAAGCGGTCGAATGCAGGTCACAGAGCGGAGCGCCGTAGGGCGTGAACACGGTCATCGGGGCATGACAGTGCGTACCCGCTCCCTTCAGGAAGACGTGACAGTACTCCGGGTTGGCGGCCATGTCTGCCGGGCAATTCGACGCCGCCCGGTGCTCTCCGCCAGCCGCTTCCATGAGGTAGTCCTCCTGCGTGTAGGCAGGGTCTTCCTCGGCGAACGGCTGCTGCGGGTCAGGGAAGTTGCGGTCGAGGTTCTCCTGCGGGGAGCCGTCCAGCGGGTACTTCAGGTCGAACCACGCGATGAGCTTGTCGGCCCACGCCTCCGCGCTCTCGACCTGCTCAGGCTCACGCACCAGCCAGTTCGAGAGGTAGGTCTTGGTCACCTGCTGGTTCGGCCCCAGCCGGGCGTTGTAGACGGTCTCCATGAACTCCTTGGCATCAGCCGCCTCGACGCCGTGCTCACGGGCACGGGCGATAGCCTGCTCGGCTGCGCTGACGGAGCGGGGGTTGCCCGGGGCACCGCCGGGCGGGGTGCCGCCTTCCTTGGCAACCTTGAAGTCGCACCAGCCCTCGCCGACCTTGGCGGTGCAGGTGACCGAGTCGCCCCTGTCCCACTCCCGGCCCTTACGGACGCCGTGGTTCGGGCAGTTAATCATCAGGTCGCCGTTGGGGGCGGGCCACCACGTACCCTTGGGGCCGCCGACAGGCTGGTCACCAGCGCCCTGCTGGGGCTGCTGGCGGGCCAGAGGCGCGGCCTGCGAACCTTTCCGGCCATCGTTCTCCTCCTCGGCGAGCAGGTCAGCGCCGCCAGTGACCATCTCAGCGTCCTGAGAAAAGAACTCAGACGCACACCCAAGGGTGCGGGCGCAGGCCACCATGGCCCTCTTGTTCGCCCTCATCAGGGCGTTGTGCAAGACCTTGTGGAAAGCCTCCTGCGTCTTGCCCTGACACTGGAGCTTGATGCTGGAAGGGTTGTTCCAGACCTTGGCCCGGCCCCGCCCGTGCTCCGGGCAGACGACCGTCCCGTCGTGGCCGCGCTCGGCCCACGAGGAGAACTTGCAGTTGGTCACGAACTCGTCGTTCGAGACCGCGCCGACGCCCTCGCCCATGACGTAGCCGGTGGACATGCCAACGGCCTCGCACTTCTGGACGAAGATGACGGTGCCGCTCTTCGCGTCCACGGTGCTCGTCATGGTGGTGTAGCGCGGCCTGCATTCGAAGGCGCTGAAGATTTCCTCGGCACCAGCCTGATACAAGAACCGCCGGGGGATGCCCGGGACGGGGGTGCCGTCCCGCTGCTTCGGGATTCCGTAGTGGACATCGGGCTTCAGAATCGTGTCGATGAAGGCGTGGAACTGGTCGCGGCGCTTGACCATGGCCTCCACGTCGATGTTCAGGGATAGCTCACCGCCCTGCGGGACGGCGACGAGGTCGCGTGTCTCCACCTCGGTGTACTCCCCGTCGATTGCCTGCGTGGTCAAATTGGATTGCCTTTCCGGCCTCGGTCGCCCCATCATGGGCGAGAGACCACTGGTTTCAAGGTTCGCACTCCTTGGCCTGAGACCCCCGCCCTCCGGGGGTTTCTTGCCGTCTAGCCCTCGCGGGCGATGGCGGCGTTGGCCCAGAACACCACCTCTTCGAGGTGGGTGATGGCGAGGGACTGCTCCCGGCCCTCGGGGGTGGAGTCACGCACCTGCCGAGCGAACTGCTTGGCGAGCGCCCTGATGCGGGCGTGCCTCGCGGCCCGGTCGCCGACCGGCGGGTGGTGGTCAAAGCGGGAGTCCAGCTCCTCGTCGCTAATCACAGGACGATGGCTGGCTGACGCCGGTGGCGCTCGACCAGTTGAATCATGGCGAGCTGGACGTAATAGCTCAGCGGCCTGTTGTCACGCTCGCCGAGCTTCTTCAGGTAGTCGGCCTCGTCCAGCGGGAGGCGGATGGCGTAGGGCGTGGTCTTCTCGGCCACCCCGACCGGGTTGCGCTTGGGGGTGGTGGCTCGCACGCCGGGGCGTGCAGCCGGTGGACGGACTGTAGTAGGCAGTGGCATTGAGTCTCCTTTCGTATAGCTCACCGTACGGTGCGACGGGCTTGCCGTCGAGCCGCCGGGATGTTCGGGCCGGTGCGCCCTCCCCAGAGGACGAAGAACGCACGAAGCTGGGTCTTGAAGCGGTCAAGGTCGGGGCAGGGCGGGAACCTCTCGGCCCCCGCTACCTGCCACGTCTCCGGCGTCCTGAACCGCTCGTCGCGGAACCACAGCCCGCCGGTCGCAACGCTGCTGTGCCACAGGTAACCGCAGCGGTCGGCAGCAATCCAGTCGGCCCACGGGTGGTGGCCGTCCTCCAGCGGGGGCGGAGCCTCGCGGGACTGGAGCCGGTGCTTATGAGATGGCAACGGCCTGCTCCTTGATTGCCCGCTCAATCATCCGCATCGACGCCAGCACCTGCTCGCAGCCCTCCGCCATGGCCTCAGCGGCCAGCTCGCGCATGGCCTCGTGCTCAGGCGGAACCACCGTGTCATCGATGGCCGCGAAGAACTCGCGGGCCTCCTCCGGGCAGCGGGTGGCAAACCCGTACACCTGAGCCATGACGAGGGCCACGATGTGGGCGATGGGCATGGGCCGGTCGGTGTCGTTGCTCTCCAGCGCCACCGTGGTGAGGCGCTGGGCCACCACCTCCAGCGCCCGGTTGTGCAGACTGACGAGGGCCGGTTCCTCGTGGCCCCCGAAGATGTCGAGGTACTCGGTCGCCGCCACGACCGCGTCTACCTCCCGGGTGATGTTGAAGTCGAGGATGCTCAACGTGCCCTCCTAGCCCGCAGCGCCGCCAGTGGGTCTACCGGCACCTCGGGGGTCTTCTCCTTGGTGACCTCGTCGAGGAGCACATCAAGGTCGCTCTGGCGAGCGAGACCGGTGAGCATACCCTCGACCACGGCCTTGGTCGGCATGGCGTCGATGTGCTTCTTGAGCGAGGCCACCTCGTTCTGGAGGGTGGTGACTGACTCAAGAAGGATGTCGATGTGCTTGGCGGTGAGCACCTTGTACTCGTCGAACTCCTCGACCAGCGCCCCAAGAGTGTCGTCAAGTTGGACGACCGCCGCTTCGAGAGTCGAGTCGGCCCCGCCGGAATTGACGACGATGGTCTTGGATGGCCCCCGGGTGCCGCCCATTGAACCCTGCTCGGTCATGCCGAGCATCTTGAGGAAGTCGTAGACCATCGCCGAGTGGACGCCCTTGGAGACGTAGTGCTGGAGCACCTCTGCCCGCTTGAGCCGGTCAGCCGGTTCCTTGGAGCGGTAGGTCGGCCAGTTTTGGGCGACGTAGCGGGCGTCCTCGTCGGTGAAGTTGTAGGTCGCCCCGGTCTTCGTGTTGTGGTAAGCGTGCAGCACCTTCGGGGGCGCGTCGGCTTCGTCGATTACCTCGACTGTTGGCATGGGTTCCTCCACTGGTTCTGGTTCGCGTTCTTCAAATTTGGGCATGGGCTTCCCGTCGAGGGCATCGACGAGGTAGCCGTAGCCGTCTTGGCGGAGGCCCGCTTCGAGCACCGTGCTGACGTCCCGCAGGGCGTCCTTGTTCAGGCCGTCCAAGAGGGTCATGGGCTTGGGCTTGGTGACAGGGCCGTCGAGCACGAGGCCGTTCCGCTCTAACTCCCTTCGGATGTTGTGGGCGACGTGGCCTCGCTGGTTCGAGCCACTGGCCGGTGCGTTGGTGTGGACTAACTGACCGTCTGGGCCGCGCCACTGGAGGTGACCGCGCTTGCGCTTGGTCACCGTCCAGCCCTGCTCCTCGGCGCTCTTCACCCAGTCGGCAATCTCAGGGACTGCCACGGGTCACCTACTTCCGCTTCGCCAGCACCAGCTCCGGCTCGCGGAGGATGGCACCGCCGATGCGCTCGAACTCGGCCACCCGGTCAGGCTCGTCGGCGTAAGCCTTCGCCCGATTGGTCACCGCGTTGATGAGACCGTAGACCGTGCGGCCCGGGTCAATGTCGAAGCTCGGCGAGACCAGCTCGTCGAGGATGGCCTGCCGGTCGTCGTCAGAGAGGCCGAAGGCATGCACCACGTTGTCCACGGCCTTCACCGGGGACTTGATGGACAGCTCGCCGGTCTCGGCGAAGTCGGCGACCAGCTTCTTGAAGGTGTCGCGGTCGAAGGTCGCCCGGACGAGGTCTTGCACCTGCATCCAGATGACCTTGCTGTCGGCCTCCAGCGTCGCCGCGCTGAGGTAGCCCAGCTCGGACTTGCTGCCCAGATGCACCTTGCGGATGACGTCGTCGAGGACGAGGCCGTTCGAGCACACCCGGCGGTACATGAACGGACTGACCGTCAGGCCGCCGTTCCCGGTCTCCGAGTTGCGGAGCATGATGCCCGGCACCACGGTGTCGTCGGGGACGTCCGGGCGCTCGATGCGGTTGTGGCCCTCGCTCACGCCGGGGCGGATGACCTCTTCCCAGCCGGGCACGATGGCGCGGAGGTAGAAGCTGTCGCCCCAGTCGCTGACGCTGGCGCTGGTGATTTCAGCGCCGACGTCCTTGAGCACCGGGTAGGTGGCGAAGAACAGGTCGAGCGAGTCCATCACCCGGTACTTGTCCGACGTGACGGCCCGGACGTAGTCCGCCATCGTGCGGGCGAGGATGTTCTTCTTGCTGTCCGCCGCCCATGTGTTGACGTTCCGCGCCCAGAGGCTCGGCTTCTGGGCGAACATCTTCCGGCTGTACTCCCGGGGGATGCCCATGCGGTCGGCGACTTGGTTCACGGCGTGCGGGGTCACGCTGTACTGGACGAGGGAGCCTACCGGCCCCGGGGCGAGGAGCACGGCCTCGGTCTTGTCGCCGACGATGCGGGTGTCGGCCACGAGGCTGGCCTCGCCGATGATGAAGTCTGCCTTGGACTTCGAGAGACGTTCGAGTTCCTGAATGGCTACAGGAAGCTCTTGCAGGCTGGTTGCGGTGACACTCACGGTTCTTACTCCTTGCCCGTCTGGCCGGGCGACGCCACTGGGTGAGCTGCGTCCATGTGGTCTCGGATGCGGTCGTAGACCGCCCACTGGGGGACGAGGATGTCGGGGGCGAGGTAGACGAAGTCGCAGAGCGGGCACTGGCCTTGCCAGTTGGCAAAGCCCGCCGGGCGTATGCGGTACGTCTCCTTCTGGGTCTTGGTCAGTCGGCTGCTCATAGCTCTCCCTCCTTGTGGCCCCGGCACCTGCCGGTCTCGTCGATGCTGTCGCAGGGCGGGAACACTTCGAACCCGTCCTCGCGCAGCTTGTTGATGGTCAGGAGGGCGGTGACGTAGTTCACCGGCCCCCCGTACTCGACGTCGGTGACGAACACCTGAGACCTGCCCCGGCGCTCGTCGTCGCGGATGACCTGCTCAAGGAAGTCGAGCGTGGCCGACATGTGGAGGATGCGGCTCGCCACTAGTACTGCCCCGCCCTTGCCCCGCTGAGCGTGCGGAGGCTGCGCTCCAGCCCGTCCACGAGGCGCTTGGCGAGGGCTTGGGCGGCGGCCTGTCGCCCGGTGCCGCCGCCGTAGCCGTCGGTCTGGGGGCGGGCGTCGATTTCCTTGGCCTGCTCCTTGAGGATGAAGGCCCACTTGGTCGAGCGGCTCTCCTTGAAAATCCACCCGATGTGGTGGCCCCCGAAGACCACGCACTGGCCCTCGCGGGTGATGCTGATGATGGGAAGCTCCTCGTCGGGCTTCTCTACCCAGACCTCTCCCTCCCGGGGATTGAAGGGTCGCTGCTCCCGGGTGGCACCCGTGATGGTCTCCGTCCACTTCCCGTTGCGGTTGCGCTTGGTGAACTTCACCTGCGTGGTCGCCGCCTCAACCGTGACCGGCTGGTCGAGCAGGGCGTGGCGTGCCCGGCTGACACGCTGCACCGGGATGCTCTCAAGGGTCTCGGCCATGTTGCTGAGGGTCTCGGCCTCGCTCGCCTTGTTGAAGGCGGAGAGGGCGCTGCCCTTCACGGTGCCCGGGCGCTCGGGGATGGTCAGGCCGGTGCGCTCCCGGGAGGTGGCGATGGAGATACCAGCGATGATGTTCTCCGCCCGCGAGCGCAGGCCCGCCGCTAGCTGGATGGCCTGAGCGTCGCTCAGGACGTCGATGGTGAAGATGCCGGTGTACTCTCGGCTCACTGGGCCACTTCCTCTCCGTCGAAGCTGAGCGCCTCGACCTTGGCGGCGGCGTCGAGCAGGCGCTGCTGCTCGCGCTCGGTCAGGTAGGTGCCCTCGGGCAGCCCGAAGGTGGCCGCGATGCGGTCGAGGTGGCTGGCGAGCACGTACCCGTAGGTGAAGTTCGTGAAGCCGTTCTTGGTGACCGGGCTGATGTCCCGGGCGAACACCTCGCCCTCGTAGCTGGCGACGCTGTACTGGAGGCCGCACCCGGCGAAGTGGTCAACGACCACCTGCTTGAAGAAGCCGTCCCGGGCGAGGGCTTCGAGGTCGAAGCGCCCGTAGCTGTTCTTCAGGGAGTAGCTATCGACTTCATCGACGGCGACTTCGAAGCGGGCGATGTGGGTGAGCTTGATGTCTGGCTGGGTCACTGGGTTGCCTCCTCGGGCGCTGGTGAGATGGCCGCTCACGCGACCACCTCGGTGGCGAAGCACGGGTCACAGACCCAGCCCTCGACGCCGTCGAGGACTGAGACCCAGCGCCCGGCGCGGACGTGCCCACAGAAGTAGCAGGCGTAGGTGGGGCGCACCTTGCGAGGCATCACGCCCCCCAGAGCAACAGTTCGGTGAACTGCTCGATGAGGTTGTAGGCGAGGTCGCACGGCTCGCAGCGGTGGTGCGCCGGGGCCATGACGACGATGTGGGTGAGTGAGCGCGTCCAGCCGTAGCGGCACATCCGGCAGCAGACCTCGCGGTCGCCACGTTCGAGGATGAGCGGCTCCTCGCAGCACCACGGGCACTCGCCCGCATCGCACTTGCACTCAGGCTGGTCGTAGCCCCGGTCGAGGTAGTTGGCCTCGGCCCGGTAGAAAGCGGCGGTCTGTTCAGGCATCGAAGTCATCCCCCATCGAGAGCAGGTGGTCGGCCATGCAGGTGCCACAGCCTTCGCTGGGGCCAAGGCCGTCCGGGTCTTCGAGGTTGCGCCCGCACTCCTCGCAGTAGTTGGCGTCGCAGTCGATGGTCTCGCCGCAGCCCTCGCACTCGAAGGTGTCGAGCGCGGCGAGGATGATTTGGTAGGCATCGCACCGTGGACAGGTGACCGCCGTGGTGGGCTGGCTCATCGCTTCCACGCTCTCTTGAGCGTCTTGCGGGTGACCGCGATGCCCTTGCCGTGCGCGTCGTCGATGTAGACCACGACGAACTCGCGCTTCTTGCCGCAGGCTTCCTGCGACAGGCGCTCCGAGCCATCGGTCGGGATGGCCGGGTAGAAGTTGACGACGTCGAGGCTCGGCTCCTCGCGGTGCCGGTACGACGGTGCTCGCCGGGCGAACCCGATGATGGGGCTGGCGTAGAGGCTCCCCGCCCAGACGGCGCGGACGGGGTCATTGAGGTCGCCGCCCACAGGCCGCAGGTCAGGCGTGATGACCTCGATGCCGGGGCCGGTGGCGTCGTACCAGACGACGTGGTCGTCGAGGTCGCCCGTGTGCGGCCACTCGATGAAGTACTTGCGTGGTGCCATGGTGAGAGCCTCCTACTTCAGGTCGCCAAGCCGGGACGCGATGCCCCGGACGGCTGAGCGAATGGTGTTGAGTTGACCGGCCTGAGCGATGAGCGCGTCCTCGACGTGCTTGTTCCACTCCTCGGTCTCCTCGTGGTAGAGGACGGCCTGTAGCTCGCGCAGGCGGCCCCGGGGGTAGCCGCCGTCGAGCGAGAGAAGGTCGAGGATGACCGGGACGACGCCAACGTCATCGACGGCCTTGCGGAGCTTGGCCTCAGCGGCCTGCTTCACGATGTCGGCGTGGGCTGCGTTGGCCGCGAGGTACTCGGCCTGCGTCATGACCTTGTGACCGTTGCCGGGGTGGCGGCGCAGGTAGGTGGCCGTCCAGCTTTCGCCAGCGCCCCAGCGCCGGTAGCTGTCATCCTTGAGGCCGCTGTACTGCGGGCGGACGACGAACGAGTCGCCGTTGTCCACGGTGATGCGGGTGGGGCTGACCTTGGTCACCACGACGCTGATGCTGACGAGCGTGCCGTCGGGCAGCTTGCGGTCGTGGTAGGGGCTGAGGAACATCGTGTCGCCGACGGCGACCTCCTTGACCGGGGCTTCGGTTCGGGGCATGTCAGGACTCCTTCGTGTAGGTGGCCGCGCACTCGCGGCACAGGTCGGCCTCGACGCCGGGGCCGAGCGTGGTGGTCTCTACCTGACGGCGACGACCGCAGTCGTCACACGCCGCCCGGTAGGGGCGGGGCTGGCGGTAGGTGTCGCGAACGACGCGAATGGTGAAGGCGTCGAGGTTGATGAACGCCCGGTCGCGCTTGTCCATCACGCTGCCACCTCCTCGACGGCTCCCCATGGGAGGCCGTAGGTCTTGGCGCACACCGGGCCGTAGCCGACGCTGACCGACTCCTTGGTCTCAAGGAACCGGCCACAGAACGCGCAGGCACCGGTCTTCCGGGCGTAGGCGATGGATGCCTCGCGGGGGTCACGGGCGATGGCGACCAGCGCCCCGACCATGCCCGGCGTGGTGTTGCGGGCGAGGCTGCTCGTGCCATCCGGCTCGATGCGCCCGTACCAGCGGGGGGCGTAGGACTGGAAGCGGTCGTTCCAGACCTTCTCCCGGCTGACGAGGTCAACCGAGCCTGCCCGGGCGCTGCGCTCGCCCTTCAGCCGTAAGACCAGCTCCTCGCCGTCCACTGCGAAGTGCAGCTTCGGGAACTTGAGGTTGGTCTCGGCGGCCTTCAGGAAGGCGACGATGGGGCCAAGGTCATCCTCGACCTCGGGGGCCGGTGGCTTGGGGGCGAAGAACTTCTCGGCGGCGGCCACCTGCTTCTCGGAGAGGCGACCGTACTTCCGTAACTGGTCGCGCAGGCTGGTGAGGAACTGGGACGTCCCGTCGTACGTGCTGACGGCTTCGAGGGTGGGGTTGGGGTGGGTCAAGAGAGTGCCTCCTTGGCCGCGATGGCGGCCCGCTTGAAGTGGCGCTGGGTGGACTCCGCGCCGCCTGCGAGCGAGCGCACGGTGGCCTTCCAGCCACAGTCACAGATGAGCCGGATGAACCGGCCATCCACGGGGACGAACAGGACGCTGTGGTCGCTCACGCTGGCACCTCCTCGGGGTGGCGGGCGTAGTAGTCGGCAGTGATGGCGGCGCTGATTTCGTCGCGGCGCTTGTGCCAGTAGGCGAGGCTCGTGGCGGGCCACGGGATTTCCTCGGCGAGAGTCTCCATCGCTCGGGCGAGGCCCGATGCGTAGTTGAGGCTGGCGAGGTTGGGGTGTTCCTTGGCGGTCTCCCACGCGCTTTCGGCGCGGCGCTCAAGGGCGATGAGGGCGCGAGTGGTTCCGGTCACGAGGCGTACTCCTTGGCTGCGGCGTGGTAGTCGCTCAGGGCGACGTTCAGGTCGGCGACGATGCGAAGGGTGGTGTTGAGGATGGCCGCCCCGGAGCAGCCGTAGGGGAGGTCGAAGCCAAGCTCGAAGACGTCCTCCTCGTCGGGGGCGTAGGCCCGGAGGGCGGCGCGGATGATGAGCGCGGCCCGGGCGTTCACCCGTAGCTCGATGCCATCGGTGGCGGGGTTGTAGGCGGCCACGAGGGCGCGGAAGTCGGTCAAGACTGGGCCTCCTTCATGAGGGTGAATCTGGCCCGGGCGACGCCCCGGAAGTTGCCGATGAAGCACTGCTCAGCGAAGCCGAGCGTCGCGCCCTTGACGGCGGTGAAGCCGCTCCGGCCCTTGGTGCCGACGTGGTCGTGGAACTGGCCGCGCCGCCAAGCGTGCTGCCACTTGGACATGCCACGGGTGGCCTCCCGCTTCGTGCGGAAGGATTCGAGGACGGCGGTGCGCTTCACACCGTCGCCGCACTGGATGGCGAGCATGATTGAGTACTTCACTTCAAGACCTCCGCGCATTCGAGCGATTCCACGAGCCGACGCGCCCACCGCGCCGCCTCTTCGTCGTTACCGGCCTGCTTGTAGGCGATGGCCTTGGCTAGCTGGCGAGAGACCTCACTGCGGTCGATAGTCAAGCTCAGTCCTCCATCCACGAGGCACCGTTCGGCCAGAAGATGCTCTTCTGGACGGGTGCCGGGGCGACGTCTTGGTCACCGCAGCGGGCGGTGTGGTCGTAGCAGCCGATGCAGGTCTCCCCGCCGAACTCCTCGCTGTACCCGCCCTCTTCCGGGGCGAAGGTCACGAGCTTGATGTCGAGCCGCCGGGCCATGCCCAGCGTCAGGTCGGCCTTGATGGAGTTCGCGGCCATGATGGTGCAGTCGCAGCACTCGCAGTCGGACTCGTTGAAGAGGAGCGTCCAGCCGTTGCCTTCGGGCAGGCCGAACTTGTAGGTGCCGGGGCGGATGTTGATGGTGATACCGGGCATGTGGTTTCCCTCCACTGCAAAAGCAGCGTCCCGAGCGGGAGAGGAAAAACAGGGTGGGAAGCCCTGTCATCCCACTCGGGACGCTGACCTTGAGTACAGGTCTCGCTCAGGTCTTGGCACGGCGTGTCTATTGCTTCTCACGTCGTCCTGAGCGCCCCAGCGCCTCTCGCGGCGGTGGTCGCGGCAGAGCTTGTTCACTCTGCCTGCGAGGCTTATCAGACCTCGCGACGACCGCGCTGAACCGCAGCGGTCGCCTTCGCGAAATAACCCCAATCTTTGCAACTGCCTCCCGGGAGGGAATCCGGCAGCTTTGGCCCGATGTGTGCGCTGCTCCTACCCGGCGAGGCCACCGGCGGGGGAGGTTCCTGAGTCAAGTAAGGCAATCGTCGCGAGGAGCGGGTGGCCCTCCTTCGGCCACTTCTTCGAAGTCTAGGGGTGTAGCGGCCTGTAGTCTACTACCGGTAAATACTGGCGAGCACATCTTTACCTTGTTGTCCACTGGCGTCCACCCTGACGTTGCTGGCAGGCATCGCCGCAGGTACGCTGCGCGGTCTATGGGAAGCCGAGCCGATGGCCCCAACACTGAACGCCGGGAAGACCTCTCTCCTGATGGAGTGGCAGCGAGTCCCCGGGAGTGGAAGCGCACCCGGCTCCCTGACCAAGAGCGGCCCCCGGACTACCGCTCAGACTCGCGCTACCGGCTCAATTCGGATGCGGCTCTCACGAGGAGTGAGGCACGCCAAGAGGCCGTCCGTGCCCGGCAGCAGCGCAGGAAGGCTGGCAAGCCAGCAGGCAAGCCACTCGCCGGGGAACGGGGCTGGAAGCGCCCCGAGCAGAACAACGCGAACCCCTTCGGGTCAGCTTCGGCGTAGTTTCACGCGGGACACCCGCCCAGATGCCGCCCAGACGTTCACGCCACCACGTCTCAAAACACTTGGTCAGGGTGATGGCTGAACCCTCAACAGGGTGGCCAACCAAACTCCTTCTCGGCGCGAGAGAAGGAACCGTGGGGGAGGATGAGAGGTTATAGCGCCGCAGGCCCACCGACCGGAGGGAGCCATCGAGGCGAAGCCGAGCCTGTCAGGGACAGCAGCGCCCCTCCCTTCGGGAGTTGCTCACGCAGGCGGCGATGGATGCAGGCTAGGGGTGTTCCCCGGTAAGCTCCGCAGAGAAGCGGAGGAGCCGTAGCAGTGCCGAACCCCAATGGTCACGGTGAACCTCTCGGGAAGCTCGCGGGCGATGAAGCCACGTTTGCACTCATCGCCGAGAGTCAGGCCAGCATCGAACAGCGGCTCAAGGCGATGGGCAAGACAGGCATGCTCGGGGGCACCGCCAGCCTGAATGGTCGGATTCGTGCCGCAGCAATTAGGCTGTCCACTAACGTGAACAATCGTGGCAATTCAGCTTCAAAACAGGCGAAGGTGAGCTTCCTACTCGCACTTGGTGCTGGTCTTAGCGTACAGGCAGCAGCAGCACTGGTAGGCGTACCTGAACAGCAGTTCTACCGGGAGAGACGCCGCGATGCAGACTTCGCCGCAGAGTGGGCTGATGCACTCGAAGCACGCACTGAACCCATCGAGGATAGGCTGCACGATATCGCCATGACTGGTGACCCCGGGCTGATGAGTACCATCAAGGCTGCGACGTCGATACTCGCCGCCTCTAATCCACGACACAGGAACCGAACACAAGTGACACGCACTACTGCCCCTGATGGTTCGCAGCGAAGAGTCATCCTCATCGATGACGGACTGACCCCGGACTGAGAACGCGCAGCGTTCAGATGGACTGCGTCCATCGGCTGCTCCGCAGCCTGAGCCAGCCCACTCACTTTTCCCCCAGCACCACAGCCACCGCCCGATTCCGTCTCGGCCCCCACCTGATTCCGGTGGCACTACCCACAACCCCGGGCTGTACAGAACCCGATGCCCCCGCTAACGTTTCCTCATGCCGAAGAAGAAGAGCCTCCAAATCATCATCGACCAGCAGCGTGACAGTCTCGACGGTCTCATCACCGAGAACGAGCGGCTCCGCGACACGCTTTCGAACGAGAAGGGGCGGCTCTACCGGCTACTCAAGGAGGGGGCCGACCGGCACAACGCGGTGGTGGCCGAGAACGAGCGGCTCCGCGAGGGGAACGAGCGCCTGACCAACGAGGTCATCCTCAACATGGCTGCCTTCGAGACGGCGCTGGCTGAGAGCCGGGAGCTTCGCCGCCGGATTCTCCATCTCCACGAGAAGTCCGAGCAGGAGTTCGAGGACAAGGTGAACGCGCTCGTGAAGGAGGTGCAGCCGGTGGATGAGCCGGAACCGAAAAGCGGCAGCGGCTCGTTCGAGCCTAAAAGCATTTACGACCTGCCCGGCGCTCCCGACTTCGTCCTCCATTTCGGCTCCAAGGAGCCAGCGGGCACAGCCCGCGAGAGTGCTTCGCACTCTTTCAACCCGCCGGTGATTGGCCGCTGGGAGCGTGACCCTTCGATTCGGGGCTGGCGGATGGTGCATGAGAACGGCGACGAGGTATGCATCACCGATAGGGAGCTTGCGCGGCTGAAGTCGAGGGAGGCTGACAACGCCAAGCCGCTGACCATCTTCGACGTCCCTGACGGGGTGGCGAGGGTCATCAAGGAGATTGAGGACTACAACTACCGTGGCTAGCTATTCCGCCCAGCAGTACCGGGCCGCCATCGAGGCGGGTCTCAAGCACCGGCAGCAGGAGGAGTCTCTCGCCGCCGAGAACGAGCGGCTGCGTGCGGAGGCTGAGCGGCTGCGAGCGGCACTGGTCGAGATAGACAACAGCGAGTTCGCCGGTGTGGTCGTAAAGGCAATCGTTCGGAGCGCCCTCGCAGGCACGGAGGCCACAAATGGAGCCGGTTAAGCGTTGGTACGTGGATTGCTCGAATTGCGGTTGGAACGGCGTGGTTGTGTGCGATTCGCAGCCGCGCGAGTGTGACCAGTGCGGCAAACCCGGCTCGCTGATGGCATGGCCCCAAGAGGACGAGGACGCCCTCGCAGGCACGGAGGCCGACCGTGGACACTAAGCGGCTACAGGAACTGCGGGCTGAGCATCGGCCTGTCCCGTGGCAGACCACAAACACATGCAGCCACGAGTTGTGCTTCGGGCTGTGGCCCTGCGAGGACTCCCAAATCTTGGATGTGGCGCTGGAGGCTGAAGAGACGTGGCAGAAGTTGGTAACGGCTGAGCTGGAGGTTGAGCGGCTGCGAACGGCGGTCGAACTGCACATCTACGTTCTGGAGAAGTGGTACAGCGATAAGCGGGCGAAGAACGATGCCCACGACCTGAGAGTCGCGCTGACGGGCAAAGGCCAGACGATGGCGCAGCAGAATCAAGAGCGCCTCGCAGGCACGGAGGCCAGCCCGTGAGCGACCACGACTACGAAGGTGAATGACGTCATCTCCCTGCGGAAGACGGTCGAGTACTGGGCCGGGTACGAGGACTCCCGGGCGCACCAGCAGAAGGTCATCGACGCTCTCGTCGCCGCCATCGACGTGGAGCGCATCAGCGACCTCCTCACTCAGGTGGAGCAGCTCAAGTCCCTCATCGACGCCTTCCGGGCGCATCACCGCGAGGTTCACTCGCTCTGTAAGGAGAGATGAAATGCCAACCCGAAACATGACCATCACCGAGGTCGTCACCTTCGAGACGATGGACTGCGGCCAGTGCGGGGTCATCTACGCCCTGACCGCCGAGTACGTCGCCCGCCGTCGCAAAGACCACGCGTCGTTTCACTGCCCGAACGGCCACGGTGCC
>Ga0105340_1000307_pt1 | contig 24042 bp, 17 predicted proteins | sample EasRivMeERMLT700_FD_89676 | JGI IMG/M metagenome (GOLD analysis project Ga0105340, IMG submission 89676) | Soil microbial communities from meander-bound floodplain in the East River, Colorado, USA - East River MetaG ERMLT700 | ecosystem: Environmental > Terrestrial > Soil > Floodplain | place...
CACCCTTCGACACCTTGTAGCCGAAGTCGATCGGCGTATGTCCGCCAATCAGATATGCGATGCCGACCATGAGCAGCCGTGTCGGGGGACGGTCACGCTCGGAGTGGACCGCACGCGTTTCCATCACCTTCGCGTTCAGCGACGTTCGTTCAGAGAGGAGATAACCCGCGAGGCCGCCGTACGACAGGTCGTAGGCGATCGCCCGGTGCCCGACGGCATCCGTCGCCCACGACAGATCGTCACCGATGAACATCGATGGCAGGTAGCTCTTCGATCCCTGAAACATGCTTCCGCCTCCGATCCGCACGCGCGAGAAGTCCTTCCGTGCTGACGTCCAGACACCGCCGCCGATATCGAGGGAGCCGAAATCGAACGCGTTGGATCGTGAGTAGAGGAAACCTGAGCGAGCATCGACGCCCACACGCCAGGCAACTGACGGGTCGATTTCAACTGACGGATGGTAGTCGGCCGAAAACGACGTGGAACGCGTCTCGATGTCCTCGATCTGGTGTGCATACCGACCTTCCAGTGACACATGGATCGAGTCGAACTGGTACATCCCCTGCCAGGCGTCTCCGGAATCGTTCTCTGAATACCCTTCACGCCGGAACCACTCGTGCTCGAAGCGCCCGCCGGTTTGAGAGCGGCGAACCCGCCCGACGTCCGGCGCCGCAGCGCCCCCCAGCACCGTCGTGAACATGAGTTGCTGCGCGTGATGGAGCGCGAGGTCACCGCCCGCGAGACTCTCGGAGAGACTTCTCGGGAACAGAATATCGAGCAGCTCGCTCGCGTTGTCTCTGACGCAGCTGTCGAACTGAGCCCGTGTCCCCTGGCAGGTGACCGGAGCCGCGTCTCCGCTGCGCGGAACGATCGTGAAGGCGATGGTGTCGTTCCCGGCAAAATTGAGCGGGTCCGCGTCGTCGGGAGCGTTCGTGATCGTTGTATCGACGATTCTGCCGCCATAGAGACGCCCGTCGAATCGCTGGACGGGGCTATTGCCATTGGCCTGTCGCAGCGCGAGCACCGCGTTCACCACGCCGCCCACACTCTGACCAAATGCGGCTGGAGCCGTCACCAGCGCGACCAGGATTATCAAGGCAAGGCATCGAGGTGCCGCGTGAGTCTTGTCGCCGACAAGTGGAAATGTCATATCGAGCTCCCCCCCTTGCACCAGATCAACGTGCGGGCGTCGCGAATCGATCAGCGACCGGAGTACCCGAATGTTTTGAAGGAGTTCGAGTGAATCCGAGAGTGAGAGGACAGCGAATCTTGCTGCCACGTACCACCGAGACACCGAGGGATTTATTCCGGTTTACTTCGGTGCCTCAGTGCCTCGGTGTTTTGTCTCTGGGAAAAAGATCTACCCTACCGGAATTCAGCGCTTCCTACCGCCGTCCGTTTCCCTGTCGATAGCCCTCTTCGTAGCCTTCGCGATAACCCGAGCGGTAGTTGTTGCGATAAGCGTCGCGCGAACCGTACGACCCGTAGTACCCCTGGTCCGCCTGGCGATAGTCGCGCTGACCAACCGGATCGTACCGGTCGCGATCGCGGCCGTCGTCCATCCCCTGTCGATAGCCGTCCGAGTAGCCGCGTGCGTACGCCGGCTCCTGGAAGCCGCCGGATCGCTGCTGAGGGCCGAACACACCCGGAGCGTTGCGCTCGCGGTATGGCGGCGGCGGAGTACGACGCAGCCTGGCGTAGGAGGAGCGATAGCCGTCGATATACCCGCGTTGAAAGTCGTCGCGGTAAAGGTCACGGTTGCCGAAGCGGCGCTCGTAGCCGCGGGTGCCGTCGCGGAATATCGGGTCGCGCTGGAAGTCGAGCGCCAGACCGCGACGGGCGTCGAATTCTCCCTGGCGCAGCCCTTCGCGATATCCACGGTCGTAGCCGTCCCGAGCCAACCCTCTCCCACGGCCGTTCTGAACCTCGAAGATCCCGAACGTGGTGACGGATTGGGCGGCGACTGCCGTGGCAGCGGCAGCAATGGCAAGTGCAGCGAAAAGTGGAACAAACCAGCGCAACATGATGGGAACCTGGAGCAGGCAAACACCCGAAACTGCAAACGATGAGCCACCGGAGAGAGGCCGATTTCATTGACGGTGAATTGAGGTCAGGCCCTGCTGATGCCCTGTTCCGTGGTCAGACTCAGGTGACGTCGCGGTACCGAGTCAGACTTCGGTACGACCCGACTCAAGGTTCAGCGGCTGTAAGGGGTGTCGATCCACCGGCGAGCCGATTCGGCACCAATCGGATCGTTGTCCTGCTCGGCCAACTCGCGCGCCCGTTGAAAATTTGTCCGTGCCGCCGTGCGATTGCGCCGCAGATCGGCGATCTTGCCGAGCTCCGCGTACGCCCGTCCCTGTACCCACGGCCGCGCCTCGCCGGTTGACGCACGCCGGACGTCCATCTCCGCCTCCTCGAGCCGGTTCAGCGCGACGCGTGCGGCTCCGCGCTTCTGATACCAGAGCGCCTCCTCACCAAACATCCGCGGCCTCGTGTCGGCGGCAAGCATCCGGAGTCCGGTCGTGAGCTGTTGCTCCGCTTCGGCGGGGCGTCCGCCGCGCAGTGCCGTGGCGCCCGCCTCGAGCCACAACAGCCGATTGCGGGGAAAGCGGCGCTGCAGATCGGTCAGTTGCCGCAGCGCATCACCAAACCGCCCCTCGCGGTTGTAGAGCAGCACCAGCGCGATTCGAGCGTCCGCCTGGGAATCTGACGAATAGGCCGCCGCCTCTTCGATCATCTGCAGCCCACGTTCTTTGCCGCCGCCAAAGCCGGCCACGTACGCCATCATGCGCATCGGCAGTGGCATAAGGCTGACAAGGTAGCGGTACATGCCGACGACGAGCCCGGCATCCTTGCGTGAGGGATCGAGCTCGAGGACCGTTTCGCTCTCGTCGTACGCGCGGCGCGCGGCGCGGAACGCGCCGAGGATGCGTCCCTCGACCGTGGCGATATAGGAGGCCTGCAGTCCCACTGTCGAGCCGATCTGGTGGTGCGCGTCCGGATCGCGGGGGCTCGCCGCGGCTTGCGCGTCGGCGAGTGCGATCGATCTCTGGATGTGCGTGCTGAAGCGGGAAGCAAGATCGGCGGGAGGCTCGCGCATCGCGACGTTCTGACGCGTGACGCCACCCAGATATTCATCCACCGTGACTGCGCCGCGGCGGAACGAGATCATCATCCAGGGGATCGAGGCGAGTCCGCGCTCGACGGCCGGGTCTTTCGGGTCAGCCTTGGCCGCCGCCTCCATGTCGCGCGTCGCCTCGTCATAATCGAGGTTGAGCGCGTGCTCGTAGGCGCGCGCGCGGAGACGCGACGATTCCGGATTGCCGGTGACGACGCCTGGCGCGGCGAGCACGACGCTCAGCGCCAACGCCATGATCCGTTCTGACTTCACGAGAGATGCATGCTCCACGTTCTCAAGACCATCGACGCACACGTTGCGGGGCAGCCGCTGCGGCTCATCACCGAGGGGCTGCCGCGGCCCGCTGGTAAGACCATGTCACAGAAGTGCGACTGGATGAAGCGCCACGTGGATCAGCTTCGGCGGGCGCTGGTGCTTGAACCGCGCGGCCATCGCGACATGTGCGCCGCGCTGCTCACCGAGCCGGTCTCGCCCGGCGCCGATGCCGGTGTCATATTCCTGCAGAACGACGGCTTCAGCGCGATTTCCGGCCACGGGATCATCGCCGTCGCGACCATCGCGCTAGAACGCGGGCTGTTTCCCTCGAATTCGCTCGGAAAAGGCCCCTCGACTTCGCTCGAGGCAGGCTTTTCGCGCGATGCCGCTCCCGAGGCCCGCTTCGTGTTTGACACCGCTGCCGGGACCGTCCACGCGCGCGCCCGCGTGGAATCGCGTGGCGATCGGCGGCGCGTTGACTCGGTCGCGTTCGCGAACGTGCCGGCGTTTGTGCTAGACGGCGGCCATCCTGTGCGCATCGGCGCGCGCGAACTGCGCGTAGACATTGCATTTGGCGGCGTTTTCTATGCGATTGCCGATACGGAAGCGATCGGCATTCCGCTGACCGGCTCGCGGTTGCCCGACCTTCGCCGGCTTGGCGCCGACATCCGAACGTCGATCAACGCGGCGGGCACCGTCACGCATCCCGCGAACCCCGCTTTGTCAGGCATCGCGGGCGTGATCTTCACGGGACCCGCGCAGGATCCCGAGGCCCATCTGCGGAATATCACGATCTTCGGCGATGGCGTCGCCGACAGATCGCCGAGCGCGACGGGCACGTCGGCGGTGATGGCGGTGCTCGACGCCATGGGCCTGCTGGAGGATGATCGGTCCTTCGTACACGAGAGCGTGCTTGGCACCCTGCACCGCGGGCGCGTCGTGCGCCGCACGCAGGTCGGCGAGCTGCCGGCGATCGTCGCGGAGATCGAAGGCACCGCGTGGATCACCGGCGAGCACACTTTTTATGTCGACGAAGATGACCCGCTGAAGGACGGGTTCCAACTCTAAAATGAATTGATGATGACGCAGCAACCCCCCACCGATCCGCGAGTGATCGATCCAGCAGCGCCCCAGTACAACGCAACTCTAGCCACCTAGGGTGCGATGGTGAGGACCAATGCGGGATTGCTCGTCGTCGATGTGCAGAACGATTTCTGCCCGGGCGGTGCCCTTCCTGCTCCCGGCGGCGACCGCATCCTGCCGGCGCTCAACCGCCACCTCGCGAACGCGCGCGCGCTCGGAATGCCCGTATACGCGTCCCGCGACTGGCATCCTCCGGTCACACGCCATTTCAGCGCCTACGGAGGGGAGTGGCCGCCGCACTGCGTGCAGGGGAGTACGGGCGCGCAGTTTCATCCCGAGCTGATGCTTCCGGCTGACGTCGTCGTGATCAGCAAGGGAGACAACCCGGACTTGCCCGGCTACTCGGCGTTTGATGGGCGGACGCCGCAGGGGACGACGTTCCTCGGCGATCTGCACGATCGTCAGATCGACTCGTTGTATGTGAGCGGGATCGCGACCGAGTACTGCGTAAAGGCGACAGTCCTGGACGCGCTCAGCGCCGGTCTGCGCGTGACCCTGCTCCCGGATGCCGTCGCCGGGATCGACGTTCATCCCGGGGACGCCGATCGTGCGTTGGAGGAAATGTCGAAAGCGGGTGCATTGATCGCCCACGACATCGCGGCATAACGGCGAAGCCGTGGCACCCCTCGCCAAGGCCTCTCGTCGTCCCGTCCACCAGCGCGCCGCGCGGACGCGCAAAGCGACGCGGGACGGCGCGCCGGCGCAGCGGAGGTCCGGGTTGGTTGATTAGCGTTCGAGAAATTCGTGGACGAGACGACCGAGCAGCGCGTCGAGCGGCTCACCATCCAGCTCGAACCGTGACGACGCGGTAGACCACGCGAGCTTGTAACTGCGCGACATCGCGGAGACCCAGACCTGGCGCACCGGGGCATTGGGACTGACGACGAACCTGGCCGGCGCCGGATCTTCGAACTCGATCTGCAGCACGCCGTTCTGCCGCTCCAGCTCGAATCCAGCTTCATCGGCCAGCGGCAGCAGCGAATGCTCCGCGTGTTCCAGCGCATGATCGGCCTGGAGGCGGAAGTCCTGCTCGCTCAGCGTCTCAGCCATTCAACTATTAAACACCGGGCCTGCCCGCCGAAGCTCGCCAGAGCGAAGGGGGTGCATACTTGAATTGATGGGGATCCGTGGGCGTGTCGCGCGCCTCGTCGCTGAGCTGCCGCAGGAGCCGGAGTATCCGGCGCAGGGGCGCACGCTGTTCGTCGACCTGGCCACGCGTGAGCTGCAGTCAGGTTATACGCCGCGGCGGATCCTCGAGACGCTCTTGTCGGGACGCGGCGCGAACATGTTCTACCTGTATCGCCTGCTGGACGAGTCCCTGTATCCGCTTCACCCCGATATCCCGCTCATCTTTGGCTCCGGCATCCTGACGGGAATCGTCCCGAGCGCGGCTCGAGGCAACTGCACATCGTGGGCGCCCGAGTCGGGTGTGATTCTCGATTCCAATTGCGGCGACTACTTCCCATCGTTTCTACGGATGAACGGAATCGATCACCTCGTGCTGTACGGGACGTGCCCGCAGTGGTCGGTGATGCTGATTCGCGAAGGCCAGGTCGAGTGGCGCGACGCGGCACCGTATGTCGGGCTCGACAACATCGACATGCGCACGCGTGTCGCCGACGATCTCGGCGGCGTGTGGGCGCGCAACATGTCGATGGTCAACGTGACGCGCGCGGGCGAGCACGGTGTTCTGATTGCGGGCATCATGGGGGGGCCGAAGGCGATTTACGCGCGCGGCGGCACCGGCGCGAAGATGGGATCGCTGCGGCTGAAGGCGATCGTCACGCTCGGCCACACCCACGAATTCCCCACGCCTAAACCGTACAAGCCCTACAACCGGCAGATCGCGCAGAAACTGCTCGGCACTTCCGTCGTCAAGCACGCGTTGTCGACGATGGGCACGCCGTTTCTGTATCGGCCGAGCCGGCTGCTGGGCGCGATGGGAACGAAGAACAACCAGGAGACGACGTGGACCGATGCGTTGGATGCGGAGCACATCGGCCCGTATCGACCAGGCATGGAAGGGTGCTTCCGCTGCCCGGTGAACTGCCGGCCGTTGAACGATCTGCATACCGGCCCCGGCGACAAGTACGGACGCGGCGACGGGCCGGAGTACGTCACGCTCGGGAAGTTCGGTCCGAACCTTGGCATCGACAACGTTGAGGCCGTCATTCGTCTCAACAACATCTGCAACGATCTCGGATTCGATACGGCATCGACCGGCTCGACGATCGGATGGGCGCTCGAGCTGTACCAGCGCGGGATCATCACGACGGCACACACGGGCGGTCTCGAGCTGGTGTGGGGCGATCCAGCGCTCGTCGAGAAGCTCCTGTTCATGACGGCGGAGCGCAAAGGATTCGGCAACACGCTGGCGGATGGGACGCGCGCGGTGGAGAAGGGCCACTACCCGCCCGAGGCGCTGAAATACCGGATGGCCGTCAAAGGTCTGATGCAGAGCGATCCGCACGACGCACGGATCCTCAAGGCGTTCGCGCTCGGCCTCGCCGTTGCGACACGAGGGATGGATCACCTCCGCAACCGCGTGACGCTCGAGATCAACGCAAAGATCAACGACGACCCGGCGTTCAAGGAGCGCTTGTACGGCGGACCGGTCAGCGCGTCTCCCACGAGCTACGTGGACAAGGAGCGCGCGGTACGCCGCTGCGAGAACATCTACGCCGTCGGCGACTCGGTGGGCATGTGCCGGTTCACGACGCAGCTGTTCAACAGCCCTTCGTTGCCTGGTTTCGAGGAATTCTCGAATCAGATCGCCAACGTCACCGGCTTCGAATTGTCCCCGGCGCAGCTCGATGACATCGGGTTGAATGTGATGGGCGTCGAACGCCTGATCAATTTTCGTCTTGGCGTGCGGCGCAAGGATGACACCCTCCCGGACCGCTGGTTCGACGAACCGAACCGGCACGGCGCGCACAAGGGCGAGCACATCGATCGCGCCGAGTTCGACGCAATGCTATCGCGTTTCTATGACATCTCGCGGCTGACGGACGAAGGTATACCGGTGGCAAGCTGGCGCAACGAGCTGCAGGCAGCGCTTGGGGCCTCGTGATGGCCGTCACCGTTCGCCTGCCGGCCATGCTTCGCTGCGGCTCTGACACGCTCACCATCACCGAGCCCGTGCACTCGATCGCGCAGCTCGTCGAAGCGCTCGGCCGCATCCAGCCGGACCTCACTGCGCGGCTGGATGACACGATCTTCAACTTCGCGGTGAACGACGAGATGCTGACGCACGGGGTCGATCACCATCCGATCGAGGATGGTGATGTCGTCGAGATCGTCCCGGCGATTTCCGGCGGGTGACTCTTCGTGTTTTTCGCGGCCTTCGTGGTTCGATCAATTGGTGTTCGACAGCCGCGCGGCTGATGCGACGTAGGTCTTGCGCGCGCGCGCGGTCTGGGTAGAGGTCTTCATCTTCACATCGAGCTTGTGCTCCTTGCCGTCAAGTGCCGACGGCGTGAAGCCGATCGTGTACAGGCTGTGAAGCTCCTGCGCCACTCGCGTGAAGGTCGGCCCAAGTTCATCGGTCGTTTTCAGCTCGAAATAGCCGCCGCCCGTTTCTTCGGCAAGTTTCCGAAGAGACCGGTCTGGTTGTGAGCGAACCTTCCGCTGGCCGTTGAAGTACTCGGACTGCAGACCGATCGCGTAGACCATCACTTCCTGCTCTCGCGCGTGGTCGAGCACCGTTCCGAACCCGATCTTGCTGTAGGTATCGTCACCGTCGGTGAACGCCAGGACGATCTTGCGTCCTTCGACCGGCTTCAGCATGTCGATGCTCTGATCCACCGCATCCCAGAGCCGCGTCGGGTTGCCGTACTGCAGCTCCTTCAGCGCCGAGATCAGATCGTCCCGGTCGCTGGTGAAGTCACCGCTGAACTCGATGCGATCGCTGAACGCGCCGACCATCCCCTTGTCCTGCGGGAGCATGCGAAGCAGGAATTGTTCGGTTGCTCTGCGAAGGAACTCGAGGTTCGCGGTCATGCTTCCGCTGAAGTCGAGCATGACGACGACGGTGAAGGGCTGCGTCTCGTTCTGGAAGAACGTGATCTGCTGGGGCTTACCGTTGTCCAGGATTGAGAATTGATCCTGTTCGAGGTTTGGCACCAGGCGCCCCTGAGCGTCGGTCACGGTCGTTGGCACCGACACGATCTGCGTTGTTGCCCGGAACGTCGGTTCCTGCTGGGCGGAGGCGGTGACGATGGCAGCGCCAAGGAGGGCCAGGGTTGTAAAGGTCCGCATGGAATGAGCTTATCTGATCTTCAGACGCGTCGGAGTCGGCTTCGGCCGGAGTATGATTTCCGCATGCGCATTGCCTTCATCGCCGTTGGCCTTGTCATCTCACTGGCCTGTTCGTCCCAGGCGCAACAGACGGCTGTGCCCCAGGCCGGCCAGGATGCCGCAGCGCGGATTGGCGACCGTACCGTCACGCTTCGCGAGCTCGACGACCGGTGGAAAATCGAGGATCCAGGCCAGAAAGCGCAGGCTGAGCAGGCGCTTTTTGACGGCCGCAAGGCCGCGCTCGACGCGATCATTGCCGAGATGCTCGTCGCCGAGGCGGCCAAGGCGAAGAACCTTACCCCGGAAGCGTTCGTGCAGGCCGAAGTCGGCAAGCGAGTCAAGCCGGTGACCGATGCTGACGTCCGCACCTTTTACGTCCAGAACAGCGAGAGGATGCAGGGGCGCTCGTTCGAGCAGATGAACCCCGCGATCCATAAGTACCTGGAGGAGCAGCAGCAGACCACTGCGCGTCAGAGTCTGATCGACGAGCTACGCAAGGCAGGACCGCCCATCCGTGTCCTGATGGACGCGCCCAGGACGTCGGTGGCCGTCACTGGCGACGATCCGTCAGAGGGCAGCGCGACCGCGCCGGTGACATTGGTTGAATACTCGGATTTCCAGTGCCCGTTCTGCGGGCGCGTCATGCCGACGCTGAAGGAACTCCGGACGAAATACGGTGACAAGGTGCGCATCGTCTGGAAGGATTTTCCGTTGACGCAGATTCATCCTCAGGCGTTCGTGGCCGCCCAGGCGGGCAACTGCGCGCGCGAGCAGGGAAAGTTCTGGGAGTATCACGACCGCCTGTTCGCGAATCAGCAGGCGTTGCAGCCGGAGTTCCTCAAGAAGTACGCGGGGGAGGTCGGGCTCGACACCGCGAAGTTCAACGCGTGTCTCGACAGCTCGAAGTACGAAGCGCGGGTCCAGGAATCGCTCGGCGCGGGTAACCGCCTCGGCATCACGTCGACGCCGACGGTGTTCGTCAATGGCCGGATGATTAATGGCGCGCAGCCGATCGACGTGTTTCAGGCCGTCATCGACGACGAGCTCGCCCGCACCACGAAGTAGTGAACAGTTAAGAATTTCAAACCACGAAGAACGGGAAGGACACGAAGAAAAGCAACTTCGTGCACTTCGTGTTCTTCGTGGTTAATCAACGTTCGGGAACAGACGATCGAAGTTTCCGCCAAAGATGAGCGCGGCGTCCGCTGCGCTCACGCCCGCCTCGGTCACGATCTTCTTCTGCGTTTCGTAAACGCCACGCTGCCATCCTCGTGGAAAGAACGAGGAATCGGTGCCGAACAACAGGCGCGACGCTCCGATCACCGGTATCGTCGCCCTGAATACCGCTTCGAGGGTGAGGCCCGGCGTGTAACGGATCCAGCTATTGGAGCTTGATGTGTCCAGATGGATGTTCTTGCAGACGTCAGAGGCGATCAACGCCTCGCGAAGCATGCCCGCGCCAAAGTGGGGAACGATGAACGGCACGGACGGAAACGTCAGCGCGAGCCGGGAGAGGTCAAGCGGATTGCCCAGGCGCAGATCGAATCGGCTCGGCAGTCCGAGCTTCGCGCGCACGCCGACCGACAGTACGCCGCAATGAACAAACACCGCGGCGGCCGGCTGCGACGCCGCGATCTCCACGAGCCGTGTGACGCGTTCGTCACCGAGGCCCACGTGATGCATCGCGGGAAACAGGCAGACGCCACGAAGGCCGAGATCGGTGATGGCCCGGCGCACGCGGTCAACCGCGTCCGATGCGGACGGATCGACCATGAAGAAGCCGACAAGCCGCGAGGGATGACGGCCGACCGCGACGGCAACCGACTCCTCGTCGCCAGGCACGCTCGCAATGATCGCCGCTCGCGCGACGTCCTGCGCATCGAGCTCCGAGACCCATCGGTCGGCGAGCGCTTCGGGCGTTCCGGGAACGTCCCATTGCATCTCTCCGCACACGTCGGCTCCCGATTGAGGTGGTGTTCGGCCGCGCTGGCGCGCAAGCGCCGTGAAGAACTGCGGCGAGAAAAAATGGCAGTGCGCGTCGTTGATCCTGGCGTCGAACGTCACAGTAACTCCGGCAGCTCCGGCGGGTGAGCGTCGGGCGGCAACGTGACATGGCGGGTTCGGCGGATCCAGGCAACCATCAGCACGATCGCGCAGAACACCAGTCCGATCGACAGTCCGATCCAGAGACCGGCCACACCCCAGCCAAAGCTGAAACAGAGAGCATATCCAACCGGCAATCCCAGAACCCAATGGCCGATGACATTCATCACCATCGGCGTTCGCGTGTCACCCAGGCCGCGAAGCACGCCGGTCGCCACCGCCTGGGTGCCGTCAAACAACTGAAACGCAGCCGCGATCGCGAGAAGCGTCGTGCCGATGCGAACGACGCGCGCATCGGTCGTGAACACGCTGAGCATCGGAACAGGGAAGAGGAACAGCACCAAGCCAAGCGTCGTCATCACCACACCGCCGAGAACCAGCGCCGTCCATCCCGCCCGGCGCGCACGATGAATGTCGCGTGCGCCGACGGCGTGGCCCACGCGCACGGCGCCGGCGGAGGCCAATCCAAGTGGCACCATGAACACGACGCTCACAATGTTGAGCGCGATCTGATGCGACGCGGAGGATACCGGATCGAGCTTCGCAGCCAGTGCCGTGGCCAGCGCAAAGACGCCGACCTCGAGCGTGATCTGCGATGCCGCGGGCGCTCCGAGCGCGAGGAGTCTGCGCAACCGAACCGGATCGAGCGCGAACGGCACATGCGGGCGAGCAGTGCCCTGCCGCCGATGCTCGCGCCGGATGGCGACGTACAGGAACGCCGCCATGTACACGCGCGCGATGCACGTGGCCCACGCCGAGCCGGTCACGCCAAGCGCCGGCGCGCCGAGCCTCCCGTAGATCAGAATCGCGTTCGCGCCGGCATTCACCAGGTTCGCCGACACAAGGGCGTACATGATCGGCCGGACGACGTGGATGCCCTGCAGGTACCGGCGGAAGGCGGCATAGAGCAGCAGCGGCGGCGCGCTGAGCGCGATGACGTGCAGGTACGGGCCGGCAAGCGTCCGTATCTGCTCGTTGAGTCCCCAGGCGTCGATCGTGGCAAAGGCCCCCCAGGTCACCAGCATCACGAATGGCGCAGCACAGAGCGCAAGCACGACGCCCTGATGCAGCCAGCGCACGCACTCGTCGAGACGGCCTGCGCCCGCCGAGCGCGACACCAGCGCATCGAGGCCGAGCATCAATCCCATTCCGAAAATTACGATCGCGGTGAAGACGCCGCTCCCCATTCCGGTCGCGCCGATGGCGGCCGGGCCGAGCCGTCCGACCATCAGGGTATCGACGAGGCCCATGCTCATCCAGCCGATCTCCGCGAGAACGACAGGACCTGCGAGGCGCAATAATGGGCGAAGTTCGCTTGTGGAGGTGGCCACGTGACCGAGAGTCCGTACGGCAAGTACGTCGAAGGCAAGGATACTGTGAAGTGCCTCGAGGAAACGCCGCGGCTGATTGAAGCCGCGGTACGCGGCTGGTCATCAGCGGAATTCGAGCGGAGCTACGCGCCCGGGAAGTGGTCCGCCCGCCAGTTGCTCGCGCACCTTGCGCAGTTCGAGATGGTGTTCGCGACGCGCCTGCGGTTCGCCCTTGCCAGTGACGACTACGTGGTGCGTCCGTACGACCAGGACGACTGGATGGCAATCGAGCCGCATGCGACCGCTGACGCGGCGCTCGGAGCGTACCTGGCGATTCGCCGCATGAACCTGGCGCTCTGCCGGACACTGACGCCCGAGCAACGCGCGCAGCCGGTGACGCATCCGGAGTACGGGCGTATCGATGTGGAATGGATGATGACGACGTCCGCTGGACACGAGCGGCATCATCTACCGCAGTTCGAGGCGATCGCCCAAACCGTATAACGAGACGACATTGACCCCGCCAAGCCACGGAGGCACGGAGTTTGTTTTCGCTCCGTGTCTTCGTGTCTCCGTGGCTCGTGAGTGTGAAGTCTGTCGCGATCAGAAGGTGAGGCGGAATCCCACTTGACCGACGCGCTGTTCCGGCTGCTGGTAATCACCCGCGAAGGCCGTCGGCTGCATGAATGACGTCAGCGGCGCGCCCGCGCCGCTCAGGCGGCGTGTCGACACCGGGATGAACGGGTTCTTCGCGTTGAACAGGTTGAACACCTCGGCAATCGCTTCGATGCGCGCGGAGCCGCCGGCGTGGAACCCCCGGCTGACCCGGAGGTTCAATTGAGAGTACGGCGTGCGTCGGCTGCAGTTGACGGTGTCGCACGTCCCCGCTTCCTTGAACGTCGCTGCCCCGTTGGCGTTGAGACCGGTGTACTGATAGGCGGACGCTGTCTTGTCGATGACGTTGCCGTCGGCGTTCGTGTCCAGCCCCTCGAACGTGTGCGTCGGCAGCGCAGACCGGTAAAGGAAGATCGGCGCGATGTTGATGCCCACGGGGCCCTCGACGATCGCGGTGAGCGCCACACGGTGCCGCGCGTCGCTGCGGGTTGACGGCGCGTCCTGCACCGACCCGAACGGATTGCTGATGTCCTGAACGAGGTTCACATCCGTCTCGTCGGACGCGCTGCCGATGTCGCTCGTCGATCTCGACATCGTGTACGACGCGCTGAGGTCGAGCCGATGCGACATGCGCCGGTTCACCCCCACGATGAAGGCGTCATACAGGCTTTCACCTTTGCTGATCGCCGTCCGGAACAAGATGTTGTTCGGCTGGATCGCAAGGTCCGCGAGATTACGGCGCCCGTTGACCAGCGGGTTCACGCGGAGCCGGACGTTCAGATTGCGACCGTCGACGTGCACGTAGTCGGCGGTTAACGCGGTGGCCGGATTGAGCTGGTGCGCCCAGCCGATGTTCGCCTGGCGCGTGTAGGGCTGCTGGAGGCGTGGTGATTGCACCTGGCCGCCGAGCGGCGGCAGGCTCGTGTTGACGGTGTTCAGCGACGCGATCGTCGACAACGGGTCGGACGCGAGAAACAGCGAGCCGTCCGGCTTGCGAAGCCCCGTCGGATTCACCGCCAGGAACACGACGCCAATCCCGCCGGCGGCATCGATCGCGGCGTTCAGCGCGTTCGAACCGGTGTACGCGAAGTCGGTATAGATGCCCCAGCCTCCGCGCACGACGTCGCGCGCGTCGCCCCGCACGTCGTACGCAAACCCGAAGCGCGGCTGAATGTTGTTCTTGTCCGTTCGGGGAGACTTCCCGAAATCCTCGAGCGGTGTGCCCGCGAAGCGGCCCGCCGCGCCCGCGGCCTGCATGACCTTGAAATTCGGATTGTTGTCCTGATTGAGCGGCATGTTGGTGACGTAGTCCCAGCGCACGCCGAGGTTGAACGTCAGCCGGTTCGTCGCCCGCCAGTCGTCCTGCAGGAACACGGAGTAGAAGTCCAGCGGAATGTTGACCTGCGCCGCGCCGCCAATCACCTGCACCTGCTGCACGGGTCCGTTCACATCGTTGGCGCCCATCGTATAGAAGCCGCTGGTGCCGGACATCGTGCTGATGAAGAGATGCGGCTCGTGGACCCAGTTCCCGCCTGCCTTGAAGTTGTGCGCCAGCCCGCCGAAACCCGTCGCGGTCCAGCTGATGTCGTCGCGCAATTGCCACTTGTCCTGTTCCGTCGTCTGCGGCGCGTTCGGATTCGCGCCGGCCGTGACGGCGTTCGGGAACGTCAGGAACGGGCGCGTGGTGCTGCCCGGGATCGCGTTCCTGAAGTCGGCGAACTGGAAGATGAACTCGTTGAGTGTCGTGCCTCCGATAACCCAGTTGTCGTTGGCATTCACCGAGTTGAACGTGTTTTTACTGGCCGACCAGGTCGACGGCGCCGCGCGCAGCGCAGGGCCGTTCGGCTGCGAGTTGGTGTCGCGGCTGTAGCGTCCAGCGAGATAGTGAGTCTGGTGCACATTGGCCGTCAGCTTCCCCGTAAACAGGTTCTCGCGAACCGGCGTCGCGAACGTGCCGTCCTCGCTCGGGAAGAGGCCGAGCGTATTGACCGTCTGCGTGGTGTCCTGCTGTGTGCGCTCGTACGCCGCGAAGTAATGAACCTTGTTCTCGACGATCGGCCCTCCGAGGCTCCCGCCGTACTGGTAGCGGCGGTAGTCCTGCTTCGGCAGGCGGTTGATCCTCTCTGTCATCGTCTGCGCGTTGAGCGCGCTGTCGCGGAACAGCGTGAACCAGCTGCCGCGGGTATTGTTCGTGCCGCTCTTCGTGACGACGTTCAGCACGCCGCCGTCGCTGCGGCCGTACTGCGCGTCGAAGCGGTGTGTGATGACGTTGAACTGCTGGATGGCTTCGAGCGGATAGAGCTGCAGCAGGCCGCCGACGGTATCGTCGTTGTTGTCGCCGCCGTCGACGACATAGTTGATGTTGCGGCCGTTGCCGCCGCTGATCTGCGGCGTGTACTGGGTGCCCTTGGTCGGATCGGAATGGAACCCGATGCCGACGCCGGGGACCGTCGCAGCCAGATTCGCGAACTGACGGCCGTTGAGCGGCAGCCGCTCGATCCGCGTCAGGTCCACCACCTGTCCGACCGACGATGACGTCGTCAGGATGGGCGGCGAGTCGCCGACGACCGTGATCGTCTCCGCGACCTGCGCGATGCGCAGCATGAGGTTGAGATTCGTCGTCTCCGAGACGTTGACCACGATGCCCTTGCGGTCCAAACTCGTGAATCCTGGAAGCTCGGTGACCACGTCATACGTGCCGACCGGCAGCGCGTTGAGGCGGTACAGGCCCTGGCCATCGCTGACGTCCACCCGGACCAGCCCGGTCGCGGTGCTCGTGGCCGTGATCGTCGCGCCGGGCACGGCAGTGTCCTGCGGGTCGATCACGCGGCCGGTAATCGTCCCGGTCGTCTGTTGCGCAAATGAAGGGCATGCGGCCAGTGTCAACGCCAGGACAGCCAGCACACGTGCAAGCGTCGCCATCAAAATCCTCCGAGAGGGTCGGCGGCGTCTGATGATTGACGCCGCGGGAATCCCGTGCGTTTTCCTTATCGGCAAACCTGGGGCAAAGTATCCAACTGGAACCTGCACAGAATTGCATATTTTCGCGTCTGAACAATCGTTAAGATACGCGCCGCCATATGAAAGGGAACGCGTGTAGGACTACGGCCTACCTATGTGGATAGCGATCGAGATCGTGTACGTGGCGGGGGTATTGGTCGGACTGCTGGCAACCGATGGCGGCCTCGCCGCGCGCGTCGGCCTGGCCCTCGCGTGGCCGCTCGGGCCGCTCGCCTTCCTCGCCACGGTGGCGGGCCTGCTGGTCGTGGCCGCGATCGCATTTCCCTTCTTTGGCGTCATCCTGGCGGCCCTGGTAGCCGCAGCCTGGCTCTCGCTCCGCTAAATGCAACCACGAAGCGCACAAAAGTCTCGAAGGTCACGAAAACAAATTGTGAGTTCGTGTTCTTCGTCGTTGTTCGTGGCCTTCGTGGTTAATCGTTTTTGCTTTCTGCGTAGTGCTGCAGCAGGAACTGCTGCGAGTCGAACGTGCCCGTCCCCGGTGCCGGCTTGGCGTAACGTCCCGTCGAATCCAGCACCATCGCCCGTTCCGTGTCCTGCAGGTACGAATGCAACACGATGTCGCGGAGGTGTTCCAGGACTTCCGTGTCGCGGATCGGCGTGAGCGTCTCCAGGCGCCGATCGAGGTTGCGCTCCATGAGGTCCGCGCTGCCGATATAGAGCTCCTCGTGCCCGCCATTGTGGAACCAGAAAATGCGCGAGTGCTCGAGAAAGCGCCCGACGATGGAGCGCACGCGGATGTTGTCGCTGACGCCGGGAATGCCAGGTCGCAGGCTGCAGATGCCACGCACGATCAGGTCGATGCTGACTCCGGCCTGCGAGGCGCGGTACAGGACGCGAATCATCTGGTCGTCGGTGATCGCGTTGACCTTGATGACAATTCGCGCGGGGCGCCCGGCCCGCGCGTGGTCAGCTTCGCGCGTGACGAGCTCGCACAGCCGGGTCCTGAGCTGCACTGGCGCGACGAGCAGTGCCCGGAACTCCTTCTGGTTCGAATATCCCGTGAGGTAGTTGAACATGTCGGAGACGTCGCTGACGATCTCCTGATCCGCGGTGAAGTATCCGAGGTCCGTGTAGACCTTCGCCGTCTCGGGGTTGTAGTTGCCGGTGCTCGTGTGCACATACCGCTGGATGCCGTCGGCTTCCTGCCGCACGATCAGGCACAGCTTCGCGTGGGTCTTCAAATCGGCAAACCCGTACACGACGTGGATGCCGTGCGATTCCAGCCGCTTCGCCCAGATGATGTTGTTCCGCTCGTCGAAGCGCGCCTTCAGCTCGACGAGCACCGCAACCTGCTTGCCGGCTTCTGCTGCCTGGATCAGCAAATTGATCAGATGCGAGTTCGCGCCGATGCGGTACAGCGTCATCTTGATTGCGATGACGTGTGGATCCTGCACCGCCGCGCGCAGAAACGTTTCGATCGACCCGAATGACTCGAACGGGTGATGGACGAGGACATCCTGGTAGCGAAGCTGGTCGAAGATGACCTCCGGATCCTCGTCGTGGCGCCACGACGTACTCGGTGAGAAGGGCGGGTACTTCAGCTCGGGGCGGTGAATCTTCGTCAACTGCAGCCAGTCGCCGAAACCGACCCGGTGCGGCGTCCTCAGGATGACATCGTCGGTGACCTCGAAGTTCTCCGCCAGGATGTTCAGCACGCGCGCGGGCATCGTGCCGTCGACTTGCAGCAGGGAGATCGCGCCGTGACGAAGCTGCTTGAGGCTCCGGTCGACCGTTTCAAGGAGGTCGTCAGCTTCGTCCTGCTCGATCGCGAGGTCCGCGTCGCGGATGACGCGGAACAGGTGGGCGCTCTTGACCTGCGTACCTGGAAACAGCTCCTGGATGTTTGCGTGGATGACGTCCTCGAGAAATACGTACGTGCACCCCGGCGTCTTGCTGACAGCCTCGGGGATCTGGATGAAACGCGGCAGCACGTCCGGCACTTTCACTCGGGCGAACTTCGTGCGGTTGCCATGGCGGACGACGACCGCGAAGTTCTTGCTGAGGTTCGAGATCAGTGGGAACGGATGGCCGGGATCGAACGCCAGCGGCGTCAGGACCGGGCAGACATCGCGCGCGAAGTACGAGCCGAGGAACTCACGAATCTCCGGGGTCCACGCGTCGGGCTCGAGAAACTCGATGTGCTCGGCCGCGAACAGCCGGCGCAACTCGCTCCAGCAGGCGGCCTGATCCTCGAGCTGTTGCCGGGCCCGCGTCCGCATGGCGTCGAGCTGTTGCTCGGTGTTGTAGCCATCGGGCGCGACGTCCTCGATCCCTTCACGCAGCGTCTTGAGCATCGTCGCGACGCGGATCATGAAGAACTCATCGAGGTTGGTACCGACAATCGCGAGGAACTTCACCCGCTCGAGAAGCGGATGCGCGGCGTCGGTCGCCTGGGCCAGCACGCGCTGATTGAATTCGAGCCAGCTCAGCTCGCGGTTGATGTAGAGCGCCGGGTTCTTGAGATCGGCGGGGTCGATCTCGGGATTGATTGGTCGGGGTGCAATGACGCGCAGGACTGGCTTTGCGCGTGTGGTGGCCGGAGTGCGTCGTTCATTACGCTGCCGCCGTTCGGCGGCGGCATTTTCGCGGGGCGAATCCATATCAACGAATCGGCTGGAAAAGGAGGCCGCGGATCATAGCAGACTGATGTGACAAGGCTGAGCTTGCCGCTTTTCCAGGTAACCTCACAGGGAACCTGTGCAGGACGGATGCCGCTTTTCGCCACCGGAATCGCTGCGTATTTCTCCCTCGACTACCGCTCTTGAGCCGCCAGTGGGCATCTCGGTGCCATACCATTCAAGGAGATGCATCGGATCAGTCCAGCCACGCTGAAGCCGGGCGTTCGCATTGAGGATCTGGCGCCCGACCAGGCGTCCACTGTTGTCATCGGGCCGGCCGACCGGGTGATTCGGGGCAAGGCGCTGATTTTCTGGGACCCGAAGCTTCCGGGAACGAAGTACGGGAAGAAGCTCGACGCAATCGATACCGATCAGATTACCCCCGCGGCCGACTGTGTCTCTGAGAGCCTGGATACGCTCGACGAGCGGTGGAAAGCCGGATCGTTCCGCTACCTGATGCCCGACTTTCGCGAGCGCGTGCATCGCGGGGAGACTTTTGTCGTCGCCGGCGATCGCTTTGCGATCGGCTCATCCCGGGAGATGAGCCCCGCGGGCCTCAAAGGCGTCGCCGAGGAAGCGGGTCTCGAGATGGTGATCGTGTGCGGCAACAACATGGGAGACATCTTCCGCCGCAATGCGCTCAACCTCGGGCTGCAGGTGGCGCAGAGCCCGGATGCGGTCGCCGACGCGAAAGACGGCGACGAGTTCGAATTCGATCCCTCGTCGCGCCGCCTGACCAACATCACGCAAGGCAAGACGTACGACCCACTGCCGCTGACGCCGAAGGAAGATGAGATCCGGCAAAGCGGCGGCATCTTCATGATGGGACGCCGCGAGTTCCGCGCATCTGTCGAACGTCGGCCGCTCGTCGAGTTCCCGGACGCGACGCTTGCGCGGACGATGACGACGACCGAGCAGATTGTCTGGGCGCACCGCGTCGACAAGACCCGTCGTGAACTGCGCCCGGGCGACACGCTCCAGGTCTACACGGATCTCCTTCCGGCGTCGGACGGCACCGCGCCCTTTGCCATTCACACGTTCAACCAGATCACTGGCGGCAACACGATCTACCCGCGGCAGGCGGCAATCGCGAACGATCACTTCGTCTTCACTGGCCGCGAAGACGATGAGCGGCAGACGGCCATCGGGCGTGCTTTTGCGAAGGAGCAGCGTCTCGAGAGGCCGTACTACGCGACACCCGGCGACGGCATCTTCCACTTCTATTTTCCCGAGCAGGGGCTCGTCGCTCCGGGTCAGTTCATACCCGGCGCCGATTCGCACAGCCGCGCCTACGGTGCATACGGCGCCGTCGGGATGGGCGTCGGATCGACAACGCTCGGGTTCGGGTGGGCCACCGGCTACGTGTACTTCACGCTGGTGCAGGCGCGCCGCGTGACGTTCAGCGGGCGGCTGCAGCCGTGGGTGAGCGGCAAGGACATCGTGCTGGAGCTGCTGCGGCGGTGGGGCGTGCAGCAGTCGCAGGGCATGTCCGTGGAGTTCGTCGACGCCAATCAGCAGCTGCCGATCGCGTATCGGAACACGATCGCAAACATGATGGCGGAGGCGGAGGCGCTCAACGGGATCTTCGCAGCCGATGACATCACGTACGCCTGGTACGAGGCGAAGGGGGTGCGCGACCTGCCGTATCCACGCATCGCCCCTGGCGCCGCCGCGCGCTTCCAGATCGACGAAGCGCTTTCACTCGCTGACGTGCAGCCGATGATCGCGAAGCCGTTCAGCCCGGGCAACGCGTATCCGGCCGAGGAGGTCGCCCGCGAGCGGATTCCGTTCGACAAGGCGTTGATCGGGTCGTGCACCAACGGTAGTTACGACGACCTGATGCAGGCGGCGCTCGTCATCTACAACGCGCGCCGGCTGGGCATTAAGAAGGCGGCACGGACCTTCATCGTGTTCCCTGGTTCAGGCGGTGTCGGCAAGCAGATTGAGCGTCCGGATTCGCGACTCGGCGGCGAGTCGATTGCGGGGGTCTTCCGGTCTGTCGGCGGCGAAATCCGCGCATCCTGGTGTGGGCCCTGCTTTGGTCAGGGGCCCGATGCGTTGACCAGCGGTGAGCGCGCGATTACGTCGTTCAACCGGAACTGGCAGAACCGCATGGGTGTGGGCGGCCAGGGTTACCTCGCCAGCCCCGCCGTAGTGGCCGCCTCAGCGCTTGCCGGCTACATGGCGCCCCCGTCCGAGCTCGGTTTGAAATGGGACCCGGAGAAGTATGGCATCTAGTAAGATTCGCGATGCCATGAAGCAGCTATTCCTCGCTCTGGCTACCGTCCTTGTCGCCACCCCGGTTGCCGCCCAGGGGCAGTCGCAGGCCCAGGAACAGGCGCAGCAACCGACGTTCCGGACCGGCGTCGAAGTCATCACGGTTGACGTCGGCGCGATCGACAGAAACGGGCAGCCGGTCACCGATCTTCACGCGCCAGAGTTCACCGTCAAGATCGATGGGCAGGTGCGGCGCGTCGTCACCGCCGACCTCGTGAAGTACCAGTACACGCCGAACGATGGACGGCAGCGCCCGCGCACCCAGAAGCAGGAATTGTTCGAGACGCTGTACACGACGAACATCACGCAGCCCGAAGGCCGCATGATCATGATCGCGGTCGATCAGATGAACATCCGGCCGGGCGCCGCGCGCCCGATTCTGGATGCCGCCGCGCGATTCCTCGACCGCCTGAATCCCGCCGACCGCGTTGCGTTCGTCTCCTATCCCGAGCCCGGCGTCACCATCGATTTCACGGGGGATCGCCAGCGCATCCGTCTGGCGATGGAGAAGGTCATCGGCACGCAGTCGCGCTTCGTCGGCCGTCGCAACATCGGTCTGATCGAAGCGATTGATATCGCCCAGAAGGGCGACGACCGGCGCCTGCTCGAAGTCGTCAACCGCGAGTGCCGGGGCCTGCTCGACATGGCGCTCGACCAGTGCCAGCGCGACATCGTTGACGAATCGAACTCGATCCTGTGGACGACCAGGCGCGATGCCGAGGCGTCGCTGCGCGGGCTGCGTCAATGGATGCAGCATCTGGGTGAGACCGAAGGACAGAAGACGCTCATCCTGCTGTCCGAGGGGCTCGTCACCGATACGCCCGCCGATCTCGAGGACGTCGTGCGCACGGCCATGCGCGGCCGAGTTTCGGTGAACGTGCTGCTCATGGACGTGCCGCGCTCGGACGCGACGCAGGGGCCGCTGCCGCCGACCTTCACCGAGGATCGCGAGCTCGAGATTCGTGGGCTGAACGATATGGCGTCGCTGACGCGCGGTTCGATCTTCCAGGTCGTCGGCACGGCGGATCGCGCCTTCGATCGCCTCGCCTCGGAAATCTCGGCGTACTACCTCCTCAGCGTCGAAGAGGCGCCGAGCGACCGCGACGGCCGGAATCACCGCATCGACGTGTCGGTGCGGCGGAGCGGCGTGACGCTGCGATCGCGCCAGGCGTTCGTGCTCGACTCGCTCTCGCGCAGCAGGACGACCCAGGAATCGCTGGTCGAGTCGCTTCGTTCGCCGCTCGGCGTGCCCGGCGTGCCGCTGCGGTTGACGACCTTCGTCTACCAGGATCCGAAAGCGTCCGGGAAGCTCCGGATCGTGATGGCGGCTGATGTGGGCCAGGCGGGAACGCCCGCCGCCGAATACACGATGGGCTACATCGTCGTCGACCGCGAAGGGCGAGTGGTCGCGTCCAACAGCGACAAGATGAAGCTCGAGCCGCTCGAAGGGCGAACGAACGCGTCGCTGTCATACCTCGGATACGCGACGCTCGAGCCCGGTATCTACGAGCTGCGGCTTGCCGCCGTTGACGCGGAGGGACGCCACGGCAGCGTGGTGCGCGAGATCAACGCGTGGAAGATGGCGGGCGAGGAGTTCACCTACGCGGATCTGGTGGTCAATCACGCGGCCACCGCCGGGAATGGATTGCGGCCGGATGTCGAGCCGCACGTCGAGCCTGACGGTCTGGCGGCGTACGTCGAGCTGTATGCCGCGTCGGCGGATACGTTCAAGGACGTCGCGGTGAATTTCGAGATTGCTGACGATCCGGACGCGCCGGCGCTGATCTCGGTTCCGGTTGACCTGAAGGCGTCCGCGCAGGACACGTGGCGCGTGGCGCAGGGCTTCATCGGTGCCGAGCCGCTTCCGGCGGGCCGCTACGTCGCACGGGCGCGCATCATGCGGGGCGAGAAGCTTGCGGGCGTTCTTGTGCGGCCGTTCATTCTCGAGGCCGCGCCTGCGTCGAAGGGCGGTCCGATTCTCATCCCGGCGGCATTCGCGCGGGTCGCCGTGTTCGACCGCAACGCCGTGCTGCAGCCGGCGCTCCTCAACAGCATGCTCGAGTCGATTGCGGCGCGGTCGCCGTCCCTGAAGAGCGCGATGACCGAGGCGCGCGCGGGCCGGTACGGTCCCGCTGCGCTCGAAGCGCTGACCGCCGGCGATCAGCAAGCGGCCGCCTTCCTGAAGGGTCTGGAATTGTACGCGAAGGGGGAAATTAATCCGGCGGCGACGCAGCTCTCGATTGCCGCGGGGCCGCGGCGTGAGTTTTATCCCGCCGCATTCCTGCTCGGCGCGTGCTTCGCCGCCGGCGGTCGCGATCGCGAGGCCGCTGGTATCTGGCAGCTCGCGCTTGGCACCGAGCAGCGCCCACAGGTGGCGTACACGCTGCTGGCGGACGCGCGGATGCGCGAGGGGCAGCCCGCGGCCGTCATCGCCATCCTGAAGCCCGCATACGCGGAGCGCCCCGCAGACGATGATCTCGGCAAGCGTCTGGCGATCGCCTATCTGATGACCGGAGCGTACGGCGATGCGCTTCCGATCCTCGATGTCTACCTCACGCGTCACGCCACTGATCCGGACGCGCTTTTTGCCGCCGTACTGTCGCATTACCAGGTTGCGACAAGCGGCGGCGCGGAGCTATCGACGGCCGATCGCGCGAAGGTCGCGAAATACGCGAGGGCGTACAAGGGTCCGCAACAAGCACTGCTCGCGAAGTACCTGTCATCAATGGGCGTCAACCGGTAAACCGAACCGGACGACACGTAGAGGCCGACCTTTAGGTCGGCCTGACGCGTCCGGCGCGGGCATGTCGTCCCGCGGCCTCCCGCTACGCACGCCGGAAATCGCTCTCGCTTCGATCCCCTTCCGCCCCTCGCGTCGACTATGTGCTGATTCGCAGCGACATCCGTCACGCGGCACCAAACGCCACAGCTAGCTCCTGCAACTCGGAACCGCAGAGGGGACGATCAAGAACCACGCGTCGAGCATCCTGTCGAAGCTCGGCGTCCGCGACCGGACGCGCGCGGTTCTCAAGGCCCTCGAGCGGGGATATATATGATTAATCAAGGCCCAAGGCCCAAGGCCCAAGCCCAATGCTCAACGCCCAACGCCAAACGGAGAGTGTCCAATGCCCAACGTTGAGCATTGAGCTTTGAGCATTGATGACGTTTCTTCACGGCTGCAACTACCCCTGGTCGACTGACGGACGCACGGTTTTCTACGGCCTCGACTTCGGCGCCAACGTGTGGGGATCACATCTGGGCG
>Ga0105340_1000309_pt1 | contig 24001 bp, 20 predicted proteins | sample EasRivMeERMLT700_FD_89676 | JGI IMG/M metagenome (GOLD analysis project Ga0105340, IMG submission 89676) | Soil microbial communities from meander-bound floodplain in the East River, Colorado, USA - East River MetaG ERMLT700 | ecosystem: Environmental > Terrestrial > Soil > Floodplain | place...
ACGAAACAGCCCGACGTTCCCATTTCAAGACCCGCCGTCGCCAGCTCCACGAACTCGGACTCTTCACGAGCCGCATGCGTTCCTGTATCCCACCATAGGATCAAAGGTGCGCTGTCGAACTAGTTGATATTACTGACAAGCTGCAAGCCACGACCTCTCTGATAGCTGGGTACGAGAAGAGTTTGGTTCAGCGGCCAAGTTCGCAGGGACTCTTGCTCAATCTCGAATCACTCGACAAACGACGACGAATGCTCCAAGGAAACTTCGATGAAGCAGCCGCCCATGTCGGTATCGACGTGTGCAGTTATAGGTTTATCCCAGAAAGCGGAGCGCCAAAACTTGCAGGCATTACAAGCACACTTGGCGATTATCAACTGCTCGTGTCGAGATTTTACGACGCCGTAAAAAACGGCCCGAAGCGCGGCGGCGGGCTCGGCGCAGATGTGATTGCGGCAACTGCTTTTGAGTTCGGCTACACGTTTCCCGGTTCGGTCGGATTTGTTTTTACGATCCCGAATGAGCGACTGCTATTGATAGAATCAGAGCTGGACATGAGCATCCGACTGATTTTCGAGGCATCCAAAGCGAAGACGCCTAATGATGTCTTAGGCTATTCTCGCAAGCTCGGACCAGCGCCAATTCGCGCTTTATACAAATGGGTGAACAGTCACGCAAGAGCGTTGCTGAGTGTCGATATTCAATGGCGACGTGGCAACGAAGTTCGGAGCAATGTTCTTTTGGAGTGGCAGGAATTTGATCGGCTTGAAAGGACTCTTTCGCAAACCAGCGAGAGCACGAAAACGACTCTGACAATGCCAGGCACCCTATTCGGCGTCGATCTTTCCCCTAGAACGTTCCACTTTCGACCGGATGGAGATGCTGCCGATATTCGCGGGTCAGTAATCGAGGCTGTCACGTCTGAGATGGAAGCGGCTTTCCTAGACAAGCGGTGCATCGCCACGATTGAGCAGACCACAACGATCTTGTTTTCCACGGAAGAGCCGAGAACGACTTACACTCTCCTAAATCTTGGCCAGGTTGGTCAGTAGGCTATTTTTTCTTTGTTCGCCGTTCTTGCTCGGCAGCTTCCCTTCTCGCGGCCTGAATGAGCCTTTCTCGCACCCATGCCGATAGATCAAGTCCGCATTGCTCGGCAGCATCCATGAAACCCTCATATTCACGGATTTTCAGGCGCACCTGCAAGAGCTTGTCCCGCGCCTCGCCTTCATTTTTTGTTGGTCTAGCCATGCCGATATTGTAACGACAAAAACTTGACGAGTCAATCCGTTTTTCTACTTGACTCGTAATGTTGTTGTACTTACAATAACCACAGACGAAAAACCCCTGAATTCGTTGACGCGAACCCAGGGGCCAATCGCAACCAGGCGGTTAGGCCAGATTGAGACGTAGAGAACCTTATTCTACGCCGAACCGCCAAAACGAGAAAGAGCGGTTCGGTATGTTGTGTCACCTTTGTCAAAATGAGGCTCAGAAGTCCGGTCGAAATCGGACGGGCTCCCAGCGGTATTTCTGTGTCGAATGTCGGCGCTACTTCACCGACGAATCAACGCGGGCTCAAGATCGTCGGTGCGTCGCGCCCGAGACGATGACGATGATTCTTCGCCTTCTCTTGGAAGGGAACAGTATCCGCGCGCTGGAGCGGACGTTTCACGTTCACCGCGATACGATCATCGCGAACATGGTCGAAGCCGGCGAACATTGTCAAGCGTTCCTTGAATCGAAAATCGTCGGCGTCCCTGTCGATGACGTTCAGGTCGATGAGATTTGGGGGTTCGTGGCCATGAAGGAAAAGACTCGCGTTCATCTGAATCGCGCGGAGTCATACGGCGATGTTTGGTGTTTCACCGGGATTGAGCGGACCACGAAATTGATCTTGACCCATCACGTCGGAAAGCGGACGCCGACCGATACGAGAATCTTCGCTGAGAAACTTTACCGCGCCACAAGCGGACGTTTCCAGTTGACCACGGACGGCTATCGACCCTACCTCACGGCGATCCCGGCGATTCTCGGAACCCGCGTCGATTACGCTTCGCTCGTCAAGGTATACGGGAACGCGCCGGAAGAGCGCGGCTACTCACCTGGGAAGGTAATCGACATCACTGAGACGGTACACCTGGGGAACCCCGACGAGGACTTGATTTGTACGTCCCATGTCGAGCGGTCAAACAAGACGCTCCGAATGGGGATTCGTCGCTTGACGCGCCTGACGGACGCTCACTCAAAGAAATGGGAGAACCACGAAGCCGCCATGGCGCTGTTCTTCGCCTACTACAACTTCGCCCGCGTTCATGGGACGATCAAGATGACACCGGCGCAAGCGGCAGGGTTGACGACGGAAACCTGGAGCTTGGAAAGATTGCTTGCGGAAGCAAGTCGGATGTAGTAAAACGCGGCGAAGGTCGTTGAAACCGTGGTATAGTGCGCGGCCCGTGATACGGCGCAGGAATACGTGAATGGATGAGCTTCGCAGTGGGCTTGGGGGCAACACCCCGCGCGGGGGGCCGCTGCCCGAAGGCTGGCTTACCCTCCACGAGCTAGCCGAACTTCTCCGGCGTGCCGGCCGGGCTGCTGGCTTCGTCGTCGAGAGCGAGTACAAGGTCTGTCCGTCCAGCGAGGGGAAGGGGAAGATCGACTGGGTGTGGCTGTCGGCGATCTCCCTCAAGCCTGTCGTCGCGATCGAAATCGAAGGTCGGGATGTGAGCCCCAAGAGCCTGGCTGCGGATGTCGGCAAGTTCCGCGAGTGTGCTGCCGTGCTCAGTGTGGTGGCGCTGTTTCAAATTGACCACAACCGGACCCCAAAGAGGGTGCCGCCACGCGGTCTTTCGCCTCGCGCGTGGGTCCAGCAATTTGTCGGCGCATTTCCGGTCGAGACTATTCTCGACGAGGAGTTGATGGCCGTGGGCGGGATTGAGCGGTTGCAAGCGCGGGCTCTGGAGTTGGACCAACCTGCGCGAAACTAGGACACTACCAAAAAACGCGTTTTCTTTCGTGTCTTTCGTGCTACTAACCAGCCAAATCTTCACACGGTGGCAAAATTCTTAGCCACGGATTAACACGGATTGAACACGGATAAGATAGCACCCAAGAACCAAATTGCATTTGCATTTATCCGTGTCCATCCGTGTTCATCTGTGGCTAAATTCGCTGTGCGTCATACTCGGTTGCGGCTTGGCCGCGCCGTGTTTTTCGTGGTTGGTATTACTTGACGGATTCCTTCAAGGCCTTGAGGGCCAGCACTTTGACGATCGTGCGGCGCGGCTTCGCCTTGATGGTCATCGGCTCGCCTGTCTTGGGATTGCGGCCCTGGCGTTCCGGCGAGGGTTCCTTGATGACTTTCTTGACCTTCATCATGCCCGGGAAGACGAAGAGACCGGGGCCCTTTTTGCCGATCTGCGTCTTGATGAAGTCCGACAGCGTGTCCATGAATGCCCCGACCTGTTTCTTGGTCATGCCGGTCTTTTCGGCGAGGGCTGCATAGACTTCGGTCTTCGTGGCCGCCTTGGGTTTGCTGTTCGCCATGGATGCTCCTTCATGGGGGTAAAAGGTAGATTGCACAATTTCGATGTTTGAATTGGATCAAACTAGGCGTCCGGCGCGTGCTTGTCAATTCAAAATATCGAAAAATTGCCGGTTTTTTCGCGGTTTTTGCAGCTGCCCATGGCCGCTTGCGGCTTCGCGTTCGCGCGGCGCCGCGCGAACGCGAAGCCGCAAGCGGCAAATGCTAACCGATCCAACTGGCGTCCGTTGGCTGGTAGCTCACCAGTTCGGCCGGCGTGAACCATAGGGAAATCTCCGCAGTCGCGTTTTCCGGGCTATCGCTGCCGTGGATGAGATTGTTCTGCACGCTGATGCCGAAGTCGCCGCGGATGGTGCCGGGGGGCGACTTGGCGCCGTCGGTCTTGCCCATCATTTCGCGCACGACCGTGACCGCTTCGCGTCCTTCCCAGACGATCGCGACGGTTGGCCCACTCGTCAGGAAGCTCAAGAGCGAATCGTAAAACGGCTTGCCCTTGTGGACGGCGTAGTGCTTCTCTGCCAGATCGCGGCTCGCTTGCAGGAACTTCATGGCGACGAGCCGCAGTCCCTTTTGTTCGAAGCGCTGGATAAGCGTGCCAATGAGGCGGCGCTGGACGCAATCGGGTTTGAGCAATACCAACGTGCGCTGCATGTATCATTCTCCCGTATCTTCGGCGAGCCACGGGGTTTATCCCCGTGGAATGGATTTCCTTTCCAAGGGGATAAACCCCGTGGCTCGCTTATCTTACAAAGGTGTTCACCTTCGCCAAAAACGCCGCGTTGTTTTCATATCGCGCAAGCTGCTGCACCAGCGATTCCATCGCCTGCTGTGGATTCAGTTCCATCAAGCTGCGGCGCAACAACGTCACCTGTGGCAACTCCTCCTTGGAGAACAACCGCTCTTCCTTGCGCGTGCCCGATTGTGCGATATCGATGGCGGGATAAATACGGCGATCCGCGAGCTTGCGGTCGAGCACCAGCTCCATGTTGCCGGTGCCTTTGAATTCTTGAAAGATGACGTCGTCCATGCGCGAATTGGTTTCAATGAGCGCAGTGCCCATGACGGTCAGCGACCCGCCTTCTTCGAAGACGCGGGCGGTGCCGAAGAGGCGTTTGGGAATTTCCAGGGCGCGGACATCGACGCCGCCGGACATGGTGCGGCCGCCGCCGCCCATGTTCTTGTTGTAAGCGCGTGCCAGCCGCGTGAGGCTGTCGAACAATACGAACACGTCTTTGCCGGCTTCGACGAGTCGCCGGGCCCGTTCGAGCACCAGCTCCGCCAAACGCGCATGTTCGCGGCTATCGTGGTCGGAACTCGACGCGATGACTTCGCCCTCGATCGTGCGGCGCATCTCCGTCACTTCTTCGGGCCGCTCGTCGATCAAGAGCATGATGATCTTCATTTCCTTGTGATTCTTCGCCACGGCCTGAGCGAGATGCTGCAACAAAATCGTCTTGCCCGTCCTTGGCGGCGCCACGATCAAGCCGCGCTGGCCCTTGCCGATCGGCGTCAACAGGTCCATCACGCGCGTCGTCAGCGGCTCCTTGCCGAACTCCAGGCGAATGCGTTCATGCGGGTCGATCGGCGTCAATTCGTCGAAGGCGCGGCGCGCGTATTTCTCGGGCGGCGATCCCTCAATCGTCACCACTTCCTTCAAGCGTGGCCCCGAACCGCGCGGGTTCGGCTCCGTCGGGCCGGCGACTTCCATGCCGACGCGCAGCTTGTGCTTTTGAATCAAACGCTGATCGACGAACGCGTCGGCCGATTGGGCGGCGTAGTTTTTCGTGGGATTGCGCAGAAAGCCGTAGCCCTTCTGGTGCAATTCGAGGATGCCTTGAACGGGAGTCATGTTGGGTCCATCGATTTGCCGCTTGCGGCATCGCGTTCGCGCGACTTGACACGAACGCGATGCCGCAAACGGCTAAACCTTGCGGTGCTGAGTGGATGCTTCAAACGTTCCGTCCGGCAGCGGGACGAGTTGATAGTCGCCGAACAGATTGGGCGCTTCCTTTTGCATCAGCTTGAGCACGGCGATCGCGAGCTTGCGAATCTCCGTCTCGGCGTGACGATTGCCGCGCAGCTCGATGAAGTGCCGCAAGGCGCGGGCATTGGCGGTCACGAAAATCTTCGTCTCGGTCGCGTTCGGCAATACGCTGCGAGCGGCCTGGCGGGCGAGCTTGCGGCGAAGCGTCTTGTCCGGCTCCGCTTCGAATGCCTTGAGCAATTTCTCGGTGAGCTTCATGTACGCTTGATGCGTATGTGCGATCGTGTCGAGCCAGAGCCGATGCAATTCCGGATCGTCGGCGATGCAATCGGGCTCGACGTATTCGGCGATCGATTCATCGACGTAACGCTGACTTAACTGACTATATCCGAAACCGGCGCGATGTCGAATCAATTCATGCGTCAAAGAGCGAGAAACACCCGTGAAAACCAGGTTCCACACGGCGTGTTCGAGCACGGAACCGTGGCCGACTTCGAGGATGTGGCCGATGTACGCCTGATTGCCGCCGGGCCGCGGTTTGGCGAACGACATGTAACAAATGCGTCCCGCGGTTTCAACCAGGTGCTCGCCGGCGACTTCGGTGTCGGTTTGCCAGGTGACGCCGTGATCCGCGAGGAAGCGATCGATCTCCGTGTCATTGACCGTTTGCCGGCCCATGACGTACACCGCCGGCTCGCGAAGGATTTTGATGTCGGTATTGGGATCGGCCATGATAATCCGTTATGGAGAGGAATCCTGACTCAAGTGTTGCCGTTATTTTATCAGTTCGCGAGCATTTTTCGCCGTGAAATCCTTGGAGTTCGGCGGTTTGACGCCGCTTTCTTTTTTTTCTTTTGCACGCGCGATTGCGACGCCAAAGAAAGAAAGAAGGAAAGCGGCGTCAAACCGCCGCACTCCAAAGCGCTTTTTTTTCGTCTTTTTTTTTCCGGCTGTTGGCCAACTCGCCTTCGCTTTCCGGATTTGACTCCTCAGGCGAAAAGCGTGTGCAAGTTCGCCGAGTTTGAGTCAATTGTTACACCAAAGGAGATCCAGCATGTTAACCAGCAAGGCCAAGGCCGTTTGGCGCGCCGTTCTTTTGACGGCGGGAGCGGCCGTGTTTTCGTTCGTGGCGATGAGCCAGGCGTCGTCGCAGCAAGGCGACGACAAGGACGACGTGCCGCCGCCGCCGTGCCAGACGTTCGTCGGCGCCCTCGAAGGCGGACCGGCAAGTGCTCGCATCGGCATCGTCACGGAGAAGGGCAATTTCCTGCTCTACATGTGCAGCCAGGAGCAGAAGTTCAACGAATCGTTTTCGCGCTGGCTGCGCGGCAAGATCGGCGATGGCGGAGCGATCGAAGCGACGAGCCCGGATGGCGTCAAGGTCACGGCATCCGTGAAGGGCGACACCGTGGAAGGCGAGGTCAGCGGCCCCGGTGGGCAGGCGCTCAAATTCGCCGCGAAAAAGGTCGCGGCGTGCATGAATGCCGGCCTTTATCGCGCCACCGACAAGGTCGATGGCGATGACATGGTTGCCGGCTGGATCGTCGATACCAAGGACGCGGTCGCCGGCTCGGTGCAGAACAAGAAGAAAAACCAGGTGCAGCCGGCGCCCAAGCTCGGCGCGCTCAACAACAACCTCGCCGCCCCCGGTGGTAACGTGAACGCAGAAAAAGTCTCCTCCGCGCTCAAGGCTGGCGACGGCACCAAGGGCAAGAATCCGCTTGGCAAGATCGATCCCGCCACGCGAGCCGAGAATTTGCAGGACCTGTCGGCCCGCTTCCAGGGCAAAAACGGCAGCCCGCTGCAAGCCGCGTTCATCAACGTACTGCGTCGTGCCCAGGCCGGCGCCAAGGGGACCGACCCGCTCGATTCGAAGCTGCTCAGCATCGCCGCGAAGATCAATTCGAAGACGGCCAAGCAGTACCTTGACGGCTGGGACCGCCTGCCCGCAAACCTTCGCAGCCGACTGCTCGGCAAATCCGCCGACCTGGCGGGCGGCAAAACGTCGCTGAACACCGCGAATCTGGCGGCGATCTCCGCTTCGCTGCCGAAAAAAGGCGGGACGTCGCCGCAGCCGGCCAAGGGCTCGGTGAAGTCGGTGCAAATCCGCCAGCTCGTCAGCGTCGATGAGACGAATCCGGAATTCGTCGGCTCCGATGAAATCTTCGTGATCTACACCGCGATTCAAGGCCAGACCGTGTTTGATCCGGTCAAGACGAAGATCTACACGGGCCTCGACACCGGCAAGACCGCTCAGTTCACGGGCGCCGACGTCACCGTGTTCCCGCCGCCGGGCAAGCAGCCGGGCCAGGGGGACGTCGAAATCGCCGCGTCGATTTTCGAGGACGACTCCGCGGATCAGGCCGTGATTGCCGAACTGCTCAAGGGCGCGACCGAAGTCGCCGTCGAAATACTCAAGGCGGCCGGCAAGGACGGCGCGGTCGATGTGACCAAGTCGCTCGGCGATTTCTTCGATTCCGTCGTCGCCGCGTTTCCGTCCACGCAGTTCCTCGGCAGCGACGCGATCGTCGTGCGGCCCAATGGCCAAATCACGTCGGTCGGCGGTCAAGCGAAGACGCAGATGACGGTGCAACGATTCCGCAACAACGGCAATCGTCTGTTTCGTTATGATTTGAAGAACATCCAGGTGTTCCAATAAGGTCAATTGACGCGACCCTCTCCCTCTGTTTTCGGAGGGAGAAGCGTCGCATCAACCGTAGGGTGGGCCGAGTCTTCGAGGCCCACCGCGAGCGCGCAAATCGCTCCGGTGGGTCTCGAAGACTCGGCCCACCCTACGAGTTGTATCCTTGTTTACGAGGTTTTGTACATCGTTGCTCCCGTCACGTACTCCAGAAACTTGCGAGCGCAACGATCGAGATTGGCCTCAGTTCCGCCGCCCTTAAGGTACGAGCACATTTCGTAGGCGACGTAGCCTTGATAGCCGGCCTTCTCGAGCGTGCGAAAGTACGCGCCGTAATCGATGAAACCCTCGCCCATCGGCACGGCGCGGATCGAATCGGTTTCACGCGTGTAATTGACGAGCGCCGGCTCGTAGCGAAAGCGCGGACGGCGAACGTAGTCGGCGACCGTCGTGTGCGCGATGTACGGCGCCATCTTCAACACCGCGGCTTCCAGGTCCATGCCGTGCAGGGCAGGGGCCCAGGCATCGAACATTGCCTTGCAATTCGGCTCGTTGATCTCTTCGAGCAGGTCGTACATCGTCTCGAAATGCACGGCCGTGTCGTGATGATTTTGCACGCCGACCGTGACGCCGAAGCGGGCGGCTTGCTGAGCGCATTCTTTAAGGCTGGCGACGGTAGAGGTCCATTGCTGATCGTATGAATTGCGTTGATCATCATAGCTAGTGAAGATGCGGATCAATGAGCAATCGAGTGATTGTGCGAGCCGGGCCAGTTCGCGGACGTAGAGGATTTGCATCTCGCGCATGGGAATGTCGGGGCGTTCGCTGCCGAGGGTGAAGTCGTTGTAGCCGGCGAGGCAGACGACTTTGAGCGACAAATCGCGAATCAGGCCGCGCAGCTCTTCGCAGGTCTTCGCGTCGCAATCGAGGACGGACAGGTGCGGCCGTTTCGCCATCAGCATGACGCCGTCGAATCCTAACGACTTGGCTTTGCGCAGGAACTCCGGCAGGCTCAGGCGAGCCTGGCCCGTCCAGACGCCGGCGTAGCTGACGGAGTGCAGGGCAGTCTTGAATGGCATGAATCCTCCTCGGCGTTCTCTGCGTCTCTGCGTTTCAATTATTGGGAAGTGCGGACGTAGCCAATTTATTGAAACGCAGAGGCGCAGAGAACGCGGAGGGGCGGGGGGAGAATCATTGTCGCACCAGGAATTCGCGCGTGTTCATGAAGGCCCACAAGACGTCGTTCCACGCGGTGCGGCGATCGGCGGCTTTGCCGAGGTGCGTCGTGATCGTCTGCACTTCCTTCTCGGTCGGCAGACGCGCGTACGACGCCAGGTACAGGTCCTCGATCATTTCCTTGTCGCTTCGCTTTTGCGCGAGCAGTCGGCCGATGCGATTGCTGGGGTGCGTCGTCGTTTTCATGATCACGTCGGTGTTGAGGACGTGGATCGTGGTTGGATTGCCGGCCTCGCCCGACTCAAAATCGCATTCGGACAGACGCGGCGGTCTATTGAAAAAGAACAGCCTGGCTTGCGTTTCCAGGACGTGAACGGCCTTGGTGCCGGCCGGCATGTCGTCAATTACGGGTGGAATCTCCGTCAACTGGGCCAGCACGTCCAGGAGCAACCGGCCGTCGAGATGGCGCGGATAGGCGTGCGAATGAAATCGGTCGTCGTCCTGGTTGTGTTGGTTGGTCTTTGAGGAAAGCTGATACGTCCGCGAATTCATGATGCCGCGGATCGTTTGCTTCATATCGAACCGTTCGGCGACAAGGCCCTTTGCCAGGGCGTCGAGCAGGGCTTCGTTGGCGATGAACGGCGTTTCGTGAAGCGTGTTCGGCGCATCCGCAAAGCCCTTGCCGATCAGGCGAAGCCAGATGCGATTGACCATTGTGCGGGCGAAGTAGGGGTTCTTTGGTGAAGTCAGCCAGTCCGCGAGGGCATCACGGCGATCCTGGCCGCTCTTGAGTTTCACATCGACGCCATCGAGAAATCGAGGCGGGACCGGGTTTCGCGTGACGGGATGAAGCATGTCGCGCGTGCGGTCTATCAGATAAATGTCGTAACTGCCGAGGCCGACGCCGACTCTTTTGCTTGTGATCTGGACGAAGAATGGCAAGAAATGGACGCGGTCTTCCGGCATCCAGCGAGCGCGGAAGTGCGGATGGCATTGCACACAGGAGAGGCGCAAGCCGAGAAAGGCCTCCGCGGTGCGGTCGGCCAAATAGCGAGAGTCGCTGGTGTCATTGTAAAAGCTGCGCGGTCCCCGACCGGTCGGTATTTCGACGCCCATGACGAGATCGCGCGTCAGCCGGTCGATCGGCGTGTTTCTTTTCACGTGGTCGCGAAACCACGCCAATAATATGGCGCTGTCCTTCGTTTCGAGCCGCCAGTTGATGTTGAGCGCGTCATTCCAGTAATGCGCCCAGTTGTCGGCGTACTCGGGGCGGTCGAGCAAGTCGTCGATCAGCTTTTGCCGTTTCAGCGGATGCCGATCGTTCATGAAGCTGTGAACTTCGTGCGGGGCGGGGAGCATACCGCAAACGTCGAGGTAGGCGCGGCGCAGATATAGGTGGTCCTCGCATAAATCAGAGGGCGGAATGTGCAGGCGCTTCAAATTTAAGAAAACGAGGTGATCGATCAGATTATTGATCGGCGGGTTGGGCCAAACGTAACCCGGCTTTGGATCGGCGTACGCGAGTTTGACTTGCGCGTGAATGCGATAGTGGCACAAGATGGCGACTTCGCCTGCTTTCAGGAAACGCACCTTGCCGGTGGGCTGGACGGTGGCGACCTCGGAATCGCTGCTGGTGAACTTCGTGAGCCGCGTTACATCGCTTTGGGCGCCATCGCTGAAATGGGCGATCACGGAAAGCTGTTGCGAGTCGGCGGGCGCGTGCAAGATGCGATCGGCCGGATGGATTTCGAGCCGCGCGACGGCCGGCGTGTCGGCGTACGCACTTGGCGCGACGGTGAGAATGCTCACGAGAATAAGGAAGCGTCGCAACGGCCACCCCCCCTTTTGCTCAACTTGGCGGCTTCACTATAACCGAGGGTCGGACGAATCACAAATGATTCTCGTGGGCGAGTTTCACTCTCCGCGTCCTCTGTGTCTTTGCGTTTCATCCTGCATACTTTGAAATGCAGAGACGCAGAGGGCGCGGAGAATACCAGCGAAAGCGTGCTGTTCCCGTGTTTTTCCACGTAGAAACGCTGTCGGGGGGTTCCTGAAATCCTGCGCCAAATCCAAAAAAAATCACGCGATAATTTGACTGTGCCGATTGTGCAACCTACGTTTCATTGTCAAGCGAGTCACATAACGAATGCGGCAACCTGAACAGCGCAAGGCAGTTGCGAAATTCGCTATGTGAACTTTCCTCACGATCCTCGATAAAGGCAAAACCGCCGCGAGGCGGTGACGCAAAGCTATGGGCCTGGTGTTCCAGGTCGCCAAGCTGCCGAAAGGGTGTCTGGTTTCCGAGCGTTTCGCTTCGTCAATCAGCTCCGCAATCATACGAGGACGAGGTCAGCGGAATAGGGCATGCCCACGTGGGGCCGGAAAACCGAGAAAGGGGAATTATCATGCGGAAGTGGTGTGAAGCCGTCGTCCAGTTCATCGAAAAGGAAGACGGTCCGACCGCCGTCGAGTACGCGGTCATGTTGGCTTTGATCATCGTGGTTTGCCTCGGCGCGATCACGACTCTTGGCCAAAATGCCAACGCTACGTTTCAAAACGTGGCGCTCAACGGCGCCATCGCGTCGTCGGCGTCTTCGTAATGCGGGTTGCGCGGAGAAGTCTCCGTCGCGAACCAATCGTCCTCTCCCCTTAATTTTGTATCTCCTCTGATCGCGCGTTGCGGTCAGTTGTTAAATGGGAAACCTGACCGCATCGAACCCAGATTCATGCATCAGGGATTTTTGAAGTGGACACGGGTAACAGAGAAAGGACCCAATCATGCGTAAGTTCACCGAAGCAGTCGTTAATTTCATGAAACGCGAAGACGGCCCGACGGCGGTCGAGTACGCGGTCATGTTGGCCCTGATCATCGTGGTTTGCCTCGCGGCCATCACGACCCTCGGCCAGAATGCCAATGCAACGTTCGGCACGGTCGGCACGAAGATCGGCTCGGCCTCGAGCTGAACCATCGACACCGCGGGCGGTTTAGCTTGACGCTAGGCCGCCATCGGCATCGAAAGTGGCCCTTGGCACAACGACGAGCCGCGGAGCTTAGGGGCTGCGCGGCTCGTTTGCTGTTGCCCGGAATAAGGAAAAATCCCCATGTTCGAGAAGCCTTTGTTGAGTGTGGAAAACTGGCCTATCGTCGTGATCTCGATCGGCATGCTCGCCGCCGCGATCATCGACTGGTGGAAGTTCAAGGTGCCCAACAAGCTGACCTTCCCGCTCATCCTGACGGGCTGGGCGCTTGGCCTGGCCAACACGTTCGGCCTGGGCGCGGGCGAAGGGGGCATCGGCTCCGCCTTGCTCGGCACCGTCCTCGGTTGCGCTCTGTTGATTCCCGTCTACGCCATCGGCGGCATGGGCGCGGGCGATGTCAAAATGACCATGGGCTTCGGCTCGTGGATCGGCGCGTTTTATGGCGTCAATACCGGCGCTGAATACGACGCCACCTCCATTATCTTTTGGGCGTTCTGCTGGGGCGTTCTGGTCGGCGGAGTCATCGGTTTAGGCATGATTCTGGCCCGCGGCCAATTCCGTCAAAATGCTCAGCACCTCCGCGAAATCTTGGGCGACATGTTCAAGTCGTCCGGCATCGGCGAAATCGCGGACAAGGCCAACAACCGCCGGCCGCGCTGGCATCGGTTGCCTTATGGCGTTCCGTTGTGCATCGGGTTCCTTGGCTATCTGGCGTATATTCACAACTTCAATTTTTGAGGTTGTGTTTGCTTGCATTTCGCGCTCGCAGGCGTCCTGCAATCGCTAAACGCAAAGCAGCAATGTTGCCCGGATTCGTCAGTTTGCCAGGTTGGCCGGCACGGTCGGCACAACCATTGCGACCGCAATAACCGTAAAAGTTGAAGTTGCCCGCCTCTCCGTGTCGAAAAGAAATGCGGAGAGATGGGCATCGTCCCTGGAAACAAACGATTCCATTTCCCCAACGCAACCTGAGGTATGCACCATGAAACCGAAAACCATGATTCTGATGGCGCTGGCCATCGTCTGCGGACTGGGCGCCAGCTACATGACCAGCCGACTGTTGGCTGAACGTTCAATCTCGGAAGAAGAAAAAGTCAAAGTGCTCGTTTGCAAACGAGCTTTAAGTGTTGGCGAACGCCTGGCAAAACCGGAAGAGATCTTCGAATACAAGGAAGTCACCAGGGAAAACGAACCGCCCGATGCGATCAAAGACATCGAGGCGCTCAAGAACAAGACGATGAAGCAGAGCCGCAACAAGGGCGACCATGTCACGCTGGCGAATCTGCTCGTCGAAGGGGGCCTGGATATCCCGGAAGGACACCAGGCGGTTGGCTTGCCGGTCAACCTCGCGACCACGGCTCACGGCCTGGCGTCGCTGCCCGGCTCGCGCGTTGACCTGATCCTCACCGTGCGTCAAGGTCAGGGTGGTGCGTCGGATGTGATCGCCTTGACCGTGCTTGAAAATGTTCTCGTGCTGGCGGCCGACGCCCGTACGAATCGCGAAGGCGAAATCATTGCTCCGGCGTCCGTCGTGACCTTTGCACTCAAGGAAAAGGAAAAGCTGACGATGATCGCGGCCAAGGACATGGGTGTTCTGAGTCTGTCGTTGCGTAAGTTCCATGACGACACCAAGGGCGAAATCACGCGGATCTCGGGCGCGGAAATTCTGAAGAAGAACAAGAAGGAAGAGGCGCCGGCTATCGCTCACGCGCCGCCGGTCGTGAAGGACCCGCCGTCCGCGCAGAAGACGGAAACGGTCGAAGCGCCGCCCGTTCCCGCGGAGAAGTTTTCGCTGAACACGCTGACGATTGTCAGCGGCGAGCGGATTCAAGCGACGACGCTGAAGCGCTATGAGAACGGCGACGTGGAAGATGTGAGCGCCAATCCGCATCAACCGGCGCCGCGCCCCCGGACGACGACGCAACCGACGCCGCCGCGCGGGTCGCCGCAGTCGCCGCAAGCGCCCCGCGAGCCGTCGCGGGATTTCTAGGACTGAAAACGAAACCGCGCGGTTGGCGCTACGTGGCGCCAACCGCGAGGCTCAAGTAGGTCAGGCTTTCCAGCCTGACCGGTCAGGCTGGAATGCCTGACCTACGTTGAAAGTTGTTGTGTGGGGTGGGGCGAGTCAATCGCCCCCACCGTAACCTGGTTCGCTGGTGGGTGGCGACACTCACCCTGCATATCCCATCAAGAAGAGGTGAAAGGATGCACCGCACGTTCCGTGTGCCCCGTCTATTCGGCTGGGCGAGTTTGTTCGCTCTCCTGTCCCTGCTCATCGGCCAAGGCGCCGCCAACGCCCAATCGTTGTTGCCTGCGAGCTTCGTCCAGAATGGATCCCCAGAAATCCAACAAGTCGCCAACTCCATCACCATGGTCGTTGGCACGACGCAAATCTACATGACCGCCAACAAGGCGGATCTGAAACGCGTCGAAAATCCCAATAGCAAGGTCCTCGACGTTCGCCCCGTGCCCAAGGTGCTGAACGAAGTCCAGCTGGTCGCCTTGTCGCCCGGCCGGACGCGCGTCACCTTCACGGACGTCAAGGATCGCGTCGAATTCCTCGACGTGACCGTCATCAGCGACCGGGTCAAGGAGCTGCGCGAACTGGTCGCGCGGTCCGTCCCGACCGCGTCGGTCAACGTGACCTCGACCGACTCCGGCGCCAGCATCATCCTCACGGGGACGGTGTTGACGGTGGACGACCTGCGCACGTTGCAGCAACTGGCCGTTGCGGTCGGCGGCAACGTCGTCAACAACGTCCGCATCGGCGGCGTTCAGCAGGTCCAGCTCGAAGTCATCGTCGCGCTCGTCAACCGCTCCGAAGGCCGCAACATGGCGTTCAGTTGGAACCTGAACGGCAACAACTGGTTCCTCGCCAGCACGTTCGGCGGCCCGTTCAGCCTCGTCAACGCCTTGACGCCGTCCCCCGGCGCCTTGACGGCGACGTCCACCCCGGGCACCGGCGCCAACATCCCGTTCGGCGTGTTGAACAACAACGGCAGCTTCCTCGGCTTCTTGCAAGCGCTTCGTTCGGAAAGCTTGCTGAAGATCATGGCCGAACCGCGCGTCACGACGTTGAGCGGCCGACCCGCTTACATCGTCAGCGGTGGTGAAACGCCGATTCTCACCAGCGGCGGCACCGGCGCTCCGTCGGTCTCCTACAAGCAGTTCGGCACGGTGGTCCACGTGTTGCCGATCGTCCTTGGCAACGGCAAGATCCACCTCGAAGTGCGTCCGGAAATCAGCGAACCGGACCCGACCCTTAACGTAACCATCGCCGGCCTGACGCCTACGGTCGTCCCCGGCTTCCGCACTCGCAGTGTTCAGGCCACCGTGCAAATCGACGACGGCCAAACGCTCGCGATCGGCGGTTTGATCCAGACCAACGTCACGGGCACGATCAACCGCGTGCCGCTCCTGGGCGACTTGCCCGGCCTGGGCGTGTTCTTCTCGCAGAAGACGTATGCCGATTCGGAGCAAGAGCTGATCGTCCTGGTCACGCCGCGTCTGGTCGATGCGATCGACTGCACGAAGTTCCCGAAGTATCTGCCGGGCCGCGAAACGCGCAGCCCCGACGACTTCGAATTGTTCCTGGAAGGCATCATGGAAGCCCCGCGCGGCCCGCGTCCGGTCGTCTTCCATCCGCACCATTACAAGGCGGCGCATACCAGCGGCCCGAGCACCGGGTTGTACCCCTGCGGCGACAACGGCAACGGCAACGGCTGCTACGGCGGCCGACACACCGCCGGTTGCGCCAACGGCAACTGCGGCATCCCGGGCCAGTCGATGATGCGTCCGGCCGGCTTCACGACGCCGCCAGCGACGATGCCATCGCCGAGCTTCCCGGAAGCGATGTCCCCGGCCAATCCGAACTACCGCGTGACGCTGGAGCCGACGGACATTCCGCAAATGCTGCCGACGCGTGGCACGCCCGCCCTGGGCCCGGTGACGCCGGCGGCGCCGATGCCGTCGATGCCGCCGATGCCGTTGCCCTCGGCTCGCGAGTTCGAAAACCGCCCGTCGTTGCCGCCCGTCAACAACGGCGGAGGCTTCGGCAGCCGCTAAGCGAGTGAATTGATGTGATAATGCAAGGCTCCCAAACTGCGGTTTGGGAGCCTTTGTTCGTACCACGGCGAGCCGAGCCGCGTAAGCGGCCGGTTGAGTATCGACGAACTCAACCGGCCGCTTACGCGGCTCGGCTCGCCATGTCAAAACTTGCCGTAGAAACGAGAGATGTCGAAGAAGATTTGCCGTTCCTCGCCTTGCGCATTTCGCAACGTCAGGACATCGTACGGCTTGCCGTCAATCAGTTGCAACGATTGCATCTGAAACTGAAAGCCCGGGCAGTGCCGGGCTACCCAGGCATATTCTTCCGCAACGCTGCCGACGACGACCGCCTGCGCCGCCGACGAACCATCGCCGCCTTTGCTGCCAAATAGCCAGTTGAGCCATCCCATTCGCGACCCCCTTCCGTGCCGAGTAATTGGCGAATTCTCGCAACAATTCTCCGGCTATTCAAGTGTGTCGCATCCAAACCTTGCGAATTCTTGCGGCAATTGTGTTGACATCCCTTCACCGTCGCTTCACAATAGATCAATCTTACGAACCTACGCGCGTCTCGCGCCCTCGAAGTCTCACCCTCTCTCCAAAACACGCTCGTTGTTCTCTCGCCCATTTTTGTGGAGGACGACCGATGAAGCACTTTTTGAGTCGCAAAGCGTTCACGCTGATCGAATTGTTGGTTGTAATCGCGATCATTGCCATCTTGATCGCGCTGCTCGTGCCCGCGGTGCAAAAAGTCCGCGAAGCCGCGGCGCGCACGCAATGCATCAACAACCTCAAACAGCAAGGCCTGGCCTTGCACAACTATCACGACGCCTACAAGGTACTGCCGCCGGGCGCTCCCTCGGACATTCCGCCGTGGGCGCCGGCAGTCAACGGCGGCTGGGGCACGTCCTGGATGGTTCACATCACGCCGTACATTGATCAGGGCCAAATTTGGTCGCGCTGGAATTACACATCCTTTAGCGGGTATTCCGGGAAGTACAACCCGAACAACCGGGCTCTCGTCAACGGCCTTATCATTGCCGCATATCGTTGCCCATCAAGCAATTTTCCCGATCAACTATCACCGGTATGGGGCACCGGCAAGGCGATGATGGCGGATTACGCCGGCATTTGCGGCGCCGTCGACGGTTTGGGCGTAACGGAAACTCGCACCTGGCCCAGGCCGGGATTGCTGCCGCCAACTTCGGTCAATAGCACGGCGGCTGGCATTGTCAGTGCCGGCGGCGTCCTCTTTTCGCAAAGCCGCGTGAAAATGAACTGGCCCGACGGGACCAGCAATCAGATCATGGTCGCCGAGACGTCGGCGTGGATCACGTTCGCCGACGGCAGAAAGTTTGATCTCCGCCCCGGCGGCGACTTGGGCTTCACCGCGGGAACTTATACGACCTCGCAACCGCCGAATGGTGTAAACAACGCCACCGCAGATTTCCAAACGTACAACTGTACGACGGTCCGATATCGCATCAACCAGACCACTGGGTTCAACAGCGCCAATGTCACGATCATCGGCAGCTTCACGGCCAACAGCGCGTTCGGCGATCCCAGGGAGGGCGTCTTCATCACGCGCGGCTCCGGCAACGGCTCCAACTTCCCGATTTCGTCGCAGCATCCCGGCGGCGCCAACGTCCTCTTCGGCGACGGCACGGTCCGCTTCATGGACAACGGCATGTCCTTGCCAAACCTCGGCCGACTCGCCACCCGCGACGATGGCAACCCCGTGGAGCTGCCGCCGCAGTAATTCTTCCTCCCCTTTCCCCCGGCCTGCAACGACAGTGCGCTTTGAGTCGCAGCATGGCCGGGGGTGAGGGGAATGAAGCGGTCACGTTTGTCGAATTCCCCCTCACCCCCGGCCCCTCTCCCCCGCCGGCAATGTTGTTGCAAGCGCTCTGCTTTAACGGCGCGGGAGAGGGGAGAAATGCATCAATCCGTATTGAGGAATGCCGATGAAAAGATTCGCATACGGTTGCTTTTGTCTCGCGGCCATCGCCTTGGCCGTCGGCTGCCGCAGCGGCGAGGAGCCGACGTTTGACGTGTCCGGCGCCGTGACCCTCGACGGCGTCCCGCTCGCCGAGGGTTTCATCAACTTCGAAGCGTTCACGCCCGACGGCAAACCGCCCGGCAGCGCCCAGATCATCAAGGGAAGTTACGCCACGAAATCGCGGGCCGGCAAAAAGAAAGTCGTCATCACCGCGAACAAGCCGACGGGCGAAAAGGACTCCGGCGGCTTCGACATCATGGTGAACTACCTACCCGCGCAGTTCAACACGGAATCGACGCTTTCCGCCGAAGTCACCGCCGCCGGGCCGAATCAATTTGATTTTCCGCTGAAGAAGTGAATTCAATGTACTCATCACGCTCCGCGTGATGGTGTTTGACCCGTCTACAACAGGTCCTACCGTTTGCGATCGAACTGCCAATCATCACGCGGAGCGTGATGAGTACATTGGAATGTACTCATCACGTTCCGCGTGATGGATTTTGGTTTTGCGCCGTTACTATTGCGCCGAGAAGTCGTCGAACTGAGCCCCCTTGCTGCCCAACACGCCCACCGTGCCGGCGGCCGAGATGAACGTGTCGGTGACTGAGCCGACGAGGTTGCCGTTCAAAGACAGCGACAAGGTATTGCCGGACACGTTGAAGCGGATCACGCCCGGATTGACGCCGACGCTCTTGCTCATGAGCACCTTCCAGACGCCATTGACGCGGCGTTTGATTTGCGCCGTGTACGTGACCTTCTTGGTGACGGCGTTGTAGCCGGCGACGAGACCGCCCCAGTACGTGTTGCCGTTCGCCACGTTGTAACGCGCCAGCAGGCCGGCCGTTACGCCCTTGGCGAGGGCAGGCACGCTCGCCTGGAGCGTCACGTTGGCCTGGCTGACGCCGAAGAGCGTGAGCATGTTGCTCGCCGCCATGCCGATCAGGCCGTTGGCGGTGGGACTGAAGGCGCCTTCGTTCGAATACCACGAGCCGGGAATCGGGCCGCCGAAGAAGCCGTCCGCGAACGGCAGCGTGGTCGTGAAGAAGGTCGGGCTGAGCGCGGAGAAGTTGTCCACGGCGACCGACTTGGTCGTGTAGACGCCGACGCCGCCGGTCTTCAGGAACTTGTCCGCGGTTGCCCCGACGAGCGTGCCGCCGAGGTAGAGCTGCTGCGAATTGCCGATCGTCACGAACATCAGCGTGCCGGTGCCGCTGTTGACCTTGGTGGTGGATAAGAGCGTCCATGCCGTGCCGTACTTGCGCCAGATCTGGGCGTAGTACGCGGTCGTCCTGGTCTTGGCGTTGTAGATGGCGGCGAGGGCTCCGCGATACATGTAGCCGGTCGCGACGTTATGACGAGCGATCAAGCTCGCCGTGCCGCCCGCCGGCAGGTTGATGATATCCATCGACTGAATCATATCTGCCGCGGCAACACCGTGCAGGCTTGCAAGGTTCAATGCGTCCTGCGCGATGAGTACGCTGCCCTGCGTGCGGAAGCTGCCGGTTAGCTGATTCCACGAATCATCCAGAAGCTTGCCGTTGTCTTGCGTGAAGTCTTCGCCGAACGGCAACGTCGCCGCCGGCCGGGTGATCGCGGTGGCGACGGCGGGCTCGATGACCGTGCCGGCGCCGGAGTAGCTGCCGACCTTGCCCGCGGCCTGGAACACCGAATTCGCAACAGACAGGATTTCGACGCCGTTGACCGAGAAGGTCAGCGTGGTGCCGACGACGCTGAATGTCATCGTGCTGCCCGGCGTGAAGTTCGTCGCCGGCGCGGACGCCAGCGTGACCCAGACGTTGTTCTTGAGCAACTTGATCTGGGCTGTGTAGTTGGCGCCGTCGCGAATCACGCCGCCCCAGTATTGGTTCAAGCCATTGGTGCTGCGGCGTGCGAACAGGCCGGACATCATGCCATTGGGCACGTTGTGCACCTGAGCGGAGACCGTCACGTCGGTGAAGACGCCCGGAGCGACCTTGACCACCGCTGGCAGCGGCGGCGACGGCGGATCCCAAATACCGACCAATGGCCGGAACAGACCGTTGCCGAAGTGAACCAGGAGATCGCCGCCCAGCGGCGCCGGATTGAAGATGTGATTGAAGGCGCTGAGCGTGCCCTTGAACGGACTGCCCGGTCCAGGCGTCGCACCCGCGAAGGCCGGCGGAACTTGGGATACCAAGAAGTACCAGTCGGCCGAGGAGCCGCCGACGCCGCGCGACACCGGCAGGAATAGGCCGATGTCGGTGACGCCGTCGCGATTCATGTCGGCGGCGATTGGCCGTTCATTGATGCCCGGATACCCTCGATCGAAGTTCACAATCCGGCGACCCCCGGTCATCGGGTTGAGGTCGAACTGCCAGAGGTTGGTGTCGGGCTGATAGGCGGCGAGATCGAAATTGCCGTCGCCGTCGAAATCGCCCGCGACCGGATAGCCGCGGAATCCGTTCGAGATCACCAGCGAACTCGACGTGATATTGTTGACGTGGTGGAAATCGATGTACCAATTGCCCTGGCCGTCGAAGAGCGCAATCTGGTCCGATTCCAGGTTCGGGTTGAAGCGGTAGGCCAGAGGCAAACCATTGATCTGGCGGCCGCTGACAACGCTAATCGGACTCGATACGATGCCGCCGAAACTTAGGATCCAGCGGAATTGACCGTTGATCTTGCCATAAGCGCCGAGCTTGGAGAAGCCGTTGGCGTCCTGGCCGGCCGGTGAGAAGTTGCCGGCGAACACGGTATCGATGTAGGAGCCAAATGCGTAGCCCTTGTCGCTGTTGGTGATGTCCTTGGCGTTGACGATGTCCCAGAGGCCGTTGCCGTTGACGTCGAGCTGCTGCGTGCCGTTGCCCGCAACGCCAACGTCGGGCCGGCTGTTGACGGTGAAGCGAGCGACGAAGTTTTCGCCTGCCTTGCCGTCGCCACTTGGGAACGCCGGGTTGCCGGTCGGCTGGGCGGCGTTGCTCTCGCCGTCCAGCTTGTTTTGAGCCGGATCTCTCACGCTGTCAAGCACGATCAGCGTGTAGCGATCATCGGGCAGGCCGCCGCTGAAGAGCGTACTGGAGGTATCAAAGATCACGGTGATGGTGGCTTCGGCGAGGCCGCCAACACCCGGCGTCGTTTGCGTCAGCGTGAGGTCCAAGATCGGCACGTTGCCGACGCGATCGCCGACCACCTGGATCAATCCAAACCGGAAGTTTTCCAATGGATTGAACAGTGCCGGGTCGATCGCTGGATAGAGGAAGCCCGGCGCCCGCAGCGGAAGATCCCTGAAGTGGATCTCAAACTGATCGACGAGCGGCGTCGGGCCGTCCGTCGGCTTGGGCGTGAAGATGTCGTAGGCCGATTCATCGAATGGCGTCGCCGGATTGTCGGCGATGTTGCCACCGGTGACTTGTGGGCCGATGATGTCAACGGGAGTGACGCCGGGGATGCCGCTGCCGACGCCGGCGAGGTTGTCGAAGTCATACTTGTTGATGGCAATCGCGGGCTGAGCGCCGGCGCCCTTCACTCGCACGAAGATGCGATTGAACTGCGGGGATGCCGGGTCGTTCGTTGCACCAAACGTCGCCGTGCTGCCGCCGACGAACGGCGCGCCGGTCACAATAAAGGCGCCATTCGCGTCGTAGATATCGAGCGACAGGTTGCCCGCGCCGGGCAGACCGGGTCGGCCGCTGCCCACCGTCGGCACCAGGTCAAACAGAATCTTGACCTGGAACGTGTTCGTACCTTGGGGACGGAACTCGTACCAGTCCTCGTCGCCGTTGAGGCCGAACGTAGCGGAGGCGCCCGGATCGATGTTCGGGCTGGTCGAACTCTGGCCGACCCGCGCGAGCTGGCCGGACTGCAGGCGGCTGTCGTTGAACTCGTGCGGATCGTTGTGGAACACGACGATACGCCCGCCGTTCGGGGTCACGCCCAACGGAGAAATCGGATCGATCGGCGTCAGGTCGACGCGCTCGACGTCCTGATAGGTCAGCTGGAGCGGTTCGGCGTTGCCCGGGCCGATCGTGACGGTACCGGTGCCAAATACAGCGCCGTGCCGGAGCAATGTCAAATCGCCGGTGCCATCGTCGTGGACATTGAGCCGATCCTGAGTGAAGTCCGGCCCGGCGATGACGTCCATGCGCAGACTGTTCACCACGCCATCGACGCCGAGCGCATCCGCCCATGTGGTCCGGATCAGGTCAGCGCCTGCGCCGGATTCGATGCGTACGGCTTCGACGGTGCGAACGCCGGCGATCGTGACGAGCGTATCGGTTTCGGTAAACGGCACTCCAACCTGCGGCGTGACCGTGTAGATCAATGTCGTGGCGGAACTCTGGTTAACGTCAATGGCATCGTTGCCGGCCGTGCCGCGGATGAGGATCGTGTCGAAATCGGCGCCGCCGTCGAAGATGTCTGCGCCGCCGTTGCCAATCATGACATCTTCGCCGGCGTTGCCGTTGAGCTGATCGGCGCCGATGCCGCCTTCGAGGAAGTCGTTGCCGTCGCCGCCGTTGAGGATGGCGTCGGCGGACAGCGTATCGTTGCCGGCGTTGCCGTTCAGGGTGATCAACATCGTGGTTTCGACGCCGGACTCGGCCTTGATGTTATCGTTGCCGGCGTTGCCGTTGACGGTGAGCCGATCGAGGTCCGTCGCCACGGAGCCGAAGATGTTGACGTTGTAGGTGAAGCCCGCCATCAGCACGTGCGATTGCGGCACGGTGGGAGTCGGGACCGGCGTCGGCGCCGTGATCATCAGCTCGTCGGCCAGGGTTCGGCCGTTGACCGTCACATTATCCACGGCGGCCGCGTCGGCGTTGCCCAGGCCGAGGTTGATCGTGGCCACCTCGGTCGTGAACAGATCGTTGACGGTGAAGATATCCGCACCGTTGAGGTTCGGAGCGCCGGAGACCGCAGTGAGCTGGGCCCGGATTTCACCACCCGGATTCGCGGTCGAGTGGATGTTGACGTAGGTGTTGCCCGCCAACAGGTCCGCGATGTTGGCCGCCGGGAAGTTGGCCAGGTGTAACGTGCGGCGAATGCTGCCGCCTTCATCGGCCCAAGCCGATGCGGGGCCGAGATCGACAATAATTGGACCGTTCACGCCGACGGCGCCCTGGTGAATGTGGGCTGCAAATCCGGCATCTGCCAGACTGATTCCTTGTGCGACGACTTCCAGGTCGAACGTACCCGTGGCGGCGTTGAGCACCAAGGCTACCTGGCCCGTCGCCGCCGTGACGACTGGCGGGACCTCGGCGGCGCCGGTGAGCGTGCCGCCGAAGGAGATGCCGGTGTTGACGTCGACCTGCTCCAGGCCGGCCGCGTCGATGATGATGTTGGCCGGCTGGCGATCGAACCGCAGCCGCGTGCCGTTGGCGCTCATTGTGAACGTGTCGGCGCCCGCGCCGCCGACGAATTGCAGGACGTCCTGGCCGTCGCCGCCTTCGAAGAGGTCGCTGCCGTCGCCTGGGTTCCAGACGAGCGTGTCGGAGCCGTCCTGGCCGAACACGTTGTCGTTGCCCGCGCCGCCGACGAGGAGGTCGTTGCCGTCGCCGCCGTAGATGTCGTCCACGCCGCCAATGCCGAAGATGAAATCGTTGCCCAGGCCGCCGTCGATGAAGTCGGCGGTCGGACTACCCGTGAGGAAGTCGTCGC
>Ga0105340_1000312_pt1 | contig 23752 bp, 14 predicted proteins | sample EasRivMeERMLT700_FD_89676 | JGI IMG/M metagenome (GOLD analysis project Ga0105340, IMG submission 89676) | Soil microbial communities from meander-bound floodplain in the East River, Colorado, USA - East River MetaG ERMLT700 | ecosystem: Environmental > Terrestrial > Soil > Floodplain | place...
CGGCGAGAAAATCGTCGCTGAGCCCCTCGATCCATGACGCTGTCTCTTCCCCGCGTTGTGTCAGCAGCGCGATCACCTCCGACTTCGTGCGGGGCATCTGCTCTTCTGCCTGCATCTGCCCGATCAGCTGTGGAAAGTTGATCCCCTCAAACGACGTGCGCTTCTCCTTGTGCACGCCTGAAAACGAATCGGACAGGGCAATATGCGTCAGTAACTGCCGGATCGTGCGTGTCCCTGGCGCCGCCACGAAATCGAGCTTCGATTCGGGAATCTCCTCGACGATCTTCAGCGTATTCGCGCGTACCGTGCGATATGAGCGCGCGAGGTCCTTGCCTCCGTAACACATCATGGGCATCTCTCCATTGGTGATTGATGATTCGTGATCGTGATTCATGATTTAGTGATGAATGATTCGTGACTAGTGATTGTTGATCAACCACGAAGAACTCGATGGACACAAACAATATTAGAGGGTCAATCACGAATCACGAATCGCAAATCACCAATACTACAATCGTCCCGTGACTTCCGTCCTCTCCGCGACCTCGCGTGACGCGCTCGTCGCCGATCTGCGCGCCGTCGTTGGCGACCGATGCACGACCAACCCGACACAGCTCGAGCATCACAGCCACGGCGAGTCGTGGCACGCCCAGGCCGAGCCTGATGTCGTCATCTTTCCGACCAGCACGGATGAGGTCAGCGCGATCGTGAAGGCCTCGGCACGCTACGGCGCGCCGGTAATCCCGTTCGGTATCGGCTCGTCGCTCGAAGGGCACGTCAACGCCATCAGCGGCGGCGTGTCGATTGACTTCTCGCGGATGACCCGGGTCCTCGCGGTGAACGCGGAGGATCTCGACGCCTCGGTCGAGGCGGGTGTGACGCACGGGCAGTTGAACAAGGCATTGAACAACACAGGGCTGGCCTTCTGGGTCGACCCCGGCGCCGACGCGACGATTGGCGGCATGGCCGCGACGCGAGCATCGGGGACGACGGCGGTGCGCTACGGCACGATGAGGGAAGCCGTCCTGGCTCTTACAGTGGTGCTGGCCGACGGCCGCATCATCCACACGGGAAGCCGCGCGCGGAAGTCATCGTCAGGCTACGACCTCACCCGCTTGTTCGTCGGTTCTGAAGGGACCCTCGGCGTGATTACCGAAATTACGGTCCGCCTGTTCGGGTTGCCCGAAGCCGTTTCCGCCGCCGTCTGTCCGTTCGATTCGATGGAAGGCGCTGTTCAGACCGTCATCATGACAATCCAGCTTGGGATACCGGTCGCGCGCATCGAGTTGCTGGACGAAGCCCAACTCGACGCGGTGAACCGCTACTCGAAGTTGAACTGCGTGCTGAAGCCGACGCTCTTCTTCGAATTCCACGGGACGAGCGAGCAGGCGGTCTCTGAAAGCGCGAAGTCGGTGCAGGAGATCGCCGCGGAGCACGGCGGCCGCGATTTTCAATGGGCGACGACAACCGAGGATCGCGCGAGGCTATGGCAGGCCCGGCACAACGCGTTTTACGCGGCGCTAGCGCTACGGCCCGGCTGCAAGCCCTGGACGACGGACGTGTGCGTGCCGATCTCACGACTGGCGGAGTGCGTCCTCGAGACGCGAGCCGACGTGCAGGAAGCTGGTGTCCTCGCGCCGCTCGTCGGTCACGCAGGCGATGGGAACTTTCATCTCATCTTCCTGATGAATCCGAATGACCCTACGGAGTTGCCGAAGGCGAAAGCGATCAACGCGCGGCTCGTGAAGCGTGCGCTCGCGATGGGCGGCACGTGCAGCGGTGAGCATGGCGTCGGAATGGGCAAGATGGAGTATCTGGTCGACGAGCATGGCGAATCGCTCGAGGTGATGAAGGCGATCAAACGGGCGCTCGATCCCGAGAACCGGATGAACCCGGGTAAGATGCTCGTTCTGTGAGACGGGCCACGGAGACACGGAGACACGGAGTTTTAGTTGGCTAAACGACGGTCCGAGCCCTCTCTCTTCGATCTTCCCGAAAGCAAGTCCAGCGCTCCTCCGCCGCCCTCCGGTACCGAAGCGGTGGCGTTGCACGAGGCGGCGCAGAGCCGCTATCTCAACTACGCGCTGTCGGTCATCACCTCGCGCGCGCTGCCCGACGTGCGCGACGGCCTCAAGCCCGTGCAGCGTCGCATCCTGTACACGATGTGGCAACAGAACCTGACGGCGGACGTCAAACATCGCAAGTGCGCGAAGGTGGTGGGCGACGTCATGGGCAGCTATCACCCGCATGGTGACGCCGCGCTGTACGAAACGCTCGTCCGCATGGCGCAGTCGTTCTCGCTGCGCTACCCGCTGATCGACGGCTCTGGAAATTTCGGCTCGCTCGATGGCGACAGTGCCGCGGCGATGCGCTACACCGAGTGCCGCCTGGCCCGCATCTCCGACGAAATGCTGACGGAGATCGAGCAGCGGACCGTCCATTTCCGGCCGAACTACGACGGCACGAAGACCGAGCCCGTGGTGCTGCCGGCGCGGGTCCCCAACCTGTTCATCAACGGCGCGACCGGCATCGCGGTCGGCATGGCGACGAACATCCCGCCCCACAACCTCGGCGAGATCTGCACCGCGCTGATCAAGCTCCTCGACAATCCCGACTTGAGTAGCGCGCAGTTGTGCCGCTACGTCAAGGGCCCTGATTTCCCGACGGGCGGTCAGATTCTGAATTCGCCGGAGGAGCTGAAGGAGATTTACAAGACCGGGTCCGGCACCGTTCGGCTCCGTGCCACGTGGGAAGAGGCCTCCAGCACGCGAGGCGGCCGGACGCTCTACGTCACGAGCATTCCGTACACGGTGAACAAGGCCGCCCTCGTCGAGCGCATCGCGGACGTCGTCCTGTCTCGCAAGCTGCCGCCGCTTCTCGACGTCAGGGATGTCTCCACCGACGATGTGCGGATCGCGCTGGAGATCAAGAAGGACGCCGATCCAAAGATGGTGATGGCGTATCTGTTCAAGAACACGCCGCTCCAGACCAACTTCATCGTCAATCTGACGTGCCTGATCCCGACCGAGAATGCCGAGGTCGGGCGTCCCGAGCGTCTCGATCTGCACCAGGCACTGATGTATTTCCTGCAGTTCCGGCTGCAGGTCGTCACGAATCGTCTCGAGCACGAGCTCGAGTCGCTGAGGAAGCGGATTCACATCCTCGAAGGGTTCGAGAAGGTCTTCGACGCGCTCGACGAGATCATCAAGATCATCCGAAAGTCCGAGGGCAAGGCAGATTCTGCCGAGAAGATCATGAAGCGCTTCGGACTCGACGCGGAGCAGGCCGACGCGATCCTCGAGTTGAAGCTGTATCGCCTCGCGCGCCTCGAGATCCTCGTCATCCAGAACGAGCTGGCCGAGAAACGAAAGCGCGCGCGGCAGATCACGACGCTTCTGAAGGATGAAGACGGACGCTGGAAAGTTGTTCGCGACGAAATCGAGGAGATCCACAAGAAGTACGGCGGGAAGGACGACAGGCGCCGGACGCTCATCGAATCCGAGGCGGAGGTTTCCTTTACAGCGGACGATTTCATCGTCGATGAAGACAACGTCGTCATCGTGTCCCGCGACGGGTGGGTGAAGCGCCAGAAGGAAGTGCGCGACGTTTCGACGACGCGGCTGCGTGAGGGGGACTCCGTGCTGGCCGTGCTGCAAGGCAGCACGCGGGCGACCGTGGTGTTGTTCACGAACTTCGGCGTTGCCTATACGTCGCGGATCATCGACGTGCCCGCGTCGACCGGGTACGGCGAGCCGGTACAGAAGCTGTTCAAGCTGCGCGACGGCGAAAAAGTGATCGCGGCGTACAGCCTTGATCCGCGTGTCGCCGGCAAAATTGCCGTGCGCAAGGAGGGCGAGACGCCGCCAGTGCATGCGCTCGCCGTGACCAGCGACGGGTACAGCCTGCGATTCAGCTTCGAGCCGTTTGTCGAGGCGAGCACCCGGACGGGACGACGCTATGCGCGGCCGTCGGAAGGCGTGGAAGTAGTTGGCGTGGCGCGCCTCACGGGCGACGAGATCGTCATTGCCGCGACGCAGGACGCGCGCGCGATTCTCTGCCGCGCGGACGAGGTCAACTACCTTTCCGGGCCGGGCAAAGGCGTCATCCTGATCAAGCTGAGCGGCGGCGAGGACCGTGTGCTCGGCTTCATCGCCTCGACCGGCGACCGCGACCTCTTGCGCGTCGAAACGACCCGGGGCAGCGAACAGACCATCAGCACAACGAAATACGAGGTCACAGGACGGGGCGGCAAAGGTCGCGAGCTGCTCCAACGCGGACAATTCACCCGCATCGTGCCCGGCGAGGTCGAGAATCCCCAACCTCTGGACGGTGGGGGCTGAGGGGCTGACACGTGGTCTGGCGCCCCGTAAAGGGGCAACCTACACCGTCCTACAAACGTCACGTTCTCACTTGCGTGAGGTGGGGCTTTGTCCCTCGCGATATCGGTTCGCGATTCGCACAAGAGGGTTCGTGCGTCCTCGTCGACTCGCAAACCTCTCATATCGAGGTTGTCGACAATATTTCCTGACAATTTGTACTGACCAGAATCGCGAATGCTTTGTCGACGCGCGCCTTGTGCGTGATGTTTGGTTGCAGTTTACACAAGCCGCGAGCGCGAGCGACTTTGTAGCCCTGGCGTACTGTTTCATGCCCGACCACCTTCACCTGCTCGTTGAGGGAACCAGCGACGAGGCAGATCTTTGCGGGTTCGTCAGTGCGGCGAAGCATCGCGGAGCATACGCCGCGCGGAAGTGGATCCGGGGAAGACTGTGGCAGCGCGGATACTACGAGTGCGTGCTCCGCGACGAGGACCACACCCGCGACGTCATTAGGTACATCCTGCAGAACCCCGTAAGAGCTGGGCTCGCGAAATCCCCGGACGAGTATCCTTTTTTAGGGGGAATCCACCGATCGGACGACCTCAACGTCGCCACGTCATGGCGACCCTAGATGATCCATTGATCGGTGTAGGGCGGGCTTAGTCGTCGGTGTAGGGCGGGGCTTTACGCCCCGCCACCCCGATCTATGGGCCGATTTCGGTTCGGCGCCTCGCAAATGACGCCTACCCCCGCAGACATGGGCGTATAATTGGTTGGTTCTATTCCATCGCCGGGACCCTGCAGGCCGACCACCTCGCTATCAAGCCTCCCGGAACATGTGCCCGGCATCTCGCCTGGCGGAAGTTACATGAACAACCTCACACCAGATACACGCAGTACACGGATCGCCGTGTTCATCGATTTCGACAATATCGAGATCGGAGTCAAGAACACCATTGGCGGTAATTTCGACATTGGCCTCATCCTCGAGGCCATCAAGGAGCGCGGCGAAATCGTCACCAAGATCGCTTACAGCGACTGGAAGCGCGCGGGCGACTACAGCCGGCTCCTCACGCAGCACGCCATCCGCATGGTCCAGCGCAACATGACGCCAGGCGGCGACAAGAACGGCGCGGACATCACGATGGCGCTCGACGCCCTCGAAATGGCGTTCACCCACGATCACATCAACGCCTTCGTCATCGTCGGCGGCGACAGCGACTTCATCTCGCTCGTCGAGAAGCTCAAGCAGTACGGACGCAAGGTGATCGTCGTCGGCGGTCGGCAGTTCACCAGCATGACGATGCAGAAGAACTGTCACGAATTCATCGCGTACGAGAACCTCGTGGGCAGGAGTGGTGGCGCGCGCAGCAGCGAACGCGGCAGCAAGCCGGCAGCCACGAGCGCGAGCGATATCTCAAAGGCGCTGCCACTCGTCAAGCGCGCGCTGAAGGTGCTGTCGGAGCGCGAGGTCGCGCCGCAGCTGGGCCTTCTGAAGAGCACGCTGCTGCAGCTCGATTCGACGTTCTCGGAGCGCGAGTACGGCGCGGGCAGCTTCCGCGACTTCATGGAGAAGGTTGCTCAGACCGGCGCGGTGACGCTCAAGAATGCGGGCCGAAGCATGATGGTCGAATCGAGCGACCACGACGCGGACGAAGCCGGATCGCCGCACCACGAGCAGGAGCACGCTCCTCCGCCTCGGGCCGCCGCGCCCACCGCGGCCGCCCCGCGCGGCGAAACCGTCGAACGGTACCATTCGGACGCGCCTGCCTCCGACGAAGACGACGAAGAGTCGATGCCTGCATCGCCGATGACGATGCAGGACGGGATCCGTGCCATGCAGCAGGCGTTCACGCAGGCGTCGCCGGCGCCGCGCTGGCCGATGTACGTGCGTCAGGCGAAACAGTTTCTCAAGACCGGCATTGAGGGATTCGACGAGCGGAAGTACGGCTTTGCCTCGGTCGTCGATCTTTTTCGCGCCGCCGGCAAGGAAGGCGTGGTTCGCCTCGAACGCGACCGACACGGAGCGGTGCGCGTGTTTCCCGGCCCGAAGCTGACCCAGACGCCTGCGGCTGTTGGGGTCGAGGATGTCCCGCTCGAAGTGGCTGCGGAAGTGGTGACGGAAGCAACGTTCGCCGCAGAGCCCGTCGAGGAAAGCCCGATTGTCGACGCGGAGACGATCGGACCGGCGCCTGCCGTGATTGACGCGGACGCGACACCCGCCCGGAAGGGCGCGCGCAAGCGGAGCACCACGGCGCGGCGAACGAAGGCGGCGAAAAGCGGAACGGGAGAGACGGGCGGGAATACCGCGAAGCCGCGGGTGCGCAGGACCACGCGGACGAAGTCCGAAGCCGCAGACAAGAGCTAAGTCACGTCAATAGCTCATCTCGACAAACCCATTGTGCGGCGTCCACTGGATTCGCCGCACGATGGCGTTGAGCGGATTCCCGGTGGGCCGCACGTAGATCAGCACCTCTTCATACTTCGCTCGAAGCGGATCGACGATGTCGTTCGCGATCTGCCGCGCGTCCTCGGGCATGTCCGCTTCGACGTCGACCACCATCATGTGATGGGCCGACGTGGCGCGCGTCACCGTCCACGACTCGTGCCGTGCATTCGGCGATGACGACTCCAGCTTGTTGAGAGCGCGGACCAGGTCGGTCACCGCGGGAGGCGTGGGCGTCGGCCGTGGCGGGCGGGCAGACCACTCGATGAGCACCGCAAACAGACCGAATGCGGTGAGCCACGCGACGCCGGCAAGAACGAGGCGCACGGGCGTTAACCTATAACCTGTAACCTATAACCTTTCCGTGGCGAATTACACCGCAAAAGACATCACGGTTCTCGAAGGGCTGGAGCCGGTTCGCAAGCGACCTGGCATGTACATCGGGGGCGTCGGCACCGCCGGACTTCATCATCTGGTCTGGGAAATCCTCGACAACTCGGTCGACGAAGCGATGAATGGCTTCGCGTCGAATATCGTGCTGACCCTGCACGAGGACGGCAGCTCGATCACGATCTCCGACGACGGCCGCGGCATTCCCGTGGACAAGCATGCCGCCACGAAGAAGAGCGCGCTCGAGGTGATTTTCACCATGCTCCACGCCGGAGGCAAATTCGAGCAGGGCAGCTACAAGACGGCCGGCGGCCTTCACGGCGTCGGCGCCAGCGTCGTCAACGCGCTCTCGTCGGAGCTGCGCGCCAGCGTGAAACGTGAAGGCGCGACGTGGGAGATGTCGTTCAAGCGCGGCAAAGCGACCGGGCCGCTGAGGAAAGCGGGCGCTGCGCGCGGCACCGGGACGACCATTTACTTCCACCCCGACTCCACGATCTTTCCGAAGGTGGAATTCGATCCGGCGCTGATTCGCGAGCGACTCGAGGTGGTGAGCTATATCCACAAGGGCGTACGCGTCACGTTCGACAACGAGCTCGACGGCAAGAAGGAGGTGTTCGAGCACCGCGAAGGCCTCCTCGACTTTCTCAGGAAGATCCTCGCGGAACGCAGCGCCAAGCCGGTGCACGACGCGCCGTTCGTTCAGTCTCGTGACGCCTCGCCACGCCTCGATCTCGTGTTGCAATGGACCGAGGCCACCGACGAGCACCTGCGCAGCTATGTCAACGGCATTCCCACTGGATCGGGGGGGACCCACGAGAACGGGTTGCGAGCCGGATTGGGCAAGGCAGTCCGCAACTATATCGACACGCACAACCTGTCGCCGAAGGGCGTGACGCTGATCGCCGAAGACATTCGAGAGGGTCTCACCGGCGTGGTCAGCCTCTTCATCGAGGAGCCGCAGTTCCAGGGACAGACCAAGGATCGGCTGAACAATCCCGAGCTGACATCAGCGGTGGATTCCGCGGTGCGCCCCGCGCTCGAGCACTGGCTGAATCACAACCGGAGCGTCGCGGAGGCGATCGTGGCGCGGATCATCCTGGCGGCGCGGGCGCGCGAAGCCAGCCGTGCCGCGCAGGCCGAGGTCACGCGCAAAACCGCGACGTCAGGCCGCCTGAATCTCCCAGGCAAGCTCAGTGACTGCACGAACTCCGGCCGCGAGGACAGCGAGCTGTTCGTGGTCGAGGGCGACTCGGCCGGCGGCTCCGCGAAGCAGGGGCGCGACCGCGGCCGCCAGGCGATCCTGCCTCTGCGCGGCAAGGTGATGAACACCGAGGGGATGACCCTGGCGAAAGTGCTCGAGAACAAGGAGCTGGCGGATCTCGTGACAGCGCTGGGATGCGGCCTTGGTAAGAATTTCGATCTCGCCCGCCTGCGCTACGGCAGGGTCATCATCCTTGCGGACGCGGATTCCGACGGGCATCACATCGCGACGCTTTTGCTCACGTTCATCTACCGCCACTTGCCGCAGCTGATCGCCAACGGCAGAGTATTCCTCGCGCAGCCGCCGCTGTATCGCATCGACATCGGCAAGGAGACGTTCTGGGCGCTGGACGATGCACACCGCGATCGGCTGCTCAAGCAGTACGGCAATGGCCGGGCGCATCCCGAGATCACGCGGTTCAAGGGTCTGGGCGAGATGATGCCAAAGGTGCTGTGGGAGACGACGCTCAATCCCAGGACCCGGCGACTGCTCCGGGTTGAAATCTCGGATCAGATCGTGACCGACAGAGTGATCAACGAGCTGATGGGGAAGGATGCGTCCGCGCGGTTCCGTTTCATCATGGAGCGCGCCGAAGAAGCGCAGGAGCTGGATGTGTGAGCTCGCCGACAATGGAGGAACTGTGAAGACGCGCATGCTTGTTCTCCTACTGCTTGTCCCGGTGGCATCGGCATCGGCGCAACGGTCCACGAGCGGTGTCCGTCCAATCGCCACCGTCAAGCAGCTCCACGAGATCATGATCACACCCGCGTCCGACGCTGTATTTCGCGCGTCCGGTGACACGCCCACCAACGAGAAGGGCTGGCTCGACGCGCGCAGCCAGGCACTCGTGCTGGCCGAGGCCGGCAACCTGCTGATGCTGGGGAGCCGCGCTCGGGACAACGTGGGGTGGATGAGGATGTCGCGCGCGCTCGTTGATGCGGCGGCAACGGCGGCGGGCGCCGCCGAGAAGAAGGACGCTGACGCGCTCGCGGGTGCGGGCGACATCATCACCGCGGCCTGCGAGGCGTGTCACCGGCCGTACCGTGACGGTGGCCGGCAGATGGGCATCGGCAGGTAAGCGGCGCGTAGTAGACTCGCCGCCAATCCCCGATGGCGACCCTTCCCCCTTCCGGTCAGAAATACGATCGCTCGATCATTGAAGGCCCCATAGGACGCGCCGTGTGGCGGCTCGCATGGCCGACGATGCTTCAGAACGTCATCGCCGGGCTGCAGGGAATCATCGACCATGTCATGGTCGGTCACTTCGTCGGATACGTCGGCAACGCGGCGATCGGCGTCAGCTGGCAGATCATCCTCGTCGTCATCGTCTTCATCAGCTCCGTGTTCACCGGCATGGCGGTGCTCGTCGCGCGCTTTGCGGGAGCGGGCGATCCGCACAAGGTGAACCGCGTGGTGTATCAATCCTTCCTCACGGCCACCGGCCTGTCGGCGGCATTGGGAGTCGTTGGCTACGTTGCCGCTCCGTGGCTGCTCACCCTGGTGAACGCCGCGCCAGAAGTACGCGCGGAGGCGCTCCCGTTCCTCCGCATGGTGTTTGTTGGCATCGTCGGCTTGATCATGTTCTTCATGCTGAGCGGCGCGTTTCGAGCCGCCGGCGATCCGCGCACGCCGCTGCGACTCGGACTGGCGATGACCGGCTTGACGATCGGCTTGAACATGATCCTCATTCCGATATTCGGGACCATCGGCGCTGCGTTCGGCACGGTCATCAGCAGCACGATGGTCAGCTCGTATGGCGTCTGGCGGCTCACGCGACCGGAGTCGGTGATCCATTTCGAGCGCGGCATGGATCGCAAGCCCGACTTTGCCGTCATCCGATCGCTGTTCCGGTTCGGTCTTCCGACCGGCGTCCAGGGCATCGCCATGAATATCGGAGGTGTCTTTCTGCTTCGATTCATTGGGGCGCTCGAGAACAGCGCGGCGGCGCAGGCGGCGTTCGCTGTCGACTACACCGAGCTCTTTTCGCTGATCACGTGGACGTCGACCGGGCTGCTCGGCGCGTCGGCGACGATCGCGGGACAGAATCTCGGCGCCGGTAAGCCCGAGCGTGCGGCCGAAGGGGTGCAAGTCGCATCACACATCGGGCTTGCGGCCGCGGCGATTGTCGGCGCGGTGTTCTTGTTGTTCCCAACGTATCTTCTGGCTGCGTTCGGCATGACCGATCCGCTGGTGCTGTCGATCGGCCGGCAGCTGCTCGGTTACCTGAGTGTATCGGGCCTCTTCATCACCGTTGCGCTCTGCTATACAGGCGGACTACAGGGCACCGGCGACACGCGCAGCCCGCTGTACATCTCGGTGATCTCGCAGATCGTCATACCGCTCGGACTGTGCACGGTCATCGAGATGACACGCGAACTGATGGCAGGCGATATCTGGATGGCGATCGTGGTCGGCCATTTCACGCGATGTGTGCTTAGTGTGATGAGATTCAGACAGCAGAAATGGCGGAACATCGCGGTGGACATAGAGCCTGCGCGGCCGTAGGTCGTAGATCTCTGCAATTCAAAATGCAAAATTCAAAATGCAAACGCTGAGTATGGGTTGCAATCTTTGCGCGGCCGAAACGCGCGCGTCTCCACAGCTTCTTGAATACGTTCCATTTGTTGAAGGGTCGCCTCGCGGCGCATTGCATGCAGCCACCGCGGCCCATGACAGATTCAGGCCAGGACATTCGTAACAGGACATTTACGTTTGCGTGCACCGTCGCGGGACTAGCTTTGCAGCTAGCGCCCCCACCTGGAGTGCGCTGCCTCGTTGATCAGCTCTTGAAGTCGGCGACTGCGGTTGGAGCCAAACCTCGAGGAGGCAAAGGCCGGTTCATCTACGCGCGAGTTCGTTAGATATGTAGAAATTGCGCTCCGAGAAGCACGCGAAGCAACATATTGGTTGCGCATTTGCGCCGTGCTTCAACTCGGGCCGCCTGAGGAGCTGCAACAGTTGTCCGGTGAAGGAGACCAAATCGCCCGGATTCTGGGCTCCGTCGTTGTCAAAACAAAATTTCGAACGCGCACAGGCTATGTAGTGTTTGCATTTTGCATTTTGAATTTTGCATTACTGTTCTCCTAAGATCTTCCTTATGGCCACATCCGTCGGCTCGGCGGCGAGCGCGTCCTTAACCGTCGCGGCCGATCGCACAGACAATCAGACGACAACGTCATCCGGCATCGCCGGTATCGCGCGTGTGCCGCCGCCGGTCAACGAGCCAAACCTCGGCTATCTGTCAGGATCACCAGAACGCCTCGAGCTGAAGGCCCGCCTGAAGTCCATGGCGGGCGAGCGGATCGACATTCCGATCGTGATTGGCGGACGCGAGATTCGCACGGGTCGCACGCAACAGACCGTCATGCCGCACAACCATCGGCACGTGCTGGCGGACTGGCATGCGGCCGACTCCGAGCACGTCCATCAGGCAATCGACGCAGCACAGGCCGCTGCGCGGGAGTGGGCCAGCTGGCGATGGGAAGACCGCGCGGCCGTCTTCCTCCGCGCGGCGGAGCTGCTCACAACGACATGGCGGCAGACGTTGAATTCGGCGACGATGCTCGGCCAGTCGAAGGTCGCGTTCCAGGCGGAAATCGATTCCGCATCCGAAATGGCGGACTTCTGGCGGTTCAACCCGTACTACGCGCAGGAGCTGTACGGCGAGCAGCCAATAAGTTCGCACGCGACCTGGAACCGTAGCGACTACCGGCCACTCGAAGGCTTCGTGTACGCGGTCACGCCCTTCAATTTCACCGCGATCGCCGGCAATCTGCCGATGACACCGGCGCTGATGGGCAACACGGTCATCTGGAAGCCGGCGTCGAGCGCGATGCTGAGCGGCTACTACATCCTCCGTCTCCTCGAGCGCGCCGGCCTGCCGCCAGGCGTCATCAATTTCGTGCCAGGCGATGCGGCACAGATCACCAGCATCGTGCTCGACTCTCCCGACCTCGCGGGTATTCATTTCACGGGCAGCACGGCGGTTTTCAACAGCATGTGGCGCAAGGTGGGCGAAAACGTCGGCCGTTACAGGTCTTATACGCGGCTCGTCGGCGAAACGGGAGGAAAGGACTTCATCGTCGCGCATCCCTCCGCGGATGCGCAGGAAGTCGCGGTCGCCATCGCACGGGGCGGATACGAGTACCAGGGACAGAAATGCTCCGCGGCAAGCCGCGTCTACATTCCTCAGTCGTTGTGGACGGAGGTGCGTGACCGCGTCGTTGGCATGATGTGCGAGATGAAGATGGGCGACGTCGCCGACTTCCGCACCTTCATCGGCGCGGTCATCGACAGGAAAGCGTTCGACAGGATCAGTTCATACCTGGAGGATGCGAAGAAGAACGCAAGAGTAATCCAGGGAGGCAACGTCCACGGCGAGGAAGGCTATTTCGTCGAGCCGACCCTGATCGAGACCAAGGATCCGGCGTATCGCCTGCTATGCGAGGAGATCTTCGGGCCGGTCGTGACGGCTTATGTCTATCCGGACAGGAAATGGTCGGAGACGCTCACGACGATCGATCGGACGTCACCGTACGCGCTGACCGGATCGGTCTTCAGCACCGACCGTGCCGGGATCGTCGAAGCAACGGATGCGCTGAGAAACGCGGCGGGCAACTTCTACATCAACGACAAGCCGACCGGTGCCGTCGTTGGCCAGCAGCCGTTTGGCGGCGGAAGAGCATCGGGCACGAATGACAAGGCGGGCTCGAAGATCAACCTGCTGCGCTGGGTCAGCGCGCGGACGATCAAGGAAACGTTCACGCCGCCGCGCGACCTCAAATACCCCTACATGTCTGAGGAGTAGGCAGGCGGACCTGAAGGTCCGCCTCTACGATCCAAGGTTAAGATTCGAGTAGAAGCTGACCTGGGTCTTCGATGAATTCCTTGATCTTCACCAGAAACTGAACGGCCTCGCGACCGTCGACGATGCGATGGTCGTAGCTCAAGGCGACGTACATCATCGGACGGACGACGACCTGGCCGTTCACCGCGATCGGGCGATCCTGAATCTTGTGGAGTCCGAGGATCCCGACCTGCGGCGGATTGAGGATCGGCGTGCTGAGGAGCGAACCGAACACGCCGCCGTTGGTGATGGTGAATGTGCCGCCTGCGAGATCCTGGAGGGTCAGCGTTCCGTCGGCGGCTCTTTTCGCGTAGTCACGGATTCCCTGCTCGATTTCCGCAAATGACATCTGGTCCGCGTCGTGCAGCACCGGCACGACCAGCCCACCTTCCGCACCCACCGCCATACCGATGTCGTAGTAGCGCTTGAGGACGATCTCGTCACCCTGGATCTCGGCGTTGATCTGCGGGAACGCGCGCAACGCGGCAACGCTGGCCTTGACGAAGAACGAGGCGATACCCAGACCGACGCCGTACTGCTGTTTGAACGCCTCCTTACGCCGCTCACGGAGGCTCATGACGGCCGTCATGTCGACCTCGTTGAACGTCGTCAGCATTGCGGCAGTGTGCTGCGCTTCGACGAGGCGCCTTGCAATCGTCGCGCGGCGTTTGCTCATCCGCTGACGCTCCTCGCTTCGCTCGGAGCTTCGACGCAGGGTTGGTGCGGTTCTCGCACCGGTCGGTGACACAGGTGAGACAGGTGCGACAGATGCGATCACGTTCTGCACGTCCAGCTTCATCACGCGGCCGGCAGGTCCTGAGCCCTGCAGCGCGCCAAGGTTGACGTCGTGGTCCTTCGCCATGCGTCGCGCCGTGGGCGTCGCGCGCGTATCTTCCGCCGGAGCGGCGACTGCCTTCGTCTCCCCGGGAGGTGCGGGCGCCGGTGTGGCCGCGGCGACGGGCGCCGCTTTCGCCGCTGGAGCGGCAGACGCACCGTTGCCACTCGGTCTTGGCGCAGCGGCCGATTCGTCCACCACGCCAAGCACCTCGCCGATCTTCACGTCCTCGCCTTCCTTGCGCGTGATGCTGGCGATGACGCCGCCGCGCTCGGCATTGACCTCGAGGTCGATCTTCTCCGTTTCGAGCTCGACGATCGGCTCACCGACCTCAACGCGGTCGCCCTCCTTTTTCAGCCATCGCGCGACGCGCGCTTCGACGACCGACTCACCAAGCTCCGGAACGACGATGTTGGTCATGAATGCTCTAGACCTGCTTTGACAGCACCAGCGACGGAACCGATGCGTGACTATCGAGATCGAAGGCCTGCTCGATCAGCGTCTTCTGATTCAGCTGGTGCCACGCGGCGGATCCTTCCGACGGGCTGGCGCTGCGGGCGCGGCCGATGTAACGGAGCGGGCAGCGATCTCCAATCAATTCTTCGAGCTGCGGGCGAATGAATGCCCACGCACCCATGTTTTCGGGCTCTTCCTGCAGCCAGACAAGGTCACGCACCGACGGATAGCGCTCCAGCACCTCCTTCAGGGCGATGTTCGGGAACGGGTACAGCTGCTCGACGCGGCAGATCGCGATATGACTCGACACGGCGCGCCGTTCGCTGCCGATCAAATCGACGTACACCTTGCCGCTGCACAGCACAACGCGCTTGATTGCGCCTCCACGGCCGCGTGCGTCGTCATCGTCGATGACCGAGAGGAAACGGCCCTGTTCGAGCTCCTGCGGCGTTGACCCGACAGCTGGATGGCGCAAGAGGCTCTTGGGCGTGAGAACGAACAGCGGAAGCGGATCGCGCTCGAGGAGCGCGGCCTGCCTGCGGAGGAGATGAAAATACTGCGCGGCGGTCGTGCAGTTGACCAGGCGCAGGTTGATGTCGGCCGCTGCTTCGAGAAAGCGCTCGGGGCGTGCGCTCGAGTGCTCGGGTCCCTGGCCTTCGTAGCCGTGAGGGAGGAGGAATACCAGCGACGGCGTGAGGCCCCACTTCGCGCGACCGGACGTGACGAATTGATCGAGCATCACCTGGGCACCGTTGATGAAGTCGCCGTACTGCGCTTCCCAGATCACCAGGCGCCGAGGTTCCTGCACGTTGTAGCCGAATTCGAAGCCGACAGCCGCGTTCTCGCTGAGCGGACTGTTGTGAATCTCGAATGCCGCGCGCGAATGTGGAAACGCCTGCAGGGCGATCAACTGCTTGCCGGTGTCGGCGTCGTGGAACACCGCATGCCGGTGGCTGAAGGTGCCGCGCTCGACGTCCTCTCCGGTCATGCGGATGGGGATACCGTCGGCAAGGATCGTTGCCAGCGCCAGCTCCTCGGCGGTTGCCCAGTCGACCGAGCGCTCAACCGGATTCGCAAGTGCGGTCTTCCGCTTCTCGAGTCCCCGTTCCAGCTTGCGGTGAAACGTGAACCCGTGCGGTCGCGTCAGCAGTGCGTCGTTGATCTCCCGCAGGCGATCGAGCGGGACTCCGGTCGAGACCAGTCCTGCCGCGCCAGCAACCGCCCGCGGCGGAAGTGGCGGCACGTAATCCTGCTCGGGCTTGAGCGAGGCATAGGCGGTCTCGAGCACTTCGAGGTGCCTCTTGAACAGCGCGTCCGGCAGTTCTGGTCGAATCGTGCCCTTGTCCACGAGCGTGTGTGCCCAGATCTCACGAACCGTCGGATGTGATGCGATCGCCTTGTAAACAACTGGCTGAGTGAACGAAGGCTCGTCGCCCTCGTTGTGGCCGTAACGACGGTAGCCGACGAGATCAATCAGGAAGTCGAGACCGAAGCGGGCGCGATACTCCCACGCCAGCCGTGCCGCCTCGAGGCACGCGACCGGATCGTCGGCGTTCACGTGCACGATCGGAATCTTGAAGCCCCGCGCGAGGCCACTGGCGTAGCTGGTGCTGTACGAGTCAGCGGGGGTGGCCGTGAAACCGAGCTGGTTGTTGGCGATGATGTGAATCGTGCCGCCAGTGTCGTAACCGGCCAGTCGCGACAGGTTCAGCGTCTCGGCGACGACGCCCTGTCCAGGGAACGCCGCGTCGCCGTGAATGAGGATCGGCAGCGTGATGCCGCCATTGAAATGCGCCGCGCCGGGCCGATCCACGGAGGTGCCGGCGGCGCGCGCCATTCCCTCGACCACCGGATTAACAGCTTCGAGATGACTCGGATTCGGCGCCAGCGTCACGTACATCTGGCCGCGGGGCGCGGCCGTCCGGGCGCCGGCGTGGTACTTCACGTCGCCCATCCAGCCGAGATCGATCCGGAACGACTTGGCGGCAACCGGATCCTTGAACTCGGCAAGGATCTGCGCGTACGGCTTGTCGAGGACGTGGGCGAGCACATTGAGCCGTCCGCGATGCGCCATGCCGAGCACCGCATTGCGGGCCCCGTGATCCGCCGCGCCGCAGATGATTTCGTCGAGGATCGGCACCAGCATATCGAGTCCTTCGACGGAGAAACGGGTCTTGCCAGGAAAGGTCCGATGAAGAAAGCGCTCGAAGACTTCGACCTGGGTAATGCGGTCGAGGACTGCCTCGGTGCTGGTTGCGTCCATCGGCGGCAGGAATCGGCCAGACTCCGCCGCATGGCGGACCCATTCGCGCTCCTCCGGCACGAACACGTGCGCGTAGTCGAAGCCGATCGTCGAGCAGTAAATGCGGCGGAGTTTTTCGATCGCCTCGAACGCGTTGGCCGATGACTCTGCGACCGGACCATCGACGAGCGATGCGGGCAGCGCCTTGAGATCCGCATCGGTGATACCGTGAGCGCCGGGGTGCAACGAGGGATCGCCGATGGGTTCGGATCCCAACGGATCGATTCGCGCGGCAAGATGGCCGTAGCGACGGATGCATTCGGCGAGGTTCGCGGCGCCGACGATCTTCTGGATGTTGGTATTGCCCGAGATCGGCTGCGTGCTCGCGGTATCGTGTGACGGGGGTGTCCACGACTCGAATGCTTGTCGCGTTTCGGGATCGATCGACTCCGGATTCTGTCGATAGCGCTCGTACAACTCCAGGACGTAACCGGCATTCACTCCCTGGAACTCATCCAGACGCATAACATTCCTATCCTAACGCATCGACCGACGGGCCACGGAGACACGAGGCACCGCTTGTGTCGGCGCAGAATACGAAGCTGAATGATTCGCCTGATTGGTATCGACGTCGACGGCACATTGCTTGACACGCGCGGGCAGATGCCGCAGCAGAACATCGACGCGATTCACGACGCGGTCGCGGCCGGCATTCATGTCGCGCTCGTCACCGGACGTAGCTATCCGTTCGCGCGCCCGATTGCGGATCCGCTCCCGTCGTCTCTGACGCTCATCGTGAGCAACGGCGCCGTCGAGCGAAGCATGGACGGGTCGACGTTCGCGCGACGGCTGCTGAATCGCGGCGTCGCGCGTTCCGTGCTGAATTCGACGAGATCGTTCCGCCACGCGGCGGCGCTCGTGTTCGATCGCGATGCAGATCGACAGGTGATTTTCGAAACAATGGACTGGGAACATCCCGGGCGCAAGGCGTACTGGGCCAGGAATCAGTCACTGATCGCACAGTCGGTTCCCCTCGAGGATGCACTCGTCGAGGATCCGATACAGGTGATGTTCAACGGCGGCGTCGAGACCATGCGATCGCTTGTCGAGTCGCTGCGCTCGGAGGCGCGTGATTGTGCCGTGGCGCTGACCGAGTACGTGCATCGCGACTTCTCGCTCATCGACGTGACCGCGCCCTCGGCAACGAAAGGTCAGGCGCTGGCGTGGCGTGCGACACAGCTTGGTATCACCCGCGACGAAGTGATGGCGGTCGGCGACAACTTCAACGATCTCGAGATGCTCGAGTTTGCCGGGACGCCGGTCGTGATGGCGAACGCCGTGTCGGGCCTGAAGGAGCGCGGGTGGGCGGTCACGGGCGACAACGATCATGCCGGGCTCGCCGACGCGATCCGGAGGCTGGCGCTCGGGGACTAGGCGTTCTCAAGTGTTGGGGAAGAACTCTCACTGAGACGAGCCACGGAGACACGGAGGCACGGAGTCTCTGTGTCTCAAAGCATCACTCGACGAATACCCTGTCTGATAAACGCGCTGTTGAAGTTAAGTAGCAGCCCAACCTTGAGGTCAGTAATGCGGAGGTACGTCAGCAACTGCGCGATGTGAATTCGGTCGAATCGCTCGATGCTCTTTACCTCCACGACCACTCGCTCTCCCACGATCAAATCCGGCCGATGCTCGGAAAGGAGCACGCCCTTGTAGTACAGAGGAATTCCAATCTGCCTTTTCGTGGCAATGCGGGCAGCGTGAAGCTCCATGCATAGAGCCGATTCGTACACCGATCGAGCAATCCAGGGCCAAGTTCACGGTGGACCTCGATCGCACAGCGAATGATCTCGTCGGTGATAGCGTTGTCGGCCGGGTCACCGTAAAGCAAAGTTACCTCCGTGTCTCCGTGCCTCCGTGGCCCGTCTCAGCGAAGGCCGTTGAATTCTTCGAGGCATCCAGTCTTCACGTCAGTGGGTATCAAAGGAAACGTCGACAGCACGTGCGCGAAATGGGCCTCCGACAATCCGTAGAGTCGCGCGACGAGCGCTTGGAGCTCGAAGTATTCCGGCTGTGCTTCCGCGACCGTGGGTGAGTGCATGAGCGTTGTCGCGAGCGCGGCAAGTCGCGAGCAGTCGCTGCCGTGCGGATCGAGCACGGGCACGCGCAACATGGAGACAAGCGACACCGTGACGTGTGTGTTGACACGAAACCGCACGAGATAATTCGCGACGAAGCTGTTAAGCAGCGCGCAGAGCACGTGCTGTGCGTCGAGTGGGAGCGACGTTCTCAGACAGAACAACGTATGCGTGGTTACGGCATCGGCGGGGACGACCGCGGCGATGAGCGTGAGCCGGTTTGTTGCGCTCGCGATATCGCGATAGGCCAGGCGTGGCCGCCGGGGCACCTTTACCCGCGCGCCGGACGCCAGCTGATAGCGGCATCCTTCGATGGTGGTCCTGAAGGGCTCTATCTGCTTGCCTTCGAGCACGCATCGCCCCGGCCCGTCTTTCGCGAACGGAACGAAGAGACCTCGGTCATCGCTCGCGTTCAGCTCACGCCCGAAGGAGACGTTCCAGCCGTGCGGCGAACCCAGCGCCGGAACATGTGCGCCGATCTGTTCGAGGATTCGCAGGTCGGAGGGCGACTGAATCTCGGGAATCGCGAGGTCGTCGCCGGACAGCCGCGAGAGAAATGCCCGTGTCAGCGTGAAGGTTGCGCTTCGATCGAACGCGGCGGGATCATCGAGATCCCCGGGGCGATTGATACCGAACCGGCACTGGACGACATCGGTTGTTTCGCCGGTCGTGCAAGTCAGCAACACGAAGCGCACGCTCCGGTGTATCGGAAAGATACCGTGGCGATTGTCCAGGCCGATGACGCGATCGATCCGCGAATGATCGAAGAGGAATCGACGAAGGGGTGCGGAACCGCTGTCGGTCACGGCGCCGCCTGGAAGTACGAACCCGATTCGCCCGCCCCGCCGCGCCAGCTGGAGTGCACGTTCGACAAACAGCTGGTATCGATTGATGTGCGCGCGCGTATCGATGTGATAGACGCCGGATTCGCGAACGAAGTCCGTCAGGTACCGCGCTTCGTCGCGGCGCGTGACGCGAGTCGTCGCGTCGCCGCTGTCGCCGCGAACCATGTCCCACGGCGGATTTCCGAGGATCGCATCGAACCCCGCGTCGCTCAGTGGCCCGCCGTCCTCATTGCTGAACACTTCCGGAAATACGACAGGCCAGTGCAGGAAACGATGCCGCGCGGCGACGGCGCGCGCCTCGTCAATGAGCGGCGTCGCTGTAGAGGCGGCCAGTGCCGAGCGCCGGTGGAGGACGTGCTCAACGAGCTCCAGGAACGCGCCGCGGTGCCGAGGAGAGCCGGCATCCCGGAACCAGCCGGCACACCATAGATCGAGGACTTGGGCCCACCGGCCAAGTGGCCCCTCATGTGCCTGAAGGGCGGCGAGCGTCTTTTCCTTTGCACGAACGATCGCCGCGGATTCATCCGCCTGACTCGCGATCTCTACGCGCGCCTGGACGACGTGGCGGAGCGCGGGCGCGAGGTCGGCGGCCTCAAAAAGCGGCAAAGGCTGCGCGCGCATCGTCCGCGATCGTCCACGCCCAGGCTGGCGCCTGACATCATCCAAGCAGGCGCCGACCAGGCTGTTGCCGGCCACCAGCCGGTGATCCAGGAACGTGAGCGGCTTGTCGGCAGCAAGCGTCGTCAGCCACAACGAGAGACGCGCGACCTGCACCGCGGTTGGATTGAGATCGACGCCGAAGAGACATCGTTGAGCGACCTCGCGCCGGAGCATTGCGCGGTCCGCAGAGGTCACATCGGATCGGTGCCATCGTCCGTCACGAATCAGCGCCTTCTCGGCCGCTTCGGCAAGCTGTACACACGCAGCCACGAGGAACGCGCCGCTGCCCATCGCTGGATCCAGAATCCGCAACCGCAGGATGTGCTCCGCCGTGCGATTCGCGACGAGTGGCGCCAGGGTCTCGCGGACCAGATACGCTGTCATTGATCGCGGTGTGTAGAACGTGCCGGTCGCCTTCCGGAGGTCCCGCGTGTGATTCAGGGACGGAGATCCGTCGCGACACAGGGGCTCGTATTCGAGAACGTGCTCATAGACAGCGCCCAGCTCCTCCACATCGAGATCGCGATAGGCGATTCGGTTTCTGACGGCGCCTCGGACCGGCGGCGTTGTGCTGACCGCCAGTACCGCCTTCGCCATCGCCGCATCGTCGATTGGCTCCCGCCCGAACGCGCCCGTTCCGGCCGGTGAAAACAGGCGCCCGTTGAACGCCGTGACCTTCAATTCCCCCGCCGCACACCCGGCGTGGACAAGACGGGAGATTGCATTGATCGCGGGCCAGACGCCTGTATAGGGCCGACCCGTCAGGAGCGTCGTGACGATTGCATCGATGGTGTACCGATCCCGATAGACCGGGTGCCACACGGGAACGAGTCCGCGCGCCTCGGCGAAGAGGAGAAACAGCAGGCGATACAGCACCGTGAGCGATTGCTCGAACAGCAGATCAGGCCAGGAGGTCCGTTTGATCCTCGGCGCCAGTCCTTGCAGGATGAGCCCCAGTGCCTCGAGGACGCCGCTGGCAAGTGCCCGGCAGACTTCCGTTCCATGTTTCGCCGAGAGAACGACCGCCTCGTCGAGCAATGACGGCCTCGACGCCAACGACTCCGCTCTGGCGACACGCCACAGCAGCGCCAACGCGTCCGCTTCGTGTGCCAGAACGGCGAGGTCGAATTCAAGGTAGTGGCGCGACCACGTGCGGTGGGCATCAACGATGCGGAGCTGCGCGCCATTGCAGCAGAGACACCAGCGCGCGTCAGAGCGGATCGCATCGAGCACCGATGTCCGCCATGCAGCGTCCAGTGCGTGATCCCATCCGACGACCACAACCGGCACCGATGCCACGCCACGCCAGGCGGTTTCGAGACACGTGGATTCCTCACGGTCGGCGCGACGGCTTGTCGTGAATCCGAGGATGTTCAGCAGCGGAATGACCACCCCGTCGGTCACGGCGCGGATGCTCGACGCCGGACCAAACGACGCCTCACGCTTTGCGGACCACGCTTCGACGTCGCGAATGACGCTGTCGGGCACGACGCCGGCGCCCTGAACTGCCGGCAGCTCGGTGAGGGCGAATGACGATGTGATCAGACGGCCACGGATGCCCGCGAGCATCAGCGGAAGGCGATGCCGAAGACGACCGCCCTGCTGTCCTCGCGCAAGTATCGGAGGCGGTCGAGCAGCGCGAGGCGCGCGATCGACTTCTGCACGGTCGCCCTGACGACGAACGCCTGCGCCGCAGCCGCGCGCTCCGTCCGGCGATCGAAGAGGCCCGGTTGCAGCAGGCTGGCCGCAATTCGGGCCTGCCGCAAGCGCAACGCATCGGCAATGGCTGTCTCACGGTGCTCCATCGTGAGACGCCAGGGCTGGATGTTGTTCGAAAGCACCGTGAGGACGCGTTGATGGGTGAGGGCGGCGGTCTGCTCCAGCGCGTCATCCATGGTCACGAGGCCGCGACTGTCGCTCAGTCCGACGATCGTCTCGAATACGAGATGACCATCCGCGTCGAGGATCGGCAGGCGGAATGCCCAGATGCACCGGTGGGATGTTCCTCGCCCTCTCGTGAATGCCAGAACAGCGCGCTCCGCGGGCACACCCTCGTGTCGATTGTCTGAAAGCGCCCGCGCGCATCGCAGTCGCTCTCCTTCTGGCTCCGCCAGCGCTCGCAACGACGAAGGTTGCGCCGTGCTCTCGGCGCGAGTCACATCGAGCGCCGCAAGGATGCGCCCGCTGCGATCGGCGAGCCTGTCGACCCCTGCTTCCTCGCCGCTGTCTCTCACAACCAGTTGCACCGCGTGAACGCGCCGAAGCTGACCGAAACGATCCACGCGGCCAACGCGCTGCTCGAGACGGGTGGGTGTCCACGGAACTTCGAGGTTCACGACCAGCCGGCATCGGTGTTGGAGGTTCAATCCTTCGCTGGCCGCATCGGTCGCAAGCATGAGGCACCGTTCGATCTCGTTGAAGCGACGGAGCGTCAGGCGTCGTTCCGAGTTCGTCAGGCCGCCATGCAGCTGTAGAGGGTTGAAGTCGACCAGGACTCCAGCGAGATGCTGCAGGGTGTCGCGGTACTCGGTAAAAACGAGGGTAGGCTGGTTTGCCCGACGGAGGAGTCGCTGAAGTACCCGAGGCTTACTCTCGGAGTGCGACGCGTCGCGGGCAAGCGACAGGAGGCGATCGAGCCACCGCCGCTCCTCGTCCGCACTTCGCAGCCCTGCGATGCCGAGCTCAGCGCCGGGCTCGTCGTCATCGTCAGCAGACACGAACGGCAGCGCAAGCTGTTCGCGATCCGCCGCCGTATTCTCAGCGAGCAATGAGATGCGGCGCTCCAGCGAACGCACGAGAGAGCTTGCGCTCGAGGATGCCCGGCGCATCAGGATCGCTGCGACCAGGCCGGCCGCCGGCGCAAGGACGGTCCCTTCAGAATGCGCTGCCATCAGTCGCGTGTAGTCAGCCAGGGCGGCGTGCATTGCCAACTCCGCCGTGGTGGGCCGGACGCGAAGCACGATTGACCGCCGGCCGTGAGGCAATCCGACGTCCGCTCTCGTTCGGCGAAACCGTATCAGCGGGAATTCACCGCCGAGATCTCCGAGATCGCAGAGGCGCGCGAAGGCCTCGTCATCACCGGAATGCGGAGTGGCCGTCAGCATGACGACGCATCTCGAGCGCGCCGCCAGGCCCGCCGCCGCCGCCGCGCGGTCAGAGCGGCCGCTCAGCGTGTGCGCTTCGTCGAAGACGATGACGTCCCACAAGAGCGATTCGAGCGATCGCATGACGTCTGGCCGCTTGATGTAGTCGATCGAGGCGATCGCGATCGAGTGCACGGACCATGGGTTCACGTCGGGACCGAGGTGGGTTCC
>Ga0105340_1000319_pt1 | contig 23556 bp, 37 predicted proteins | sample EasRivMeERMLT700_FD_89676 | JGI IMG/M metagenome (GOLD analysis project Ga0105340, IMG submission 89676) | Soil microbial communities from meander-bound floodplain in the East River, Colorado, USA - East River MetaG ERMLT700 | ecosystem: Environmental > Terrestrial > Soil > Floodplain | place...
CTAACGTGCGGCATTTGGTGAGATAACCTAAGGCACACGCCGCGATGATCGATGGCTGACCCGGCCCTGACCCCGAAGCAAGACCGCCGTGGCGGGTGGGCGGTCCCGCGCCACGATGGGCCCCTGGTGGCGCCAGAGGCCCCACAAGACCCGATCGCCTTCATTAACAGCCTGACCCATACCAAGGGGCAGTTCGCGCGCCAGACGTTCAACCTGCGCCCCTGGCAGGTGCGGATCGTCAAGCAACTGTTCAAAAAGCGGAAGGATGGGCTCCGGCAGTACCGGACGTGCCTGTTGATGCTCCCGCGGAAGAACGGGAAGTCTGAACTGGCGGCGGCGATTGCGCTGTACGGGCTCCTGGCCGACGGGGAGACCGGCGCGGAGGTGTACTCGGCGGCGTCAGACCGGGAGCAAGCCGGGCTTGTGTTCGGGGTGGCGGCGCAGATGATTCGGAATGATCCCACACTCGACAACGCCTGCTATATCGTCGAGTCGCAAAAGCGGATCATGCACCGCGGGACGGGATCGGTGTACCGGGCGATTTCGGCGGAAGCGTATTCCAAACATGGGTTTAACAGTCATTTCTGTATTTATGATGAGCTCCATGCGGCGCCCTCGAGGGAACTGTTCGATGTCCTGTCGACCTCGATGGGCGGCCGGCAGCAACCGTTGATGCTCGTGATCTCGACGGCCGGGTTTGATCGCCATTCGATCCTGTGGGAGCTCTACAATCACGCCCTCAAGGTGAAAGAGAACCCGGCGCTCGATCCGTCGTTTCTGCCGATTCTGTACGAGGCGCCGATTGACGCCGACTGGACGAGCCGGCGGGTGTGGCGGAAGGCGAACCCGGCGCTCGGGGATTTTCGGAGCCTCGAGGAAATGGAAATCCAGGCGAAGCGGGCGCAGGAGATCCCGGCGCAAGAGAATACCTTTCGACGCTTGTATCTCAACCAGTGGACCGAGCAGGCGAGCCGGTGGATCGCCATGCCGGCGTGGGACGCCTGCAAGCGCCCGATTGACCGCGCGAGTCTGCGCGGCCGGCGGTGTTACGTCGGGCTCGACCTGAGCTCGACGAAGGATCTCACGGCCGCGGTGGCCGTGTTTCCCGACGACACTGGCGGCTGTCAGGTGCTCGCGCGGTGTTTCGTGCCGGCCGACCAGATCCGGGACCGGGTGCGGCGGGACCGGGTGCCGTTTGACGAATGGGGCCGGCAGGATGCGATCACGCTGGTGCCGGGCGCCGGCATGGGCGACTACGGCGTGGTGCGCCGGACGCTCCTGCAATGGCAAACGGAATTTGAAATTCAGATGATCGCGATCGACCCGTGGAACGCGACGGCGATCACGGCGGATCTGAAGGCGGACGGATTCGTGGTCGTGGAGATGCGGCAGGGGTTTGCGTCCTTGTCAGCGCCGACGAAATCCCTCGAGCAACAGATTTTGGCGCGCACGCTCGCGCATGACGGGGATCCGGTGCTCCGGTGGTGTATGTCGAATGTCGCGGTGGAAACCGACGCCGCCGGGAACCTGAAACCGTCGAAAGTGGCGTCGACGGATCGGATCGATGCGGTCGTGGCGCTCGTGATGGCCGTCGATCTGATGGACCGCCACGCGCGGATCCCGGCGCTCAGTTATTCGGTGATGGTGATCGGGTGACGGAGCCCACCGGGCCGCCGCCGAAGGGCGGGCGCCCGCGGCTCGAGGTGCCGGGGATCCGGGTGAGTACCTGGGTAAGCGCGCCGGATTACGATCGCCTGCTCGACCTCGCCAACCGCCACGAAAAAAGCCTGTCCGGTGTGATCCGCGAGCTCCTGAAACTCAAGTTACCCTCCGACGTTTAGTCACGATTTAACCTCGCGGGCGCGCGCGTGCCGCACTCTGAGCGGCACCCGTGGACCGCGCCTACAGCCTCCTCGAGATCAAGGGCGTGAGCCCGACGGCGCGGGTGTTTACCGGGATCGCCTCGACGCCCGAGCTCGATCGCCAGGGCGATATGGTCGACCCGGCCGGCGTCCGGTTCACGAACCCGGTGCCGCTCCTGTACCACCACGACCAAACCCAACCGATCGGCACGGCGATCCTCACCGCCACACCCGCCGGCATTTTGTTCGAGGCCACGCTCCCGGTGGTCGAGGAACCCGGCCCGCTGAAAACGCGCGTCGATGATGCGTGGCAGTGCATTAAAGCCGGCGTGATCACCGGGGTGTCGATCGGGCACCAGATTCTGAAGGACGGCGCCGAGCGGATCCACACCGGCGCGCGCCGCCTCCGGAATATCGAAATCTGCGAAATCTCGCTGGTCACCATTCCCGCTAACGCCCACGCCACGATTCGGCTGGTCAAATCGCTCGCGGCGCCGCCGCAGAAGGAACGCACCATGTCCCAACCCACCGCGACCGATCATGTGCAGAACCTCGAGAACAAGCGCGCCGCCCATGTGGCGCGGATGGCCGACCTCATGAAGGCGGCCGCCGACGACAATCGCACGCTGCTCGAGGAGGAAGCCACCGAGCACGACGGGCTCGCGCTCGAGGTCAAGAGTTTTGACGACGACCTCGTGCGGTGGCGCGCGCTCGAGAAACTCCAGGTGAAGCAGGCCACGGTCGTGCCGCCGCTCACCACGACGGCGTCGGGGTTCAGTTATGTCTCGGTGCGGCCGAACGTCGAGCCGGGCATGAAGCTCGCGCGGTTCGTGATCGCCAAGATGGTCGCGCGGTACGAGGGGTGCGATGCGGGCAGCTATGCCGCCGCCCGGTGGAACGACTCGACCCCCGAGGTCGCGCTCGCGCTCAAGGCCGCCGTCGGCGCCGGCAGTACCACCGACGCGACCTGGGCGAAACCGCTCGTGAACCCGTCGATTACGTCGGATTTCCTGCCGCTCCTGCGGGCCGCGACGATCGTGGGCAAAATTCCCGGCCTCTACAACGTGCCGTTCAACGTGAATGTCCCGGCGCAGACCGGCGGGGGCACGGTGTCCTGGGTGGGGGAACTGAAACCGAAACCCGTGACCGCGATGGCGTTCAGCATGGAAAGCCTCGGGTGGGCGAAGGTCGCGGCAATTTGCGTCCTGTCGCAGGAGCTCGTGCGGTTCTCTAATCCCTCGGCCGAGCGGGTCGTGCGTGACAGCCTCGTGAAGGACATTGCCGCGTATGTCGACGCCCAGTTTATCAATCCGGCGGTGGCGGCCGTCACGGGCGTCAACCCGGCGTCGATCACGAACGGCGCGCCGTCGGCGGCCGCGACCGCAAGCCCGTGGGCGGATCTGATGGGCCTGATCAACCACTTCACCACGAACAACATTCCCGTCGACGGCCTCACCTTCCTGCTCTCGCCGGCGAACGCGCTCGCGTTGTCGTTCCGCATGAACTCGGACGGCTCGCCGCAATTCCCAGGGATCGGCACCGGCGGCGGCTCGTGGAAAGGGCTGACGTTCATTACCAGCAACGTCGTGACCACCAACGTGATCGCCCTGCAACCGGCGCTGATTCTGTTCGCCGACGATGGCGGCGTGACGATCGACGCCTCGACCGAGGCCTCTCTGCAAATGGATAGCGCGCCGGCGTCCCCCGTCGACGCGACCACGGTGTACGCCTCGATGTTTCAAATGAACGCGGTCGCCCTGCGCGCCGAGCAATACATCAACTGGAAGCGCATTGGGACCAATTCGGTGAAGTACCTCACGGCGGCGGCGTGGCCGGGCCCGTCGGCGGCCGCGATGGACACGAACGGCCAGACGACCCGGAAGGCGTAAGCGCCGTGCAGGTGTTCGGCTACGAGCTCACCCTCGAGCGTAAGGCGACGGCGGCGGGCCTGCGCCCGCCGGCGCCGTCGAGCGGCGGGTGGTGGCCGGTGGTGCGGGAACCCTACACGGGCGCCTGGCAAAACAACGATCCGATCACCGCCGATACCGCGATGTCGAACCCGAGCGTGTTCGGGTGTGTCTCGGGGATTAGCGCCGACATCGGCAAGATTGCGCCGCCGCTCCTGCTCGAGCAAGACGAGCACGGGTTCTGGTTTGATACCGACAATTCCGCCTATACGCCGGTCCTGCGCCGGCCGAACCGCTACCAGACGCCGCAACAGTTTTTCGAGCAATGGATGCTCTCGAAATTGCTCTACGGCAACGCGTACATCCTGAAGGGCCGCGACGAGCGCGGCGTGGTGAATCAGCTCTACCCGCTGGCACCGGGCCGCGTGCGGGTGCTCGTGGCGCCCGACGGGAGCGTGTACTACGAGCTCCAGGGGGACGACCTCGCCGGCGTGGCGACCGACAATCCCCCGACGGTGATCCCGGCGCGCGAGATCATTCACGATCGGTTTAATTGCGTGTTCCATCCGCTGATGGGGATCCCGCCGCTCTATGCGATTGCCGGCGCCGTCACCCAGGCGCAAGCGATCCAAGCGAGCTCGACGAGCTATTTCGCGAAGGGCGGCCGCCCGGCCGGCGTGCTCACCGCGCCGACCAAACTCGATCCGCTGTCGGCGGCGCGCGTCAAGGCCGAGGTCGAGGCGTTCAAGATGGGTTCGATCCTGGTGGCCGAGCAGGGCATGAAGTACGAGGCCGTCACGACCAACAGCGCGGCGGATTCGCAACTGATCGCGCAATTGGGCTGGACCGAGGAAAAGGTCGCGGCGGTGTTCCGCATGCCGATCTCGATCCTGAACTCGAGCAAACAGCCGCCCTACGCCAACGCCGAGGCGTCACAGCTCCAATACAAGTCGCAGTGCCTCGAGCCGCACCTCACCGCGATCGCGGCGACGCTCGGGTATGGGCTCGAGCTCCCGAACTACCTCAAGCTCGAGTTCGACGACACCCTGCTGATCTGGATGGACACCGCCACGCGCACCACGGCGGCGAAGGGCGCGATTGTGTCGGGGATGTCCCCGAACGAAGTGCGCGCGACGTACTACGGGCTCGGGCCGGTGCCGGGCGGTGAGCTCCCGTACCTGCAACAGCAAAATATGCCGCTGTCGATCCTGGCCGAGGCGCCAGACCCGGCGCCCGCCGCGGTCGCGGCCGAGCCCGAGGCGGTCGTATGACGCTCGAGTATTCGCGCGTCACGCTGCCGCCGCTCTGGACCGTGGATCAGGCCAAGGTGCATTTGCACATCACCGGCACCGCGTATGACGCCGACATCCAACAGAAACTCGACACCGCGCAAGAGGCGATCCTCGCGCTGCTCAACGTCGGCGCCGATCCGACCTGGACCGCCGCGACGGCGCCCGCGCCCGTCACGCACGCGATCCACTTGTTGACGGCCTATTACTACGAGGACCGCGGCGATGGGAGCGTGCCGTCACCCTGGCCGAAGATTTACGACCTGCTCGCGGCCTACCGCGATCCGACGGTGGCCTGATGGCGCGCGGCGATCAGCGGCACCTCGTGACCCTCGAGCAGCCCGGCGATCCGGTGCCTGACGGCCTGGGCGGGTTCACGGAAGCCTGGACGCCGCTGGACCCGCCGACGTGGTACGCCGCGATCACGGCGGCCACGGCGCGCGATCTCGAACGCCTCGCGGCCGGCAGCACGCTGCAAACGACCGAGCTGCACCTGGTGCGCGGTGATTTTCACCCCGGCGTCACGACGGAAACGCGCCTGTCCTTCGAGGGGCGCGCCTTCGAGGTGCAGAGCGTGCAGGATCCCGAACAGCGGCACGTCGATCTGATCCTCCTGTGTACCGAGATCACCGATGCCAACTGAGATGCGGCTCGGCGGCGTGACCGAGCTCGCCGAGGAACTGGGCGGCCTGGTGCGGGCGCTGGTGGCGGCGGCCGGGCCGATCGCCCGCACGCAGGCCGATCAGATGGCCGAGAACATCCGGGCCGCGCTGCCCGTCGTGACGGGCACGCTGCGCGCGAGTGTCCAGATCGCCCCGATCACCGCGCCCGGCCCCGCGGCGGTCGCCGCGCAAGTGGCCGTCACCGCGCCCTATGCGATGGCGGTCGAGTTTGGCACCGCCCACACCGCGCCGCGGCCGGTCGTGGTGCCGGCGCAGCGGCGCGGGCGCGCGGCCTTCATCAAGGCGGTCGTGGATCACGTCCGCACGACGGGCCTGCAGGTGGACGGGGCGTAATGGCCGACGTGAGCCTGGTGGATGCGGCGGTGATCGCCCGGCTCGCCAGTGATGCCGCGCTGCAGGCGCTCTGCCCCGACGGTGTCTGGTACAGCGTGGCGCCGCAGGATTCGACGGCGTTCGTGATCGTGGCTCGGATGGATCACAGCATCCGCCCGGCGCAGGATGCGACAACGGAGTACACGCTGTACGAGCAGGCGATCTATCTCGTGAAAGCCGTCCTCCGGCACACCGCGGCCACGACGGCGGCGCAGGCGGCGGCGCGGATTCACGCCCTGCTCCATCACGCCGAACTCGACCTGACGGCGGCCGGCTATACCGCGATGCTCTGTCACTGCATCGAACCCTTGCGCCTGCCGGAGGTCGATCGGATCACGAACGCGACCTGGCAACACGAAGGCGGGCAATACGAACTGTGGAGTTATCCCACCAGCTAATTACGAGGTACTTATGGCCCGACGACACGGCAGCAAGGGACAGATTCTCATGGACCCCACGGGGGGCGCGACGACGACCGCGGTGGGCGCCGTCAATAGCTGGACGATCGACCTCGATCGCGACAAAGAGGACGTGACGTGCTTCGGAGACACCAACAAGCAATACGTGCTCGGCCTCGCGAACGTGGAAGGCGAAATCAAAGGCGTGTGGGATGAGGATCTGTCGCCCGACTTGATCCGGGTGGCGCTCGGCGACGTGCCGGTGATGCTCGAGCTCGTGCCCTCGACGATCACGGCGACCCATAAATTCAAGGGGCTGGCGTACCTGTCGGCGGGCCTTGAGTGCCCGGCGGATGGGGCGGTGACGATGAGCGGAACGTGGGTCGCGGCGGGCCCGTGGACCCTCGAGCCGGCGGCGGCGTAAATGGCCGAGCCGGGCACGATTGCCGGCGCGCGCGGGCAGATCACATACGCGTATCACACCGCGGCGATCGTGACCAATTATGTGCTCACCCTGCGGGCGCGGACGGTGACGGGCACGATCACCGAGAGCAATCCCTACTTGCTCACGCAGACGCCGCTCGTATTCGTGACACGCGTGGGACGCTGGCCGGTGGAGGCCGTGACGGTGACGGGGACGCAGATCCAGGCGCGGCTCGGCGCGCCGGTGCTGGTCGGAGGCTGACATGTCGATCGTGATGCGGGAACCCGGCGTCGAGACGCTCACGCTCGCGAGCGGGGACACCGTGATCGTGAAGCGGTATCTCACCGCGGGCGAGTCGTTCGCCATGCAACGGGCCGCGATCAAGTACGTGGCGCCGACGGTCCCGGGCGAGGTGGCGACCCCCGAACTCGATCCGGTGAGCGGGGGGATCGCGCTGGTGCTCGCCTATCTGGTCGATTGGAGTTTCCAGGATCTCGACGGGCGCCCGCTCGGGATTCGCGCGCAGCCGCCGGCGCTCGTGCGGGGCATCCTCGAGCAGCTCCCGACCGAGGTGTACATGGAGCTCCAGGCGGCGATCATCACGCACCAGGCGCTGATGAAGCTCGCGCTCGACGCGGAAAAAAAAACGAGGCCGTCCTTCACCGCACCCGACAAGATTTTGACCTCTGTCGCGTCATGAACTGGACCTGGCCCGACGTGCAGGAGCTCCCCGAGCCGATCTATGAGGCGCTGATCGCGTACCTCGTGGAGGAACAGGAGCGCACCGCCGCGCGGCGGTAACCCGATGGCTCTCACCGCCACGCTGATCGCGGATTTTTCGTCCTTCATGGACGCGACGAAAACGGCCACGGCGGCCCTGACCGGGTTTCAGGAATCCGCGATGGAGATGGGCCCGGCGGCCGATCGCGGGCTCACGGAGCTCCAGAAAAACGCCGAGCAACTCGGGCGGCAGCTCGCGCGCGTCGGCCAGGATGCGGTCGCCGCCGGCTCGGTGTTCGTGCAGGCGTTCACCGAGGAACAGGACGCCGTCGGGCGCCTGAATACGGCGCTGCAGGCGAGCGGGCAGGCGACGCCCGCGGTGACCCAGGCCTATGCCGATATGGCCGCGGAATTTCAGCGGACGACGCGCTTTGCCGATGAAGCGGTGATCGCGGCGCAGGCGACCTTTACGACGATGGGCCAGGTCGGGCCGGAGCAAATGCACCTGGCGCTCGAGGCGGCCACGAATCTCGCGGCGTTCATGAAAACGGATGTCAATGCCGCCGCGAAAATGATGTCCCAGGCGATTGAATCCGGCGGCGAGTCGCTCGGGCGCCTCAAAAAGATCCTCGGCGAGGCCTACACCGAAGGGATGACCACGACGGAAATGCTCGAGGCGCTGAATACCAAGCTTGGGCCGGCCGCGCAGAACGAGCTCAAGACGTTTAACGGGCAGATGGCGAACCTGAATAACCAGTTCTCGAATATTCACGAGCAGGGCGGCCAGATGATCGTCGAAACGATGACGACGCTGCTGGGCGTGTTCAACGCTCTGCCCGAGCCCGTGCGATCGGCGGGGATCGCGATCGTCGCGATCGGGAAGGACACGATCCCGCTCCTGGGCTCGCTCGCGCAGCTCGGGACGCTCCTGTCGCAGCCGTGGGCGATCACGGGGATTATGACGGCGGCGAAAGCGGTGATCGGGATCCTTACGGGGCCGGTCGGGATCGCGATTGCGATCGGGACGCTGCTCGCGCTCGTGATCCTGAACTGGGACAAGATTGTCGCGTATACGCAGAAACTGTACGAGGGGATCAAGCTCTGGCTGCTCGATAAATTCTCGGCCGTCGTCGCGGCGGTCAAAGCGCCGATCGACGCGGTGACCGGCTTTTTTCAGAACATGTACCACGCCGTCGTCGGCGGCTCGATCGTGCCCGACATGATCAACGGGATCAGCACGCATTTCGGCCGGCTGGATTCGGTGATGGTGGAACCGGCCAGGGCGGCCTCCTCCGCGGTCCAGGCCGAATTCGGGAAGATGATGGAGTACCAGAACAAGGTCAACGCGCTGTACAGCGAATACGCGGGGACGCGCGGGACGCCGACGATCGGCCTGCAGCAGAACGCCGCCGCGCTGGCGGCGCAGGTGTTCGGCACGGGCGGCGGCGGGGGTGGCGGCGCGACGACCGTCAACAACACGTTCAATATTTCGGGCGGCGGCGACATGGAGGCCCTCGCCCGTAAGGTCGCGGACATGGTGTTGCGAACCGTCCGCGCCGGCACGCAACTCAGTACGGCCTAGAGGGACACATGGGAACCCAGCAAGCGAGTGACTACTTAGAAGGGCTCCTGGTCGGGCATTTGTTTCGAACCGCGACGATGGCGAAACCGGCGGCCCTGTGGGTCGCGCTGTTCACCAGCGCCCCGACCGATGCGGGGGGCGGGGCCGAAGTGACGGGCGGGGCCTACGCGCGCGTCAACCTGCCCCCGTCCGATGCGAATTGGCGGGCGCCGGTCGCGGGCGACGGGACGACCAGAAACGCGGTCGCGATCACGTTTGCGGTCCCGACGGCGAACTGGGGCACGGTGACGGCGTTCGGGCTCTTCGATGCCGCGACGGCCGGCAATCTGCTCGTCTGGGATCTGTTAGTCACGGCGCGGCCGGTCATCAGCGGCGACCCGGCGCCGTCCTTCGCGGTCGATGCCTTGAGCATCAGTGTCGGCTGATGGCGTTTGACGTTCACAAAAATCTGGCACTGTCCGCGGTCGCGACGGCCCCGTCCCCGCCGGGGACCGGGCTGTCGCTGATCGTCACGGCCGGCGAAGGCGTCCGCTTCCCGGCGCCCCCGTTCAATGCGACCGTCTGGCCCGGGACGGCCCTCCCGACTCCCGCGAATGCGGAAATTGTCCGCGTGACCGGTGTGACGACGAATACCTTGACGATCGTGCGGGCGCAGGAAGGGACGACGGCGCGGGCGATCGTCGTCGGGGATCTGATCGCCGCGAGCATCACGGCGAAGACGCTGACCGACGTGGAAACGCAGGCCGCGCTGCTGGCCGCGGCTAATGTCTTCACGGTCCAGCAAACGGTGCAGCCCTCGCTCGTCCTGCAGAATCCCCTGGCCGGCGCGGATGGGAAAAACTGGCAGCTCAATTCCTACGGCCCCGATCTGTACGTCTGGCCGAAGACGGACGCGGGCGGCGATCAACCGCTGGCCGCGCAATTTATCCGGGCGGGCGGGCATTTCAAGGCGACGGGCGATCTGTATGAAAAGCTGCGGACGGTCCCGCTCGGGCACTGGACCGCGGTCCCGTACAACGCCGGGAATTACACGGGCAGCGGGGGCGCCTGGACGGTGGAAGCGGGCGACCAGGCCCGCTTCGGCTACACGCTGATCGGCAACACCATGATCCTGCAGGCCGTGATCGCGTCCACATCGGTCGCGGCCGGTAGTTCCACGCTGTCGATCGCGATCCCGGGCGGCAAGGTCGCCGCGCAGACCGCGACCCAGGTCGCGTATGTGAACAATGCGGGCGCAGGCTGGACGCTCGGCTTTATCCTGACGACCGCGGGCAGCGGGACGTTGGGCTGTCTGCGCGATCCCGGCGGCACGGCCTGGAGCGCCAGCACGAACACGACGAGCATCTATTTCAACATCACGTTTGAAGTGAGCTGAGATGTTCGGGGCCCTGTATTTCGGCGCGGGGCCGTTCGCGGGCGCGATCCGTAAAACCTCGCTGTTCAGTGTCGCCGCCGCGCTGTCCTTCAGCACGGCCGGCGAACTGACGGCGCGGGCCCGCCTGCAGGCCGCGGCCGGTCTGCGGTTTTCCACGGTCGCGAATTTCGTCGGCGTCCCCTTCCAGGCCAAATCCGGGCTCTCGTTTTCGACCCACAGCACCCTGACGATCCCCCGGCGGTACGGCGTCGGGATCGCGATCGGCAATCAAGATGTCACGGCGCGGGTCCGGGTCCAGGGCCTGACCATTCACGACATCCTGAACGACGCGCCAAGTACCTGCTCGCTCGTGATCGAAGGGGACGCGCCGGCGGTCGGGCAGATGGTGCGTATCGAAGTCGGGTCGCCAGGCCGGCTCCTGTTCGCCGGGGCGGTGCAAACCGTCGAGCAGACGTACACGCTGCAACCCAAGTACCTCGCCTGGGCCGTGACCGCGATCGACGACACGGGCCGCGCGAACGCCCGGCGCCCGTTCGGCGCCTGGCTCAACACCTCGGCGACGACGATCGCGCAGACGATCACGGCGACGTATGCGCCGGGGTTCTGGTCGGGCGGGATCGCGGCGAACCTCCCGACGGTGTCGATCGTGTTCGACGGGGCCGACCTGTTCATTGCGTGCCTCGCCCGCCTGGCGAACGCGATCGGCGGCTACTGCAAGATCGAAGATGGCACGGTGTACCTGTTCCTGACCGACACCGCCGAGCCGCCCGACCCGGTCGATCTCGCGCACCCGCCGCTGAACGACCCGTCGATCACGGTCAACACGGACGCCTCGCAGTTGCGGACGCGCGTCTACGGGAAGGGCTACGGGGAGAATATTCCCTCCGACATCCTGCCGGGGGAAACCCTGATCCCGGTGCAGGACGGGGTTGCGTTCCCGCCGCTCGGCGGGACGATGATCGCGAGCGTGACGCCGGAAGGCGCGCAGTCGGAAAAGCTCGCCTATGCGAGCGTGCAGCTCCGCACGAACGGCACGCTCGTGGGGCCGGGGACGCGGCCGGGCAACGCGCCGCTGCTGGTGCCGGCGGCCGCGGGCACGCCGGGGATCGAAAGCGGCTATCACGAGTATGCCTATGTCTACGTGACCGGGCCGGCCGGCAACGATCGGACGCTGCCGGGGCCGCGCGCCGGGATCACGGTCGGCTACGTGCCCGATCCGACGACCGCGCCGACGGCCGGGACGCCGACGGCCGGCGGCGGGGCGGATGAAGGCACGCACGAATACGTCGTGGCCTTCGTGACGACCGTCGGGGAAACGCTGCCGAGCCCGATCAGCAATTACGTCGTGACCTCGGCGGCGGTCGGACAGCTCCCGCTGTCCGAGGCGCCCATCGCGGATCCCGCGCTCGTTGGGACGGGGATCGAGGATGGCGCCTTTGAATACGGCGTGACGTTCGTGAACGCGCAGGGGGAAACGTCGATCGGCGCGGTCGCGAGTGGGAACGGCCAAACGACAGGGCTGTCCAATCCCGTCGAACCGGGCGGCGTGGGCGGCACCATCTTCGGCACGTTCGGCGGCAATCTGACCTCTGCGAATTATTCCTATTACGTCACCGTGACGACGACGCGCGGCGAAACGCCCCCGGGGGCGTCGTTGTTCGCGGATATGCGCGGGGGGGGGAACGTGTATACCGCGGTCGCGGTCCCGATCCCGATCCATTCCGATCCGCGCGTGACCGGGCGAAAAATTTACCGCTTCAATGGGTTCGGGGGGTCCGCTGGCGCGCACCTGATCGCGACGATCAGCAATAACACCCTGACCAGTTATTTCGACACGGCCGCCGATGCGTCGATCCTGAGCGGCGCCCCGCCCCCCACGGTCAACACGACGGCGGAACCGTACAACCGGCTCCCGATCCGCAACATCCAGACAGGGCCGGACGGGACGACGGCCCGCAAACTCTATCGCCGGCATCGGAACACCAGCGAAGCGCTCAAGCTCGTGACGACGATCAGCGGGAACACGCAGACCACGTACACCGACGTGACGCCGACCGCGAGCCTGGGCGGGCCGCCGCCCGTGGCGAACACGACCGGGACCGCAGTGCAGGTGATCCCGGTGAGCAACATCCCGATCGGGCCGGCGAGCACGACGGCGCGCGCGCTCTATCGCCGCTTCAATGGCGCGGGCGGGTTCCGCCTGGTGACGACGATCGCGAACAACACGCAGACGAGCTACGTCGATGCGATCCCGAACAGCGCGCTCGGCGCCGGGTCGCTCGGCGCCTCCACGGCGTTTTCCAATCGCGTCGCGGTCACGTTTGAAGGCGGGCCGGCGACCGTCACGTACATCGAGATTTTCCGCACGGCGGTCGGTAGTAGCGATCTGCGCTTCCTGTACCGGCAGACCGGCGCGGCGGCGGGGACGTTCCTGGACACGATCCCCGATGCATCGCTCGGGCTGGCCCATGCGCCCACGGAGGACACCTCCGGCCTGGCGCAACCGGCCGGGCAGGTGAACCCCGGCGCGCCGATTCTCCCGGTCGCCAGCAGTGCGCCCTTCCGCGACACGGGCGGGTGGGTGGAAATCGCCGGCAACCAGGTCGTGCGCTATACGGGGAAAGCGGGATCGACCTTGACCGGGCTGCCGGCCTCGGGGCCGGGCGCGATTTCGACGCCGATCCTGTTCGGGAGTCAGGCGATCCCCGCGCCGATGCTGGTCGGCGTCACGGGCGTCACCCGGCAGCTCTATAAAGGCGCGGCGATCCACTTGTGGATTCAACGCGACGACGTGGCGGCGCAGGTCGAGCACGCCGCGCGCACGGGCGGAGACGGGGTCGTCGAATATCTGATCACCGATACTCGGCGCGGCGAGGCGTCGTTGATCGATCGCTGCGAAGCGGATCTGGCGCTGTTCGCGCGGCCGATCGTCACGGTCAGTTATGCGACGCGGGATCTGAAAACGAAATCAGGGAAACCCGTCCGCATCAATCTGCCCTCGCAGCACCTGAACCAGACGCTCACGATTCAAGAGGTCACGATTGACCAGATTGATCTCGCGCGCCGGCTCGCGCCGCGGTTCACGGTGACGGCGAGCACCGTCCGCTTTTCGCTCGAGGACGTGCTGCGGCGGATCATTGCGGGCGAATCGAAAGATCAGTGACGCCGGGCGTGTTCCTAGTGTGCGCGCTGGTCGGGTTACTGGCGCTCTGGCACCTGGGGATCAAACGCCGTTAGAGGGCCGTCGTGGCAGTTCGCGCCTGAATCACGCTATACGCCGCCCGCATATCACAGTGGGCGGCGGTACGCCATAGGAAGTACGTCCTACAAACGGTTCAGTCGCTCATAGCGTATCGCGTCTTTTTTTGCTTGAACCGCTCGCGATGGAGCGTTACCGTTACGACTTCGTTATCTATGCGCGCGCCGCGTCGTCGCTCGCCCGTCATCGCTCAGCTCACGCCGCGTGAGGCGCGCATGGTCGCGGCGCTCACGCAATTGTCGCGGCGGAGTCGTCGCGCCCTCTTCGAGGTTATCGAAATGGCTTTGGCGATCGACCTCGACGCCGCGGGCGCGTCCAATCCTTCAAGAGCGCCATTAAGACTCGTCGGCCATCCGCGCTAAGCGACCGATACAGGGCGACCAGGGTCGCTTCCTCCGGATCCGCCGGCACATTGAGCGCGGCGGTCAACTCATGTCCAAACATCCGTGTGATGCGCTGCAAGGTTTCGAGGTCGGCGTTGAACTCGCCCTTCAGGTAGCGACTCATCCAGGCTTGATTGCGGCCGATGTGGGCGGCGAGGGCGGTCTGCGTGATGCCGGTCGATCGGATCCAGGTCTTGATCTGCTCACGTGCACTGTCGTCGAGGGTCTGCGCCATTGGCGCCAGAATAGGTTGTTCGAGGCCCACGCGATAGGGAGCATACCATAACCGTATACTGTTTGACACATAACTTACGGTAAGGGTATATTCCCTTTCCTCATGGCGCGGCCCCGCCCCTCGGTGCGCTTTCCAACCCTCGCGGCCTATATCGCCGGCACCGGGGTGGCGCAGGCGACGATCGCCCGCGAAGTCGGGACCTCCCAGGCCAATATTTCACGCATCGCCCGCGGGGATCTCGTGCCCCGGCCCAGGCTGGCGGCCCGGCTCGCCGCGTTTGCAAAAATTCCGCTCGAATCGTTTGTGCGCGTCCACCTCGAGAAACGACGGACGCCGTGACGGACCGGCGGATCCGAACCTGAACAGTCTTACAGCGGCAACCGTGAGGCGCGCATGGCGGCGGGTGAGAAATTGATTGCGGAATGGTTTTGGACGGATCGCTGGGTCGGGTCGCGCGGGTTTCTGCTCCCGATGGAGGCGCGCGGGTTATACCGGGAGATGCTCACCCAGGCGTGGCGCCGCGGCGCGCGGCTCCCGAACGACCCCGAGGCCATCCGGCGGGCCGTGGGCGCGACCCTGTCGGAGTGGCGCCGGTGCTGGCCGCGGGTCAAACCCTTCTGGAAAGTGGAGGGCTCTTTCATAGTGAATAACACCCAGGTAGGGGTGTATCAGGAGACCATAGCTCGCCAAAAAAACTACGTGACGCGCGCGACTCGCGCGGCGCGCGTACGCTGGGGAAATCATGCTTGAGCATATGCACAAGCATTCCTTAAGCAGTGCTTGTGCAATGCCCTCCGTCTCCGTCTCCGTCTCCGTCTCTGAAAGAGGGATCTCTACTACTCGTAAGCCTGATGTTCTTATAGGGGGGCCATATGTTTATAGAGAGATCTAGAACCTCGCGCCAAAGCGCGCGAGCTAAAAACTCTCGTAAAAAAACAACACCGCCCGACCGGATCGACGGCGCCCGGCTCCTCACGCGGGTGCTCCGCGATGTCCTCGCCGCCGAAACCTTCGAGCACGAATCCGACGTGATCGAGGCGTTCAAGTGCCGGCTCGCGCGCCTGCGGATCCCGTGGACGAACGACGGCCTGACCGAGGCGCTTCGCGTGGTCGGGAGTAATCGGCCGTTCGTGCAAGCGCCACCGACAACACCCGAGCCGGCACCAGAGGCCACCGGGCCGATCATCGGGCCCGACGAAGCGAGGGCCCTCCTCGCCGCGATTCGGGCGCGGCTCGGACAGGTGCCACTCCGCACGATCACGCCGGCGGCGTGGCGGGATCCCGAGGCCGACGCCAAAGCCGAAGAAGAGGCGCGCCAACGGGCCGCCGAGATGGGGATCACCCTGTGAAACCGACGCCGCATTTGGTGTGTGCTTATGGGATACCGATCCGCGATCATTTCCCGCCGCCGCTCGGCACCGGCCGCGGGTGTCCCGATTGCGCCGCGACCGAACAAGTACCGCGCGTTAGCGACAACGGTGGACGGCCTGCGGTTCGCCTCCAAAGCCGAGGCGCGGCGGTACGTCGTGCTCACGTTCCTGGTAAAGGCCGGGCTGATTAGATGCCTGGAACTCCAACCGGCCTTCGAGCTCTCGGTGGGCGGGATCGTGATAGGGCGCTATGTGGCGGATTTCGCGTACGTCGATCTGCGGGAGCCCGTCCCGCGGCGGGTGTACGAGGACGTGAAAGGCGTGCGGACGCCGCTCTACAAGTGGAAACGGAAACACGTGCAGGCGCAGTACGGCATTGAAGTGAAGGAGATTCCATGATCACGCTGATTGTCTTGCTCCGGGTGCTCGCGCTCGTGTGCTTCGTGATGGCGACGTTCGGCGTGCCGGCGCGGGTGAACCTCACCGCCGCCGGGCTCGCGCTCTGGCTCCTCTCGCTCGTGGTGGTGATCCCGTGACGCGCGCCGAGCTCGCCGCCGCCCCGCTCCGGTTCTGGATTTGCCGGCACACCGGGCGCGAAACCCAGTGGAAAGTGCTCACGCAAACGAACGATGAACCGACGGCGCGCCTGATCTATCGCTGGGAAACCGAACGCCGGCCGGGTGGCGTGCGCCTGATCGATGTCGACGCCTCGATCGTGCTGAAGGAAACGGGCGCGCGCGGCCGATGAGACTGATCCACGTCCTCGCGATTGTGCTCGGGTTCGGCCTCGGGTGGGCGATGGTCGCCTGTCGCGCGACGGTGAGCCTGTCGCTCGGGGATCCGGCGCCCGTCACCGTGCCGGCACCCGTCGTGCCGGCGGCCCCAGCGGCGGCCTCGTGGATCGTGGTCGTGCGGGCCGGCACCTTCGCGACCACGTACGGCCCGTTTCCCTCGCTCGCGGCCGCGGAGGCGTGGCGCACCGCGCACCAGTTCACCGCGGCCGATTCGGATATTTTTCAAACCCTGAGGCCCGAATGAGACAGAACGCCTTGCCGTTGGATCGGCTCCCGCCGGCCGTCATGCTGGAAGCACAGCACTACCTCGGGAAGTCCCGGCGCGCGCGATGGACGTATCAGGACGAGTTCGGCGTGATGGTCTGGGCGAATCCGACGAGCCGGCGACTGCCTCAGCAACAGTGGCTCGAACTCGTGCGGTGGTGTCTGACGGGCGAAAAGAATGGCGGATCACAACAATGGGGACGCGTTCGGCGATTGCTCCTGCAAATCTTTCCAGATGTGACGACGTGCGTGAGTTATTCCGATCCATCGGTCGGGCACACGGGGGCGCTCTATAAAGCCTGTAATTGGCGTTGGAAACCGACATGGCACCGCCTGAAGCCGCCCCCCAACGGGAGTTGGGTCAAGGGCGCGCCACAAAGCGTGAAAGATCGCTGGGTGTTCTACCTTCGGCCGGATGCGCTGCGCGAAAGTATTTTGCAGGTGAAGTCATGAAACGACTCCTCTTGCTCGGCGTGCTCGGGCTCGTGGGGTGTCGTGACACGATCGTGCTGTATCCGCCGGGACCGTCACCGAGCGGCGGCGGGATCGTGATCACGAACACCAACACGAACACGAACACCCAGGACACCCACGACGTGATCAACTTCGCGGCGGCGGCGAATCCCGGTGCGCCGGTGCCGGCGCCCGGCGGCGGCAGTGAGACGCCGCTCGGGCTCCCGGCCGGCGCCGAGGCGCTCGCGCGCGGCGTGGCCAACAGCAATGCCGCGCTCCTCTCGCAGGCGTGCGGGGCCACAGGGAACTGGGGGTTTCTCGATCGCGTGGTGTCGACGCTCGCGGCGTCCGATCCGCGGTGGGGCTACCTCGTGAAAGCCAGCACCGGCCTCATTAGTGCCGACGTGATCGCGTACCGCGCGACGGCCGACACGATCGGCGCCTGGGGCGTCGATGTGATTCTCGATGTCTGCGGGGCGAATCAGTTCCAGTGGAACGTGATCGGGCTCGACGTGAGCGCGCAATGGAGCGCGACCCGCCCATGAAACCGCTCTACGACGCCGATTGGGTGATGTGGTTCACCGTGGGTTTGACGGTGATCCTGGTCTGCATGGCGGTGCTGTTGTGATGGCGCGCCTGCGGTGCCTGTTCGGCCGGCACGATCCGCTGTTGACGCAACGCGCGACCGGGGATCGGGTGGTGCTGGTGTGGGTGTGCCGGCACTGTCTGCGGGAGCTCGGCGTCACCGACCTGCTCGAGGTCGTGGACCCGCGGCCGCTCGTGCGCGCGCGCCTCCAGGCGATCGTGCGCCATGCGAACCGGAGGCCGGAATGAAAGCGGCGCCCGCGGAGGTACTGCGGGCCGAGCTCGAGCGGCGCAACGCGGAGCATGAATCGATGTTTTACGTGCTGGTGAACGAGCAGCAGGCCATCGACCTCGCGAGCGGCTATGTCCCCAACGCCGTGAAGGCAATGGTCACGACCATGCTGGATTGGCGCCGGCAGGATGAATTACGCGCGGCGCGGCCGGTGCCGAAACGGCGGAAACTATGAGAACCGACGACGACGGCGATCGCTATCTGAACCTCCGCGAATTGTCGGACTATACCGGCCTGTCGACGCAACGGTTGCGGAACCTGACGCGCCGCCCGGACTACCCGCTGCCGCACTATCGCGTCGGCGTGCGGGTGCTCGTGAAGCGTTCCGAGTTCGACGCCTGGGTGCAGGCGGGGCACGGTGAGCTGCGGCCCGAGCGAGCGGCCGGCGGCGATCGGGTGGCGGTGATCGCCGCGGCCGCGGTGCGGGCCATTCGTGGTGGTAGATAGCTATACATTTGCTATACTGGTCGTATGACACCACCACTCCAGAGTCAACCGCGACACCAATTCAATATCCGCCTTGATCCGGCGCTCTACGACGCGCTGCAAGCGATCCGGGCGCGCGAGGGAGTCAGCCTCTCCGAGCAAGTCCGCCGCGCGATTCACACCTGGGTCGCGGCACACAGCGGCCGACGGGCACCCGCGCGCCGGAAGGCGGCCGTATGACGCCGCACGAAATCCGCCAACAGATTCACTTGATTCTCGATAGTCACGCCGAGGCGCTCGCGGCGATCCGCGCGGCCGATACCGCGCTCAAGGTCGTGTTCGCCTCGCACGACGCCGCGCTGGTGTCGGCGATCGAGGCGAACCGGGCCGCGCTCGGGCTCCTCAACCGTCTGCTCGCGGAGCCCGAATAATGGCCTTCCCACGATCGGACGGCGCGACCGTCAAGCGGGTGGGCGCCGGCCGCTCGCCCTGGCGGGTGCAGTGGTATGCCGGCGAGGGCGCCGACCGCAAGGCCACAACCCGCTGGTGTGCGACCGAGGGCGAGGCGCGCGCGATTGAAGCGGCGATCGAGGCCGGGCTCCGGCGGCCGGTGCTCCCGGCGGCGGCGCCGGCACCCGTGACGAAGGCGGGCACCTTCGGCGCCTTCGCGGCGCAGTGGCTCGACACCGTGGTGAGCCGGAAGAAACCCGGCACGGTGCGATCGTACCGGCAACTCATGGCGAATCACATCCTGCCGACGCTCGGCCGGGTGCCGCTCACCGATCGCGCGCTCGGCGTGCAGGCGATCGTCGACGTGATGGCCGCCCGGCAGAAAGCGGGCGTCTCCTGGGGCACGCAGAAATGTATTTTGCGTGTGATTTCCACGGCGTGCCAGTGGGCGAAGCGCACCGGGCACCTGTCGATCAACCCGTGCGATCGCCTGCTGATGGAGCTCCGCGACGGCACGAGCGGCGCCGACGATCCCGAGCCGAACCCGCTCACGCAGGCGCAGGCCGACGCCTTCCTGGCGTGGCTCGAGGCGCGGGCGCCCGTGTGGGTGCCGTACTTTCTCACCCTCCTGCATACCGGCATGCGGCGCGGCGAGGCCTCGGCGCTCCGGTGGTCCCTGATCGATTTCGCGAAGCGGCGCGCGCTCCTGAAATTCAACTACAGCCCGGCGGCGAAGGGCGATATCACGCTGAAGGGCAAGCGGCCGCATGAGATCGACCTCTCCCGCGATGTCGTCGAGGCGCTCCGCGGCGTGCAGGAGCGGATCAAGGTCGTCGACCTCGACGGGCGCCCGGCCTCGCCGTATGTGTTTCTGACGGCGCGCGGCGCGCGGGTGCTCCCGAAGGGCGGGGTCGACCGGATCTGCGCGCGGGCGATGCGGGCGATCGGCGCCGAGGGGCACACCATGCACGATCTGCGGGACACCTTCGCGACCTTGCACCTGCTGGCCGATCCCGGCCGGCTCCTGTGGGTGTCGTGGATGCTTGGACACCGGCACACCTCGACCACGCTGGACCGCTACGCGCGATGGATCCCGACCCAGGTGGGCGGCGCGACGTACGCCGACGCCTTCAACCGGCCGGCGGCGGCCCTGCGACAGGCGGAACAGGCATGACCGAGAGCCGGATCTGGTGGTGGTGGCGATCCGTGCAGTGCTTCTGGTTGGGACGGCATGACTACCGGACGGGCCCGTGGTTCTCGGAACCGTGGGGGACGCGCTGTCTCTGGTGTGGCGCCCCAAAGGAGGAACAGGCATGAAGCAACAGCGGCGCATGGCGATGTCCCGGCAGGTGCTCAACAGCACCCGGCGGCCGGCGGCGGCGGCGCCCGTAAGTGATCCGAAACCGCAAGGTCGAAATGAAGGGCGGAATGGCGAGGCCTCAAGGTCGAAATGGCGGCGGACGAAACCCGGTAAGTGATAGCGAATAGAGACACTTACGACCGTCAAAAACGTGACGGGGGGATACTAAAGCATTATCTTAAAACCCGCAAAAACATTGAATGTTTTTGACGCAAGGTCGAAATGAAATGACCGGTAAACACGGATAAACACGATCCACTTACGGCGATTTGGAGGCTCCGATGAATACCGCCATGAAGGTGCTCGACCCGCCCGCAGTCGACCGCCCGATCCCCAAGGATCAAATGGAACTCGTGAGACGAACAGTGGCGAATGGCGCGACCGCCGACGAGCTCGCGTTGTTCCTGTTCGATTGCCAACGCCAAGGGGTGCACCCGCTCGACAAACTGATCCACTTCACGAAACGCGGCGGCCGGTATACGCCCGTTACGTCGATCGATTTCATGCGGGCCCAGGCGGCGGCCTCGGGCGAAATGGCCGGCAGTGATGATCCCGTGTTTGTCACGAGCGACGACGGGAAACCGCTCGCGGCCTCCGTGTGCGTCTACAGAATCACGTCAGGGCAAAGATACGCATACCAAGCCACCGCACGATGGGCGGAGTACTGCCCCGACAACGCGCCCATGTGGCGCAAAATGCCGTTTACGATGATTGCCAAATGCGCCGAAGCATTAGCCTTGCGGAAGGCGTTTCCAAAGCAGCTCGCCGGCCTGTACACCACCGACGAAATGGATCAAGCGGGCTCGGGGCAAGGGCGCGCGGAGATCCTCGACGCGCTCACCACGCCGCCGCCGGCCGCCGAACCCACGCCGCCGCCTGCGCCCAAGATTGGCGGCGCCGTCGTGATCACCCAGGTGGATCCCGCCCCGCCGGGCGGCAAGATTGTGGGGTACCTCGAGCACACCGGGCAACCGGGCGGCGCCGACCACCTCCCGCTCTTCGATGCGTACCTCCTGGCCTTCGCGGTCGAATGTTGCGATAACAAGACGCCGGTGTTCGTGACCACCAAACCGGGCAAGACGAGCGGCAAGGCGTACGTGACCGGGATCCGCCCGGCCGAGGATCCCGGCGTGCCGGCCGACCTGGCGTTCTGATGGCTGAACGGCTGATCCGAGTCTTTCCTCGCCGCACGACCGCGACGCCGATCGATCCCCTGGCCTATACCGGGCGGCCGGATTTATTCGCGGAGGCGGACGCCGTGCACGTGTCGGTCACGTTCACCCAGGACAAACCGATCGCCGAACGTCTCGCGGACGCATGGCGGCACGTGGCGCCGGTGACCGTGGGCGGAGTGGCGTACGGTGACGATAGTCTCGAGTTTATTCCTGGCCGCTATATCAAACCGGGCTACACCATTACGTCGCGCGGGTGTCCGCGCCGATGTTGGTTTTGCGGCGTGTGGAAAAAATGGCCGACGGCGCACCCGCTCCCGATTTATGACGGGTGGAATATCCTCGACGATAATTTGCTGGCCTGTCCCGAGTGGCATGTGCGCGCCGTGTTCGCCATGCTGGCGCGGCAACCGCGGCGGGTCGCCTTTACGGGCGGCCTCGAGGCACTCGCGTTACAGGATTATCAAGTGGAGCTCCTGGCAGGCTTGCATCCCCGACCCACGATGTTCTGGGCGTATGATCCCGGTGATGCGTTCGACACCTTGCGATCGGCGGCGGCGCGGATGCTGGGGGCGGGATTTACGGCGGCCTCGCACCGGCTCCGCTGTTATGTGCTGATCGGCTATCCGCACGACACGTTTACGGCCGCCACCGGACGCCTCGAGCAAATGCTCGGGATCGGGTTGACGCCGCACGCGATGCTTTGGCAACCCGAGTTACCCAGCCAAGACAAATGGCGCCCGGCGCCGGCGTGGCGGCGATTTCAACGGCAATGGGCGCGGCCGGCGATTATCCATCGGGCGCCCGTCGCCGATATCCCGGCGCCGCGCGTGTTTTTTTTGCGTCCAATGGGTTCGTGAATGCCGACGGCCGGCAATGTCCTCTGTGGGTGCGGGCGGTTCATGCAGTGTAAGAAAAACAGCGTCACCGTCGAGGAACTGCTCGAGGACGGTTCGCCGTACAAACTGTGGGACGCCGACCTGTATGCCTGTCCTGATTGCGGCGCCGAGACGATCACGGGATTCGCGCATGAGCCGATGATGGAAGCGTGGCACCCGAACTATGCCGCGCAACGGGATCGCCTCGCCCGACTGGCGCCGATTTACCCCGGCCGCTCGAGCTGATGGGTGTTATCCTGCGCGGCGAGGTGATCCGCATGAGCAAGCCGCCGCTCGACCCGGAACCCGATCCCGCGCCCGAGCCGGAACCCGACCCGCCGATCCCGCCCGTGCACGTGCGTGGGTGAGTGCTGCCCCTGGTGGCTCCGCGGCGTGCACCGACGCCGCCGCGGTGCCGACCTGGAGGATATGTGGCGCACGCTCTACGCACGCGCCGACACCCTCGAGGAAGCGCGGTTAGCCTGGGAGGTGTTCCGCGCCCAGGACGGGCAAGAGCATTGGCGCTGTCCCTGCGGGCGCCCGATTGCGGACCTGTTCGGTACCCTCACGATTCACTTGGCACCATGAGTCGTTCGCTAGCGAACGCCGTGACCATTCGCTAGCGAACGACCAGGTGTATTCTCCCGAGGTCACGGTAATGCGGTTCTGCGCCCAGCCCGGATGCCCCGCCACCGTCGAGCGTGGGCGCTGTCCCGCCCATGCCGTGACGCTCGAGCATGGCCGACCGAACTGGGACATCCGTAAGTGGTACGACACCATGCGTTGGCGGCGGCTGCGCCTCGAGGTGTTACGGGAAGCGGCCTATGCCTGTGCCCAGTGTGGGCAGATTACCCTCGCCCTTGATGTCGATCACATCGTCAAGCACGACGGCGATCCCGATCGGTTCTGGGACCGGGACAACCTGCAGGCGCTGTGCATTCCCTGTCATTCCAGTAAGACCGCACAGGGATCCTGATCCGCGGGGGGGGTATGTAAAAGTTACGCCGCAAATCGTGCTCAGAC
>Ga0105340_1000320_pt1 | contig 23534 bp, 16 predicted proteins | sample EasRivMeERMLT700_FD_89676 | JGI IMG/M metagenome (GOLD analysis project Ga0105340, IMG submission 89676) | Soil microbial communities from meander-bound floodplain in the East River, Colorado, USA - East River MetaG ERMLT700 | ecosystem: Environmental > Terrestrial > Soil > Floodplain | place...
ATGAAGCCGAACGAATACGACGACATCCCGGGTACCACGGTGTTCGACGCACAGCGCTCGCGGCAGGGCTACCACCTGAACATGTTTTGCATGTCGCTCATGAAGGCCGAGAACCGCGCGGCCTTCAAGGAGAACGAGCGGGCCTATCTCGACCGTTACCCCATGACCGGGGAGCAGAAGCAGGCGGTGCTCGACCGCGACTGGAACCGCATGATCAGCCTCGGCGGCAACATCTACTTCCTGGCGAAGCTCTTCTTCACCGACGGCAAGTCGTTTCAATACGTAGCCGCCGTCATGACCGGGAGCACCCAGGAAGAGTACGCGCAGATGATGCTGAACGGCGGCCGCCCGCCGGAGGGCAACCGCTACGCCGCGGAGTGGGAAAAGAAGCAGGGCCGCAAGCGTGGCTAGGATCGTCGCCGGGGTCGCGACTTCGCACGTGCCTGCGATCGCCGCGGCGCTCGATCTGGGCAAGAGCGGCGAGCCGTACTGGAAGCGCGTGTTCGACGGCTACCAGCGCTCGAAGGAGTGGCTCCGCAAGGTGGACCCGGACGTCATCATCCTGGTCTACAACGACCACGCCTCGGCGTTTTCGCTGGAGATCATTCCCACCTTTGCGCTCGGCTGCGCGGCGCAATTTCCGATCGCCGACGAGGGCTGGGGGCCGCGCCCGGTGCCGGCGGTGAAAGGGCACCCGGAGCTCGCCGCGCACATTGCGCAGTCGGTGATCCTGGACGAGTTCGACCTCACCATCGTCAACAGGATGGACGTCGATCACGGCCTCACGGTGCCGCTTTCCCTGATGTACGGCCAGCCCAAGGAGTGGCCGTGCCCGGTGATCCCGCTGGCCGTGAACGTCGTGCAATACCCTCCGCCGACGGGCCGGCGCTGCTACCACCTGGGGCGCGCCATCCGCAAGGCGGTGGAGTCCTTCGATCAGAACCTGAAAGTCGTGGTGTTCGGCACCGGCGGCATGTCGCACCAGCTGCAGGGGCCGCGCGCGGGGCTGATCAACAAGGCGTTCGACGCCCGGTTTCTCGACGCGATCGCGCGCGATCCGGCCGCTCTCACCAGGATCTCGCACCTGGAGTACCTGAGGGAATCGGGCTCCGAGGGCATCGAGCTGGTGATGTGGCTCGTCATGCGCGGCGCTCTCGACGACAAGGTCGAGGAAGTGCACCGCTTCTACCACGTGCCGGCGTCGAACACGGCGCTCGGGCACATCATTCTGGAAAACCGCAAATGAAAATCTGTATCGCAGGGCAAGGCGCCTTCGGGCAGAAGCACCTCGAGGGCATAGCCAACATCAAGGGCGTCGAGGTGGTTTCTCTCGCCGGCGGCAATCCCGAAGCGACGAAGGAAGTCGCCCGCAGGTTCAAGATCCCGCACTGGACGGGCGACCTCACGGAGAGCCTGAAGCAGCCCGGCGTGGAGGCCGTGATCCTGGCGACGCCGACCCAGATGCACGCGCGCCAGGCGATCCAGTGCATGCGCGCCGGCAAGCACGTGCAGGTCGAGATCCCGATGTGCGAGTCGCTTGCCGATGCGCGCGAGATCGTCAAGGTGCAGAAGGAGACCGGGCTCGTCGCGATGGCGGGGCACACGCGGCGCTTCAACCCGAGCCACCAGTGGGTCAGGAAGAAAATCCTCGCGGGCGAGCTGAAACTCCAACATTTCGTGGTGCAGTCGTTCTTTTTCCGCCGCACCAACATGAACGCCGCGGGCAAGCCGCGCAGCTGGACCGATCACCTGCTGTGGCATCACGCCTGCCATACCGTCGATCAGTTTCAGTACCAGACCGGCGAGACCGCCTCACAGGCGCGCGCCCTCCAGGGGCCGGTGCATCCGAAGCTCGGCATCGCCATGGACATGAGCATCCAGATGCGGGTGCCGTCGGGCGCGGTGTGCTCGCTCGCGCTGTCGTTCAACAACGACGGGCCGCTCGGCACGTTCTTCCGCTACATCTGCGACAACGGCACTTACATCGCGCGCTACGACGATCTGTTCGACGGCAAGGACAACAAGATCGACGTCTCGAAGGTCGACGTCTCGATGAACGGCATCGAGCTGCAGGACCGCGAGTTCTTCGCCGCGATCCGCGAGAAGCGCGAGCCCAATGCGAGCGTCGCGCAGTGCCTGCCGGCGATGGAAGCGCTCGACCGTCTGGAGAAGAGCCTGTCTGCTCCTTGACGCTACTTGGCGAGAAACAGCGCCTTGACGTCGTCGGGGATTTGCTGGCCCTTGAGCGGCGTGCCGGGCCCGTCGACATAGCGGCCCCACACGCGCTTCTCACTTCCCTTGGCGAGCATCGTGCCGTCGTTGCGCACGACATCGTGCGCCACCACGAACGAGGCGCCGCCGAAGCGCGCGATGCGCGAGCGCACCTCGCAGCGGTCGCCGTGCTGCGCCGGAGCGAGAAACTCGCAGTCGGCGCCGACCAGCGGCATCGCGAGGTGCTCCTCGCGCATGCGCTTGGGCCCGTAGCCGACCGAGCCCATGAAGGCCCAGGTGGCCGCGTCCATCCAGCGGAAATACGTCGGGTAGAAGATGATGCCGGCGGGGTCGCAGTCTCCCCAGTGAACCTCGCACACAAAATGACCGACGATCGACTCGAACTCGCTCATCGAATCGATTATAAGCCGTTGACAGAACAGGACTTGATGGGCAGAATCCCACGCACCGCGCCGATTTGATGCTCAGCTTGCGGGCGCGTTACAAATGCTGCTAAAGAGGCGCGCCTAGGAGCCCGTTCTCTGCGCAAGCCGAGCGGGCTTTTTTGCTTTCAGCGATGGACAAACTCAACACCCTGCTGCGCGAAAGGATTCTGCTGCTCGACGGTGCCATGGGCACCATGATCCAGCGCGCGCGGCTTGCGGAGGAGGATTACCGCGGCGCGCGCTTTCGCGACTGGCCGCGCGAGCTGCGCGGCAACAACGACCTGCTGTCGCTGACGCAGCCGCGGCTGGTGCGCGATATCCACGCCCAGTACCTGCAGGCCGGGGCCGACGTCATCGAGACCAACACCTTCAACTCCACCTCGATCGCGCTCGCCGACTACGGGATGCAATCGCTCGCCCGTGAGTTCAACAGTGCAGCCGCGCGCCTCGCGACCGAGGCCGCGCGCGAGTGGCAGTCGCCTAGTCAGCCGCGCTTCGTCGCCGGCGTTCTCGGACCGACCAACAAGACCGCGTCGATCTCGCCCGACGTCAACGATCCGGGATTCCGCGCGGTCAGCTTCGAGGAGCTGGTGACGGCGTACGCCGAGGCGATCGCGGGCCTGCTCGAGGGCGGCGTCGATCTCCTGCTCGTCGAGACGATCTTCGACACGCTGAACGCAAAGGCCGCACTTTTCGCGATCGAGGAAAGCTTCGCTCGAAGCGGAACACGGTTGCCGGTGATCGTCTCGGGAACGATCACCGACGCCTCGGGGCGCACGCTCTCCGGCCAGACCGCGGAGGCGTTCTACAACTCGGTGCGCCACGCGAGGCCGCTTGCCGTGGGACTGAACTGCGCGCTCGGCGCGAAGGAGCTCAGGCCCTACGTGGAAGAGCTCGCCGGCATTGCCGAAAGCTACGTCTCGTGCCATCCGAATGCCGGGCTGCCGAACGCTTTCGGCGAATACGATGACACGCCGGAGTCGATGGCGGCGCAGGCAGCCGAATGGGCGCGCGCCGGCTGGCTCAACCTCGCCGGCGGCTGCTGCGGCACCACGCCCGAGCATATTCGCGCCATCGGCGAGGCGCTGCGCCCGATCCCGCCCAGGAATATTCCTGAAAGGCCGCGCGCCTTGCGCCTCGCGGGACTCGAGCCGCTGAACGTCGACGACCAGTCGCTCTTCGTCAACATCGGCGAGCGGACCAACGTGACGGGCTCGCGCGCGTTCGCGCGGCTCGTGCTCGCCGGCGACTACGCCGGCGCCCTGTCCGTCGCGCGCCAGCAGGTCGAGAACGGCGCGCAGGTGATCGACATCAACATGGACGAGGCGATGCTCGACTCGGAGCAGGCGATGAGCACCTTCCTGCGCCTGGTCGCCGCCGAGCCGGATATCTCGCGCGTGCCGGTGATGATCGACAGCTCGAAATGGAGCGTGATCGAGGCTGGGCTGAAGTGCGTGCAGGGCAAGCCGATAGTGAACTCGATCTCAATGAAGGAAGGCGAGGAGGCATTCTTGCACCACGCCGCGCTTTGCCGGCAGTACGGCGCGGCGGTAGTGGTGATGGCCTTCGATGAGCAGGGGCAGGCGGACACGCTCGAGCGGCGCACGGCGGTCTCCCGGCGCGCCTATGACCTGCTGGTCAATAAAGCAGGGTTCCAGCCCGAAGACATCATCTTCGACCCGAATATCTTCGCGGTTGCCACCGGCCTCGAGGAGCACAATCGCTACGCGATCGACTTTATCGAGGCGGTGCGCTGGATCCGCGCCAACCTGCCCCAGGCGAGGGTATCGGGGGGCGTCTCCAACCTGTCATTCTCTTTTCGCGGCAACGACGCGGTGCGCGAGGCGATGCATACCGCCTTCCTCTACCACGCGATCCGTGCCGGCCTGTCCATGGGCATCGTCAATGCCGGGCAGCTTGGCGTCTACGAGCAGATCGAGCCCGAGCTGCGGCTCCGGGTCGAAGACGTGCTGTTCGATCGGCGCCCCGACGCCACCGAGCGCCTGGTCGAGTTCGCCGCGACGGTGAAAACCGGTGCGCGCGAAACCGCCAAGGACGAGGCCTGGCGCGCAGGCAGCGTCGAGCAGCGCCTCGCCCACGCGCTGGTGAACGGCATTTCGAGCCACATCGTCGCCGACACCGAAGAAGCGCGGCGCAAGTGCGCCCGACCGATCGAGGTGATCGAGGGGCCGCTGATGGACGGCATGAACGTGGTCGGCGATCTCTTTGGCGCCGGCAAGATGTTCCTGCCGCAGGTGGTGAAATCGGCGCGCGTGATGAAGCAGGCGGTCGCGCACCTCGTGCCCTACATCGAGGCGGAAAAAGCGAGGAGCGGCCAGGCCGGTCGCGCCAAAGGGCGCCTGGTGCTCGCCACCGTGAAGGGCGACGTGCACGACATCGGCAAGAACATCGTGGCGGTCGTGCTCCAGTGCAACAACTACGAGGTGGTGAACCTCGGCGTGATGGTCTCCGCCGAAACCATCCTCGAGACGGCGCGGCGCGAGAAAGCCGACGTCATCGGTCTCTCGGGACTGATCACGCCTTCGCTCGAGGAGATGGCCCACGTCGCGCGCGAGATGGAGCGCACGCGCTTCAAGCTTCCGCTCCTGATCGGAGGCGCGACGACCTCGCGCGCCCACACCGCGGTCAAGATCGCGCCCAACTATTCCGGCCCCGTGGTCTACGTCCCGGATGCCTCCCGCAGCGTGCCCGTGGTGCAACACCTCCTCTCGCAGAAGCCGGAGGCCTATCTCGCCGAGGTGCGGGCCGACTACGAGCGCATCCGCGTCCAGCACCGCGACAAGAAAGGTCCGGGACCGCTTCATACCCTCGGGGAGGCGCGCAAGCGCGGTCACAAGACGGACTGGCGCAATCACGTCCCGCCGAGGCCGGCCAAGCCCGGGCTCACCGTCCTGCGCCGCTATCCGCTGGCGGAGCTGGTCGACTACATCGACTGGGGGCCCTTCTTCCAGGCGTGGGAGCTCTCCGGGCCCTATCCGAAGATCCTGGAAGACCCGGTGGTCGGTGAGGCGGCGCGCAAGCTCTTCGCCGAGGCCCAGGAGACGCTCCGGCGCATCGTGCGCGAGAACCTGATCGAGGCGAACGGCGTGTTCGCGCTCTACCCGGCGGCGCAGGTCAACGACGACGACATCCAAATCTACGCCGATGAGGAGCGCCGCAAGCCGCTTATCACCTGGCACAACCTGCGCCAGCAGAATCACAAGCCCGAAGGGCGCGCCAACCTGTGCCTTGCCGATTTCGTCGCGCCGAAGGAAAGCGGGGTGCGGGACTGGGTCGGCGCTTTCGCAGTCAGCGCGGGCGGCATCGAGGCGCGCGTCGCCGAGCTCGAGAAGCGTGGCGACGACTACAACGCGATCATGCTCAAGGTCCTGGCCGACCGCCTGGCCGAGGCCTTTGCCGAACGGCTGCACGAGCGCGTGCGCCGGGAGTTCTGGGGTTATGCAACCGAGGAGCGCTTAAGCGGCGCCGAGCTGATCGCCGAGCGCTATCACGGCATCCGGCCGGCGCCGGGCTATCCCGCGTGTCCGGATCACACCGCCAAGGGACCGCTGTTCCGCCTGCTCGACGCCGAAAAGAACGCCAGCATGAAGCTCACCGAGTCCTTCGCCATGCTGCCCGCGTCGGCGGTTTCCGGCTTCTATCTTTCGCACCCCGAGGCGAGCTATTTCGCGGTCGGCAAGATCGGTCGCGACCAGGTCGGGGATTACGCGAAGCGTTCCGGCATGAGCATGGCCGAGGCCGAGAAGTGGCTCGCGCCCTATCTGGCCTACGAACTCGAGACCGTATAATCGGCGCATGGGAAAAGGCGACAAACGCACGCGGCGCGGCAAGATCTACAAAGGTAGCTACGGCAAGAAGCGGCCGCACCGCCTCAAGCCGAAGCCAAAGAAAACCTAGGGTTTCCCCCCGGTTAGCTTTCTTCGCGACGCCCGACGGGCAGTCCGAGCGCCTTGAGCTTGCGGTAGAGGTGCGTGCGCTCGAGGCCTGAGCGCTCGGCGACGCGCGACATGCTGCCGTTCTCGCGCGCGAGGAGATGCTCGAAGTACACGCGCTCGAAGGCCTCGCGCGCCTCGCGGTAGGGACGGTCGAACGCCACCTCGGGCAGCGTGCCGGGCACGGCGCGCGCCGCGAGCACGCGCTCGACGTCCTCGAGCTGGATCTCCTCCTCGAGCGCGCTGAGCGCCAGGTCCTTCACCACGCTCTCCAGCTCGGCGAGGTTTCCCGGCCAGCCATGGTGCCGCAGGGCGTTCAGCGCGGCGATGGCGAAGCGCCGCGCCGGGCAGACCCTGGCTTCGACCAGCTGCGTGAGCATCAGCGATGCCAGGTCGGGAACATCCTCGGCGTAGTCGCGCACTGCGGGCAGCTTGAGCGTCAGCTCGCCCAGGCGCGCGCCGAGCTCGGGATCGAAATCGCACTTCTCCGACAGGCTGCGCACGTCGAGCGGCGAAAACGACACCAGGCGCACGCGATGCTTCTCCGCGCGCGGCAGCAGGAACTCCAGGTTGCGCTGCTCCGCATGGCCGAGCCGCGAAAGGTCCGGGATGAACAGGATCCCGCCGGCGGCCTTGGCGAGCAGCTCCGAGGGCGACTGCGACAGCATCTCGCCGCCGGCGAGGAAAGGCGCGCCGGGCGCGGCGAGCAGCCGCGCGAAGAGCTCGGCGCGCATGCCGCGCTCTCCGCGCAGCAGGAGCGGCGCGCCCGAGCCAGCGAGCTGCGCCAGCCGCTTCTTGGCTTCCGCCAGCGCCGGCGCGCGGCCGAGCGCGGCGATCGAGAGCTGCGGCGCCGCCGCGGTCTCGGGATTGCGCAGCGCGCGCTTGACGGTGGCGAGCAGGCGCTGCAGCGCGATCGGCTTTTCCAGGAAATCGAGCGCGCCGATGCGCGTCGCTTCGACCGCGGTCTCGATCGTGGCATGGCCCGACATCATCACCACCGGCATGGTGAGCTGCCCGCTCGCCGCCCACTCCTTGAGGAGCGTGATGCCGTCGGCGTCGGGCATCCAGATGTCGAGCAGCACGAGGTCGGGCCGGCCGCGCTCGCGCAGGCGCCGCGCGTCGCCCGCGCTCTCGGCGAGCAGGACCTGGTGGCCCTCGTCGGTGAGGATCTCGGAGAGAAGCTCGCGGATGCCGATCTCGTCGTCGACGACCAGGATCTGCGCCATGGCGCTAGGCCGCCTTGGCGAGCGGCAGCAGCACGCTCACCGAAGCGCCGCTCTCCGGCCGATTCTCGATCGTCACCGCACCGTGATGCTCGTCGACGATCTTCTTCACGATCGCGAGGCCCAGGCCGGTGCCGCGCGGCTTGGTGGTGACGTAGGGCTCGAAGATGCGCGCCATCAGCTCCTCCGGAAAGCCGCCGCCGTTGTCCGACACGGCGAGCCGGATGCGATCGCCGGCAAGCTCCGTGCGCACCTCGATCGCCGGGCTCGCGTGGCGCCCCGCCTGATGCTCCAGGGCATCCTGCGCGTTCTGCACCAGGTTGTGGATCACCTGGCGGATCTGCGCGCCGTCGGCCCACACCGGGGGCAGGGGCTCGGCAAGGTGCTTGGCGATCGGCACAGTCGAATTCTCGTACAGAGCGAGCACCTGGCGAACGAGGGTGTTCAGATCGAGCGGCGCGGGCTCCGGCGCCGGCAGCCGCGCGTAATCCCGGAAATCGTCCACCATCGCCTTCAGCGCGGCAACCTGGTTGACGATGGTCTCGGTCGAGCGCTTGAGGGTTTCGGCATCCTCGCGCGGCAGCCGCTCGGCGAGCTTCATCTGGAGGCGCTCGGCCGAAAGCTGGATCGGGGTGAGCGGGTTCTTGATCTCGTGCGCCAGGCGGCGGGCCACCTCTGCCCAAGCCGTGGCGCGCTGCGCCTGGATGAGTTGCGTGATGTCGTCGAACACCACCACGGCACCGCCGCCGGTGATTTGTGGCAGGCGCGCGCCGCGCGCATGGAGCGTCTTGCCGGTTCCCTTGAGCTGCAGCTCGAGCTGCCACGCGACGTCGCCCCGCTCCGCGAAATGGGCGCGCATCTGGGCGGCGAAGGCGTCGAGCTCGGCCCCGAGGATCGCTCGCGCGCCATGATTCGAGGTCGAGAGCGCGAGCGCATGGTCGAACACGAGCACGCCGGCCGACAGGTTGGCGAGGATGCTCTCAAGCCGTGCCTTGGCCCCCTCGAGCGCTAGCTGGTTCGACTCGACGCCCCGCCGCGCCTCCTCGAGCTGGCGCGTCATCGAATTGAACGACTCGGTGAGCACGCCGAGCTCATCGCGGCTGGTGACGGGCGCGCGGCGCGAGAAATCTCCCCGCGCGACCGCCTGCGTCGCCTGGGCGAGGTTGGCGAGCGGCTCGGCGAGCAGGCCGGATTGCGTGGCGGCGACCGCCACGGCGACGAACAGCGCCATCAGCAGCGCGAAGGTCAGCGTGACGATGTAGATGCGCTTCAACCCGTCGCGCGAGATCGCGAGCTCCCGGTAGTCGCGATACGCCGCCTCGACCGCCTCGGCGCTCTGGGCGAACGACGCCGGCACGCTCTGGCGAAGTTGCAGGAAGCGCATTTCTCCGGGGAAATCCACCGGCACGACGACGCGCAGGGCGAGCGGGCGCCCTACGGCGGCGTCGACGGCCGTGTAGCTGCGCTTGGCGCGCGCCTGCCGCAGCGCCTGTCCCGCGGGAAGCTCGGGCACGAGCTTGGTGACATCGTGCGCCGCGCTCGCCACGAGCCGGCCGCTCCCCGTTACCACGACCGCCTCGTCGACGCCGAGCTGACCGCGCAGGCGCTCGAGCTGGGTCGGGAGCTGCGCCGAGGAGCGCTCGGCGAGCTCGAGCGCCATCGCGTTCGCCTTGCCCTGCAGGTCGATCGTCATCTGCTCGATGACCTGCTGGCCGAGCTTGATGCCGCCTTCCAGCGCCGCGTCGACCTTGACGTCGAACCACGACTCGATCGAGCGCGTGAGAAACTGCACCGACACGGCGTACACGATAAGGCCCGGCACCACCGCGAGGCCGGCGAAGCGCGCAAGCAGCCTGAGCGTGAGGCGCGCGCCGAACACCCGCGCGCGGTGGCGCCGCGCGATCATCACGAGCTGGATGCCGACGAGCGCGGCGAGGAGCGCGGCGAGCGCCGCGTTGAGGCCGAGCAGCAGGGGATAGTGGCGCGCGAAGATCGTGGTGTCCGCGCTCGCCGTCGCCAGCAGGAAAAGCCCGACCGCCGCCACCGCGCCGCCGATGATGACGAGCCACTTCATCGGGGCGGCCGCACGATGAAGCGCTTCCACGGCGACTCGAGCTGGAGGTCGCGGCCGGTCAGCGCGGAGAGCTGAAACGGCTTGGGCAGGAGCGCCGTATCCAGGCGCATGCGCACCGCGGCGTCGTAGTCCGCGTCGGCGAACTTTACCGTGCGCTCCACCACCAGCCAGTTGCGCACGCGCTTGATCACGTTGAGCGCCTCCTCGAGCGTGGGAAAGCTCTGCTGCAGCAGTCCGGTCGACACCCGGTATTGCCGCGACAGCGCATGATAGGACAGGCGCAGCTGCAGCTGCTGCGACGCCGCCGTCTCGTCGAACCAGTACCAGCGCCGGCGCGTCAGCTCGAACTCGACGCGGAAGTAGAGCGGCACGCCGTTCGCCACGACGTCGGCAAGACGCGGCGTGAGCTCGAAGGCGAAATCGGCATCGAGGGCGAGCCCTTCTTCGCCCCTGCGCAGCGCCACGTCGCGCACCTCGATCTCCTGGGCGCACGCGGCAGTCGCGACCAGCAGCATCGCCAGGAATCCGCCGATGATGACGCTGACTGGGGCGATGCGGCGCATCGCGCGTCGCGTCAGTCTTGCTTGTGGATCAGCGCGTAGTAGAACCCGTCGCGCTCCGCGTCGGGCAGCCTCTGCGCCGCTGCGCCGTCGGGAAGCGGCAGACTCACCGCTTGCGCCGCCCGAGCGACAAAGGCCTCGATCACGGCGTCGTTTTCCTGTGGAAAGACGGAGCAAGTGGCATACAACAATTTACCACCCGGGCAAAGCACCTGCCAAAGCGCGTCGAGGATCGCCGCCTGGCGCGCGGCAAATGCGGCGATGTCGTGGCTGCGGCGCAACCATTTGATGTCGGGATGCCGCCGCGCGATGCCGGAAGCCGAGCATGGCACGTCCGCGAGGATGCGATCGAAGAGCACTCCATCCCACCACTCGCCCGGCCGGGTGCAGTCCGCGTTGGCGACGCGCGCGTTGAGCCCCAGGCGCGCCAGATTGCGCTCGAGGCGTTCACAGCGCGCCGCGTCCAATTCGAGCGCCGTCAATTCCACGTCCGCTCTCTCGAGAACGTGGCCGGCCTTGCCCCCCGGCGCGGCGCAGGCATCGAGCACGCGCTGACCCTCGGCGAGCTCGAGGCAGCGCGCCGCGCGCTGCGCGCCCGCGTCCTGCACCGAAACGTCGCCGTCGGCAAAGCCGGGCAGGCGTTCGACCGGCGCCGGGCGTTCGAGCAGCAACGCGCCATCACCGATGTCGCGTGCCGCGATGCCTTCGCCGGCCAGCCTGGCTCGATAGTCCACGACGCTCGAGCGGCGCCGGTTCACTCGCAGGCACATCGGCGGATGCGAGTTCCCTGCCGCGAGGATCTCGGTCCACTTCGCGGGGTAGCACTGCTTGAGCAGGTCGATCCACCAGTGCGGATGCTGATAGCGCGCCTCGGCGTCGGCCTGGATGCGCGCCTCGAGCGATGTGCGCTCGCGCAGGTAGCCGCGCAGCAGCGCATTGACAAAACCCTTGGCGCTCCAGCGCTCGAGCAGCGCGCAGGCGCGCACGGCCTGGTCGACGACGGTGTACTCGGCGTAGCGCCCGGACTCGAGCGCGTAGAGCGAGCACCATAGCAGAGCTTCGGCAATCGGATCGCCGCGCTCGCGGCGCGACAGCTGTCTAACGATCGCCTGCACGCGTCCGTAGCGGCGCAGCGTGCCGTGGGTGAGATCGATCAGCGCAGCACGCGGCGTGAGCGCCTCTTCGTCCGCGAAGCGCTCGAACTCGGCCGCGAGGCTCGCGCCCGCGGCGACGCGCGCGACGATGATCGCCGCATCGCGCAGCGCGGTCGCGAGCGCGGTCACACGAAGCGCGCGCCGGGCGCAAGCGGGTGGCCGCGGAGGAACTCTGCGGCGCCCAACCGGCGGCCGCCGGCGCGCTGCAGCTCCGAAACTGCGAGCGCGCCATCCGCGCAGGCGATCACCAACTCGTTCTGCATTTCGAGAACTGTCCCGGGCTCCCCCTGCCGGTCAACCACCTCGGCTCGCCAGATCTTGACCGGCTCGCCCTCGAGCAAGGCGAATGCGCCCGGCGCAGGCCGGAAGGCGCGCACAGCGCGCTCGAGCTCGTGCGCCGGCAGCGACCAGTTCAAGTGCATGTCGCGCTTGTCGATCTTCGTCGCGTAGGTCACGCCGTCCTGCGGCTGCGGCGCCGGTCGAGCCCGGCCCGCCTCGATCTCGTCCAGCGCCGCGACAATGGCTTCGGCTCCCAGAACGGCAAGCTTGTCGTGCAGCGCGCCGAAATCGTCATCCGGAGCGATCGGAATGCGCTTCTGCAGCAATACGGGCCCGGTATCGAGACCCGCGTCCATCTGCATGATCGAGACACCGGTTTCGCGATCCCCGGCAAGCAGGGCGCGCTGAATCGGCGCCGCACCGCGCCAGCGCGGCAACAGCGAGGCATGAATATTCAATGCGCCGTAGCGGCCGGCCTCCAGGAGTGCGCGCGGAAGCAGCAGTCCATAGGCCGCGACCACCAGCGCATCCGGGCGCAATGCGCGCACCTCCTCGACTTCGGGTGCGCCTTTCAACCTGGGCAGTTGAAGAACGCCGATGCGCCGTGCGGCGGCGAAGCGCTTCACCGGGCTCGCCACCGCACGCAGTCCGCGACCGGCAGGACGGTCGGGCTGCGTCAGAACGAGGGCGATGTCGTGGCCTGCGGCCACGAGGCGCGCCAGAGCCCGCTCAGCGAACTCGGGCGTGCCGGCGAAGACTAGGCGCAGGAAAGCGGGTCGTTCAGGCCGACTTGCGCAGCTGCTTGGCGAGCTTCGCGCGGATGCGCTGCTGCTTGAGCTGCGACAGGTGCTCGACGAAAACCTTGCCCCTCAGATGGTCCATCTCGTGCTGGATGCATACGGCAAGCAGACCCTGCGCCTCGAGCGTGAACGGGTTGCCATTCTGGTCGTGCGCCCGCACCTTCACGCGCTCGGCGCGCTCGACCAGCTCGTAGATGCCGGGCACCGAGAGACAGCCTTCCTCGATGTCGGATACCCCGGTTGCTTCAAGAATCTCCGGGTTGACCAGCACCACGAGCGAGTCGCGGCGTTCCGAGACGTCGACCACGATCACCTGCTTCGGCAGGTCGACTTGGATCGCGGCGAGGCCGATGCCGGGGGCGGCGTACATGGTTTCCGCCATGTCGGCGACCAGCTTCTTCAGACTGTCGTCGAAGACGGTGACAGGGGCGGCTACCTTGTGGAGCCGGGCGTCGGGGTACCGAAGGATGTTCAAACGGGCCATTTCACTTGCGAATTGAATGGATTATGTGGACAATCTCAGGCAGCGTATAAGAAATCCAACCTTTAGTGCTTACATTGGGGTGGAAAAGTCCAGTTTCCAGCCGGTCCGGGGAACCAAAAAAGGGACGGGTCGCCATGGTCCAGCAAGTCTGTAAGTCTATCATAGCGCTCGCTTTCTTGGTGCCCGGGGCGCTCTTCGCTCAAGCCCCGAGCACGCCCGCAGCGGCCCCCGCGTCCGCCCGCTCGTCTGCTCCTCTAGCGATCAAGCCGGATGCCCCGGACCGTTATACCGTGGTCCCGGGAGATACCCTTTGGGGCATCTCGCAGCGCTATACCGATTCGCCTTGGCGCTGGCCGGAATTGTGGAACATGAACCGGGAGCAAATCCGCAACCCGCACCTGATCTACCCGGGCTACGTCATCATCCTCGACCGGGAGCGCGCGCAGCTCACCATTGCCCCTCCGGGCACCGAGCGCGCACCAGGGGCAGCGCCGACGCCCGGCGTGCCGCCAACCACCGCACCCACGACACCAACGACACCCGCGACGCCCGCGACGCCAGCTACGGCAGCGGGCACGGTCAGGCTCGGGCCGCGCGTACGCGCGGAGTCGCTCGCCAAGCAGGAGATTCCGAGCATCCCGCCCTCCGTGATCGAGCCTTTCCTTTCGCGTCCCCTGGTGGTCGAGCCCGACGGGCTCGAAAAAGCCCCGACGATCATCGCGACCCAGGCCGATCGCGTGGTCCTCGCCGCGGGCAACTCGGCTTATGTGCGCGGCATGGGCGCCTCCAAGGACGAAAACTGGCATATCTATCGCCGGGGCGTTCCGCTGGTCGACCCCGATACCAACAAGACCTTGGGATACGAAGCGATCTATCTCGGGACGGCGCAGTTGACGCGCCCGGGCGAGCCGGCGACGGTAGTGCTGACCAGCGCGGTGCAGGAAGTCGAGCTGGGCGACAAGCTCGTCGCCGCGGGCCGTCCGCAGCCGGTGAATTACGCGCCGCGCGCACCGGCCGCGCAGATCAAGGGACGCGTGATCGCCATCTACGGCGGCGTCGCCCAGGTCGGCGAAGCCGGGCCGCAACAGATCATCAGCATCAACCGCGGCAAGGCCGACGGCATCGAAGTCGGCCACGTGCTCGCGCTCTACACGCTCGGCGGTACGGTCCGCGACGCGACCAAGCCGCGCAATGCGCCCGATGCGCGCATCCAGCTTCCGGACGAACGCGCCGGGCTCGCATTTGTGTTCCGCGTATTCGACCGGATATCCTACGCGCTGATCATGCAGATCACGAGGCCCGTCAGCCCGTTCGATGTGGTGCAGACGCCGTAACAAGAACAAGAAGTGAATCCAGACCCGGGGCTCGCGAGCTGGCTGCAGCTGGCCCTTACCCCGGGCCTCGGTCCCGCAACCTTGCAGCGCATGCTGCGGCAATTCGGCCTGCCGCAAGCGGCGCTCGCGCGAAGGCGCGCGGAGCTCGGCCCCTTCACCACCCCGGCGGTTCTCGCCGCGCTCGATTCCGAAGCCGTCGCGCAAGCGGTCGAACAGGCGCTCGCATGGGCGGCACAGCCCGGCCATACGGTCATTACTCTCGCGGACGAAGCCTATCCGCGGCTGCTTCTCGAAATTCCGGATCCGCCGGCGCTCCTTTATGCGCGGGGCCGCACCGAGCTGCTGTCGCGCTCGGCGCTCGCCATCGTCGGCAGCCGCAACGCCACTCAGCAGGGAGAGGCGAACGCCGAGGCGCTCGCCAGAACCCTGAGCAACGCCGGGCTGACCATCGTGTCGGGGCTCGCCCTCGGCATCGATGCCGCGGCACACCGCGGCGGGCTCGCGGGCGCCGGGTCGACCGTCGCCGTGCTCGGCACTGGAATCGACATCGTCTATCCGAGCCGAAACGCCGCGCTCGCTGCCGAGATCGCCGAGCGCGGCGTACTCGTCTCCGAGTTTGCGCTCGGCGCGGCGCCCGCGGCGCAGAATTTCCCGCGGCGTAACCGGCTGATCAGCGGTCTCGCCCAGGGCTGCCTGGTGGTCGAGGCCGCGCTCGCTTCCGGCTCGTTGATCACGGCGCGCGCCGCTGCCGAGCAGGGTCGCGAAGTGTTCGCCATCCCGGGCTCGATCCATTCGCCGCTCGCCAAGGGCTGCCACGCCCTCATCAAGTCGGGGGCGAAGCTCGTCGAGTCGGCGGAAGACGTGCTCGCCGAGCTGTCCGGATTCCGGCCGAGCGGGTATGCGTCCACCACGAAAGAGCTGCCCGCGGCCCCGGACGCGGGCCTCCTCGCCCACATGGGACACGACCCGGTAGACGTCGACTCGCTGTGCACGCGCGCCGGGATGTCAGCCGAGCAGGTGTCGTCCGAATTGCTGCGGCTGGAGCTCGACGGGCGCGTAGCCGCGCTGCCAGGCGGGCTATACCAACGGCTTGAGAAGGGTCAACGCCGGTAAACGCAATCCCCCATCGTCGCGTTATAAGAAGGGAGCGCCATGTACGACATCCTCGTCTTCGTGTTCGAGAACTGCCAACAGGCCGACGTCGCCTACGATCGCGATCGCGTCGCGAAGAAGCTTTCGGCGGCCGGCTTCGAGGATTCGGACATCAGCGAGGCGCTGCACTGGCTGGCCGGCATGGCGCGCGCGCCGCAGGGCGTGCGCGAACCCCTGCCCGATGCGCGCTCGAGCTTTCGCGCCTATGCGCCGCGCGAGCTGGCGAAGCTCGATGCGCGCTGCCGCGGTTTCCTCCTCACCCTCGAGCAGTCGGGCATTCTCAGCGCCGAGACGCGCGAGCTGGTGATCGAGCGTGCGCTCGCCGCCTCGGGCGACACGCTGAATCTCGAGCAGCTGAAGCTCGTGGTGCTGATGGTGTTGTGGAACCAGCAGACGCCGACCAGCCGTCTGGTGGCGGAGGATCTTTTTACCGCGCCGCACGCTCGCCTCGCAAGCTAGCGCTTTTCTCAAGAAGTCTTTGCGAGTATCCTCTGCGGCCTTTCGCGCCGCATGGCAAAAAAACTCATCATCGCGGAAAAACCGTCGGTCGCCGCCGACATCGCGCGCGCGCTCGGCGGGTTCAAGCGCAGCGGCGACTATTTCGAGAGCAATCACTACGTATTGTCGTCGGCGGTCGGGCATCTGCTCACACTCGCCGTGCCCGAGGAGCACGACGTCAAGCGCGGCAAATGGTCGTTCAGCCGACTGCCGGTGATTCCGCCGCATTTCGCGCTTGCCCCGATCGAAAGGTCGGAGACGCGGCTCAACCTGCTGCTGCGCCTGATGAAGCGCAAGGACGTGACCGGGCTGGTGAACGCCTGCGATGCAGGCCGCGAGGGCGAGCTCATCTTCCGCTACATCGTGCAGCACGCCCGCAACAAGAAGCCGATCGAGCGGCTGTGGCTGCAGTCGATGACCCCGCAATCGATCCGCGAGGGCTTCGAGAGCCTGCGCGCGGACAAGGAGCTGCTGCCGCTCGCCGATGCGGCAAAGAGCCGTTCCGAGGCCGACTGGCTGGTCGGCATCAACGGCACGCGCGCCATGACCGCCTTCAATTCCAAGGAGGGCGGTTTCTACCTCACTACGGTCGGCCGGGTACAGACGCCGACGCTCGCCATCCTGGTCGAGCGCGAGGAGCGCATCCGCGCTTTTACGGCGCGCGCCTACTGGGAAGTTCAGGCTCGCTTCGGCGCAAAGGCGGGCGAGTACCCTGCGCGCTGGTTCGATCCCAAGTTCAAGAAGGACGAAGACGCCGAGCGCAAGCCCGAGCGCCTGTGGAGCGAGGCCGAGGCCAAAGCGATCGTAGCGGCGTGCCGCGGCAAGAGCGGCACCGCAACGGAGGAAAGCAAGCCCTCGACGCAGCTCTCGCCGCTGCTCTACGACCTGACCAGCCTGCAGCGCGAAGCGAATGCCCGCTTCGGCTTCCCGGCGCGCATGACGCTGTCGCTTGCGCAGGCGCTCTACGAGCGCCACAAAGTCCTCACTTACCCCCGGACTGACGCGCGCGCGCTGCCCGAGGATTACCTGGCGACGGTCAAGAAGACGCTGGAGGAGCTCGGCGATACGCGCGAGTTCGCGCCGTTCGCCAAGCAGATCCTGAAGCAGAGCTGGGTAAAGCCGAACAAGCGCATCTTCGACAACAGCAAGATCTCGGACCACTTCGCCATCATTCCGACGCTGCAGACGCCCAAGCACCTCAACGAGGCCGAGCAGAAGCTCTATGACATGGTGGTGCGGCGTTTCCTTGCGGTGTTCTACCCCGCCGCTGAGTACCTGCAGACCACCCGCATCACGCGCGTGGGCGAGCATCATTTCAGGACCGACGGCAAGGTCCTGCAGACCCCGGGCTGGCTCGCGGTCTACGGCCGCGCCGGTGGCGAGGAGAACGAAAACCTGCCGCCGATCTCGGACGCGGAGAAGGTCGCGATGCGCGAGCTCGCCGTCCACGCGAACGAAACCAAGCCGCCGCCGCGCTACACCGAGGCGACGCTGCTCTCGGCGATGGAGGGGGCCGGCAAGCTGGTCGAGGACGACGAGCTGCGCGAGGCAATGGCGGCCAAGGGCCTCGGCACGCCGGCGACGCGCGCCGCCATCATCGAGGGCCTGATCCGCGAGGATTACGTGCACCGCGAGGGCCGCGAGCTCGTGCCCACGCCGAAGGCGTTCTCGCTGATGTTCGCGCTGCACATGCTGCACATCGTCGAGCTCGGCTCGCCCGAGCTCACCGGCGAATGGGAGCACAAGCTGAAGCTGATCGAGGCGGGCAAGCTGACGCGCGAAGAGTTCATGGACCAGATCGGCGCGCTGGTGAAGACCGTGGTGAACACGATCAAGCACGGCGAGATCCCCGACGTGGTGTACGCCACGGTGCCGGCGCCATGCCCGAAATGCGGCGGCGTAGTGCAGGAAACCTACCGCAAGGTCGAGTGCCAGAAATGCGACTTCTCGCTCTGGCGGGTGATCTCGGGCCGGGAGTGGACGCCCGAGGAGCTCGCCGAGCTCTTCACCAAGCGCTTCGTCGGCCCGCTCACCGGCTTTCGCAGCAAGCAGGGCCGGCCGTTCAGCGGCGGCGTACGGCTCACCGACGAGCTGCGCATCGAGTTCGACTTCGGCCAGGGCTCAGGCAGCGCAAGCGACGAGCCGGTCGACTTCAGCGGCCAGGAGCCCCTCGGCGCCTGCCCCAAGTGCAGCGCGCGCGTCTTCGAGCACGGCGTGGCCTATGTTTGCGAGAAGGCCGTCGGGCCGGAACGCAAGTGTGACTTCCGTTCCGGCCGCCTCATCCTGCAGCAGCCGATCGAGCGCGAGCAGATGAAGAAGCTGCTGGAAACCGGCCGCACCGACCTCCTGACCGGCTTCGTCTCGAAGAAGGGCCGCAGGTTCAAGGCGTTCCTCGTCAAGCAGCCCGACGGAAAGATCGGCTTCGAGTTCCAGCCGCGGGCGCCGAAAGAGGGGAAGGAGAAGCCGGCGGCGCCCGAGGGAAAAGCTACACGTCGAGGTTCCGAACGCCGAGCGCGTTAGATTCGATGAACGCGCGGCGCGGCTCGACCTCGTCGCCCATCAGTTTCGTGAAGATCTCGTCGGCCGCGATGCCGTCCTCGATCTGCACCTTGAGCAGCCGCCGGGTCGCCGGGTCCATGGTGGTTTCCCAGAGCTGCGGCGGGTTCATCTCGCCCAGGCCCTTGTAGCGCTGCAGGGTCATCGCTTTCTCGACTTCGCCCAGAAGCCATTTCATGGCTTCGGCGAAGTCACCCACGGGCTGGCGCTTGTCGCCGCGCTGCACGGCTGCACCGGGCCCGATCAGGCCGCGCAGCACTTCGGCGGTCTGGCGGATCTGCGCGTAGTCGCCCGAGTGCACGAACTCGGTGTCGATGGTGCTCATGCGCACGTTGCCGTGGCGCGTGCGCTCGACGCGCACCTGGTAGCGCTCGGTCTTCTGGTCGAAGTGCGGCGCGACCGCGAAGCCTTCGCCGCCGATCGCCGCCTCGAGTGCCTCGGCGGAGGCTTCGGCAGTCTCGCGGCGCGACAGATCGACCTGCACGCCGCGCAGCATCGCCTGCAGCACCTCGCGGTCGACCAGGCGTGCTACGCGCTCCATCACCGCCTCGGCGAGCAGGTAGGATTTCGCGAGCTCCGCCAGGGTATCCCCGCCGATCGGCTCGCGCCCGGCGCCGGGATGCAGTGCGGCGTCGACCAGCGCCTGCTTCAGCATGAAGCCGTTCAGCTCGTGCTCGTCCTTCAGGTAGCGCTCCTCCTTGCCGAGCTTCGCCCTGTACAGCGGCGGCTGCGCGATGTAGATGTGCCCGCGCTCCACGAGCTCCCGCATCTGGCGGTAGAAGAACGTGAGCAGCAGGGTGCGGATGTGCGAGCCGTCGACGTCGGCGTCGGTCATCACGATGATGCGGTGATAGCGCAGCTTGTCGGGGTTGTACTCCTCGGCGCCGATGCCGCAGCCCAAAGCCGTAATGAGCGTGGCGATCTCGGCCGACGACAAGAGCTTCTCGAAGCGCGCGCGCTCCACGTTCAGGATCTTGCCCTTGAGCGGCAGGATCGCCTGGAATTTGCGGTCGCGTCCCTGCTTGGCAGAGCCGCCGGCCGAGTCGCCCTCGACCAGGTAGAGCTCGGATTTCGCCGGGTCGCGCTCCTGGCAGTCGGCGAGCTTGCCCGGCAGTCCCATCGAGTCGAGCACCCCCTTGCGGCGCGTCATCTCGCGCGCCTTGCGCGCGGCTTCCCGCGCCGCCGCCGCCTCGACGATCTTGACCGTGATGGTGCGCGCGTCGTGCGGGCGCTCGTCGAGGAACTCGCGCAGCCGCTCCGCGACGATCTCCTCGACCACCGGCCGCACTTCCGAGGACACGAGCTTTTCCTTGGTCTGCGAGGAGAACTTGGGTTCGGGCACCTTGACCGACAGCACGCAGGCGAGGCCCTCGCGCATGTCGTCGCCGGTGGTCTCGACCTTCGCCTTCTTGGCGATCTCGTTTTCCTCGATGTACTTGTTCAGCACCCGGGTCATCGCGGCGCGCAGGCCGGTGAGGTGGCTGCCGCCGTCCTTCTGCGGGATGTTGTTGGTGAAGCACAGCACGTTTTCCTGGTACGAGTCGTTCCACTGCATCGCCACCTCGACCGTGAGGCCGTCCTTCTCGCCGTGGCCGAGAAACACGTTGGGGTGGAGCACGTTCTTCGCGCGGTTCATGTACTCGACGAAGCCCTTCACCCCGCCGGTGAACGCGAAGTTCTCCTCCTTGCCGGCGCGCTGATCGACGAGCACGATCTTGACGCCATTGTTGAGAAACGAGAGCTCGCGCAGGCGCCGCGCCAGGATGTCGTAGTGGTAGTCGACGATGCCGAAGGTCGCCTTCGAGGCGAGGAAATGCACCTCGGTGCCGCGCCGCTCGCTGCTCCCGGTCGCCTTGAGCGGCGCCACCGCCACGCCGTTGCGGAACTCCATCTGGTGCACCTGCCCGTCGCGCCAGATCGTCAGCCGCAGCCACTCGGACAGCGCGTTCACCACCGAGACGCCGACGCCGTGCAGGCCGCCCGACACCTTGTAGCTGTTCGAGTCGAACTTGCCGCCGGCGTGGAGCTCGGTCATGACGATCTCGGCGGCCGAGCGGGCGAGCGTGTCGTCCAGCTTGACGCCGGTGGGGATGCCGCGGCCGTTGTCGAGCACCGACACCGAGTTGTCGGTGTGGATGGTGACCACGATCTCGTCGCAGAACCCGGCGAGGGCCTCGTCGACCGAGTTGTCGACCACCTCGAACACCATGTGGTGCAGCCCGGTGCCGTCGGAGGTGTCCCCGATGTACATCCCCGGGCGCTTGCGCACCGCCTCCAGGCCCTTCAGGACCTTGATGGCATCCGAGCCGTAGTCGCCGCTCTCGCCGTTGCCTTTGTGCTCCGACATGCTCTCGCTAGATCCTCATCGGCATCACGACGTACTTGAAATCCTTTTCCGCCCCGTAGGTGATGAGCGCGCTCGAGGCGGAATCGCCGAAGGCGCACTCGATGCCGTCGCCCGACACGTTGTTCAGCACGTCGAGCAGGTAGTTGACGTTGAAGCCGATGTCGAGGGCGTCGCCGGAGTACTTCACCTCGAGCTCCTCGTGTGCCTCCTCCTGCTCGGCGTTGGAAGAGACGATCTTCAGGATGCCGTCGCCGAGCACCCAGCGCACGCCGCGGAATTTTTCATTCGACAGGATGGCCGCGCGCAGCAGCGCCTGGCGTAGCGGCTCGCGCTCGATCTGCAGGCGGTTCTTGTGGCCGGTCGGAATGACCCGCGTGTAGTCCGGAAACTTGCCGTCGATCAGCTTCGACACCAGGTCGATGTCGCCGAAGCTGAACGACGCCTGGGTGGCGGCGATCTCGATCTTCACCGGGGCGTCGCTGTCGGCGAGCAGCTTGCCGAGCTCGAGCACGGTCTTGCGCGGCACGATCACCTCCTGGCGCGGCAGCTTCGCGCCAAGCTTCAGCGCCGCGAATGCCAGGCGATGGCCGTCGGTCGCAACCAGCTTCAGGCCGCCTTCCTCCACGACCATCAGCAGGCCATTCAGGTAGTAGCGGATGTCCTGCTGCGCCATGGCGTATTGCACGAGGGACAGCAGGCGGCGCAACGCCTTCTGCTCCAGCTCGAACTTGGCCGACTCGCCCGTGGGCCTGGCGAGGCGCGGAAAGTCCTCGGCGGCCAGCGTCTGCAGCGTGAAACGGCTCTTGCCTGCCTTGACCAGCAGCCGCTTGTCCTGCTGCTGCAGCGTAACCTCCGCCCCCTCGGGGAGGGCGCGCAAAATATCGAGGAGCTTGCGTGCGCCGACGGTGACCCCGCGCGCATCGGCCGGCGCGCCGATGGCGCTGCGTGCCGCGATCTGGATCTCGATGTCCGTGGCGAGAAAGGCAAGCATGTCCTGCGCGCGCTCAATCAGCACGTTCGACAGGATCGGCAGCGTATGCCGTCGCTCGATGATCCCGCTCACCGCGGAAAGCGGGGCGAGGAGCTCGTCGCGCTTTGCTTTAGCAAGATTCATTGTTATTTACCTTAGTAATAACTAATAGAGCAGCGGCAACCGCGGGATAAGAACGTAACTCGTTGCGCGAAGACGCTTTACCGCCGCGCCAGCATCCCGGAAAAGCTGTGGAGCATCGTTGCGGCTGTGTGGATCGTTTCGGCCGCGACGGCAAACGCAGTCTTTATTCACAAAGTGTCCCCAGCGTGCCAACAGCTTCCCTCAACCCTTGAGCACCTGCTCGAGGACCACGTAGTCGCGATTGAGCCCCGTGTCGTGCTTGCGCAGGCTGGCGATCGTGCGGCAGGCATGCAGCACCGTGGTGTGGTCGCGGTTGCCGAATGCCTCGCCGATCTCGGGCAGGCTCATCTGCGTCAGGTCCTTGGCCAGGGCCATCGCAACCTGGCGGGGCCGGGCCACGTTGCGGCTGCGTTTCTTCGAATGCATGTCCGAGATCTTGAGCTTGAAGTACTCGGCGACCGTTTTCTGGATGCCCTCCACGCTGACTTGCCGGCTGGCGACGTTCAGGATGTCCTGCAACGCCTCCTTGGCGAGCTCGAGCGACAGCTCGCGCCCGGAAAAGCGCGAAAAGGCGAGCACTTTCTTCAGCGCCCCTTCAAGCTCGCGCACGTTGGAGCGTATGTGCTTGGCGATGAAGAACGCGATGTCCTCCGACAGGGCCACCGATTCAGCCTCGGCTTTCTTGAGCACGATGGCCACCCGCATCTCGAGTTCGGGGGGCTCGATCGCCACCGTAAGGCCCCAGCCAAAGCGCGAGATCAGCCGCTCCTCCATTCCCGCAATCTCCTTGGGATAGGTGTCGCAGGTGATCACGATCTGCTTGTGCGCCTCCACCAGCGCGTTGAAGGCGTAGAAGAACTCCTCCTGGGTGCGGCCTTTGTTGGAGAAGAACTGAATGTCGTCGATGAGGAGCAGGTCGAGCGAGTGGTAATAGCGTTTGAACTCGTCGAACGACTTTTGCTGGTAAGCGCGCACTACGTCGGTCACGTACTGCTCGGCGTGGATGTAGCGGATGCGAGCCTGCGGCCGCCGGTCGGCCAGCTGGTTGCCGATCGCCTGCACGAGGTGCGTCTTGCCCAGGCCTACCCCGCCGTAGACGAAAAGCGGGTTGTACGAGACACCGGGGTTCTCGGACACCTGCAGCGCAGCCGCGCGCGCGAGCTGGTTCGCCTTCCCTGTCACGAAGCTGTCGAACGAGAACGCCGGATTCAGCCGCGCGCGCTCGAGGATGGAAGGCGTTTCGGCCGGCCGCCGATGGACATCCCCGGACGCTTGCGCTACGCGCGCGGGCGTCTCGGACACCCGCGCCAGCACCAGGCGCAGCCCGAGCTCGTGCCCGCTCGCTTCCG